>Ga0172372_10012700_pt1 | contig 10535 bp, 11 predicted proteins | sample LakKiv5m_2_FD_114544 | JGI IMG/M metagenome (GOLD analysis project Ga0172372, IMG submission 114544) | Freshwater microbial communities from Kabuno Bay, South-Kivu, Congo - kab_092012_9.5m | ecosystem: Environmental > Aquatic > Freshwater > Lake | place: Democratic Republic of the Congo... | reverse complement strand
GTCACCTCCTCTATCACTACTAGCATCGTGTCCTTCTTCTGGAATTACTCTTTCATTACTGAGACGCCTCAGTTCTGTAAGCGTATAGTTTTCCCCCACTTGGCGACATACAGGACATTTCTTAGTATCCGCTGTGTTTCCCCATTGACGGATACATTTGGTATGAACCCAGGGATGACAATGGCACCCTGACATAGATAGCATCAGGAGGCGATTACGTTTGGCATTATTTCCAGGGTCTTCATCACCCCCAAAACAAATAAAGCATTCCATTGTAAAATAGTGTCTTGAATGGTTTAATACATAAATCCACGATTTCCTTTTAGGAATAATACATCTTCGCGTGTAAATAGGATTGATTCAAAATTAGGATATGTAAAGTCATCAAGCCATACAATATCATACTCTTCTGGTTTTTTATCTTTAAATCGGAAATCAACCCCCCTGTAGTAATTATCCAATGAACCAATATTCCATCCATTTTTAATAATCTCTAACGACATTTGTATCTCTCTTCCAAAAATAGCATCATCCTTTGTATCTGGAATATTTTTTAAACTAAAGATTTCTTTATCAATTAGAAACTTGAGTGTTTCTTGATTAACACAAAAGGCATATGATTGGACGTGTGGGAATTTTATAGGATCTTGCCTAGTACTAATTGTTGAACCAAACAATCGTATATCATTTGTTAGTCCACCAATAAATACATCAGTCCATCGCGTTGAAGTATCTTTATGAAACGGACCAACGATAGATTGATTAAGAAAAATAAAGCATTCATATTTTTTGTAATTATCATCTGTCAATAATCCATATGACCATCCTCCAAAATCATATCCAGTATTGTCTCTATTCATTACTTTAACAAATGGCGGGACATCTAATTTTAAAGTTGTATTATTGATTACAAATAAAAAATCAACATCATCGGCTTCAAAAATCCCGTGCTTAATAAAAAAATCAATTCTATCGTTATATTCATTACATGCATAAGTTACGAGTGTTCTCATTATCAAGTTCTAACACTTTCAGGAAAGAATGTATGTAGAACTAAACGAATTGAAGGACATAGACTATCCATAACCACATTTACCACCACCAAATCTATACAAGTAAACTATCCTGATATCTTCTCTCCTGAATATTCTCCATAGAATGGCAGTAAACCGACAGATAAATATGAGCTCAAACTTGAATACCCCCGACGATTCCTGGAATACCTATGCTGTGGTTATCTATGGCCACACAAATACCACGATTGGAAAGAAGAATATTCATTTGACGATTGCTCCATCTCCTCACGATGCTCTCCGGTTCTCGGTTGGAGCCGGATTTATCACAGATGAATGGCTACATACCATTCTTGGATCCGTTGAGGAACGCAAGCGGAAACCGTGTTTCTCGTATGCGTCCAGTATTCAACCCCCCAAGCATCCACTCCAGGTTCGCGAAGAGGCTCGTCGTGAAGCCGAGAGGCGGTTCAGTAAAGCCAGTGATGAATGGAGTGATGAGGATGGCAAGAGTACTGCTACATCCTTCAACTCGGAAACCGCTGAGCCTCCCGAGGAGATTGTATGGAAGGATTGGCGGGAGATGTATGATTTAATGATGGAAACGGATCCCGGGCTACATGATACCATTGTTCGCATAGTTCGTGTTTCCCGGAGGCATTCAGTTTCCAGTAGTGATCCTCCGTATGTTCTTGCATATTTGGATTACAAAAAGGAACCTATCATTCGCCTATGTAATGCGTGTAATCTCCCATCGGCTATTATCACATTCTATCGTATATCCTCCTATGCGAACATATTGGAGCCTCCTGTTTGGAAATATCATCGTCCCATTCGTTCCACGCAATCCCCATCTATTCCTGCATGGGTTCCCAACATCCCTGATGATAAACTCCCAACGATTCGTATTCCCGGGAGTGCTATAGTTTCCCCTCCAAAGCAACCATCATATCCACTCCAGGAAAAAGCGCAATATCTCTTTGAAATAATGATGGGATGTGGGAGTGTATCTCCCCCTCTCCCAATGAAAGGAATCGCATCTGTTCAATCTGTCTCAAGTTCTATCTGTAAATCTCCTTCATTTCGCCGGAGTGTCCCCCGGCTGTCCCAGGTAGAAGTAGTAGTCCATTCCTCGGGGAGTGAAGAGAGTGTCTAGGTCAATGCCAATGGAGTATCTCCTATTTTTTAACAAAAACATATACGCATTACGAGGTAAAACTAAATAGAAAACAGAAAGATTTTCCCTTGTAAATAAACACCATCCCCTCAAAAAGGAGGGTGGGTTTCTTTTGGATGAAAAAAAATCTCGGGAAAAGTGAATCCAAAAACAACCTCCCGGAAGTTGGGCCCAAGTCCCTGGACCGTTTCCCCCCCCCTCTTTTTTGGGTTGGTGGTTTTAAGATTATACGGCAAAAAGTAAGATTATTCGGCAAACCTAAGACTATTCGGCAATATTTTAAGGTTAAACGGAAAAGGGTCTAAAGGGAAATATCTAGAGTATTTAGAAATGAATACTTTTATACAGCAAACTGATGGTACATTTATTCGCTATTTTGATATTAATGGAGTATTCTATGTTATAGAGATTCCTGAGCAACTATGGAATGAAAATAAGGATCCTATAATCAATGCTATTTACTACTGGAAAAATGAAATGTTAGAAGGGAAAACTCCTGAATTTAAATGGGGAGATGTTAAACAAGTAGAATGTATTCCAACAGGATTTACTTGTAATCTCTGTGGGAAAGAATATGAATCTCAAAGGAGTTTTAGATATCATCGTAGTCACTGTCCTCAACTCTCCAAAAAGCAATCTTCAAAACTTATCCAGATTACTCCCGAAGCCCTCCAAGAGATCAAAGAGGAAATCAAGGAGGAACTACGGGAAGAAATCAGGAAGGAATTAAAAGGAAACGTCAAGGATGACTCTTGTTCCAAGGAGGAAACAAGTAAAGAACAAACAACAAACATTCGGGAGGAATCACCAGGAGATAACTATTCTCATTTTCAGGAGTCTGCAGTACATAGCTACAATCATACACATAATGATAATAGCACTAATAAAGATTGTAGCACGCATACAGATAATAGTATCCATATTAACATTCGTAGTTTTGGCTCTGAAAATCCCAACTGGCTTACGGCGGAACTCATCGCATCTGTACTAAGTGATCCTCCTTCTGCTCACGAACGATTAGTAAGGGAGAAACACTTTAATGAACGCTTTCCTGAAAACTCTAATTTACGGATTGATACAAAGAAAGGGATTGATAAGCGGATTCAAGTGTTTGAAGATGATTGGAGAATCAGGGATACACTCTCCATCTTGAAAGTTGTGATTTTCTATATTCACGATATTCTGGATGATTTCATCAATCGTACCGAGGAAGATATCTATGATGATGTCACTCCTTCTCCCCCCCAAGAAGCTGTAGATGGAGTAGGAGTGGAAGGAGTGTCTGGAGAGGTTCAGGTAAAGGAGGATTCATACCAACACCTCCAGAAACAACTAAGGAGATTTAATGATAATGAGTACTTTGTTCGTAAGAGGGAGCGTATCCGTCATCTGTGGGAGGAGATTGAAAAGGAAGTGGAGGCTGGTACAAAGCAATCACGATTACTGGATATTGTTAAAACACTTCTCCTTGACAAACATCTCCAAGATGAAAAACGGAAAGTACCTAAAAAGAAGACAAGGGAAGGTGAATAATGCGCGTAATCTTGACCTAATAGTTTATTAGAGGATTATAATACAATCTCCTAATAAAATGTCAGCAACATCCCCCTTACCATCTCGTCTGGGGTACAAACTGAATAACCGACCAATCATTGTTATGGAATCTCTCCTTTCCCCCGAGGAGTGTAAGGAGTTGATTGCGTTTATGGAGTCGCAGAAATCTCTGGAAACGCTCCGGAGTGGTTCTGCGAAATATGATAGGCATATCCTCATTTCCAAGGAGTGGGCTGGAAAGATTTATGATCGCATCCTCCCATTTCTCCCGAAAGGATATCGTGAGGATATCTCCATCAATGATTATTTCCGTTTCTCCAAGTATCACCCAGGAGGATATTTCCTACAACATCGTGATGGACTAAACCAGAATAGCGAAGGAAAGCGCACGATTATGACGGTGAATATCTTCCTGAATGACGAGGGGATTGAAGGAGGAGAAACCATCTTTTTTGACGACAGGAAACCCAAAGAACACGCAATCATATGTCCTCCAAAAGCCGGTATGGGGGTGATATTTGATAGGGAGATTCTCCATTCAGGAAATCACGTAAAGGCTGGAATTAAGTATCTGTTTAGAACCGACGTTATGACCTAGGGGGGAACCAAGGTTCCCCCTAACCCCCTCCTTTGTTTTCGGAGCCTTTGGCTCCGGGTCGGGTAGAACTTTTTTGTAGTACTTTTTTGCCACGGGGGGGCAGGGGCCGACGCCAGGGGCCTAAAGGCCCCTGGCTAGCTCGTTTTCGCCGAACGGCGAAAACTCCCCCCGCCGGTGGGTAACCCTTGGGAGTTCTGCCGTATAGCCCTCCTGTAAAACCAAATGGGTCTTTCACAGCCCTTGGGCTGTCAGATATTCATTGGTGTCCTACAGAAACTCCCACGGGAGTACGCTTCCAACAACTCCCCACCCAAAACCCACACCCCCAAACACCCTCCCCACCCAAACACCCTCCCCACCCAAACAAACCCCGCGGAACGCAAAAGGGAGGGGGGCCCTGGGGGAACCGTAGGTTCCCCCAATTGAAGCGGAGTTTCACCCTCTAGTTCATTTCACACTCTTAATCACTGTTGTTGTATAGATAGATAATGGCTTCCGGTAGCGAGATGGCATCTGTTCCTATCCGTTGGATTAGTATTGAAGGAAACATTGGCAGTGGTAAATCCACCTTTGTTTGCTATTTAAAATCCCTTTCTTGGCCTACGAATGTAGAGTTTGTCCCAGAACCCGTTGATATCTGGGAGACCATTCGTGATACATCCACTGGAAAGTCTATGCTAGAACTCTTTTACGGAGACCAAGAACGCAACGCATTCTCCTTCCAAATGATGGCGTACATTTCCCGCCTGTCAACCATTCGGGAGTCTATTCGCAAAGTTCTCGCACGATATCCTACCCCCACACCAGAGAAGCCAGTTGTGATTATTAGTGAGAGATGCCTTGAAACCGACGCAAATGTCTTTGCAAAGATGCTCCGGGAAGATGGAAAAATCCGTGATGTTGATTATCAGATTTACAAGAAATGGTTTGATGAATTTATAAGAGATCTTCCCAAACCCATAATCTTGTATGTAAGAACTGACCCCGAAGTATGCTCCAAGAGAATCATTCGGCGTCTTCGTAGAGGAGAAGAAGGTATCCCCATTGAATATCTAAGGAAATGCCATAACTATCACGATCAATGGATGCACTGGGGTGGCCGACTTGTTACTACGGAACTCTTCTTTCTCGATGGAGATGTTGAAAGGGATATTACAGATATTGAACCATATGAAGATTGGATGGAAATGGTGGGACCTGTGCTTGGTGTTTCGAAATACATGTGATTACTTGTATAACAAAAAGAGATCCAACAAAACTAATACCCCCAACCATACAAACTGGAAATATTCACTTACTTTCCGTAAGCCTGTCATATTTTTTAGGGAATCCATCCATTCATCTTCTGGAAATCCACATAATCGGTTCATATACACCGTGGCGACACATCTATTTTCATAGGAGAACCAATGGATTGCTACACCAATCACCAGTAAAATATGAAGAATGTATTCAATGGGTTCTGTTAAAAACAAAAACGACCAAAATAGGAAAACATCCATAAAGTGGTGAGAAATATACATTCCCCAAGTTACAGGTGAAAGTTCCTTACACGATGTAATAAATCGCCGAATCGTCGCAAGTATTTGTATACCTCCTCTGGAAGAGATGGTGGAGGAATTAGGAATTGAAGATTTAACTCCAGAGAATGAACGAAAGAAACCAGAAGAGCCTTCTGCGTCTTCGTTTATTGATGAAGTTTTGGAGTAATTCAAAAGATAGAAAAATCAATGAATTCCTTAGGTTTATCTGTTCTTGGTGGTATTGTATCTATTGGGATCGGATGGTTTGATAAGCAATTTCTTTCAGGATCTCAATCAAAGGATAAGGAAGACACCCAAATGACTACATCTCTTGCATTACGATATTTCTTGATGGGTTTTGGTGTTTCCTATGTGATTCTCCTGGCGAGTTCCTATTTTATGGATACTTCTTCTCCTGGGTCAGGCTCATCATTCACGGGCGGGAATGAGATGGAAGATATAACGGATACTTTGTTGGATATTCAAAATGTTCGTGAGTCATTCTCAGTAGGAAGACCGAAGTTTTAATTTAGTAAATGCATACTCTTCTCCTAAATAAGAATCAGTCATAGATTCTCATTTTGAAATTCTTTCATTATAGTTCCAATGGAACTTTGATGAAAGACATATGTGTCCAAATATAAATATACGCATTCTTTGTTTAGATTGATTTGTAGGAATTCGTTTAGAGATTCATCATTTTGTTCCATTCCGTGATAAAGATAAAGATTCACAATGAATTCTACGACAGACGATTCCCCTAAAGAGATTTCTATTCATTTGATGGGAGGTCTTGGAAATCAACTCTTCCAGATTTTTAATACTCTTGCTTACGGAATCCGATTTGAACGCATCCAAGAAGTTGTCTTTCCTCTGAGTGATTCTCTTAAAACTGGAATAGAACGACCAACCTATTGGAACACTCTCTACCGAAGACTCAAAGACCATCATACCATTCCAGAAGAAGAACTTTATGGTAGACCGAATCGTCTGCCTCTTTTACGAGAACCTGGATTTCATTATACATCATTTCCAAATATTCCTCAATCTTTTATGTTTTATGGATATTTCCAGTCTCATAAGTATTTCTTGATGGAATATCCAGAGATTCTCAAAATGCTTGACCTTCAAACTATCAAAGAAGAAGTTTTAGAAACCATACGCATCGGGACAATTGATTTTAAAAATACGATTTCTCTACATTTTCGTGTAGGTGATTATCAAGAAAAACAACAATTTCATCCAGTCATGCCTCTTGAATATTACATTGAATCTATCCGATTTCTGGAATCAGAAACAGGAAAGACAGATTGGACGTATTTATATTTTTATGAAGAAGATGACCAAGATATCATTGATGATAAAACTGCAAGACTTCAAGAAACATTTCCACACGCAAAGTTTCAAAGTATTAACCATCAATTTGAAGATTGGGAACAATTATTGATAATGAGTTCTTGCACACACAATATTATAGCGAATAGTTCTTATAGTTGGTGGGGAGGTTTTCTAAATGAGAATCCAAAGAAGAAAGTCTGTTATCCAGGAGTTTGGTTTGGACCATCAATGAAGATTACACATACCCGAGATCTCTTTCCAGAAGATTGGATTCGTATAGAATTGTAAAATAGAAATTGTATCACACCCGGAGATATCCATGAACATTTGCCAACCTTGATTCCATATACTCCCCAGCGCATTTCCTGTAGATTGTTCTTACTAAATCAGTTTAGAGAATCCTCCCTCCCATATCCATTGGATGGTGATGCCGATAGATACTCCGTTGGTCTCCCCGATGCCACGACGCAGGGAGGAATCGCGGGGGAGCCCCTGGTTCCTCCCGAATGACAATTTCAGTGTGATTTGTCATTGCCGTTGTGGATGTCTCCCTGCGTTTACTGGAGAACTCAAAGGAGAATGGTTCAATAACCAGCGTATCAGCACCCACTCCTGCCCCTGCCTCTTCTCCCTCGCCTTCTCCCGGCATCCACCCTCGGTCTTCAAGGAGTGTCATCAGAGCTTGTTTGTTTTCATCAAAGGTCTTTCCCTTACCATCTTTGACAAACGAGATAACCCGGAGTGCTCCCCCGTGGGAGTATTCACGGAGGTATTGCTTCTCGTAAACACCCTTGTCATACATAATCCTCCGTCGGTATTCATCCACGAACACCCCCGCCTCCATTCTCAGGGAGCATGAACGCTCCTTCCTTCCCTCTTTTCCCTCTCCCTCTCCCTTTCCCTCCCCCTCCTCACGAAGTGTTACTGTTCCAGGAGCAAACATCTTTTTCACAGGAGTGTCATAACTCATTGTAGTTGTCACTCCCAGTGCCCTTGCCACCTCCCTCTGGAGATCCTCCATATCCCTGTACTCATCCTCAGTGTATTGATGGGGAGTGCTAATGTTCTGTCCAAGAATACGCCGATATCCTCCTGCTCCTCTACTTCCGCCTCCACCACCAGCCCGCTCCCCGAGGATCACCTGAACATCCTCCCTCCCTGCCTGACGCATCAACTCCCGGAGCCTCTCAATGCTCCCTGATGGGAGTGTTGCGACTTCCACAAGGAGATGCGCATCAGCCGGAGCACATCTCACTAGGTCTTCCAACAAGAGACCGTGTGACACTCCCGAGGTCAATGCTCCCGGGAGCACTTCCCTGACTTTCCCTCCACCCCCCTGTGTTATCCTCCATCCTTCTGTAGTCATCTCTCTCACTTCCTCCTCGGTAATATGTGTTATGGATGCTCCCGCAATCCCACCGGGAGTGTTAGTGAGGAACCCCGAGGTCATCAAGAAGAACACCCCCAAGTCGGGGAAGGCTCCCGGAGGACGGATAACGATAACACCCTTGGGAGGGAGTGATGGGGAGGCTGGCTGGATGGCAATGTGGATGCGCCGGAATGACTGGAACACTCCCGCCTGACGCTCCCGCATTGAGGTGGGAGGGGGAACAGGGAGCACAGGAGCATCGGGGTCAATACCCAGGGAGGAAACAGTCTCATCCCCTACAAAGAGAGGCTCCTGGGTGGCAGTCTCAACCATGGCTTCCACTTGTTCGGGAGTGATGTCTCCCTCAACCTCGCCCCCACTCCCACCCTCAACCCCACTCTTTTTCCCCTTGACACCAACCTTGTTTTCATACACAACAAAGTCACCCCGATATCCCTTTCCACTAGCCCCCGTAGTAGCCTCCCGGCGGGAGGGAGCATCTCCCTTTTCAGGATACACAACAGATGCCCTGGGAAAGAGAATGAACCGGATCATCGCAGGACTATCCCTGATTAAATCCTCCTCCATCTTTCCGGGAGCACTCCCGTGGCATGTACTGGGAACCCGGAGCATTCCTCCTGGATGATCTTCCGTGCGCAATGCTCCGTCTTCTGGGATGGTGGCATACTGGGAGTCACGAAAGGTGTAATGAATGGCCTTCCAAAAGTTGCCGAAATAGTAAGCATTGTTTCCATAGAGACCAAGGCGTTTTGTAGCACGGAAACCATCACGTAAAATGGAACCAACAAATAACTCACTGGTTCCGTGATATCCTACTTTGGGAAACTCGAGGTAGCCTCCACGCCCTCCCGGAGCATTCACTACAGCGAGTGTTGTGGGAACCCTCCCATCCACATCAAAGGTCTCTGGGAGGGGGGATACTATAACAGCCCCTGCCCCCACCCCCACTCCCACCCCGGGGCCTCCCCGGAGTGTCACGGGAGCCTCCCCCTTGGGAACAAAGAAGAGCTCCCTGACGGAGTCGTCAATGGGAGCGTGACAATATCTTCCAACCCGAACTTCATCCATCAATGCCCGAACCCTCCCACCACCACTCCCCCCGTGAAGTGTCAAGGGAGTGTCAAGGGAGGGAGCCTCAGGGGAGGCATTGGGAATGAGGAAGACGAGGGTGCGTTTAGAATGGAGACCCAGGAAGACTGCTCGGTCAGAATCCTCCCCAATAATTGCCCGATGGAAATCTGCAGTGGGATCTCCTGTGCGGAGATTGACAGAGTGGGAGTGTCGTGGAAAATGGAGATATCCAAGTGAGGGGGAGTAGACAAGGGAGACATCACGATAGGGATATCCAGTGACAGCGTCGGGAGGAGGGGTGACTTCCCGTATAACACACACAGAAAATGTAGCAGACATCTACGATAGCCCTGAAGGAAATCAGGGTCTCTAAGCGAAACCAACAAAGACAATGTAAATGACCTAATGGAAACTCTCCATTTAGTTAGTTAGTGAGTAAAATGGCTTTAGTATATCGTAATGATTTTGGTCATTATTCAACCGAGTTTATAGTATATTCGCCTCTCCAAAAGACGTGTTTTGTTCACCTAACAGGATTTCAGGATATTCCGGTTATGGGAAATAGTGTGGATATCCGTCTGGTGATTCCGTATAGGAATGATTTGTCTCCTGGTTTGTTTTTGAGTGCGATTGATTCACTGATACAGGGATTGGATAGTTTTGTTCCAACGGAGCCATATCCGTGGGAGTTGGGGGAGGATTACGCGGCGAGTATGTGGCGTATGGCGGCGGATAGCGAATCTCTCCTATTTATGCCCCCTGCATTGGCTCGCGAGACGAATGGAAAGGGATATCAGGTTGCGATTATGATATCTCCCAAGTGGAAGCATCATCGTTCAGGAGTTTCAAAGAAGGAGTGGATTACGGCGTT
>Ga0172372_10012699_pt1 | contig 10535 bp, 15 predicted proteins | sample LakKiv5m_2_FD_114544 | JGI IMG/M metagenome (GOLD analysis project Ga0172372, IMG submission 114544) | Freshwater microbial communities from Kabuno Bay, South-Kivu, Congo - kab_092012_9.5m | ecosystem: Environmental > Aquatic > Freshwater > Lake | place: Democratic Republic of the Congo... | reverse complement strand
TGCGCAGACGGCCTACCTCCCCGATACCAAGAACAGTCATGCTCGTACGGTACCTCTATCCTCCGGCGCAGTGGAAATTCTCACGGCACTACGGCGAGAGGTCATCCAGAGGCTGGATGGACGAGTGTTTGATCTAACGTCCCATGCAGGGACAGTCTCGTTCACAAGAGCGGCTCGGCGACTACGTAAGGCGACGGCGGAACGGTATGGATCCGATCTACGATTTCACGATCTTCGGCATGAAGCGGTTTCAAGACTATTTGAGCAGGGCCTGAATTCCATAGAGGTGGCTTCAATAAGCGGTCATCGATCTATACAAATGCTAGCGCGATATACACATCTGAATGCCGTGTCATTAGCGAAACGACTTGGATAGAGATTTAAGCAGTGAGATCCTCTCCTCGTTTAAACGCAGACATTTCTACTCAATGACTTCGTATTGACATGTTCCAATGAATTCCATAAAAATTCCGCTACGGATATAAATCGTAGAGTTAGTCGCCTACGTTCGTTAAAGCCTCAACCCCTTTAGCGGATTTTCTCCGTGTGACACTGGAGTAAAGCTATGGACTCGCCTGACTTCTAGGCGAGATAAAGGCAGAGGCGGAAACCCATCGCCTCAAAAGACCGCAGGGTTGCATAGGCATAAGCCTGTGCAGCCCTTTTTTTATTGGCTGCACGGCTTCTTTAAAGTTGGAGTCGATGCATGAAAGCCAGTAATCCTCGTAGAACCATTGTTTTGCGTCGTCCGCAAGTTCAATCCCAAACCGGACTGACAAGATCCGCTATCTATCAGTTGATGTCATCGGGGCAGTTCCCACAGCCAATTCAATTGACGAAACGCTCTGTCGGGTGGATAGCCCACGAGATTGATGAATGGATCGCGTCACGAGTGACGAAGTCACGAAAGCCTTCAGCAACTAGTAGCCGTGGCGAGGTGTCGCCATGACTTTACTTCGCGTAACCGCCAGCCGCTGCTGCTGTAGGGGGTGTGGGGAGTTCTTTAACTCTGTTTCAGCCTTTGACTGGCACCGGGTAACCCCCCTTTCTGCGAACGGGACTCCACGACTCCGGTCTATCAGGCGATGCCTGACAGTCGAGGAGATGCTCTCAAAGGGTATGACGCGAAACCCGCGGGGTTACTGGATAAAGGAACCTCGCGCGGCGCATCGCATCTTCGATGTCGCCAGACGGATTTCAGCCAGTTTGGCCTCTGACCACACTAGGCTCCAAGGGCAGTCTGTATGAATGACGATAACGAGGCTGGCGGAAGCATTGATCCGCGGTTTCCTCACGTACTGATCCCAGACGGTAAGTATGTTTGCAAGTACCTGCGTTACGAAACTAGGTCTGGCAGCGTCATCGTAAAGCCTAAACTCTGGCTGCTCTTCATGGTAATCCAGCCGGGAGACCGCTTTGGGACTCCACTGTATCGATACTACAACCTACAAACCGCCAAACCGCCATTTGGACCCGGAGGTGATTTCACCTTATCGCCTAAAGGTCAATTTTACCGCGACTATTGCAAATTCTTCGGCCCGCCTAAACGTTCAGACCGACTTGCCATCGGCAAGAACTTTAAACAGTACGACTGGACGTGCAGTGTCCGGACCGTCAGTCGGGACTTCTTCGATAAAGAGATCCCTCCGGACGCAAGATACAGCGTGATTGACGATCTCTTGCCGTACCGAAGATCGGGGGACGACCTAGACGAGTAGATCGTCTAAGGCTGAGAGATTAGTACGCTTCCGTTCGGCCCTCAGTAAACAACCGGGCGCATCCCATAGTTACGAGCCAATCCAACCTTTACCCCGTATATCTCAAATCTCCCAGGCCCATCTTGTCCAACCTCACCTCTACCTAACCCTACCCATCTCTACTTACCCCTACCCATCCCTCCCTAACCTCCCCTAGATAGCGAAGTTTTCAATATCGGAATTTTTGGTTCCGTGACAGACAGTTAGGGCGTTTTTGTTAAATAAGAATTTGGCAATACTGAAGCGTGATGCTACTTGCGAATTATGAGTTGGAACTGTTGATAAGACCCTTGCGAAAGATAACTAGTACCTACGGTTAAGATCGACGAGATGTACACGTTTAAACAATTTATCGCGATCAGTTTCAAGGTTTAAAACGTGCATCTTTCGATGACAGTTCGGACAAAGAGCAACAGTATTATCTATGGTGTCGGAACCGCCTTTTGCTAACCACTCAATGTGATGAGTTTCAAGATACGGCTGTCCATCTCCGTTACTGAACGGCGCGGGAGACAAACACAGATCACAAACGCCTTTAGCCACCCTCTTTGCATGCTCTGCGACGTGTGGATCCCTATCGAACTGCTTGGAGACGGTCGACCGCTGCCCCGGTACCGTACGCGCTCTTTCTGCCCGGCGACGAACCTCGTCGTCTGTTAGTCGACGAACCTGTCTAGCAACGCGCTCAACTTGCTGAGTTAGCGTTGTCTGTTCAATCGTCGGAACCTCTCCTACTTCAACTACGAGTGGGAACACCCAAACCTTTCGTGCATTGCTATCAGCATCTAACTGCTGCTCTTGATAAGGTTCCTCGTTTAAACGCATCTTCCCTACATAGGTATAGATTCCCTCTACGTGAACCTCAAACAGATGCACAGCAACGCCATTAAAACGAGATTCGGCTAACGTCTTGTTCTGCGTTGCGTCTAGGCGTTGATCGCCCTTTTGGCCCATCCCGGTGTAGTGAAGGACATTCCCTATCCATCGATCGTGATAGACCGACGAAACATGGTTTGACACCAGCACTAACGTACTGCTGCTTAAAGAGCGCCGCATGCCCCCTTGTGGGCTGCAGCCAAACACCTCACAAAGTTGCTGATTACTAAGCTCAGCGCCGGGTTTCAGTGAGTCAATTGTCATGTCTCGTAAACCCTCCTAATAGGATGAAGCTAAACGCGATCTTTCGGTAGCGCAGGCTCATCACGAGAGAGATTCGTGGAGGCATCAGTTAAGTCCGACGCAATGCTCTCTTTTGCGCGATAAACGGGCCCTACATTGTAGAAATTCAATTTCTTGTAATCCTCTTTATTGGCGTATCGGACGGATACCCCCGCCTTCGGTGGAGCCCCGGAAGGTGCGAAATCTTGCTTTCCGGGGGACCGGCCTTTGCTGTCCGATTACTATAAATCCGCTGCCAAAGAATTTCTCTTTCTCCTCATCGGTCATCATTCGAACTGGCATCAATCACCCTCCTCTGTCGATTGCGGCTGGTCCTTTCGTTTCGGGGGAAACAACTTATGCAGTCGAGCAACCTTCTTCTTGGGAGAGAGCCCTGCGACGACACTTTCAATCGCCGTATGAAGAGGGTCGTTCGGATCTAGCGCTCTCTGCGGCTGACTGGGGTTTCTGTCTTCAGGTGTAAATGGGATCAAGCATCCTTTGCCGCCAAAGAACTTTTCACCTGGCAAAGTGTCTCGCCGCTTAACTTTCATCTTCCATCCTCCCCGCAGAGATCACTGTGATTCTTTGCGGTCGTCGCTTTATCTACGAACTCCTTCTCGTCCTCGTCGACATGGTCTTTCTGGTAGTTAAGACTGATTACTTCGGCAATGTAAGCGTCAAACTCAGGGTAAAACTCTGATGACGCAAAAACGAACTCCTGGGCCTCATCTTCTGAGTCGAATCGCTCTGGATCTATGATGTCCAAAAGCCGAGTTGCATGAACAACGAACCGACCGAAGTCCCCAAGGCACAACGGCGTATCGCTCAACGTCGTTGAGGGACTCTCAAGTAACCCGTTGTCGTACTCGTCCATGTATTCATCGACAACGCGATACACGAACCCCACCTTCGTCGCTTTTAGGCGAATGCTAATAGCATCAGCAGTCACGGATCGAAGATCTAACCGCGCAACTTCGATTTCGCCTTCCTCAAAGTCAGGCAGGTATTCTCCTCCCATGAAACTTGGATGGACTGCGGAACGAGCCCGACGCTCCTCATTGCTCAGGCCTGTGCTCATGAAGAATGGATCGACCTCGTGCAGTCGATCTTCCTCAACAGCAAGCGCCAGTACCTCGCGTCGCCGAGTGCCCTTCACCTTCGATAAAAGAAGACGCTCTGCTGGCATTGGGAACAGCCTTGCGGAAGGCCTAAACGCGAGATCAATACCGTCGAAACACGTAGACATATGCGGCTCCTAAGTTGGAAATGAACCGCATCACGAGTCAGGCTCGTTACCAGTTGCTGATTATGGGCTCGTTTACTTGCCTGAATCAGCCACATCCCGCGTTGGCGGCGACCACCTTACCCGAGTAGGCAGGTTGGCGAGGACCGAAGTCCTGACTCTTGATGCTCTCAGCAATGTATTTCTTTTTGCTTAGAAAATCAATTCCAAAGCGATGCTACTCGGCGGTGTTGAGCCATCAGGCCTTAATCTCGTAAATTCAATCGCCCCCCAAGAGGAGTACAGCGCACGTCATATTTTTCCCCTTTGCATTGGGCCAGTTTCATTTAACTCTTACCAGTGTGAATTTATTGGAATCAAGAATCATCAATCCCTTATCGGGGCACATCGTGACCTGTGGGTTGTACTGGTAGAGATACAAGTATTGGTAACTCGTTTCCCTCCAGACACTACCATCCGCCAACATAATCAACTCCCCCCCATTGCCGTTGAAAGGAGTGGGCTCTTGGATATAAGTGGTGTAACAACTGCTAGACGAAATTCCCGACGCGGTTTTCTTTCCCAGTCGAAAGGCGTCTACGCTCTCTCCGTCATCGGTATTAATAACCTTATACAGTTGATACGTTTTCCCTTGATACGTGATGTTGCGAGGCCCACAAACTTGTAAAGATGTCAGTGGCAACCAAAGCATCGCATCGAAGTTATCGCCGGCAAGAACGTCATAAAGCTCGCCAGAGGCAGTCAGTAACTGCCTCCCGCGATCAATGTTGTTTTTCAAGGTCGCGTCCACACATGTTGAACCTAGAGCCGGGCTGTTGACCCCAAAGCTCAAGACGAAAAAAACGGCAAAGTAGAGAATTCTCAGCATCGCTAGTCTCCCTGCAGACTGCAGCTTTCAAACCTTAAGTCGACGACAAAACGAAGCGCCGCTAACTTTGCACAGCCTGCCCTCTACTTTGCCGGCCACCGGTAGTCAGTCATTGAGTCGTACGCACAATTGCTGTTTTCAGCGAACTGGCCTGTCTGTACGCCGCGGCAGCGCCACACCAAAACTCCGTACCCGTCGTAGAACTGATCCCAGTCCCAATCGCTATCGACAGACTGGGAACTGGCCGCAGGTGCCGAGCCAGTCCCGCCTCCAGCACCTGCAGCGGCTACCACTGCGGCAGCGATTAGCACCCCCCCAAGAATAGCCATCTCATTATCACTGATAATTTTATTACACTGAGACGCTTGCACTCCCAGACGAGAACTCAGCTCCGCCTCAACATCACGCGCCAGTTGCCACTCACTATCTTTAACAGCTGACTGATACGTTCGGCATAAAGACACCTTGCTGAGGGAACCACGTTGACTATAAAACTGCTCTGGCGTTACAGCACAACCGGCCAAACAAGCTAGCGCAACGGCGGCGATACAGTTACGTAAATGCATGAACAACCTCAATTCTTTTGGCCGGTACCGTGACTACCAGTTTGAGCCATCCTCAGCCCGATATTCATCGACCTTCTCTTCGATCGCGTCTGCGTACGCCTGACACCCCTCATTGAATGATTCGCTGTCTCCATAACAAGAGCCGTCAGTCACATCATTCTCTTTGGCCCACTCAAATCCGGCTTCATGGCCGGAGCAGTCGTCGGTGCATCCGTATGGCTCACCGATAGAACTGTATGACTCATAAGAAAGATCATCCGCGGCCCGATCACGGGCTGCGTCCTCGTCAAACCCCGTTTCGGACGAAGCGTCATCGGCATAGCGATAGCCTGCACCGCTTGATCCACTGGAACCACCGCAGGCCGACGTCAGGATTGTAAAAAAAGTTGCAAGAGCGATCAACTTTCTCATAAGAAGCTACACCGTGATGGAAAGGCCACGCGCGCATTCGGATGGGTGGCAACCCTATAACCCATACAAGTCGCAGATCGTCCGGAACTGTTGCTCGCCGGCCGACATGGGTACCCAGTCGCGAGACCGGACATATTCCGCTGGTAAATCTTTCGCATCAAACGACTCACTCACCGATCCATCCGCGCGGTAAGAAACTGACGACAGAAGAGTTGAGGATTTCCTACGGCAATCGATGCGCCACTTTTGACGGGAAGCTTGTCCGGTTAACTCTGTTGTCTCAAACTCACCTAGTGGGCCCGTTTTTGATCCTATCTTAAACTTACTTTCCTGAATCCAAGTCGTAACACTGCCAGCGCTCACCGACGCATTACCGGACATAAGGCTATACAGCGATCCTTCGGAGCTCGTACCGTTAGGATCTGCACCGTACAAGGTAACAAAAGTATTTCTTGGCTCCGGCCGCGCACCTTCGCATAACTTAGGTAGCAACCGCCTCACAGCGCTTAAAAATGAATCTCCTGATGACTCCTCTACGAGCCGAGTCGAAGTCAATGGAATACTTTGCTTTCGTCGACTCTCCAAAAATCTTGAGATTACCTCCGACGCGGATTTACCTTCCGCCATGAATTCCAATGCTAAAGGTGGCAAGTAGGTATTTTTTCCGTCGCAAGCAATGAGCTGTCCGTACACCACCCACATTGTGGTTTCGGAGTTCCCTAAAGCTAATGATTTCGCTTCCGCGAAGTGCATAACAACATATCGTCCAATCTTATAGTTTGAATCTCCTACCGCTACGTATAGCTTCGACTCCGCTGATTGCTTAATAAGAACCGGCGCAGCAATCGCGTGTACGGAAGTTAGGCCTGATCCGACTAAAAAAAATATCAGAAAAAGACTGAGAAGAGAGTTCCGCTTCTGTGAATTAAGACTCATATAGTTATTACCTACTCTTTCAACGGTTACAGGCGCAGCCCGGCGGTTTGTGGCACTCCTTATCCCTAGATATACAACTGTCACCGCAGGCTTTCCCTTTCGAACAAACCTTACAGCAGTAACTGCTTGGCTCTACAGCATTGGAGGTAGAGAGAAATACAACCTTGCTGGCTCGGGCCGTCGGGATAGCGCAGTGCGACTCCTTCGCTGGGCCGCATACCGCAGACTGCCCAAAGTAGTTAGAGGAAAATTGAGAGGGGATTCCACTGCATGAAGTCATCAATGCAGTAGCGACGAGAACCAATATCAATCGCATAAGAGTACCTGCTGCCGATCCCTGCACATCATTCGTTAACAACTGATTAACAATGACTCGTCTTTTTACTTGCTGGGAGCCAGTTTGTAGTCGCAGACGTATTTCGTGACACTGGAGTACACAGTTCCCGGAGCCACATACTGCCAATCGCCCTCATTAAGGGCGACTAAAACTTCCCCCGATCCCCACGACCCTGAGTGAGTAGTCGCTGACATGTGTTGAGTTCGTTCGTTTGAACAGTCAACCTTTTCTAAACTCCGTGCTGACAGCCACCGGGTGTCGGGATCTGGCTCGTAATACGCTCGCATTACCCATGCTCGTCGGAACATCCCCTCTTGCCGAATAGACTGTGTTGAAACAAACAACGACGATTGCTCTCCTTCTGAAACGAGTTTCCAGCGAGTGCCGCCGATTGATACGGTCAAAAGACCTTCCCAGACACCTTCAGCGATCGTGTAACCCCTCGCAGAAGTCATTACTCCCTGTCCCTGCGCTTTGTCATCCTTAAACTCACCGACGTACTTTGTACCGTCGCGGAATATGAGCGTCCCCCGACCGTTTCGGTTGCCATTCGTCCACTCACCGACGTACTTCCCACCGTCGGGCAATGTCATAGTCCCCTGACCGTTCCACTTGCCATCTCTCCACTCACCGACGTACTTCATCCCGTTGGGAAATGTGATCACCCCCTGACCGTTTTCTTTGTCGTCCTTAAATTCACCGACATACTTCATGCCGTCGGAGGTCGTATACGTTCCCTGACCGTCGCGCTTGTGGTCCTTAAATTCACCGACATACTTCATGCCATTCGGAAACGTATATGTCCCACGACCGTTCCAATTGTCATCTTTCCACTCACCGGCATACGTCCTGCCGTCGGCCGACGAGAATGTCCCCTGACCATCGGCCTTACCATCTCTCCACTCACCGACGTACTTCCCACCGTCGGGCCATGTCATAGTCCCCTGACCGTTCCACTTGCCATCTCTCCACTCACCGACGTACTTCCTACCGTCGGGCCATGTCATAGTCCCCTGACCATTAGCCCGGTCATCCCTCCATTCACCAACGTACTCCAAACCGTTGGATCCCTTTGATACGCCCTGACCATTGCGCTTGCCATCCTTAAACTCCCCGACAAACTTCGCGCCACTTGGGGTCGTTAATGACCCATAACAATTTGTCCACTGCTCTGTTGGTGCTGACGTCGGACACGGCGGCAGCGATGACTGCGCGTAAGCGTGTAGCCATGGGGTTGCGAGAAGAAGTGCGAGGAAGATTCGGCTAATCATTCAGTCCTCCCGTCTATCGGCTGTCTCGGCATCTCTCGCGTCTAGTTGCCGCTTATGCCAGCGCTTGAATGCAGCGAAACCGATTCTCCGATTGAATTCGGCACGATCAGACTTCAAGCCAGCGAATCGCGCACGATGTGATGCAAACCTAGCCTCGTCGCTTCCCTCTGCGATAGGCGTGGGCGGCTCTTAGGGAGCATCGGGTTCAAACTGACCGGAGTTGGGATTGGTTGGCATGCGCTTGGCTCCGAAACGCAGTAGGTGTCGCGGTGGCGTTGCGTCACTTCAATGTCATGTCATACATGCGGCCGTCGCTACGGGAGCATTCGCCGATGCCGCTACCTGTCCACGCACTCCATTCAAAAATACATCTGAAGACCGACCCCTTATCGCCGCGCAAATTAGCAAGTCCTTTTCCTGCGGAAGGTGATCCAGTCACCACGCTTACGACCGGGGCCGCTCCGGTGTTTACCGGCGCAATTCCACCCGTGGAAGTTCCGCCCACCATATACGTCCATTGCCCAGAAACTTTCTCGCCCTCTATGACGGCTTCAATTCGTCCCTGCGATCCATAAGTGCCACCTACCGTCCGCCCGGCGTACACAACTCCTGTCTGGCGATCAATGAAGGTGGAGGAAACGGAGCATCCCGATAGGAGAATAAGCGCGCTGATTCCGGCTAAACTTTTCATAGATCGCCCCTCCCGTCGTAGCTATCGCCCCGACTAAAAACAATAGGCTCCCCGAAGTGCTACCAGGCTAGATCCCGCAACGAAAACTCAAAGTCCGATAAGGAAGGCGGCCGGATGTATCTGTATTCGGAACGAATGAATCGCTCCCTGCGATCCACGATTCCTCTTTGACAGTCTTGAATGGACCACCGCGACAAATCCGTATCGCGGATTTCACGCAGTCGTTTACGGTTTTTGAATTCCCATCACAGGAAACCGAATACCCCGTACTCCCATCAGGAAACACAACCGTAGTTGGAGTAGTACTGCATCCGGACAAGATGAGCATAGAAATGCCGCCGGAAAACAACGCTCTCATGGTTTTTATAGTCCGCTCTCTTGATCGCGACGGAAGTCTGAAAAAAAGGCTTCGACACAACCGACCTCAACCGATTTGAGAGACCTTACGGCGTGTAAACTTTATATCCGCGCTCTGTCAGACAGGCGGCTTGAATCTTTTCCTGAGCACGACTCTCTTGATTACTTGCGGATTTTGACCCAACGGCCGCACCACCTGCGCCGGCCAAGACGGCTCCCGCGGGCAGTAGAATCAATCCCCCGGTCGCCAAGATTGCCGCAGCCGCACCCACTCCCGCCGCGGCACCTAAAACTGCGCTACCAGTCTTAGCTGACGATGCGTCGTACTCTTCAGATAGTTTCTTACACTCCTGAAGGTCTGCCACATACTTCTTACTATCGACTATGGACTTTGGATCCACAACGAGTTGCGGTGGCGTTGCGCACGCAGCTAAGAATGAAAGTACACCAAAGCCGAGAGCCAGTCTGGTTACTACCAAGCTTCTCATAAATCACTCCCGTCAATTATTACAGCTACTACTTACCACTGCGTCTTACGATGATGAGATATTGCGTTGCTGACGAGCTAAAGACTTTACGGTCGTTCCCCGAAAATTCATAGAATCTTAGAGACCCGACCACAGTACTAGAGAATTTGCCACCTCGACCACCCACTCGTCCACACCTACTAATGAAAGCTGCATATGGCGGCCCCCGATAAGCCTGACGTTTGGGTCAATCAAATCAGATCAACTGAAATACGGTTTTCGTACTCAGCCAACTTCTAAAAAAGGGTTACTTTAGGGCCATGCCAGACGGCAAGGTTACGGCATGATCGCAGCATGGTTGCACGGGGCGATAACGGGGTGCCTAGGGGGTTAAATCCCGCAGGAATTGCCGCCGTTTTGCGCGACCCACCCCCCTCTTTTGCAGCGCAAAGGGAACAAACCCCTAGAGT
>Ga0172372_10012698_pt1 | contig 10535 bp, 11 predicted proteins | sample LakKiv5m_2_FD_114544 | JGI IMG/M metagenome (GOLD analysis project Ga0172372, IMG submission 114544) | Freshwater microbial communities from Kabuno Bay, South-Kivu, Congo - kab_092012_9.5m | ecosystem: Environmental > Aquatic > Freshwater > Lake | place: Democratic Republic of the Congo... | reverse complement strand
TATCCTGCGGGTGCTCAAAAGCACGGGCGGCAACCGGAAAAAAGCGATCGATATCCTCGGTATCAGCGAGCGGGCACTGCGCTACAAGCTCAAAGACTACCGAGAACAAGGCTTTTATTCAGACAAGGATTAACCTACACTTCGTACCATGAGCATTGAGAACATGAACTCCGTTTTGGCCCGTATGCAGGCGATTGCCGATGCTGCCAAGGGCACCACGGCCAATGTGGGCAACGATCCGCGCATGCCGCTTGCCGGAAATGCCGCCGGCGCGCCCGCGCCCTCGGTCGATTTCGGTGCCGTTTTGGAGAAAGCTGTGCGGGAAGTCAGCGATGCCCAGAACACCGCTCAGGCAAAGGCGCAGGCCTTCCAGATGGGGTCAAAGGATATGTCGCTTGAAGAGGTAATGATTTCCCTTCAGAAGGCAAACGTTGCCTTCCAGGGAATGATTGCCGTGCGCAATAAACTCGTCGACGCCTACAAGGAAGTCACCAACCTGCAGATCTAATTCTGGGCGCGCAGGTCCTCAGCTGTTTTACCATCCACCTGATAGGCCCAGCTCAGCACCTCGGCAACCGCCTTATAGAGCTCCGGCGGAATTAACTGGTTTAAATCCAACTGCACGAGTAACTCGACCAATTCTGGTTCGATCGCAATGGGCACCTGGTATTCATTTGCCCTTGCAATGATGGTCTCCGCGATATGTCCTGAGCCACTGGCCACCACGCGTGGCGCCCCAGAATTCTGCTCGTAACGCAGGGCCACGGCCCGGCGGTTTAGAAACTCTGAGCTCATGCGACAACCTTCTGACCCGCGCTCTCAAGCCGCAGATTCACCGATTCAAGATCGGCCGAATTTAACTGCTCACGCAACGCCGGCAGATGACGCGCGAACAACTCCTTCGCCCGTTTGGGTTCAATCCATATGCTGATCGACCCTGCGATCTGCCGGCCGTGCACCACGATCGTCCCCAGTGTTGGCAATTCCACCTCAATTGCGATCTGAGCCCCCTTCACGAGCGGACCACCTGGCGTACGCGGGTCTTCCTCATAGGCATCTTGTCGATAGATTTTTGCATTCACGCCCGGCGTAAATTCACCCTGCCAAAATAACTGACCATGCATCAATAGCGTCAATCCCTGCTGTACCTCTTCGGCACCCGGGGCAGGCACCGACTGCAGAGCCTGCGCTGCGGTAATGGTTGCGGCGGAATTGTTGTTGCCGTTCTCCGCGCGATTTGGAATCTGCCGATCCTTTTTAACGCCCGTGACCTCAGCGAATTTTGCTATCGCCAGCATAGGAGAGCGCTCTAGCCCGAGCCTTAGCATCTCCATGGCCTCTTGAGGTGATTTGGCGAGCGGGCCCTGACGGCCTTTTTCGAGATAGTCCCGCTGCTGCTGCGCGGCTAACTCTTTCGGCAATGGCCAACGCACCGCCTGTGGGCCGGCCTCGGCCCGAATGAGCTTATCGCTCAACGCAGCAATGTAGGCCGCGGCCTCAGAGTCCTCGGCCTGTTCGGGGGAAATGTAGAGCGGACCTCGATGGTCGGTGGCAGGGCGCACCGTGTTGGCCTGCTTTGGACCCGCCGATACCGGCACGGGAATTCTCAGAAGAATACTGGGATCAATGCGTGCAGCGGCATCCCCCATCACCACAGGGGCGATGCGGGCAATGGGCTCGGCTTTCGTATCTGCTGTCGGCGCCGTTGGCTTTGGAATGTTCGAAGGGATCTGCATAGGGGCACATTCTGTTTACCCCCCCTTCTACGGCAAGTCAATCTTATTTCAATAGAAAAAATGGCCTAACGTGCGGCGGTTGCGGGTGTAGCCACACGTGCAGCTGTCCCCTCTTTCGCAAGATCCTGCGCCCGCATCGTGGCAATCTCCTCCCAGGCCGATTCCAAGCTCTTAAAGACCTCAATCACACCGGTCAACTGCTCTGGGCTGCGCTTGATTCGCGCCGTAAGAATCTCCCGTGTTGACCAGTCGTAGAGCGCTGCGAGGTTCTTTGCAATATCGCCCCCACGATCGGGATCGAGTGCGGCCATTAGACCTTTTTCGATTAGGTCGAGGGCCTTTGCAACCGACTGCTCGGCATCCAGACCCTTCTCGATCTGCGACTGTGCGTCGCGCAGATTTTCAATGAGTCGCTTATAGACCATGACAATGAGTTCCAGTGGACTGGCCTCAGACACGGCGGTCTGGTTCGATAAATTCTTATACGCGTTGATGACTCGGTGGTTCATAGTTCCTCTCCAAAAATTATTCGTCTAATGCCTTTATTTATTATTCATCTGCAATCCTGATAATGCGGATGTTAGAGCGCTCTGCGTTGCCTGCAGACGCATCAACAACCCATCAAGAGCTGCATACTGCTTGTAATAACGAAGTTCTAAGATTGACATCTTGTCCTCGAGCTCCGAAATCTTGTCCTCGAGTCGAGTTTTTTCTTCCTTCACTGCATCAACTCGCGAGGTCAGTAATCCATCAGACTTCAATGAATCCGTTAGGTATTTAGTAAGATTTACAGAGGCGCTTTCATACCCAAGGACCACGCCCTGTGAGAATTTCTCTTGCAGTCCATCGGCAATTGCCTCGGCAAGCGTACTGTCATTGAGCAACAACTTGCCATCCCGTTGCACCGACACACCCATCTCACTAAAACTCATCGATGTGCCATCAGACAGACGCAGACCATTACGGTAGAGGCCTCGCAGCCGATCGATAAATGTCGAGGTACTAAAATCGCCCCTGAGCAAGCCCCGGGTCTCTGCCTCGGTTGAGGAGGCCGCCTGCTCTGCGTAATAGGTAAGCAAATCATTGAATGCCGTAACAAAATTCTGAACGACCTCTGTTGCAGAGTCCTTTTCCGACTTCGTAACGTTAATCGTTGTCGATGTAACAGCCGAGAAATTCGCTGCAGACAGCAGCGAGATCTCCCCGCCTGCAGGCGTGACAGGAGAGTTTAGGTTAAACGTTACGCCGGCAATTACATCTGAAATTGTGTTGGACGATCGCTGAACGGCAAGGCCGTTAACCGAGACAAATGCATCGCGGCCCGTCTGGAGACGGGTCGCATTATGTTCTGTAATTGCAATACTCGATAGCGACTGTGCACCGGCCGCCCCAGAGACCACAAACTGAATCGCATCGCCCGACTTTGGTGTACCGGTGAGCGTAAGCGGAACCGTAGCCCCTGAACTTGTGGTGAAGGTTGTGCCGTCAAAAGTCGCGCCCGTAGTTGTCGCGCCCGCAACCGTCCATGCAGTGCCATCATAAGAAAGCGTATAGCTGTCGTTATCTAGGGTGCCGGTAATTGCTCCAGCACTCGCTGCTCGCAGATCCACTGCAGTGAGATTGCTCACTACCGCTGCGGCAGTGGTCTCGCCCTCACCATCAGTCGTAGACGTCAGCGTAAACGGAACCCCAGCTGTAGTCGCGAGAATGCTCAGCACTCCACCCGTAGAGGTCACCGTTACAGGGGCAACCGCGGCTGTAGTAACAGCCTGCGCAAGATTCGTTGCAATACGCGAAAAATCATCTGCACTCGATCCGCCATCCGCAACATCGGCCGCGGTTACGGTATAGCTCACATTAGTTCCATTTAACGTCACAGTAATGACATCGTCTTCAGCGAATGTTCCTGTTAACGTGAGGCTGTTTTTCTGCGCAACTGATGTCTGGGTTGCTACGCCACTGATGGCAATGGTGTTTCCAGCGCCGGTCTCTTTGGCTGAAATGCCCAGCGAGTAACTGCCTTCTTTAATTTGTACGATGCTGGCTTCAATCCCTGCATCGAGGAGATTGATCATCTCTTTGACGTCTTCCAAGGTGGCATCCGTGGTCAGACCCTCAGAGGTCACACTAACGAGATCTGCTCGATCAGTGCCGCCATAATAGAAAGACCCTGCCAGACCACGCAATGGATTCGTTGTGCTGATCTGCAGATTACCTGCATCGTTAACAGAGGCGGAAATACTCTCAAGGCTGCCGTCAGCGACTGCCTCGTTAATCGCCTCCGCAACCTCCTCTGCCGTAGTCTGCGTCGTAACCGTGAAAGTCTGAGCCTCTCCACCGGTTGCGGTAAACGTAATTTTGTCGCCGGCAGAATAACTCACCGCATTGAATGCGGCATAGCTCGCAGAAAAGGTCTGACCTTGGTAGGCTAGGCTAAAGCCGGTCAAGTCCATGCGCTGGTCTTCGCTGGTAAATCCCGGCAGGGCCAGCATCTCGGCCTGGGCTGTTTGGGCAATTTTTACCGTATAAGCCCCCTCTCTAGCGGTACTTGTTACCGTTGAGGAGACCTTCGAAGAGTCTGTTGACGAGGAAGTCCGGCTCGAATAAAGCCAGGAATCTTGAATTTTCCGAGAGGCTGTCTCGAGAGTGCTCACTTTAGATTTAAAGGTTCCCAGGGCTGAGACCACCGAGGTCTTCGTCTCGACCTGCGTCTCGAGCTTAGTGATCGGCACACGGGCAACACCCATCAGACCCGCAACGATCTCTTGGACGTTAATGCCCCCGCTAATTCCAGATGTATTGACTGATGCCAACGACTCAGCTCCTCAACAAAACCCATGGCCACACATCGCCTAACGGCGATAAAAGGCGTTCTGGTTAGGAACTAAGCAATCTTCGTGCCAGCTTTAAGCGAGTAGATCGACCAGGCGCCCACGCATTTGGTCGATATTTCGGGAAATACGCAGCATTTCCTCAGTCGGAATCTGGCGGACGATATCCCCGGACCCCTGGGCCTTCACCTTGGTGATGAAATAGCCCGTTTCTTCATCGAAACGAATATCCAGGCTTCTGCCGGTGCGCGCAAGGTACTCCCGGATTTCTGAGTCATTTCGGACTTTTTCTGCTTGAACCGCCGAGGGGGTTGGCTCCTGGGTCAGCGACTCTTCAGCCCGCTTTGCCTTCGCCTCTGGCGTTGCCGCAGGCTTTAGGGCTGTGGAATGGGCCCCCGAATTTGCGCCAACGCCTTTAATATCCAAAGCAATCCTCCCTCTAACTCAGAGAGAATTCTGCCCTCGATATTGGAAAGTCGCAAGTTCGGGCTAGGCCCGTAAATTAACCAGCTGACCCTGAATCGAGTGAGCGACTTTTAATGTTTCTTCTTCCGGAATTGTTCGAATGACCTCGCCGGTCGATCGATTAATAACTCGCGTGATGTAACGGTTTGAGGCGTCATCAAATGACACAGAGAGTTTACGACTCGTCTCGGCCAGAAACCCTTCAATCTGTTGAGCCGCCTTTTCCACTGTGACTGAATCTGCCGTGGGCGACTCTACTGGCTTTGGTGCAGACGCCTGGGCGCTCGCGCGAGCCGTGACCTCCGCCTTCACTGCGGATATAGCCTTCGCGAGCGATGCGCCAACAGATACAGGTTGGGAGAGGTTCGGTGCTTGCATTTAAATTCTCGATGAAAACGACAAAACCGACCCCCCAGAAGGCGCCGGTTTTATCGATTTACCCAAGATTTACTCCTCGCGTAATTCCCTCGCCTCTTACTGCAAGAGCGAGAGAACCACGTTCGGCATTTGGTTGGCTTGCGCCAGCATCGCCGTAGCAGCCTGCTGCAGAATCTGATTCTTGGTCAGATTTGCAGTCTCTGCGGCGTAATCCGTGTCGCGGATTCGGCCTAAGGCTGCGGTCATACCCTCGGTCTGCGCCTGGATGTTCGAGATCGCAAACTCGATACGGTTCGTCTGGGCACCCAGGTTCGACCGGATCTCGGTCACAACTTTCAGGGTGTCTTCTACGCGGTTGGCCAGATCTTCAAAGTTCTGGGCCGACAACACGTTATCCGTCTGGGGCTCAATGGTCTTAATGACGTCATTGAGTCGCGAGAACACGCGATAGGTGTCTTCGTCACCAGCATCCGAATTTAGGTTGCGATCAAAGAGACGAACATCCTTAAACCCTGTCACGACAAATGTGTCACGAGTGTTCGCACCGCCTTGGAATACGGCCTGCATCGTACCAGCACCAAGGGTCATCGTTGTCTGGGCGATCGTCTCAAAGCGCTCTAAGGTCTCCGCAGCATTGCTGGTGTTACGCAGCACAAAGGAGATTCCCAGGCGATCAAAGTTCACTGTGACCGTGGCCGAACTCGCAACGTCCATCGAGGGGTTAGAAGCGTCAAATGCGTCATTGTTGGACCACTCGTGGCGAGCAATATCGGCAAAGTTAACGCTCTGGCTCAGGCCAACGGGGTTGGACTGGGAGGTACCACTCAGGCCCGTTGTCGAGGCAATCGCTGTGATCGTGATTGACGAACCATCAGCAGCCGAGACAATGTTGTATTGGCCGACGTTAGCGTTATCTAACTTGATGTCTTCCAACACAAACTGTGTACCTGCCTGGGTGCCGGTAAAGATATTTCCGTCGCCCTTGACTTCGTCCACTAGGTTGGAGATCGCAACAGAAGAACGCAGCGCGGTCTTCAGCAGCGATAGGTTATTAAAGGTTGTACGCTCGGCAATCGCGTTGATCTCGTCGCGAAGGGCGAGAATCTCGTCCGAAAGCGTCTTACGCTGCGAGGTATTGTAAGAACCGTTACGGCCCTGAATGGTCAGCTCTTTCATCCGTTGCAGGATGCTCGAGACCTCGCCCAGGGATCCCTCTGCCGCTTGCACCATCGAGATGGCGTCGTTGGCATTTTTCACACTCTGGGTGGTGGCCTTGACTTGAGACTGGATTTTTTCGGCAATTCCGAGACCGGCCGCGTCATCCTTGGCACGGTTGATCCGGAGACCGGAGGAAAGGCGCTCTACGGCAGTTGGCATGGAGCTCTGGACTTTGCCCAGATTCCGCTGTGCGTATAACGACGCCATGTTGGTGGTAATTGATGCCATTTTTTGCTCCTATTGGGTAAATGCACAGGCAACTGCCTTACAGCCCCATTAACGGTAGCCCCCAAAAAAAGGTTTAGCCCTTTCATCAGGGGCCACCATTAATTTGGGATAGGATTGCGCCAATGGCTAAGAAAAACGACCAAAAAACCGCTTTAGAATCGGTTAAGTCATTGATTAATAAAGGAAAACATGAGCAAGCCCTGGAGGTTCTCTATAAGAACCGAGAGGCCCTCGAAGAAGATCCTGTTTTTCATAATGCGGTAGGAGTCTGCCTAGCAGCCCTTCGGGAGCACGATGCCGCTGTAGGGGCGTTTCTCGAATCCATTAAAAAAAACCCCCTGGATCCCATGCCTTATACGGGGATTGGCAACTCACTGGCCAAGAACCTGCAGTTTACTGAGGCCGAAAAGTACTTTCAGCTCTCGCTAGTGGTGGATGAGAACTACCACGACGCCATTGTGGGCCTTGGGGTGGCCGCCTTTCAGCGCAGCGACTATGCGGCCTGCGAGCAGCACTTCCAGCGCGCCCTAAAAAGCCGCCCCAACGCGCCAACCGTCCTCACAAACCTTGCCAACAGCTACGCCGCACAGGGCCGGCACGCAGAGGCGATCCCCCTGCTTGAGCGCACCCTGCGGCTTGACCCCCAAAATGCCCAGGCCCATCTGAACCTGGGCCTGATGCAGCTGGGAATGGGCCAGTTCGCCACGGGCTGGAACCACTACGAATACCGATTTCACGAAGACAACTTTATTCAACAGAAATTCAAAGACCTACCCCGTTGGAAGGGCCCCAAGGGCGAGACCGCCAACGTGCTGGTCTGGGCGGAGCAGGGCGTGGGCGATGAAATTATGTTTGCCAGCATGTTTAGCCAGCTCTCGCAGTGCACCGAGACCTTTGTTATCGAGTGTGACCCGAGACTCAAGCCCTTATTCGAGGGCGCATTTCCAACGCTGAACTTCATGTCAAAGGCAAATTACGCCTCGGTAACAGGAATTCAGTACCAGATCTCAATCGCGAGCCTAGCGCAGCTCCTGCGCACCTCGCGCGAGGCCTTTAGTCAGACCCCGGCTGGCTTTTTAAAGCCCACAGCCCGGGCCCTCCCCCCCGATGCGCAGTCAGTCCTAGCGAGCCTACCCAGGCCATGGATTGGCGTGAGTTGGGAGAGTTACGCGCTGACCACTAACTTTCGGCAACGAAAGAGCATCCCGGCCGAACAGTTCTCACGCCTAACCCAAGGCCTGCCCGGCTCCGTCATCAACCTGCAGTTCCCAAACCCTCACCAGCACGAGGGCCCCTCGGAGCAAGTGATTCCGAAAGGGGTCGTCACCCTGCCTGCCATTGACCTAAAAAATGATCTTGAACTTCTGGCGAACCTTATCGCGCAGCTTGATTCGGTCATCACGATCGGAAACTCAGTGGCCCACCTATGCGGTGCGATTGGGGTTCCTGCCACGGTGCTTTTGCCAAGTGTCTCTGATTGGCGATGGGGATTTTCGGGAGACCGCTCACCCTGGTACCCGAACCTGGTGCTGACTCGTAACAGCGACACCCTTGATTGGGGCGCAACCTTAAACACCCTACTTCAGACGTATCGCGCTCAGAAGACAGCCAACTAGGCCCTGGCGGCCGACATCACGCGATCAATCACGTCGTCTCGGCAGTCGATCAGGTACTGAGAGGGATTGACGGCCCGATCCCGTTCAAAATCTCTGAGAAAGCTCTCCAGATCAGTTCCTGAAAGCTTGCAGTGAATGCCGCCCTCCGTCGCATCACGGGCAAAATGCTCAACGTACGAGGTTGTCGAAATCAGGAATGGCTCGCGAAGAATCTGTGGCCAACGGTAATCCCATCCAAACCGGGACTCCATGAGCGGGTCGGCGTTGAGATAGTCGACAATCTTTCCGGCCATATCACGGGTGTAACACTGGCTGATGCCCGGACAGGTCGAAGAAATATTGAACCCCTCGTACTTGGCAAGCAACGACTGACGGTGAAACACAGAATTAAAGAGCCCCATGGGGCTTACCGACCCCGAACGAATCTGACACTCGAAGGTGTGTAATAAGTAATCAACAAACTGGGGGTCATGGACCGTATCGTTATCGGTGAGATAGAGCAGATCGTGATCGGTAAATCGATAGATAAAATCCCGAAAGGCCCTAGCGCGCGAGCGCTCGATACCACCGTTGCGCTCAAAACGAACGACTTCGTCTGCCAGCGTGCCTAAATAGCGCGCAGAATAGGCCACCGATGCATCGTCGTAGACCACCAAACGCACGCGGGCGGGATCCCGAATCAACTGAAGGTTTTCTAGGCAGACAGCTGTAATGCCCGGCCGGTTATAGGTGGCCAGCGCAATCAATAGTTTCATTACAAGAATCCCTTTAACGGTAGGGATTACGGCTACCGTTCAGGTTTTCATTAGTGCGCCTAAGCAATCTAGCCAGCGCATTTGCATCGACGGCGCCAGATAATCATTCAGTACAGTCTGCTGGGCTCGCTCGACCATGCCGTGGAATCGATCCGGTGCGCGCACAAGTTCTAATAAACCGCCTGTCTCAAGATCCAGAAAAAACTCTGAAAACTCTTTGTAAGATGCAAGTGGGCTTGCCGCCACGGGTAGCCCCATCGCGAGCGCCGTTAGCAAACGGTTGGAACTCACCCCCATCTTCCTTGCGTCATGGGGATCCGAGGGCAGAAGACAAAAATCGCACTCCGCAGCGTGAGCCTGCATTGCTGCCACTGACCAATCGCCAGCCCTAAGCGCAATCCCCTCAGGAATCGCAGTTAACGCCCGCTTAAACTGTTCAAGCGCGGGCCTATTGGAGAGCACGCGCAACTCAAGTGGCGCGCCCTGCAACTGCCTTCCCATTGGCGCTAAGGCCTGGGCTAAATAGATCAGGTTCGTGCCGTGACCAAACCAGAGGGCGCGTGGTGGCGCGTGTTGATGCCGCACGGGCGGTGTGATCGGAACCTCCAGCGCATCGGGCACCACAAAGACCGAGCCAGAAAAATGGGTTTGAAGCTGAATCGTTAGCGCAGAAGAAGACACAACCACTGCATCCGCCAGTGGTAAGAGCGCCCGATAAAAATCACTTAACTCGGTCTCGGCCCCCAGGTGGTGATCGGTGTAGTCCACCACAACGCGGCAACCCGAAACCCGCTTCTTTGCCTGGGTAAGGTTCTCAAGCCACGCTGAAGCAAGGCGCTCGACATCATTACTACCCAGCTTGCCCACCACCACGCAGAGATCGGCCACTCTAGAATTTAGATCAATCTTTGGGCCAAAGGAGTAGCGCCAATCGGCCCTCTCGGCAGCGCGTAGCGCGATAGCAGCACGCAGACGCACGCTTGCCAAGTTTACGGATTCAAGGTCGGAGAGTTTGCCGCTAAAGGGCGTCAACCAATGCAGGCGGAGGTCTTTGTTCACCCACGGACTATACAAGAACTACAGGGCTAGCCCACCCCTTGAGACCAGCGATTAAAACCCCGTGAGTGTCGCTAACTGATCTGTCGACAAGGCCAAGACCGCCTGGATGGATTCGGTCTGTGCATTGGTGAATGCCGTGAGTCGATCGGTACTCATCGCCTGCAGATTCGCAAACGTCAGGCCCTTCACGCCAGCAGTCGTAATCGATTGCACCTCATCGGTCGTTAGCGTGTTTAAGCCCGCCGAGTT
>Ga0172372_10012697_pt1 | contig 10535 bp, 19 predicted proteins | sample LakKiv5m_2_FD_114544 | JGI IMG/M metagenome (GOLD analysis project Ga0172372, IMG submission 114544) | Freshwater microbial communities from Kabuno Bay, South-Kivu, Congo - kab_092012_9.5m | ecosystem: Environmental > Aquatic > Freshwater > Lake | place: Democratic Republic of the Congo... | reverse complement strand
TCGCCGTCCGCCTCGTCGAACGCCCCGAGGAGGTCTGACGTGATCCAGACAGAGACCGAACTCGACGTCGCCGACAACAGCGGTGCCAAACGAGTCATGTGCATCAAGGTGCTCGGCGGGTCCCGTCGTCGCTATGCCGCGCTCGGTGATGTGATCGTGGTCGCCGTCAAGGAGGCTCTCCCGACGGCAAAGGTGAAGAAGGGCGAGGTCGCGAAGGCCGTCGTCGTGCGCACCCGCCGCGAGTATCTCCGTCCCGACGGGAGTTACATCAAGTTCGACGCGAACAGCGTCGTCCTCGTGAACGCGCAGTCCGAACCGATCGGAACGCGTATCTTCGGCCCGGTGGCCCGTGAACTTCGCGGCAAGAAGTTCATGAAGATCATCTCGCTCGCGCCCGAGGTCGTCTGATGTCGCTGCGGATCAAGAAAGATGACCTTGTCGTGGTCATCTCTGGCAAGAGCAAGGGTGAGCGCGGACGAGTTCTACGTGTCCTCCCCGAGACGGGCAAGGTCGTCGTGGAAGGCGTCAACAAAGTCAAGCGTCACACGAAGCCGACGCCGAAAAATCGTGAGGGTGGCATCCTCGAGAAGGAAGCCCCGCTCGATGCTTCGAAGGTGATGCTACTGGACACGAAGACGGACAAGCCGACGCGCGTCAAGACGGGTGTCGATAAAGACGGCAAGAAGGTGCGTATCGCAGTGAAGTCGGGGACGGTCCTCGACGGCTGAGTGCGCCCCCGGGCGTTCCGGGACGGCACCGCGGGTTCGGGCGGCCGACCCACCGAGATATTGAAGCGAACGGGCTGAGCGGGCTTCAGGGGAATCTCCAATGAGGTTCTTGAGATCGGGCGCCCTACAGGCCAAAGAGGCGATGACCATGGGTGAGTACGTTTCACGTCTTCAAACGCGATATCGGACGCAGGTCGTCCCGGCTCTCATGAAGGAGCTTGGGCTCACCAATCCGATGCAGGTTCCCCGCCTACAGAAGGTGGTGTTGAACATGGGTCTGGGCGACGCGGTCCAGAACGCCAAGATCATCGACAGTGCTGTCGTGGAGATGGCCGCGATTTCCGGCCAGAAGCCGGTGATCACGCGCGCAAAGAAGTCCATCGCGACTTTCAAGCTGCGTGAGAACATGCCGATTGGCGTGATGGTCACGCTCCGACGCGATCGGATGTGGGACTTCATCGATCGGCTCATCACCTTTGGACTTCCCCGCGTCAGGGACTTCAAGGGCATCTCTTCGAAGTCGTTCGACGGGCGAGGTAACTACTCGCTTGGCGTCCGCGAGCAGATCATCTTTCCCGAGATCGACTACGACAAGATAGACAAGATCAAGGGTATGAACATTTCTTTCGTGACGACGGCGACGTCGGACGACCACGGCCGAGCGCTCCTTGCGCATCTCGGCCTCCCCTTCCGCAAGTCGCAGCCGGAGACTTGAACCATGGCTCGTCTGCAAGCGTTCGCGAAGATGGAGAAGGCACCGAAGTTTCAGGTGCGCGTCCGCAATCGGTGCAAGGTGTGCGGACGGCCGCGCGGCTTCTACCGCAAGTTCCAGCTCTGCAGGCTCTGCCTGCGTAAATTCGCGCTTCGGGGCGATGTCCCGGGCGTCACCAAGTCGAGCTGGTGAGGGGCTTTCGTCATGATGACTGATCCGATCGCCGATATGCTCTCCCGGATTCGCAACGCCTCTCTGGCGCGGCTCGACCGGACGGAAATGCCGCTCTCGAAGCTCAAGAAGAGCGTGGCCGAGCTTCTCAAGCAGGAGGGCTACATTGCCGACGTGCGTGTGTCCGAAGAAGGCTTCGGTACGCTCACGCTTGTTCTGAAGTACGGTCGGGATCGTTCGAGCGCGATCTCCGGGATCCGTCGCACCAGCCGCCCCGGTCGGCGCGTGTACGTCGGATACGACGGGATCCCTACGGTCTACAACGGCATGGGGATTTCGATCCTGTCGACGTCGCGGGGCGTGATGACGGACAAGCAGGCACGCCAGGCCAAGGTGGGCGGCGAACTGCTCTGTGAGGTGTGGTGATGAGTTCCGCGACGGAGAGCGTTTCGGCGCAGCGTCAGTCTCGTATCGGCAAGCGGCCGATCGTCGTTCCCGCCGGCGTCACCGCGACCGTCAAGGGCACCTCGGTGACCGTGAAGGGTCCGAAAGGTGCGAGCGAGCGGTCCTTCTCGGACAAGGTCTCGATTGGCCTCGAAAACGGTGCGCTCGTGGTCAAAGTGCTGCCTTCGGCGCCGCTCGAGGGGCCGCGGCTTCAGGGGCTCACTTGGGCGCTCCTCAAGAACATGGTGCATGGCGTATCGAAGGGATATGCCTTGTCTCTGGACTTGGTTGGCGTCGGTTACCGCGCCGAGCTGAAGGGTCAAGCTCTCACGCTGGCCCTCGGGCTTTCGCACCCCGTCAGTCTCGTTCTCCCAAACGAGATCAAGGCTCGCGTCGAAACCATCGACGAGGGCGGCACCAAGAAGCCTCGTTTGCACCTTGAGTCTCACGACAAGGAGCTGCTTGGGCAGATCGCGGCAAAGATTCGCAGTTTCCGTCCGCCGGAGCCTTACAAGGGCAAGGGCGTCCGCTTCACCGGCGAGAAGGTCCGGATGAAGGCGGGCAAGGCCGGCGGCAAGGGTGGCAAGAAGTAGAACGGACGCTCGCCCGTGAGGGCTTGAGTCCCTGGCGCGCAGGATCACTCGCCGTACCCAGCCGGTGCGTGGCGCGGAGGATGAGAGAAGATGTCCTACGACAAGTCAGAATCGCGGCAGAAGCGGAAGCTCCGCATCCGCAAGAAGATCTCCGGCACCGCCGAGCGGCCGCGCCTCAGCGTGTTCCGCAGCACCAAGCACATCTACGCGCAGCTCGTCGACGATGCGGCCGGAACGACGCTTTTCCAAGTGTCGACGCTCAGTCGGGACGTGAAAGGCGAGACGTCGGAAGCGACGAAGTCCGACGCAGCCCGCGCTGTCGGGACAGCCGTCGCGACAGCGTGCAAGGCGCGCGGCGTCGATAAGGTGGTCTTCGACCGCAACGGTTTCCTCTATCACGGCCGAATCAAGGCCCTTGCAGACGCCGCCCGCGAGGCCGGCCTCGCGTTCTGAGCGGAAGGACAACCCAGATGGCAGGCATCGATCCGAATACGCTCGAAGACCTTACGGAGCGCGTGGTTCACATCAACCGCGTGGCCAAGGTCGTCAAGGGCGGTCGCCGTTTCAGCTTCAGCGCGCTGGTCGTCGTCGGTGACGGCAAGGGGCATGTGGGCGTCGGTCTCGGGAAAGCCAACGAGGTTCCGGACGCTATCCGCAAGGGCAACGAGCAGGCCCGCAAGCACATCTTTCGCGTCCCCCTTGTGGGCGCTTCGATTCCTCACCGCATCGACGGCCACTTCGGCGCGGGTAAAGTGATGCTTCGCCCGGCGTCTGCGGGTACGGGCGTCATCGCGGGCGGTGCGGTGCGCGCGGTCGTCGAGGCGGCCGGCATCCGTGACGTCCTGTCCAAGATCCTGGGAACCTCCAATCCCCACAACGTCGTCCACGCAACCGTTGCCGCGCTTCAGAGCCTCGAGTCCGTTTCGGATGTCGCAGGTCGCCGCGGCCGCGCAGTGGAAGACATCGTCGAGAGTCGGCCATGAGCAGCAAGCTTCACGTGACGCAGATTCGAAGCGGGTCGGGCCGCATTCCCTCGCAGCGGAATACGTTGAAGGGACTTGGCCTCCGCGGGCCGCACTCGACGGTCGTCGTGGATAACACGCCGTCGTTCCGGGGCATGGTGAAGAAAGTTCTTCATCTCGTGAAGGTGGAGACGGTCGAGGGTGGAGGCCACCATGTCTGAGCAGGAGTCCACGCAGGGCTACGTTCCGATTCTCTCGCGTCTTCGTCCGGCGGATGGTGCCGTCAAGTCAAAGCGTCGCAAGGGCCGCGGTCCGGGCTCGGGTCTTGGCAAGACGGCCGGAAAGGGCCAAAAGGGCCAAAAGGCGCGTCATCCTGGAGCGTTTTCCAAGCTTGCGTTCGAGGGTGGTCAGCTTCCCCTCCAGCGTCGCCTTCCGAAGGTCGGTTTCTGGAACCCATTCACGCGCCAGCTCGCCACGGTCAACTTGAGCGATCTCGCTGTGTTCGAAAAGGGGGCCGTTGTGGATGTCGACGCGCTCCGCGAGAAGCGTCTCGTTCGCGGCAGGTTCGATGGGGTCAAGGTGCTTGGTGACGGCGAACTCACGCACGCGCTCACCATTCGTGCACACGGCTTCAGCAAGTCTGCGCTCGAGAAGATCGCGAAGGTCGGCGGCAGGGCCGAGGTCATTGCGCTCGCGCCTCGCGCCGAGTGACGGTCATTCGGCGAGTCTAGCTTCGTCAGAGGTCGAACTTCGATGAGTGCCTTCGCGAACATCTTCAAGATCCCGGAGTTGACGCGGCGTCTCGGCTGGACGCTTGCGCTACTCGCGGTCTATCGCGCGGGCATCTTCGTCACGACTCCCGGGGTTGACCGGAACGTGATGCGCCAAATCGTCTCCTCGAGCAGCGGCAGCTTCCTCGGCATGTTCAACATGTTCTCCGGAGGTGCGCTCGAGCAGATGTCGATTTTCGCGCTCGGCATCATGCCGTACGTGTCGGCGAGCATCATTCTGCAGTTGATGAGCGTAGTCGTTCCCCAACTCGCAGAGCTCCGGAAGGAGGGCGAGGCCGGCAATCGCAAGATCAATCAGTACACCCGGTACGGCACGGTCGTTCTGAGTTGCGTGCAGGGGATCGGTATCGGGCTCTGGTTGGAGGGCCTCAACGGCGAGTCGCAGTACGGGGATGTCGTCACGCTTCATGGTCCGGCATTCTACTTCCTGACCGTTGTCTCTCTGACGACTGGTACCGCCTTTATCATGTGGCTCGGGGAGCAGATTACCGAGCGCGGTATTGGCAATGGTATCTCGCTCATCATCTTCGCGGGAATCGTCGCCGGGCTCCCCGATGCGCTATTCCAGACAGTTCAGCAGGTTAAGATCGGGCAGATCCAGCCCATCGCGCTCCTGCTGGTCGCGGGCATCGCGCTTGCGGTCATCGCAATCATCGTCTTCTTCGAGCGCGGACAACTCCGCATTCCGATTCATTACGCGAAGCGGATGGTGGGGCGCAAGATGTATGGTGGGCAGACGTCGCACTTGCCGCTGCGTGTGAACATGGCGGGCGTGATTCCCCCCATCTTCGCGTCGTCGCTGCTGATGTTTCCCAACACGCTCGCGAACTTCAATGTCCCGGGCATGGACACGCTGCAGACCGTCCTCAATCCGGGTGACTGGCGTTACACGGTCCTGTTCGTCGTTCTAGTCGTGTTCTTCGCGTACTTCTACACGGCTGTAACCTTCCAGCCGGTCGAAGTCGCCGACAATCTGAAGAAGCAAAACGCGTTCATCCCCGGTGTCCGTCCCGGGAAACAGACTGCCGAGTACATCGACAGGCGCGTTTCGCGGATCACCTTCGGCGGAGCCATTTACATCGCGGCGGTCTGCACGGTCCCGACGCTTCTGCAGTCCTACTTCCACGTGCCGTTCTACTTCGGCGGTACCTCGATCATGATCGTTGTGGGCGTTGCACTCGACACGGTACAGCAGATCGAGTCGCACCTGATTACGCGTCACTACGAGGGCCTTACCGGCCCGAAGGGGCCGCGCATCCGCGGCCGCAGGGGCTGAACGCGTGGACCTCGTCCTTTTCGGTCCGCCGGGTGCGGGCAAGGGTACTCAGGCCAAGCGGCTCGTGGAACTTCTCGCGCTCCCCCAGATTTCGACGGGCGACATGATGCGTGCGGAGCGGGCGTCCGGGTCGGCGCTCGGGGCCCGTTTCGATGGTTTCATGTCGGCCGGAAAACTCGTTCCGGACGAACTCGTGCTGGAGCTCGTCGAGCAGCGGATCGTTCGGCCCGATGCTTCGTCCGGCGCAATCTTCGATGGATATCCACGCACGGTGCCGCAGGCGGTGGCGCTCGATGCGATGCTTGGGCGACTGAGCCGCAAGATTGACCGCGTCATCTCGATCGAGGTGAGCCTCGACGAGCAGATCGATCGCATCACGGGGCGCCGGACCTGCATCGCGTGTGGACAGGTCTATCACGTGCGCTATAGTGCGCCCCCCCCAGACGGCCGGTGTGGTGCCTGCGGTGGTGAGCTTGCGCAGCGGAAGGACGACCACGAGGGAGTCATCCGAAAGCGACATCAGGAATATCTCGAGAATACCGCCCCTTTGCTCGACTACTACGGAGTCAGGGAACTGGTGGCGGCGGTGGATGGGGTGGGGAGTCTCGACGAGGTGACGAAGCGAATCCGGTCGGTCGTTCAGCCTTAAGCGCGTCACAGTCGTGGACATGGCCGCAGGGTCGTCGCGAGAGCAGGTGGATGGAGTCGTCGAGAGCGCCGTGCCGCGGGGGCTCTACCGTGTGGTTCTCGAGGACGGTCGGACAGTGACCGCCTCGCTCGGAGCGCTGGCACGGCGGGCGACGGTGAAAGTGATTCCGGGAGACAGGGTTCGTGTTTCCCTTTCGGTGTATCAGCCCGGTGAAGCCCGCATCGAAGCGCGGGTCGGGTGAGGTGGGGCAAGGTTTCGAGGGTTCGGGGGCAGACGCCCACCGAACGAGTCTGAGGAGTCGGTCATGAAGGTTCGTCCGAGCGTCAAGACGGTGTGCGACAAGTGCAAGGTGATCCGTCGCCGCGGTGTCGTGCGCGTGATCTGCACCAACCCCCGCCACAAGCAGCGGCAGGGCTGAGGAGAAGGCTTCGTCATGGCACGTATCGCAGGCGTCGACCTTCCGGGTCGCAAGCACGTCGTCATCGCGCTTCAGTACATCTACGGAATCGGGCCAGCGCGCGCGCAGGAGATCTGCGCGAAGACCGCCATCCCGACCAATAAGCGCGCGGAGGATCTCGACGAGAACGACGTCAAGAAGATCCGCGAACTTCTCGAGACGACCTATAAGGTCGAGGGCGACCTGCGTCGCGAGATTCAGATGCACATCAAGCGTCTGATGGACCTCGGTTGCTACCGCGGCCTTCGCCACCGCCGCGGGCTTCCTGTGCGCGGCCAGCGAACGCATACGAACGCGCGCACCCGCAAGGGCCCTCGCCGCGGCCTCAGTGTCGGCGGTGGTGGTGGCACGCCGAAGAAGTGATTTCGGGTGCGTCAAGACGCCGAGAGCGGCGCGGTGACTGAATCGAACAGGCGCGAGTAGTCAGGAATCAGGAGAGCTTCATGGCGAAGGCAGCAGCGGCGAAGGCGACCGCAAAGACGAAGAAGAAGGTCAAGAAGAACGTCGGCACGGGCATCGCGCACGTGCAGTCGACCTTCAACAACACGATCGTGACGATCACCGACCTCACGGGGAACGTCGTGTCGTGGTCGAGCGCCGGCGCCAAGGGCTTCAAGGGCTCGCGCAAGAGTACGCCGTTCGCGGCACAGCTCGCCGCTGAGGACGCCGCTCGCAAGGCGCAGGAGCACGGCATGCGTAGCGTGGCAATCTTCGTGAAGGGTCCGGGCGCCGGTCGCGAAAGTGCGCTTCGTGCCTTCCAGATTGCGGGGTTGAAGGTCACGCTCGTGCGTGACGTCACGCCGATTCCGCACAACGGGTGCCGTCCGCCGAAGCGGCGTCGCGTCTGACGAAGCAGCGTCACGTCTGACACGTTTCTCCTTTCATCACGCATCACGCGAGTGACTGGCGACCTGCGGTCCAGCTCACGACTTCCACGCAGGAACGATTTTCGGAGAATTCGAGATGGCGCGTTACATCGGTCCGGTCTGCAAGCTCTGTCGGCGCGAGAACGTCAAGCTCTTCCTCAAGGGCGACAGGTGTTACACCGACAAGTGCAGCTTCGATCGTCGGCCTTATCCACCCGGTCAGCATGGCCAACGCCGGATCAAGTTCACCGAGTACGGAGTTCGACTGCGCGAGAAGCAGAAGGTACGCCGTATTTACGGAGTCCTCGAGCGGCAGTTCAGGAAGTACTTCGCGGAAGCCGACCGGGTAAAGGGCGTGACGGGTGAGCAATTGCTCGGGCTTCTGGAGCGTCGCTTGGATTCAGCCTGCTATCGGGCTGGATTTGCGGCAACTCGTAGCGAGGCTCGCCAGCTGGTTCGACACAAGCACGTGCTCGTGAATGGGCGAGTAGTTAACGTTCCCTCGTATAGCGTGAAGTCCGGAGACCAGATCTCCGTCGCAGAAGGCAGTCGGTCGCACCACCGAGTGGTCACCGCCCTCGATGGAGTGGACCGTCGTGGCGTTCCGCAGTGGCTCGAGCTCGACAAGAGCGGATTTGCTGTGATGGTGAAGTCTTCCCCCAATCGGGAAGAAATTACGCTGCCTATCCAGGAGCAACTCATCGTCGAGTTCTACTCGCGCTGATTTGGCACTCCGAGAGCCCCGCGGTGACTGGCTCGATGAGTCGCCGAGGTAGAACGTATTCGCTCCCACAGCGGTCATACTACCGCGAAGGAAATCCGCATGAGTTCGAACACCCTCGTCGCACGCAATTGGCGCGAACTAATCCGTCCGAAATCCATCACGGTCGAGACGGAAACACTTACGCCGCACTACGGCAAGTTCACTTGCGAGCCGCTGGAGCGCGGTTTCGGAATCACGCTCGGTAATTCCTTGCGCCGCGTCTTGCTTTCGTCGCTTCAGGGCGCGGCAATTACCGCGGTTCGTATCGACGGGGCGCTTCACGAATTCACCAGTGTGGTTGGCGTTACTGAAGACGTGACCGACATCGTGCTGAATCTCAAGGAGGTCGCGGTCAAGAGCCACACGGCGCGTACGCAGTTGGTTCGCGTCGAGAAAGTAGGTCCGGCCGAAGTCAAGGCTGGTGACATCGCTACCAGCGACCAGATTCAGATTCTCAATCCCGATCATGTGGTTTGCACCGTCGAGAAGGGCGGAAAGTTCTCGGCGGAACTCACGATCAACGTGGGGCGTGGGTATGTGCCGGCCGATCGAAACAAGACGCCGACGATGAACATCGGCACGACGCCGATCGATGCGCTTTATTCACCGATTCGCAAGGTGAACTACACCGTCACAAACGCCCGCGTCGGTCAGATCACTGACTACGACAAGTTGACTCTTGAGGTCTGGACCAACGGGGCCGAGCGGCCGCAGGACGCGGTCGCCTACGCGGCGAAGATCCTCAAGGACCAGCTGTCGATCTTCATTAATTTCGAAGAAGAAGAAGAAGCCATCTCCGCGAGTGCCTCAGATGATGAGCCGCTCAACGAAAACCTGTTCCGCTCTGTCGAGGAACTCGAACTGTCGGTTCGCTCCGCGAACTGCCTGCAAAATGCGAACATTCACCTCATTGGTGAACTCGTCCAGAAGACCGAGGGCGAGATGCTGAAGACGAAGAACTTCGGTCGTAAGTCGCTGAAGGAGATCAAGGAGATCCTCAACGACATGGGGCTCCAGCTCGGCATGCGCATCGATAACTGGCAGCAGATGCTCGATCGCTGGAAGCAACAGCAGGCGGCAAACTAGTCTTTACACTGGGCCGCTACGCGCGGATTCGAACGGGTAGGCACCATGCGTCATAAGAAGGCAGGCAGAAAGTTCGGCCGGAACACGAGTCATCGTCGCGCGATGTTCCGAAATCTCGCGGCCAATCTCGTCATGTACGAGCGCATCGAGACGACCGACGCGAAAGCGAAGGAGTTGCGTCGTATCGCAGAGCGCCTCGTGTCGAAGGCGGTTCGGCTCGGTGACGAGCTTACCATCGACGAGGGTAGACTCAGTGAGGCAGACCGGCAGCGGGTCGTCGGTGCACGTCTGGCGGCTCGCCGTCAAGTTGCCGCCTACCTTCCGCACAAGGGAACGCGGACGCTTGCGGACGGCTCGACGGAAGAAGTCGATCTCGTGAAGAAGCTGTTCGAGGAACTTGCCCCCCGCTTTGCAGCTCGAGTCAAGGCGGCCGACGGTAGAGGTGGCGGGTACACAAGAATGCTGAAGATCGGTACGCGCCGTGGTGACAACGCGGAGATGGCTGTCATCGAGTTCCTTCCCGACGGCGCTTGATTCGGTGGGGCGGTGAAGTCATCAGGCTCAGCGCGGCACCGGGTACGCCCGGGAGGCGCGTGTCGCGAGTGGCAGCCAGATGCTTCACAGCGGGCGCTTCCTGGCGTGGTCTTGCGCTGGTACCACCGCCCGTAAGTTCGATCCGGGTTTCGTCGGTTGACGGAAATAATCTGGTCGCGAGCGGGATTGAGGGTAACCGTCCGGCCAAGGCCGTCGTGACGTCGTAGTCGCCGTCGGCGATCGTGCGCGTCGGAGGTCCGATGGCGCATGGCAAGCGGTCGGAGGTCGAAGCGCGGAGTGTTCTCGAGGCGTGGCGTCGGAGCGGCTTGTCGCTCCAGCGGTTCGCGAAGCAGCGCGGGTTCGTGCCGCAGCGGCTGCGGTGGTGGGAGGCGAAGTTCGCGCGGGCCGCGACGAGCGCGGTGCTCGCGCCGGTGCCGGCGCTCTTGCCGATTCGCGTGACCGCGGAGCCACAGCGGCGCGGTGCGCCGGTGACAGTGCTGCTG
>Ga0172372_10012696_pt1 | contig 10536 bp, 8 predicted proteins | sample LakKiv5m_2_FD_114544 | JGI IMG/M metagenome (GOLD analysis project Ga0172372, IMG submission 114544) | Freshwater microbial communities from Kabuno Bay, South-Kivu, Congo - kab_092012_9.5m | ecosystem: Environmental > Aquatic > Freshwater > Lake | place: Democratic Republic of the Congo... | reverse complement strand
GGGCTGTCGTCCGGCGCGATCAGGATGTTCTGCGGCTTGATGTCGCGGTGGATCACGCCGGCCTGGTGCGCGGCTTCCAGGCCCTCGGCGAGCGCGGCAACGAGCTCCGCGGCACGTCGGTAGTAGCCCTCGGGCGTCGTGTCCTCGGCGCGCAGCTCGTCGAGGAAGTCCTTGAGCGTCCACGAGCCCTCGATCAGCTCCTGCGCGATCCACGCCGGGTCTCCAGAGCCGTTGAACGCCAGCGTGCGCACGATGCTCGGGTGCGCGAGGCGTCCGCCCGCGCGCGCCTCGCGCTCGAAGCGCTCGAGCGAGCGTGAGTCCATGCGGTCGGGGCGCACGAACTTGAGCGCCACCGGCCGGCGCAGCTCCGTGTCGTAGGCCTCCCAGACCTCGCCCATGCCGCCCTTGGCGAGGAAGCGCCGCAGCTCGAACTGCGCCACGCGCTGTCCCGCAGCGAAGGCGACCCCCGCATCGTCACCCGCCCCGCGCGCAGAGTCCTTGCGGCTGCCGCCGCGCCCGAAGAACCCCAGCGCCCGGCGCCCGCGCTCGCGGTCCGACACGAGCCGCTCGAGCTCCGCACGCAGCTCAGCATCACCCGCCAGCTCCGGCTGCTCGGCCGCCCACTGCGCGAGCTGCTCGGCGCCGCCCTGCGGCCACGCCGCCCCAAAGCGCTCGAACAGCGCCCGCGCCCGAGCGGCGCCTGCCTGCGATTTCTGCGATTCCTGCGAGCCCATGGCGGTGCGGTGGGAGGAACTCCGCTCACCCGCGAAGCCCTTTGAGTCTCCCCACCCCCACCTCTCGCTGTCAACCGAGGCCACTCCATGCGCAGCTCCAGCCGACGGCCGTGGGCCTCCAGGTTCGACTGCCGGAATGTGGCGAGGGCAGGGCTTTCGCCGCGAGCACGCAGCGAACGGGACGGGCAAGTTCGCGCGCGGGAGAGACGGACGTCGGCGGTCGCGGCGCGGGGGCGTGCCAGCGCGTGCGGGCGGGCTAGGATGCTCTCGAGGAGCCGCTCCTGTGCCTCGCGATCGCCACCCCGCGCCCTCGCGAGCAGGGCCTCGTGGCTCTCGGTGTCCTGCGGTTCGCCCACGACCGCATCAGGCGAGCGCGAGCTGCGGACGGCGACCCGGTGACTGCAGGGTGGTGCCGGAATCCTCCGGGGAGCGGTAAGGTGGGAGTCATGGAATCCGGGATCACTCGCATCACCGCCAGCCCGACCGTCTGCAATGGCCAGCCCTGCGTTCGCGGGCTCCGCATCACGGTATCGTTGGTGCTGAAGTACCTCGCGGCGGGCAGGACGACCGAGGAACTCGTGGCCGAGTTCCCCGAGCTCGAGCCGGCTGACGTCGCGGATTGCCTGCGCTATGCCGCGTGGCTCGCATCCGGACGCACGATCGAGTTGCCCTCTGCCGCGTGAAGCTCCTCGCTGACGTCAACGTCTCCGCCCTGATCGTGGCTCGGCTGCGCAGTTCTGGCTGGGACGTCACGCGCGTCGTGGACTTGATGGACCCTCGCACTCCGGACACCGAGATCGTCGAGGTCGCGCGGGAGCGGGGCGCGGTGCTGGTCTCGCACGATCAGGACTTCAGCGCGCTGCTGGCGGTCGCCGGGGCGCGGCAGCCGTCCCTCATCAACCTGCGTACCTCGTCCGTGGAGGTCGATTTCCTGGTCCGTTGCATGGAGGGCGTTCTGGAGAACGCGCGCGAGGATCTCGCGGCCGGGGCGATCGTCACCGTGGAAGACGGTGGAATGCGGCTCCGTCGATTGCCGATCGGCTGCGACTAGATCTCGTCAACGGAGTCGCGAAGCGACTCAGCACTCGACTGGCGGCCGCCCGGTCAGGCGTCGACGGCGGGGACGTAGTCTTGGCCGCCGGGGTCGAGCTGGCCGGTGGCGCGGACGTAGATGTCGAACAGCTTTTGCTCGAGGGGGAAGCCGTAGCGCTGGTTCTTGAGGCGCCAGCCGGCGATGTGCGCGAGGGTCTCGCGCATCCATTTGGGGCCCTCGTGGATCTTGCGGTCGTAGATGGCGCTCGTGTTGTTGTAGAGGCGCCACGTCTCGCGCACGTCGTCGGGGAGCGGCGTGTTGTGCGAGTTGTACTTGTACTCGAAGCACTTGCCCCACTCGTGGAAGTCCTTCGGCGGCACGTAGCCGAGCTTCTTGGCGGTCTCGAAGTCTTCCGTGCCCGGAATCGGGCGGAACGGATAGACCTCGGAGCCGGCGGAGGGGAAGAGGTACTTCACGCCGGCGGCGACGCGCAGGGTTTCGCGCATCGATTCCGGGGTCTCGCCGGGGTAGCCGATGATCCAGAACGTGCCGGGCGTGATGCCGCGGCGGTAGAGCTCGCCAATGGCGTACGGAATGTTGGAGAGCTTGATTTCCTTCTTGATGCGCTCCTGCATTTGCGCGGTGCCGGTCTCGGCGCCGAGCCACAGGAGGTGGCAGCGCGAATCGCGCAGGAGGTCGAGCGTCTCTTGCTTGTAGCGCGCGATGGTCTCGATCTCGATCGTGCCGTTCCAGTGGATCGGCACCTTGAGCTCGATCAGCTTTTCGCAGAAGGCCTTGGTGCGTTTCTCGGCCACGCCCCAATTGGCGTCTTGGAAGCGCAGCACGTCGAACTTGAAGCGCTGCTGCAGCTCGGCGATTTCCTCGGCCAGCGCCTCGCCGGAAATGGCCTTGTAGCGCTTGCCGGTGATGAGCGGCGAGCAGCAGAACGTGCACGGCTCGGGGCAGCCGAAGCTCGAGAAGTGGCTGAAGGCGCGCGGCGGATTGTCGGGCGTCCACTTGCCCGGCAGGGGGAAGCGGTGGCGCACCTTGAGGCGCGTGGGCTTGGTCTGCAGCTCGGCGTAGCGCTCGTACTCGAGCAGGTGCCACGGCACCTTCCCGAACTTGTCGAAGCCGACGACCTCGCGGTGGTCGGTGTAGACCACGCGCCCGTCGCGCCACAGCGCGAGCCCCGGCACGGAGTCGAGCGGCTCGCCCGCATCGAGCGCGCGCACCACCTCGTCGAAGGTGAGCTCGCCCTGACCGATGCCGACCGCATCCGCGATCCCGTGCTCGAAGTACATCTCGGGGATGACGCTCGGGAACCAGCCGCCCCAGATGATCGGGAGGTTGGGGTAGCGCTCGCGCACGGCCTTGGCGACCACGTAGCCGTCGTAGACCTGGTAGCCCAAGATGCACGAGCTCGCGAAGCACAGCGCGCCGTCGCAGGCCTCGAGCACGCGCTCGAGGTACTTGGGCTCGATCATCGCGTCGATCAGGATCACCTCGTAGCCGTTGGCCACGGGCCCGATGGCGATCTGCAGGAGCTCGAGCGGCAGGAGGTCGGCGCTGAAGATCTCCCCACGGGTCGGGTCGGCCCGGTGGGGAAGGAACAGCACGACCTTGCGGCGACGGTGGATCATGGGGCTGGGCGGAGCCGTGGGACCTGCGGTCGGGCGACCCCGCGGGGCCGCCAACTCTCACGGGCACGGAATAGTATGCCCGAGGGAGCGCCCGCAGGGGGGCGTGGCGGGCTTATCGGCCGGGGGCTCCCCGGACCTGACGGGGCGGGAGCGGGCCCGCCCGAGGGGGTCAGGAAGGGGCCTACTGGGCCCCGTAGGTCGCGAGCACCCACTCCGCCCAAGCCTTGTCGAACTCGGCGTAGGAGAGCCCGAGGTGCTCCTTGAAGAGCTCGCGGTGCACCTCGGGCATGTTCGAGCCGTCGGGGATGCGCTGGGCGTTCAGGCGGCCCTTGAGGGCGCCGCAGAACTTGGCGAACTCGGCGGGCTTCTGCTTCACGAGGTACTGGACCATCGACCACGTCACGTAGTGGCGATCGAGGGTCAGGTCCGAGTACTCCTTCATGCTCATCAGCTCGGCCATGCGCGAAGCCTTGGCCGCGGCGACGAGCTTGCGCACCTCGGGCTCCCACTTCTCCTTGCGCGTCGTCTGGGCGATGCCGCCCTCCGCCGAGTCGAAGGAGTTGAAGCGCGGCCCGATCTCGCGCTCGACCATGTGCGCGAGGCCCTCGCGCAGCCAGATCGGCGTGTCGTAGCTGTAGTGCTTGAAGCCGTCGAAGAGGTTGATGGCGAGATTGAAACCGAGGTGCCCGTGCAGGCCCTCGTCCTCGCGCAGGCCCTCTTCCGCGCAGTGGATCGTGAGCGAGAGCGTGTCGGCGGCGTTGAGGTTCCAGCGCTGCGTCTTCTTCGTCAGCAGGCCGAACTGGCTCTGCAGGTAGCCCGTGAGGTTGGCCTCGGCGGGCACGATCAGCACTTCGTACTTGCCGCCCTGCCCGAGGTGCGGACCGCAGCCGAGGTACATGCCCGTGCCGTCGTAGAGCGTGCCCTTGGGCGGGAACTTCAGGTCCTTCGCGCCGAGGATCTCGAGCATGCGCGCGTAGGTCTCCTCGCAGCGCTGCGCGTAGAGGTGCGCGCGCAGCCACGGGTCGAGGATCTTCGACTTCGGGTCGACGTCGGGCAGCACGAGCTGCAGCCGCGCGAGCTCCGTGCGGATCTTTTCCTTCTCCTCCTGCTTGACCTTGTGCGGGCCGAGCGCGATCCCGATCTCGAAGTGCGCCGTCTCGATCCACTTGATCTCGCAGGTGGGGAGCACGCTGTCGACCTTGCGCGTCGACTCCTCCTTGCCGAAGGCGAACTCGCCGTGGCTCGCGATGCCGGCCTTCTCCATCAGGGCCTTGTCGCCCTTGCACCACGGGCACAGGCTCGGGTCGTTCTTGCGCAGGTCCTTGGATTGGGCGCTGAGCGGCAGCGCCAAGGCGAGCGCGAGCGCGAGCAACACGGCGAGGGGGCGGAGGCTCTGCATGGGGCGGCGCGGCGCGGGCCTAGCCGCGCTCCTTCCACTTTTTCGCGAGCTCGATGGCCTCGAACACGGGCAGGTTGGCGATCGGGAGGTCGCCGTCGACGATGCCGCGCATGGCGTTGATGGCCGCGATGCGGATCGAGTTGTCGGTGCTGTCGAGCTGCGGCTTCACGGCGGAAAGCGCGTCCTTCGTGCCGCAGCCCGCGAGCAGGTTGAGCGCCGCGACCTTCTCCTTGCGCTCGTTCTTCGCGAGCAGCTCGAGCGCGAACTTCGTCGACTCGGCGTCGCGCACGCCCGCGAGCGCGGCGCGGATCTCGACGCCCCGCTTGCCCCAGTCGGAGACCGCGGAGCGGCCGAGCACGTCGAGCCCATCGTGGGAGCCCGCGGCCGTCGCGCACAGCGCCGCGGCATAGAGCTCGGCCTCACCGCCTTCGAGCTTCTCGTCCTTCGCGAGCGCGGCGCGCGCTTTCGCGAGCGCGTCCTGCGCGGCCTTCGCGAGCTCGCGATCGGGGAACGCCGCGCAGCGCGCGAGCGCCCACGTGCGCACGTCCCGCGACTTGTCCGCGAAGGACGGCGCGAGCAGGCGCGTGTGCTCCGCGCTCGTCACGCGGTCGAGCACGGCCTCGATGCGCAGGCGCGCTTCGACGTTGCGCTCCTTGCCCATGGCCGCGATCAGGCCCGGCGCCACCATCGCGCCCGCCGCGACGAGCGCAGCCTCGGCCTGCTCGGCCATCTCGGGCGTGCCCGCCTTGCGCAGCCGCTCGATATCGGTCTTGACCGTCGCGGCCTTGTCCGCGGGAACCGCCGGCCACTCGCTCGCGCGCGCGACGTCCTTCGCCGCCTCGCCCGCGCGCGGCGCCCCGTCCCCCTTCTGCCGGAAGAGCGGATCCTGAGCGACGGCGAGTGGTGCGAGGGCGAGCGCGGCGACGGCGAAGAGCTTCAACGGCGACCTTGCATGCGATGGAGGAGCGACGCCGGAGGGATGTCGGCCCACGCCGGGTCGATCACCGTCAGGCGGTGCCCATCGTACGCTCGGTCGACGTCTTCTCGGACGGTCTCGATCGGCAGCCAAGGAAAGAGAAATGCATCGACCCGCACGGTGGTCGCCATCGGGACCGGCCCTTCGGTGCGCGCGACGCGCCGCAGCACCGCAAACGTGCCGACCTCCTCGATCACCTCGCTCCACTCGCCGTCCGCGAGGTCGAGGGCCACGCCCCACGGCAGGATGCCGAGCTCGCTGAACCCGCCCTCGACGACCTCGCCCATGGAGCCGTCCGCGCGCACCGGGCCGGTGTAGGTCCCGGCGGCGAGCGCGCCGCGCAGGGCCTCCGCGTCGGCCTTGGCTTTGGCGTGGGCCTCGGGGGCGAGCAGGCGCGCGACGTGGCGCGGCAGGACGATGTTGGTGAGCGCGAGGCGGCGCAGGTGCGCGGGGCTCGCCGCGGGCTCGAGCCGCTCGACGTACACGCTGGCCTCGTCGATCTCGTGGCCTTCGATGCCGATGCGCTCGTCGAGCGCGAAGGCGACGCAGGAGGGGAACTTGGGCGTCGGCGCGGGCTCGGCCGCAGGCTGGCAAGCAGCGAGCGGGAGCGCGACGAGAGCGAGCGCCGCGAGCGCGGCGTGGCGGGGGAGCGGGCTCATGGGAGAGGTTCAGGCCTCGAGGCGGATGTCGAAGCGGCTCACGAACTGCAGCGTGCGCGTGGTCAGGAACTCGTAGGCTTCGAGCACGTGCTGCTCGAGCGGCTCGAGGCCGCGGGCCACGAGGATCGGCGGGAACGAGGCTTGGTTCTCGAGGAACAAGGAGCGCGGGTCGCCGTGGAACGACTCGATGCGCAGCGCGTGGGCGTTGGGCTGGGTCTCGTTGGGCGGGAACACGAGGCGCAGGCCGTAGAGCTGCGGAGTGCGGCCGAAGTCCTCGACCTCTTCCGAGAAGCTGAACATGCCTTCCTTCATGTACTCGCGCGAGTCGCGGAAGCAGCGCGGGTTGGCCAGCGTGCGCAGCGTGACCTGATGGGCGGTCAGCACTTGCACGCCGAGCAGCTCGCAGGCCTGCTGGCTGATGCGGCGCACGCGCTGGGCGAACTCCTCGACCGTGAGCGCCGAGAGCTCCTCGCGGAACACCATGCGGTCGGAGGCAAAGGTCACCGACGAGATCGCGCCCGGCCGAGCGGCGGGGTTGGAGAGCGCGGCGCCGTCCTGCAGGACGGAGAAGTCGGTGTAGACGGGGTGCCCCTGCTCGAAGAGCTGGTTGTGCAGGCGCTGGAGCCGAGCCGGGTCGGGCTCGACCAGCGGGTGCAGGATCTCGCTGTGCAGGGCAATCGTGCGCGGGGCGTAGTGCAGGTCCATCGTTTCCTAGTCTAGGACGGCTCCCGGCGCTCCCAAGGACGCCGGAGTGCCCCCAGCGGGAGGGTGGCGGCCCCTCGGGGCCCAGCCATGGGCCGGTCGGGCTGATTTCCCCGCCTGTTCGTTAACCTTCCGACCCCGCGGGCCGTAATGACCCCGCCGGGTCCCTTCGCGGGCCCGATCGACCCCTCTCAGAGCCTCTCCTCCAGAGCCTCCTCCTCCGGCCCCTCGCGGGCTCGCAACCGCCCTACGACCCATGCTCTCGCACCTCGGCCTCTGTCTCCTCGCCCTCGCCCCGCAGGGCGCCTCCTCGGCCACGATCCCCGCCCGGCCGGCGGTCGCGGCGCAGTCGGCCACGGCCGCGTCCTCGCAGGGCGCCGCTTCGATGTTCGGAGAGCCGGTGGTCGTCCACGGCCGCCGCATCACCGACGACGAAATCCAGCGCTTCCTGTGCGCCTCGGTCGGCGGCCGCGACGTCGACACGATCAAGTTCTCGATCCTCGTCGACGAGGAGCTGCAGAAGCTCGCGCAGCAGGGCGCGACTCCGGAGCAGCTCGCGCGCTACGAAGTCAGCGACGCCGACCTCGACGCGCGGCTCGCCCGCGAGCGCGACGACTTCCTGCTGCGCTACCCGACGCTCGACTTCGCGACCGAAGTGGGCCGCGCCGAGCTCTCGCTCGAGCTCTTCCGCGAGCGCCTGCGCCAGACGATGCGCTTCGACCGCGTGTTCCGCCCCGAGAACCCGCTCGAGTGGCCCGAGATCACCAAGGCGATCATCGCCGAGCAGCTCGGCGAGACGTGGTACGACGACGAGCGCGTCAGCTACGCCAGCCGCGTGCGCCGCCTGTTCGACACGGAGCAGAACATTTTGGTCGGGCAGGGCTACCGAGCGCTGCTCGAGAAGCTCGCCGCGATCGACCCGCGCGACACCACCACGCTCGTGGCGGCGATCGACGAGCCCGACGCCGTCAACGCGCTCGCGGTCCTGAAGGCCGCCGGCAAGGGCGAGATCCCGGCCGACGATCCGATCGCGGTCGACGCCGTGCGCGGCACGATCCTCGTGGCGCTCAACACGTGGGCGATCGTGCAGGCCGACCTCGACGAGATCGCTGCCGCGCTCCCGCCGCCCGCCGCCGATGCGCCGAAGGACGCCGCCGCCCTCCTCGAGCGCGCGCGCCGCGTGATGGCGATCGTCAACGGGCAGCCGATGATGATGGACACGATCTGGAGCCGCATCGCTCCGTTCTGCACGCCCGACCTCGTCGATGAGGCCAAGCGCTTCCTCGCGCAAGTCGCGCTGCTCGAGCACGAGCTCGCCGCCAAGGGCACGTTGCTCACCCCGGCCCAGTTCCGCGAGTGGTGGCCGTCGACCTCGAAGCAGGGCAAGCCGTCCTACTCGGAGTACCTCTCGCAGCACGAGATGCTCTCGAGCCAAGTGCTCGGCTTCCCGTCGCTCCCGGCCTTCGCCAGCTACATGCGCGTGCAGGAGAGCTACAAGCGCTCCATCGCGGCGGACCTCGCCCGCGACGAGCTGCTCGCGCCGACCCTGCCGGTGATCAACCAGATCGCGGGCGCCTCGAAGCTCTCGGTCGACGTGCTGTTCGTCTCGGCCTTCGACTTCCCGAACAATCGCTGGAAGGCGAGCGGCTTCCCCGAGGCCCGCGAGCGCGCGCTGGCGATCAAGTCCGACCTCGACAAGGGGGCCGAGTGGCGTCCGACGCTCGAGCTCTACAGCGAGTTCTGGGACCCGCCGATGCCCGAGAGCGGCAACAAGCCCATGCAGAACTTCTATTTCAAGGGCACCTTCGGCGACCAGCCGCAGACCCGCAACCAGCTGCAGGGCTACATCGGCGACAGCGACTACCGCTCGTTCCTGTTCGGCACCGCCGTGACCGACCAGATCTTCTTCGAGCAGAAGATGGGCTCGATCGACGGCCCGTGGCGCGGTCCCAAGGGCTACTACATCGCGCGCATCACCGGGAAGACGCCGCCGACGCGGCCGCTCGATCTCGGCGAGCCCAAGCACCGCGAGATCGTCGAGTACTTCTATCTCAAGAACTCCATGGCCGCCCGCGCCCTCGCGCTCCTGCGCGAAGGCATCACCTCCGGCGCCGTGAAGGGCCTCACCCCGCCGCCAGGCCTCGCCGACTGAGCCTCGCCGCGCGCGCAGGATTCGCGCGCTCCGCAAATCGAGCGGGCCGCCCGGCACATCGCGCCGGGCGGCCCGCCTCACTTGCAGCCGCTGCGCGCGGCTCAGGAGCCCGGCGGCTTGCCGGCCTCAAGCTTGTAGGCTTCGGGCGCGGGCTTGACGGCGCGGGCCGGGATTTCGGAATTCAGGATGGCGAGAGGAGCGGGGGGGGGGGTACTGTCCTACACGGTCACGCTGCTGCTCGCTTCTTGTTCAACTTCCTGATCGAGAGGCTGATCGACTGCAGTGCCATCCACGGAGGCCCTGACCATGATTCGCTCGCATCGTAACGGTGACTCTACTGGTGGGTTCGCGAACGCATTGTTGCTCATCTTGCTCGCGACAGCGACTTGCGCTTTCTTGCTTCGCTCCCGTTTCTCGCCGAGGGCGACCGCCTCTACTGCGTCTTGTGCGTCGGTGAGTTGCGAGACGCTTATTGTGTTCGATTCAGAGGCCGGCGGAATTCAGCATCCGCCCACATGCGTGAACTACGGATGTGCGGCTGGGTGCTACGGTGGTTCCTCTGCTCAGGGCGGGGGTTGGCAGACCTGCAAGTGTGGAGGGCAGGTTGAGCCTCGATGCTGCCACTTGCTCTACAAGCCCGCAGGCGCAGGATACGACGTGCTGGAAGGCGGAGGTTGCAGGACGACCGGGGATGAGGACGACCCTTTTGCAAACTGCCCGGCTGGAGTGTGCTCGATTGACGCCTTCGTGGTCATTGAGCCTCCCTACTACGAAATGTACGCCTCATGCGGCAACTGAAGTGAGCTTCGATTTAGCAGGCCACGGGGCGGTAGCTCTCATTGCGACGTAGGTTCACGCGCGTCGTCTTGATCCGGAGGAATGTCATGAAGCGTCCCACGCGTTCGAGCTTGTTGCTGGGGGGTCTCGCGACGGTATGCGTCTTGGTCTGCATCTTCTGGGCTGCTCTTCGAGGGCCGAACCCTGCTGCAGGCCTCGAGTCGACTGGAGTCTCGCACGACACGCACGAAGGTGAACAAGCTGGAAGTGCGGCGGCTTCGATGGAGCTTCGCGAGCAGGTTCCGGCGTCGGAGCCACTGGCTACGGCCGAACGAGGAATCCGCATCGAGGTACGAGCGGCGGGCGGTGCGGCGGTTGCGGGCGCAAGCATCTTCACCAAGGGTCTTGGTGGTTGGGTTGAGCGCGGCCAGACCGACGACGCGGGCGTCGTGGAACTCGAGTTC
>Ga0172372_10012695_pt1 | contig 10536 bp, 16 predicted proteins | sample LakKiv5m_2_FD_114544 | JGI IMG/M metagenome (GOLD analysis project Ga0172372, IMG submission 114544) | Freshwater microbial communities from Kabuno Bay, South-Kivu, Congo - kab_092012_9.5m | ecosystem: Environmental > Aquatic > Freshwater > Lake | place: Democratic Republic of the Congo... | reverse complement strand
TGCGGCGATGCGGTGTGATGCGGCGATGCGGTGCGATGCGGCGATGCGGATGTTTTTCATTTCTTCGCTGCCTTTGCCGCCATGATGCTTGCTTTGATTTGTTTGATGACTTCATGGCGGTCTTTGTGACGGTCAGACTCATTCAGAAACATGACAAGCTCGTCTCTGATTTTTTTCGTGAGTGCTTCAAGTGAAATGAATGTGCGGCGGATTGTTTCCGGTGTGAGAATATTGCGAAGCAGAACGCCGGTCGCGGGTGCGATGTGGGCATGTTGTGATGGAACGCCTGGAGGGTCAGTTGGCTTGTTAAATTCGTGACGAAAGAGTCCGCCGCCTATACTGCTGTATTTGACTTTGGGTTCAATCCTTCGAATTTCTTTCGTGAGGTCTTCGTGCCATGTTTTCAGGTCATCACGCCTGTCCTTTGCGTCCAAGTATTTTTGTTCGCTGTCTGGCGATGTGTTGTCGATGAATGCCGCATGTGTCGCTGCTTCCGCTTTGTCGATGTCTTGTTTTGTTTTGGTTTGAAGTGCTTTGATTTCATCGAACGACATACTATCATGAACAATCAGTTTCACTCGAATGTTGGTGATGGCTTGTTTGAGAATGTTGAAATCGGTTAGCGTCATGATTGCGGGGTTTTGTTTGATTTGTGCGTCTAGGTCGTTGAATGCTCGAGCAACGTGTCGGTTCATCAACGAGTAGTCCGTGCGTGATTTCGGCGAACGACGGCGTTTGGACGCGGCAGCGGCATGTTTGGCCACCTGTGAAAAGGTGAGAATCGCTTGATTGGCCGCGTCTTGTCTCTCGGTCATGTCGGCCGCATTCATTCCTGGGCGCGGGGTGCTGGCGGTGTTGTATGCTTCTTCGTATGCTTCTTCGGTAGTAAATCGGGGAAGACCGCCGCCGCATTCGGGGGTCGTGGTCGTGGTCGTGGTCGTGGTCGTGGTCGTGGTATTCATGGTAGTCATTTCTGTTCGCTTCTTTGCTGTCGCTGTCATCGGCTTACAACTTCTAAAAGTATTTCAATTTTTTCCAAGAGTCAGTCATTTCATCGTGATGATACTTTTTTTACATTCATCGGAAGCAAATGCTGAATGGTGGTGGGGAAAAAATTGAAATCTTTTTTCTGGAAATCCCAGAGTGACAGCTCAGAACAGTTGGCCGTAATGGATACAGACAGCAAACAAAACAGATTTACCCGAGTGATTACTGTGAAGAAAAAGAAAGGGGTAGCGCCGCCGGTGCTCCCGAAGGTAGGTATTGACAGGTTTGATGAATATATTTCGAAGTCCGGTCTTGAACCGAAGAGTTACCAGCGTGAAGGTGTCGAGTTTTGTCTTCGACGTGAGTGTAAGTCTCGTGAAGGTGATGCCAGTGGTGCCAGCGGCGGTCAAACGGCGACGGCGACGGCGGTTCTCGGCGGTATCATCGCAGATGAAATGGGTCTCGGCAAAACAATCGTGATGATGGGTCTTATTCTAGCCAATTTGGCTGCGTATCGCCGCACCCTCATTGTCGTTCCTGTGGCACTGATCGCACAGTGGGTCGCTCAACTCAAACGCACAATTATTGATACGGGTGTGAAACCCGACTTGACTGTGTGTGTGTTTCACGGTGCTGCGGGAAAACGCCGCGTGGCGGTGATGGCGGCGGCGGAGGCGGCAGCGGCGGACGCTGATGACGGTAATATGGTTTGGTGCCTCAGACCTCCCAAGAAACGCGGTTGCGACGGGGAGGGTAAGTCCATTGATATCGTCATAACGACGTATGGCTGTGTTGGCATGGAAGAACCGCCTGAGAAACCGCCGCGTGTTACGACTTCTCCGTCGGCGTCCCTTCTGACATTCCGCGCCGACCGTGTTATCTTTGACGAGGCTCATCATCTGCGTAACAAAAACAGCCGCGTTTTCAAAGGCGCGATGCGGGTGGTTGGGGCGGCGGCAGCGGCGGCGGAGGGGGCGGGTGTGCGTCGCCCAAGTGTATGGATTGTAACAGGCACACCGATTCAAAACAAAATATCCGATTTGAAATCGTTGTGTTACGTGCTTGGGTTCAAAGTGGCTGACTTGATGACGGAAGAACGGCGTCGGGCGATTCGCGATGAGTATGTGTTACGAAGGACTAAGGTGAGTGTGGGAATGGTGTCGAATGCGGCAGCGGCGGGGGTAGCGACGGTAGCGACGGCGGCGGAGACAGAGGTGGGCGCGGGTGTGACATGTGCTCCGCGTCTTCAATCTCTCAAACATTACAAATCGAATGTTCCTTGGAGTTCAGAAAATGAATGTGTGTTAAGTCGCGACATTCATTGTGCGGCAAGGAATACAACCGACCGCGCCGAGAGATTGAAACTTTATACTCGGATGCGCCAAATGTGTGTGTGGCCTGCGTTGATTCGCGACAGCAACAGCAACAACAACAACAGCAATCGTCGTAACAAAAAACAAGGAAGCGTCGAAGACACGTATGGTTTCGATGTGGATGAATTCAATTCGGCGATTTCAAAACAGAGTAAGATGGATCGTGTGGTTGCGACAATGGTCGCAGAGGCGGAGGCGGAGGCGGAGGCGGCGACGGCGACGGTGGATGGTGGTCGTAGTGGTCGCAAATCTATCGTGTTCTGCCATTACCGACGTGAGATGACGAGGCTACGCGAGATGTTGCTTCGTGTCGGTGGTGGCGGCGTTGTCGTGAGTGGTGAAGACGACATCGCGATTATTGATGGGACGGTGGCTGGGCGCGAACGTGCGCGAATCTTTGCTACTGAACCGCGTGTGTTGATTCTCCAGATTCGGACATGTAGTGAAGGGCTCAACCTTCAATCGTATTCGGATGTCTATTTTGTAAGCCCGCACTGGAACCCGTGTGTGGAAGACCAGGCGATTGCTCGTTGCTATCGGATGGGACAGACCAATGGAGTTCGGGTGTTTCGGTTCTATATGACGGATTTTGTAGCGGAGCAAAGCGGAGGAGAGGAGTCGTTGTCGTCGTCGGAAAGCATTTCTACGCTTGACCATAAATGCGAAGAAATACAAGAAAGGAAGAGGGTGTTGTGTGATGAGTTTCTGTGTGGTGAGTGAAGGGTGGGTAGTGTGTAGTGTAGTGTAGTCTTCATCAATAAACTTAATTTTTTATACATAATTTTATACATAATTTTATACATAATTTTATACATAATTTTATACATAATTTTATACATAATTTTATACATAATATATACGTAATGCCTGTAAAAAAAACTAGTCGCTGGTCGCGCGTCGCGCCTAAAACCGTGGGCGAACGTTCGGCGTTGTTGGCGAAATGTGGTCGGCGGTGTTTTTTGGGTTATAGAAAGACTTTTCCTGTTTGTGCGCGTTTGGGAGCGGGGGCTGGGGCTGGGTCGCGTGACTGTAAAATCGACCGTCGCGGTGTGGCTGCCGCCTATTCCCGCGCACGCGAATGGGCTTCCATTACTGCGCGCAAGAAGCGTTCATCGTCGAAGGCTGCGTCGGCAGCATATCGTCGTTATACCGCAGTGGCGCGTCGGGCGCGGGCGATTCTACACCCCCGTTGAACCAAACCCTCCATGTCCTCTGGCGGTCGGTGGGCTTAAATCTTCCTCTGTGTCAGCGATATGAACGAGGAATGGCGAGAGGTCAGGTGCGCATACCTGGAAATACCGGTCGTATTTTTTGATTGGGGCGAGGGTTTCATTCCAAATGTGCCATATATCTGTGCTTCCGAAGAGTCCAATCGTATCGACCGCCGCAATAAGGTCGCCTCTGTATCCTGCGTCGATGATTCCGACTGAATTGGCGAGGCGCATCCTTGTCTTGCTAATGCTTGACCTCGGATAAAGATAGAAGCCGCATGGCCGTTGCTCTTGCTGTTGCGTTGGGAGGTCTTGTCCAACTGACTGGGGGGTGGTCGCGGTGGTCGCGGTGGTCGCGGTGGTCGCGGTGGGGGCGACACGCATACAACATCGAATGCCAAGATTAAGGCCTCGTGCGCCATCTATGCCAACAGAGCTTGAAATTCCAGGATTTGTAATATATTGACGTGAGAGTAGATTTTCTACCCCGTATCCATAGTCAGCACCATTATTCGGCATGAAAAGGTCGAACCCCGAGTCGGGGGTGGCAGTCTCGGCGGCGTCTTGGATTTTCTGATTATGAATACTCACTTTTTGTCGGTATCTCTCTACCCATTCCGCGTCCTCTCGGTTCTTCGATAGATAGATGTAGAGGTTGTATTTAGTGGTCGTAGTCGTGGTCGTGGTCGTGGTCATAGTCGTCGTCGTAGTCGTTGTCATAGTCGTCGTCATTGTGTATTATAATACAAATATTTATCTTTATGTTTATGTTTATATTTGTATTATATAAGGTATATAAATAGAACATGTCTATTGCGGTTATGCGTCGTAAGGTTCGAGAGAACCATCCTCGGGTTGCGCCAATTTCGGGGCATTTGGCGGGTGGTGATGGAAAGACCGGTGTAAATGAATCAAACCGTCTGGGGTTTTCCATCAATGGTGGTCACAGGAACTTACGCGGTATCGGGCAGGTTCGTATGGTTGGGTCTGGTGGGTGGAGCGGTGGCGGGCGCGGGGTGGGCCGGTTTGCTTCCGGAAATTCATCTTGGTATTTTTCCGCGAATGATCCATCGATTGTGAAGAGGTCGTCTCGCGGAAATGCGGCGATGATCGATATGAAGTATCGGTGGATTAAGGGAGCACAGTATCCGCGCGCGTGGCATAAAGATATTCCGTCGGCTACGTTGGAGGTTCGGTCTCAATCCGAGTATATTAAGAAACGTGCTGCGAAGGTTGTGCGATGCGGAACCGTGAAAGAAACAACGGCCAACCCTTGCGTAAGTAAAGTTTGTACGGTGTTTGTGGGGACGGGGGCGCTCAAAAAGAAGCGTGTGAAGTGGCAGCCTGTGACCAAGACTGTGACAGAACGTGTCGTATCGCAGAGCCAGTATATTGAGAAGGGGGGGCTGAAGAGTGGTCGTCGCAATTGCTTGTCGTTGGATGAGCCAAATAAATTTACGCATTTCCCTATGTATATTCGACATGTGGGTTGTGATGTGAATTATTTACGGTGGCAGCATGCGGTGGCTGCGGGGGCTTTACCTGCGAATTATGTTGGGTAAGCGGGCGAGCGGCGAGCGGCGAGCGGCGAGCGGCGAGCGGCGATCTGCGTATTATACACAAATATATCGGCGTTCTGATGGAGTTGTCCTGAGAACATGTTTTAAAAACCAATATATTTTTGTATTGATGATGGAGGAGAATTGTGCGTCGAAATCGGCGTGGGCGTCGGGGTTGGCGTCGGGGTTGGCGTCGGCGTGGGCGTCGGGGTTGGCGTGGGGTGCCTCGCGGCGCGCATAGCAATACGCACATAACAACCCAAAACTGTAATATGACGACTTAAAATGTATGCTGAATGGTATGGTTTTTTTTGTCATGAATTCCTTGTATTCTGGAGAATAGAATGCGATGTTGCGTCCGTAGTGGTGGTGGTGGTGGTGGGATGTGGGTGCCGAGAGAGTTGGTATCGTGTTTATTTCCAACTGGTTATCATCATTGATGTCGTGAATATTTTCATCGTTCGTGATCGCAAAATACGCGGTTGTGGCGGTCGCGGTGGCGGTGGTGGCGGTGTCGGTGTCGGTGTCGTGTTCTCTTTTACTTGACGTTCGCGCCGACAAATGAAACACTGTAATATCATCGAGATGAAACAAAGATATGCCTTTATTCTGTTCCACTTCTAGATGATGAAGCTGCCGTCCAATCATTTCGATAAGTCGTTCTACGTCGGCATATTCTAGATGTTTTTTAGTGATTTTTAAAAAAGAGGATAACGGTTCTATTTTTAAGGCTTCGACCGTGAGACTTTTGTATGATGTCGGTTTATGCGAATAACACGATTTTGGTAATGGGCAACTTCGTATTAACTCTTCGGATGAAAAATGATAGGACATCTCTATATCTATACTGTGTTTATTTTTTTATTTTGTTTCGATGGGTCGTCGTGGTCGTTGTGGTGGTTGTTGTTGTAATTGTATGTCGTGAAATTTGCGGCAACACACCTCCAAAAAATGGGGGTTGGTATCATCTTATGAACGATTTTGATTGTTTGTCCTTTTATGATGTTGTCCCGGTATTTACGAACTTGTGGATTCTCGATGTTCCATCGCTTGAAATAGATATAAATATTGTTATAGCTAACGGTTTGCGGGGATGGCGGCGTCGATGGCGGCGTTGAGGGTGTTGTCGATGGCGGCGCGGATGGTGTTGTCGTCATTTCCCACTTTGGAAGAATGAAATCTTTTGGTTTGATGACGATTTTAGAAATTTCGCCGAGTCCTAATTTATGGATGATATCGCGCATCTCTTGTTGCGTTATTTCGCCTAACGCTCTTGGGATACAAAGTGCTGGATATTCGTAATCTGTCGCGGTGGCGGTGGCGGTGACGGTGGCGGTGACGGTGGCGGTGACGGTGGCGGTGACGGTGGCGGTGGCGGGATTCTGTGTCATCTTTGACATGGTTATGATTATGATTATGATGATTTCTATAATATAAATCAATTTTTTGGCATAAACAGTATAAACAATATTATTTACATTATGTAAGTTACTTCCTTACGACGACACGCACACTCATGGATACGGCGACAACGACGGCGACGGCGACGGCGACGGCGAGGACAACAGCGGCCAAAAAGCGAACAAGAAATAGAAGAAGATTGAATGAGTGTGCCGACGTGAGTGGGGGTGCTGTGGCGAGTGAAGTAGGTCGTGCCAATCGAGGACGAAAAAAAAGAAGTGATATGACTAAAAAGGTTGAAGGGAAAGAAAAAATACGAGGCAAGGACAGCGGTAAGCCAACGGTCAAAGACAGCAGCAATCAAAATGACTACCGCAAAGAAAAGGAGAAAGAAAAGGAAAAGGAGAAAGAAAAGGAGAAAGAAAAGGAAAAGGAATTGATTACAAAACCGGTCATTGAAAGCACGAATCCTTTTTTTATTGCGGTGTGTGCGCCTGAAACATATAAACCAAGGGTGACGGTAGTGAGTGGAAAAATCGGTGGTGGTGGTGGCGGTGGCGGTGGAGAAGACCGAGATAGAAAAACAAATGTATTTTTACGGCATCGGAATCGTAATCCGATGAACCATCACTATCCAAACCGGTTTATTCATCACCCTCTTCTTCAGCAATCCCGTGAATCAGAAAGTGTAAGCGTCAATCCTCAAAATGTTCCAACGATATCTAATGAAGAGTTGTTTCCTTCCTTGGGTAAATCGAGTGCGGCGACTGGTGGTGCAGCGACTGGTGGTGCAGCGACTGGTGGTGCAGCGACTGGTGGTGGTTCGAAATTGAATTTTAAAGAAATGGTTTTGCGTAATGCTTCGCAGGCAGCCACACCGGTGCCTGTGTCAGCGTCTGTGCCTGCGCCTGTGCCTGTGCCTGTGCCTGTGCCTGCTTCGGTGCCTACGCGCAGTGAAAAAAATGTTTCTTCACAAAAATCAATTTCATCCGGAAATATATTTTTAGCAGCCTTTCAATCGAATTCGCATGGCGCCGATGACGACGCTGACGCTGACGCTGACGCTGACGGTTACGAAGATACAGCTGGCGCGTCGTCGTATAAAAACCCACCCGTGTATTCATCGTCTTTGATTGATTCATGTGATAACAAATATGACCGATTATATTTATCGTAAGCCAATCGTGAGCGGTGCGTGTCATTCTTTATTATTCATTTCGTTTTGTTATATACCACGAAATGAATGAATCCGGTATCGAACACTTGTTATTTGATGACTGCGATAGTGAAAGCGATGGCGGCGATGGCGGCGATGGCGGCGATGGCGGCGAGGGCGGTAGTGATGATTATGGGATGCTTGATACAAAATGGATCACCGAATACGAAACCCGACTAATGTATGACGAATACCGATTATTCATAAAAACAGATATAACAACGCTGACATTTGAATTCTATTATTTAGATTGTAACAAAACATGCGTGGAACGCATCGTGCCTGTGAAATATCTTGTAAGCACACCGAATCAAATCACACAAGATGAATTATTTAGTGTGGTTCGGTCGTATCAGCATGTCGATAAAAAATACTATAATTTTCATGCTTTATTGTTTTATTCTTTGGATTTTCTGGGCGGTGGCGGTGGCGATGGCGATGTCGAGTTACAGTTGTCGCGATATATACGTGGCGGTGGCGGTGGCGGTGGCGGTGGCGGTGGCGGTGGTCGTTTCATCGAATATACAAATCTTCTCTCTATCGATACAATTTATATATCACCGATTCTTACCATGTTTCATGACGTGATTGGATTTTCGGTTTTGTTATATGAAGACTAGGTAGAACGAACGAACGTTTGATTTTAGATGTCATCAATATCTACTTCGTCAAGCTCTTGGTGGTGCCTGCTATTATGTGCGGGCTGCTGCTGAGTTTCGCTTCGCACCTCGCGGTGGTGGTCGTGGTCGCGGTGGTCGTGGTCGCGGTGGTCGTCGTCTTCGTCTTCGTCGCTGTCGCTAATATCCTCATATATTGACTGATAACTCGATGTTTTCAGTTTTGAAAGCTTACCTCCTTGTGCGATGATTTCCTGATACTCGAGTGTTTTCTGGTCTTTGAACTCGACTGCGTGATTCGTCTTGAATTCGTCATCGCTGTCGTTTGAATTGTCGCTATTACTTCCATCTGCGATGACGTCTTGAAATATCTTCTCTTGAACACGTAGTTTTTCACGTTCTGATGATGAATATATCTCAAGAAGGTCGCATTTTTGTATATTCTTTTTGTCTGTTTTGGTTGCCTTGCTTGCGAACTCTTTTTCGGAATCCCACTGTCGAAGACCCACCAGAACCCATGTTCCTTGTGACAGAGCATTTTCGCGCTTCGACCGTCCTGTGAATTTTCCGCGAATGTGGCATAGACGCTCGTAGCCATCTACGCATTTTACCATACACATCGAGTTGCCTAGAAGACGCAAAATATACGCATACACTTCTTCTTTACACTGTGAAACGCGTAGAAACTTGTTGGCTTGTTGCTGACTTGAACCATTTACATGCTTGCGGGCAAGATGTTTCATTTTATTGCCTCCTCCTTCATTTCGAACCATTTAAATAAGCACCAGTGGTGGATGTGGAATAGTGTTGTTGTTGTTGTAATAATGCGTGATTTTAATTCAATTTTATGTATATAAATATTTGTATTTCTCGTCGTAGGTCGAGGTTGAGGTCGAGGTCGAGGTCGAGGGCGAGGGCGAGGGCGATGATTGTTCAAGCTCGTTGGCGTCGGTGGCGGTGGCGGTGGCGTCGTCTTTTTCCGTGGCTGCGATGAAGATGTTTTTCTTATTGATGTCGGCTTCGTCCATCTTCATGTAGCATATCAGCGCGAGAAGAATGATGTCCTTACGTTTGTAACTGATATGATTGTTGATTTTGTCGAGAATCGCGGAGGGGGTGGATGCCGACGGAATGGTTGGAGCGATTGTAATGACGTGTTCTAGGAATGCGGTGATGGTGGCGGGCGTGGTGATGGTGGCAGGTGCGGTCGTCGCGCGTCGAAGAAGAACGGCGGTTGTCTTTAGATGATTTGATTGATAGGATTTAATAAGTTGCTTTGAAATATCGTTCTTGTATTGAGGGTAGATATGTGTGACGCTTCCTTGGTTTGTGTAAGCATGTGTGTAGAACTGGAATACGATTTCGGATGTGTGATGTCGGCGCGTTATCATGTTCTTTATGATGTCGCGGTGGGCTTGTTGCTTCGTAGTAGATGTGCGCACGTTTAGTTTTTTTTGTATATATTCCTCCATCTTCGGATTGTGTATTGCGAAAAACATGTAATAGATGAACCAGATTGTTTCATGAAACTCGGAAAGCGGTATTGTATTTAGACATTCTTGGATTGGACGGTTTTGTCTGATTTTTTCGAAAGTTTCGTTGGTGTTTGGCATCGTTGATAATTTTATATTGCTATATAGTATAACGAGTATATCACTTTAATTCGTTCAATTTTAAATGTCTGAATCTCCTGCTGCTCCTACTTCTCCTACCGCTCAATCCGCCGGTCGTCGTAAGCGTCCCAACCCTTGGCTTGCTCACGTGAAGGACACCATGCGAAAGAACCGCGGTGTTTCTTTTAAGAAGATTTTGAAGCTTGCCAAGAAGACCTTTAAGAAGTCTAAGTCTAGGCGTGGTCGTCAGTCCCAGTCCCAGTCCCAGTCCGCCGGTAAGAAGAAGCAGCGCGGCGGCTTTAAGTTAGACCAGATCTTGCAGCAAGAATCAAAGCAGCAACAGAAGGGTGGAAGTGGCGTTGGTGGTGGCAAGGAAGGTGCCGCAACCCTCGCAGGAAGTGCTGCTGAGGTCGCTTAAATAATAATCATTCATTCGTATTCCATTCATTCGCATTCCATTCATTCGCATTCCATTCATTCCATTCATTCCATTCACTCGAATGAATGGTATGAATCATTTGTCAGCATTCGTAAAAAATAGAAACAAAAAATGCCTTTG
>Ga0172372_10012693_pt1 | contig 10537 bp, 10 predicted proteins | sample LakKiv5m_2_FD_114544 | JGI IMG/M metagenome (GOLD analysis project Ga0172372, IMG submission 114544) | Freshwater microbial communities from Kabuno Bay, South-Kivu, Congo - kab_092012_9.5m | ecosystem: Environmental > Aquatic > Freshwater > Lake | place: Democratic Republic of the Congo... | reverse complement strand
TCGACAGCCGCTCGCGGCCCGATGTGTTGATGACACGATGCGGATTCGACTTGAACACATCGTTGGACCAGCGTCCCATCAGGTCGCCTGAGTTGATGACCAGCGTGCCGGGAATGGGGGTTGCGGTGACCCATTCACCGCCGCGGGTGGCTACCTGCAGTCCGCCCACGGGATCCTGGTGGAGCAGCGTGATGACGCCGTAGTCAGTGTGCGGTGCCACCCCATACTGACGGTCGCCAAGTTCTGGCGGCTGCGGCGGGTAGTACACCAGAGAGCCTCGCGAAATGGGCTTGTCGAATTTTCGCGTGAAGGCGTCTTCGGGTGCATCAAGACTGACGGCGAGCGCACGCAGCAGCCGCTTCGCACAGGCGTGCGCTTCATCGAGGTAACGGTTGAGCAGAGGGCGAAGTTCCGGCATGAACGCAGGCCAGCGATTGGGGCCGATCATCCGGTTGCCGGCGATGAAATCGGGGTCGTCTGCGCCAACATCGAGCCCCCAGATGAAGCTTTCCTTCAGATCAGGCCGCGCGCGGTCACTCATCTTGGCCTCACCCTGCTTGATGTAGCCCCGGTGACGGCCCACTGGCTCGATGGACAGCTTGTCAGCCCGTGGCGCGGCAAAGAACCTCCGGGCGGCGGCGTCGACCTCATCGATGAGCGACTGCGCAATGCCGTGGCCGCTGACATAGAAAAAGCCGATTCGCGCTGCCGCCTCACGCATTTCAGCGCCCACGGTTTCAAGCGTAGCACGGTCAGGGGCAACCAGCCCCGAGACATCAATGACCGGAATTTCGTCGACCGATACGACGCGCGCACTGTGCCGGTTCATTCGTCTTCCTTGTAGTAGCCGATCACATCGCCCTCGGTGGTCACGCCGAGCCCGTTGAGCAGTCGGTTCGAGTAATTGAAGTAGGCGCAGACCTGATTGACTTCCAGAATTTCGCCGTCATTGCAGCCTGCCGCATGCAGCGCATCAATATCAGCCTTTGCCATATTGGCGACGCTGGTGGTGAGCTTGCCCGCGTAGCGCAGCAGTTCAAGCTCTTTGCCTTCGAACGCCTGCTGGGGCGCGCGCGCGGACAGCGCTGCATGAATGGAATCAGAACGCGCCTTATCGCGAATCAGTCTGCGCGCGTTCGACCAATGGTGGGTCAGGCTGTAGGCGCAGTTGTTGAGCATGCTGACATAGGACGCCACCACTTCCAGATACCAGAAGGGCAGCGTGTTGTCGGGGTTGTGCAGCACGCTTCGATACAGCGAAACATGGCCTTCCATGGTGTGCGGCCGTAGGCTGTGTGCCTTCATCACGTTATCGACCGTACCGTGCGGCGTGCGTACCTTCTGGTAAGCCGAGGCGAGTGAACCCTCAGCCTCTTCCAGGGGAATCATTCGGATCCATGCGGACATCAGCAGTGCTCCAGGGAATCAGTCTTGATGGGTTGTCAGTCAGGCATCGGTGCTCGCCGCTGCGGGCGCGCAAAGATGCGGGCCACCATGGGTTCGAAAAAGCTGAGCGGTGCGCACTCATAACCCGGGTCGACAGTGGCCTGGTCGTAGCGCGCAACGAAGGTGGCCGCCCACTCAAAGTGCGGGTGTCCACGCCAACGCTCTCGCGCATTCGGATCGACATCAGGATGATGATGCGCATGCACATCCTGAAAAATCGCGTGGCGTCTTAGCATCCACTCGTTTCGCTCGCTGACATAAGCGCCCAGCAAAGCGGCTGCAAACTCGCCGTGTCGCTGCGGGCAGGCGATAAAGCCGATGTCGTGCAGCAGTGCCACCACCACGTCTTCCTCGCCGAGCCCGTCGCGGTGCGCCATCGTGGCCGACTGCAGGCTGTGGCGATAGTTGTTCACCTGATAGCCGAAGGTGGTGTCGTGCTCGGAGTCTGCCAGCATGCGCAGCACCTGCCGCGCCTGCTCCTCGGCGTAGTACTGCGAGCGCTGCGCATTAAGAAGCGCCCAGTCGCCCCGGGTGAAATCTTCAAGAGAAATCTTTTCGACATAACGCCAGTCGGGCTTCAACAGCGGACTGGCCTTCGGATGTGTGCTCACGATTGCGCTCCCATGGCCTGGGCGAGCCAGGCTTCAGTGGCCGGGCGCCATGGCGCGAGCCCCGCGGCCACGGCAGCATGGTGTGTGCTGCGCTCGAGCCAGCCTTCAAGAGAGGCGGGCATCGCAAGCGGTCGACCCAGGGCCTCGAGCAGCCTTCGCGCCAGGGGCAGGGACACCGCGAAGCCACAGTCGGCAGTGCTGAAATCGGGGCCAGCCATCCAGGCCGCATCAGCACCGCGCAGGCGCTCGAGTTGAGCCAGACGGTCCTGTAGCGCATTCACCAGTGCGGGCAGCGCATCGCGCTTGGCCGGGTCACGAATCAGGGGAAACAGCGCACGGATGGCGGGCTCGACCGCAAGATCATGAACGCGAGCGAGCATCCGGGCGCGGGCGCGCGTCTGCGCATCGCCGGGCAGGAGCGGCGGGCCGGTCAAGGCCTCGTCCACGTATTCGATGATCGCTTCCGATTCGGCCAACATGAAACCATCATGCTCAATGGCGGGGATGGTACCGGTGGGAATGATCGCCCGCCATGTGTCAGATCGATAACCGCCAGGCGGGGGCTGTTCGACAAAGTCGATGCCCTTCGCATGCAACGCGATGCGAACCTTGGTGGTGAAGGTGGACACTGGCACACCGTACAGGATCAGCATCTCATTGCTCCGCTTCGAAGGCTGCCAGATCGCGTGCCGCATCAGCCACCGCCGCGGCAATCAGTGCCTCGCCGTGTTCGCGGGTAGCAAGGATCGAGTGCGAGCCAACACGGCCATCCGGAAATGCGGCCCGATGAGAGGCCGCGTCAAAGTGGTTGTCGCCGCCGTGGTCGCGCAGAAACGCTGCGCTCAGCGGGGCGGGCGCATCGGCCGCCAGCGCTTCGCCTTCCCGCCTTGCGCGCGCGCTGTGCTCGGGTTCGGCGGCCATCACGATGGCTACTTCACTGGGTGTGGCGTGCAACCCCTCGAGCGATCCGTACCAGGCGCGTCGCAGTCGATCAACCTCGGGATATTCCCACCAGCTGCGCAGTCGGCAGTGGGGTACCGCGCCCGCCATTCGGCCGCGTTCCAGATAAAAATCCTGACAGGCGGCGCGCGCCACTGCGATGTTGGCGCCGTGCCCATTGAGCAGATAGATTCGCTGGAACCCCTGGTCTGCCAGCGAGTGCAGGACATCGAGAATCAGCGCAAGCAGGGTGCTCGCGCGAACCGTGAGGGTTCCGGCAAAGCCACGATTGAACTGCGCGACCGTGAGCGACAACGCAGGCGCAACCAACACTCCGCGATGCGCGCCCAGGCGCGCGGCGATGGTTTGCGCGCACAAAGTGTCGGTGCCAATCAGGCCGATCGGCCCGTGTTGGTCGGTGGAGCCTAACGGAATGACGATCGACGTCGAACGCTGCAGGTAGTGTTCGACTTGCGCTGAGGTGCTAAGGGCAAGCTGCATCTCGATCGACCCTGGCTGGCTGCTCGGTGACTCAGTGCTGGTGGCGCGACATCCGGCGCTCGAGCGCGCGCACGCCCCAGGAGGTGATCAGTATCAGCACCAGATATTCGAGCACCAGCATCGTGTAGATCTCGAGCGGTCGATATTCGGTGACATTGAGTTCGTTGGCCCGGCGGGTCAGTTCCTGCAGCCCGATTACCGACACCAGCGAGCTCATCTTGAGAACGTAGACAAACTGGTTGCCAAGTGCCGGAAGAATGGTGCGAATTGCCTGGGGAAACACCACCAGCCGAAAGGTGTTCCAACTGGATAGCCCCAGCGACCGCGCTGCCTCGCGCTGGCCCTTGGCCACCGACTGGATGCCAGCCCTGAAAACTTCGGCTTCGAATGCGGAATCAGACAGTGCGAGCGACAACACGCCTGCGGTGAAAGCAGTGAACTGCAAGCCGGTGATGACAGGCAAGCCGTAATAAACCCACAACAGCAGGACCAGCAGCGGAATGGACCGCAGGCACTCGACGTAGGTTCGCGCGCTGCCTCGAAGCAGTCGCGACGATGACATGCCTGCCAGGGCCATCGTGACACCGATGGCCACCGACAGCACGATGGCGCAGACGGCCAACGCCACGGTAAGACCCAATCCGGCGGCCATGAACTGGATGTTGCCCAGTCCTTTGGCCGACAACGGATTGAAGATGTACCAACCCCAGGTGTAGCCCCCAGAGTTGGATGCGCAGCCCGCCAGCAGAAGAAGCGGCAGGACTGCGCAGCTGGCGAGGATTACTGCCCGCCGAGCCACTTGGCTTCAAGAGCCCTGAAAAAGCCCTCGGACTTCTTGAGCGCGATCCAGTTGTTCACGTAGGTGGTCCACACCGCATCGCCCTGCGGCAGCGGATATGCAAACGGACGCTTGTTGCGCAGCTCGGCGCCGCCCACGATCGTCAGATTCGGGAACTGCTTGACCAGCGTGGCCGCTTCGACGTTGCTGGTGATGGTGGCTTGCGCGCGGCCCGCCAGCACTTCCTGGTAACCGGTGGCGGGCTTCTCAACCGAGCGCACGCGTGCCTGCGGGAAGTGAGCCTTGGCCTGCTCTTCAAACACGGTGCCAAGCAGGACTGCCACCACCGTGCCCGACTGGTTCAGATCTGCCCAGCCCTTGTACTTGGCTGCGTCAGACTTCTGCACCAGCGGCACTGTGCCCGCCTCGGTGTAGGGGTCGGAGAACGCAACGGTTTTGGCCCGCGCCATGTTGAGCGACGCGCCCGAGAAGATGTCGTAACGGTTGGCGGTAATGCCCGCCACCAGCGTGGCCCACTCTGCCGGGACCCATTCGATTTTCACGCCCAGGTCCTTGGCGAACTGCTCCATGGCTTCGATGTCGAAGCCGCGATAGCTGTTGGTGGCCGGGTCGCGAATAGACATTGGGTTGAAATCGCCGGTGGTGCCCACGCGCACCGTGCCGCGCTCGAGCACGGTCTGCAGCCGCGACTTGCCCGGCGCCTGCGCCTGGCTGGGCGCGGAAAACAATGCGAGGCTGGTGGCGGCAAGCGCGACCAGAATCCGGAAGGCTTTCATAAGGGGAACCTCGTCGGTAAGTTGAGTCGCGGGATGTTAGCAGCAAACCCTCACCCCGCCAGCTATGCGCGCATCCGCCACGGGGATCTGCGGCTACACTGCGGCGCGATGCGTTACTCGATCTTCAATCTGATCAGCCAAGCCCTGCGTGGCCATTCGGGGTGGCCGCGCGCCTGGAAGGCGGCCGAGCCGTCGCCGGTTTATGACGCGGTCATGGTGGGCGGTGGGGGGCACGGACTTGCCACCGCTTGGCATCTCGCACGCGAACACGGCCTGCGGGTCGCGGTGCTTGAGCGGGGCTGGATCGGGTCGGGCAACACTGGCCGAAACACCACGGTCATTCGCTCGAATTATCTTCGCGAGCAGGCCATCCGGTTTCAGGACGAAAACCTCAGGCTCTGGACCGACCTGTCGGCGCGGCTCGACTTCAACCTGATGGTGAGCCACCGGGGGCAGATCGAACTGCTGCAAACCTGGGGCAAGCTGCGCGACTCCAGGCGGCGCCTGCACACGATGCGCATGGTGGGGGCCGACTATGAGCTGCTGACCGTCGATCAGTGCTATCGAATGCTGCCGATGCTCAACCGCGATCCGGCCATGCGGCTGCCGATTCTGGGCGGGGCCTGGCAGGGACGTGCCGGTACGGTGCGTCATGATGCGGTGGCCTGGGGCTACGCGCGCGCGGCCAGCGATGCCGGCGTGGACATTGTCGAGGGCTGCGAAGTCACGGGCATTGATTGTGCCGAGGGCGGGGTTCGCGGCGTTCGTACTTCGCGAGGCAATATCGTGACCTCGCGCGTCGGTCTCGCGGTCGCCGGCAATTCGGGTCGGCTCGCTGCGCTGGCCGGTCTCAAGCTTCCCATTGAAACCGTCGCGCTGCAGGCGTTCGTATCCGAGCCGCTTAAGCCTGTTCTCGATGTGGTTGTTACCGCCCCAGCGCTCGCGGTGTATCTCAGCCAGTCCGACAAAGGCGAACTTGTGATTGGCGGCGGGGCCGACGGCTATGCGTCGTACGCCCAGCGGGGAACGCCGCAGGTGGTGCTCGACACGGTGGCCTCGATGCTTGAACTCTTTCCTTCGTTTGCAAGGATCAAGCTGCTCCGCCAGTGGGCGGGCGCGATCGACCTGTCGATCGACACCACCCCCATCGTGTCCGATACGCCGGTCAAGGGACTGTTCGTCAGCACGGGATGGGGGTCGGGTGGCTTCAAATCAATTCCTGCTGGCGGGCGCAGTTTCGCGCGCCTGATCGCAACGGACGAACCCGATGACTGGATCCGCCCGTTTTCACTGGCGCGCTTTCGCACGGGACGCCTGCTGTTTGAAACAGCCAGCGCCTCGAACCGCTTTTAACCGACTCGCGTCATCCGATGCTCAGACTTCAATGCCCCTTTTGCGGCGATCGTCCGGAAACCGAGTTTCAGTGCGCCGGTGATGCAAGCGCACGCCCGGCTAATCCTGCTGAGCTGGATGAAGCGGCCTGGGCGGAGGTGCTTTACCAGCGCAGCAACCCTGCGGGATGGAGTGTCGAGCTCTGGTGGCATGCATCCGGATGCCGCCAGTGGTTGCTGGTCGAGCGCAACACCGTGACGCATCAGGTGGGCGCGATCCGGTTTGCCGGAGCGCCCCAATGATGGAGGGCGGACGCTTCAGGCTGAATCAGGGCGGTACCGATATTGATCGGTCGCGGCCGCTTCAATTCAGGTTCGATGACCGGGTGCTCCAGGGCTTCGAGGGCGATACGCTGGCCTCGGCCCTGCTCGCCAACGGCATTCGCACCGTGGCGCGCAGCTTCAAGCTGCATCGGCGTCGGGGCCTACGCGCTGAGGGCTGGGATGACCCGAACGCGTTTGTGCAGCTGCTCGAGCCCTGGGAAGAACCCAATCTGCTTGCCACGCGGGCACCATTGGCCGAGGGGCTCGTGGCGCGCGGCATGCACGGCTGGCCCAACATCGAGTGGGACGTGGGGGCGCTCGCCAACTGGCTGCACGCGCTGCTCCCGGCGGGGTTTTACTACAAGACCTTCAAGTGGCCCGGTCGCGCCTGGCCGCTCTATGAATCGCTGATCCGGCGAGCCGCCGGGTTGGGGCGCGCGCCGCGCCGTGCCGGTGGTCCCGTGGTCGAGCGACGTCATGCGCAGGCCGATGTGCTGGTGGTGGGCGCAGGCCCAGCCGGGTCGGCAGCCGTGGCGCGGCTGCTTGCTGCAGGGTGCTCCGTCATCTGGGCCGATGACCGCAGCCGCCCTGGCGGGATCCTGGGCGCGAGCGCTGAGAGCGCTGATCGTGCGGCGCTCGATGCGATTCGTCGCGAGGCTGATCGCTGGGGTGCTGAACCGACTCTGCGTCGATTGCGCAGCACGGTGGTATTGGGTCTGCATGATCATGGCCAGGCGCTTGCGCTGGAGCGCGATGGCTGGGCGCGAGAGTGCCTGTGGATGATGCGGGTCAAGGCGGTGTGCCTCGCCACCGGTGCCTTCGAGCGCGGTCTGCCATTCGAAAACAATGATGTGCCGGGTGTGATGATGGCCAGTGCGGTGCGATCCGCGCTGCATCGTCACGCGGTGGCCCCGGGTCGGCAGATGGTGCTTGCCACGCGGGACGCTACCGACTGGTCGCTCGCCTGGGAGGCGCAGGATGCCGGGATGACGGTCTTGGCCATCGTATCGCCGACGCTCGCGGCAGCGCCAGCCTCGCTCGTTGAGGCCGCGCGCAGTCGTGGCGTTGCACTGATCGATGGCCACTTGCTGCGGGCGCGCGGCGGGCGGCATGGCCTGTCTGAGGTGGCGGTGAATGCCGGGGGATCCACTCAGATGTTGCCCTGCGACTGCCTGGCGATATCAGGGGGATGGAACCCCGCGCTGCAACTCTATGTTCAGGCCGGGGGCGTTGCCCGGTATGACCGCACGCGGGATGCGCTTCGTGGCGAAGCAAGTGAGCAGACGCCGGTGCTGGCCGGCGCGGCGGCCGGGGCAGTGTCCACCGATGACTGCGTCGCGAGCGGTCGGCAGGCGGCCGATACGCTCCTTCAGCGGCTGGCTGGCAGCCCGTCCGCCGCAACGCCACCGACAGCCAGGCCCTCGTCGCCTACCCATTCGAATCGCGCGGCGCAGGCTTCACTTGCATCCGACCAGGTGTTTGTTGACCTGGCCGGCGATGTCACGGTGTCCGACATCATGCTGGCCGCGCGCGAGGGCTATACGGCAACCGAACTGCTCAAGCGCTACACCACGCTTGGCATGGGACCCGATCAGGGCCGGTCGGCAGGGGTCGATGGCCTTCTGCGCCTTGCCGAACTCGAGGGCCGTGATCCTGAATCGTTACCACCCACCCGCGCCCGACCGCCCTTCGTGCCGGTCGCGTTCGGAACGCTGGCGGGCAGTGATCCTGGGCCGCTGATTCGGCCCACGCGCGAGACGCCGGTCACGGGTTGGCATCGCGACCACGGTGCGGTGCTCTATGAATCGGGCGCCAACTGGAGACGGCCAGGCTATTACCCGCGCGCTGGCGAATCCATGGATGACGCGGTTCGCCGCGAGTGCCGCGCGGTTCGTCAGGCAGTAGGTGTGTATGACAGCACGCCACTAGGCAAGTTCGAAATTGGCGGGCCGGATACGGCGGCGTTTCTTGAGCATGTGCTCGCCTGCCGGGTCTCTGATCTGCAGCCGGGGCGCGGCCGATATGCGCTTGCCTTGCGGGACGATGGCCGCATTTTTGACGATGGCACGGTGTTCCGGCTGGATACAGCGCGGTATTGGCTGAGCAGTACCGCCGGCAATGCGGATGCAATGGCGAGCTGGCTCGAGTACGCGCGTCAATGGCTGTTTGGCGGGCGGCTTCAGGTCATGATCGAACCGGTCGGATCGCACTGGGCCGATATCGTCATCTGCGGACCACGGGCGCGCGAGCTTTTCTCGAGGCTGCTCGAACCCAATGCCCGAGCAGGCTTATCCGCAGCGACTTTCGGCTTCATGCGCTGGCAGTCATTCACCGTGGCCGGCATCGACGCGCGCGTTTTCCGGGTGAGCTTTACCGGCGAACTCAGCTACGAAATCTGCGTGCCCGCCTCGCGCGGCCTTGCGTTGTGGAAAGCGGTCATGGCGGCCGGTGCCGATCTCGGCATTGAGCCGGTGGGCTCGGAAGCCAACCACGTACTGCGCATTGAAAAGGGATTCATCTCATTGGGTCACGAAGTCGATGGCGACACCAACCCCGAGGACCTCGGCATGGGCTGGGCGGTGCACTGGGACAAGCCCGAGTTTATTGGTCGCCGCTCGCTGGAGCGTGATCGGTTGATGCCAGCGGGCCGCCGGCAGCTGGTGGGCCTGGAGTGCCTGGACGAAGGTCGACCCTTCGAGGAGGGCGCTCAGGTGTTGGCCAGCAAGGCACGGCTGGTTGCAGGGCAGTGTCGGTCCATTGGACTGGTGACCGCAAGCGTACAGAGCGAGGCTGCAGGCCGCCCCATCGCACTGGCCCTGATCGAGGACGGTCGCGCGAAAATCGGTGAAACCTTGCAGGTGACGCAGTCGCAGCCGCTTCGTGTCAGCGGCAGTCTGCCGCAGGCGGGCGCACCGGGCGATGCGGTGCCGCCCGAGGCCCTGGTCAAAGGCCTTGTGCTGCGCGCAGCGCGGGTGGTCGCTCCAATCTTTTACGACACACAGGGTGGGAGGATGCGTGGCTGAATCCGACGCGCTTACCGGCCGTGCGGTGCGCTGCGAAGGTGGAACAGTTCGCCTCGAGACGCCTGCCGCGCGGGCATTGCTGTCGGTGCGAATGAACCCGGCCTCGGACAGCCGCTGGATTGGCGAGGCGCTGGGCGTTCCGTGGCGCTCCGCGCCGCTGAAACTTCATTCAGGGGGCGAGGTGCGGTGGTGGTCCACTGCGCCTGGTGTCTGGCTGATCGACGGCCCCGCTGATCACGAGCATGCAATTCAGCAGCAGCTCAACCTCGCATGCTCCGCCGTGAACGCCATGGTGACGGTGATCAGTGATGCGTGGGGCGTGCTTTTACTGAGCGGGCCTGAGTCCGCATTGCGCGACCTGTTTGAACGCGCTGGGCCGGTGGGCACCGAGGTACTTGATGGGGCCTGTATCGCCACCCGCTTCGGCCCCTTCGCAGCAGTCCTGTTTGATGCGGGCATTGAGGGCGCCACCACCGACCCGACGCTTCGCTGGATCGAGCTTCGGGTGGAGCGACCGCTGGTTGAGTCGTTCAGACACTGGTGGATTCGCTTAGGCGCTTTGCCCGCCGCCTGATTCGGCATCGGCGCGCTTACGAATCGGTCGAATGGCGCGGCGGTTGGGGTCGCGCCTTGCATCGTCGGTTGGACGCTCAGCGGCAGGCGCTGCAGCCGCCGTGGCCGCGGGTTTGGCTGCTGCCGCAGACACGGCTGCCTCGGCGGCAACGACGTGACGGTGCAGCAGCGCGATCAGGTTGGCAAACACCTTCGGTGTACCGGCCACGATCTG
>Ga0172372_10012692_pt1 | contig 10537 bp, 9 predicted proteins | sample LakKiv5m_2_FD_114544 | JGI IMG/M metagenome (GOLD analysis project Ga0172372, IMG submission 114544) | Freshwater microbial communities from Kabuno Bay, South-Kivu, Congo - kab_092012_9.5m | ecosystem: Environmental > Aquatic > Freshwater > Lake | place: Democratic Republic of the Congo... | reverse complement strand
TAGGCACCCCACTTGAAAACTATTTTGGCAAAGGTAGATATCTCGTAATATTATTTGTCTCCCTAATTTGTGGATCAACTCTTTCGGTTCTATTAAACCCTGCCTATGTTTATTCAATAGGGGCATCTGGGATGATTTTTGGGCTTTTCGGCGCCCTCGCGTTAGTTGGCGAAAGAGCCGGGGTTGAGTGGAGATCAAGTTTAATTATTGTGGGGCTTAATTTTGCTATAGGATTTGTGTTAAGCGGAGTGGATTGGAGAGGACACATAGGAGGTTTAATTGGCGGGGCTTTGATTACTAAATTTCTTGAACGTACAACCTAAACTGGTGCTAGTTTAGTCCTATGAAAATTCAGTGGTATAGAAGTGCGACTGTTGGAATATTCTCAGATTCTGGTACAAAAATTTTGTGTGATCCGTGGCTTACTGATGGAGCATTTATTGGTTCTTGGAATCACTGGCCCCCCCTTCAAGGTTGGGAATTAGATGAGGTTTTAAATATAGACTGGGATTACCTATACATTTCTCATTTGCATGCCGATCATTTTGATCGGAGATTTGTATCCATGCTCGCGAAAGCCAGACCAAGTCTCAAAGTTATCGTGCCCTTCTTTGAGAAGAAGTGGCTAAAACGCGCTGTTGAGAATTGTGGTTTTGGTCCAGCAAGGGTGATCGAAGCTCCCAGTGGCAAACCTCTTAAAGTCGGAGGAATTCAAGTCACGGTCTTGAAGGCGAACTTCTGCAATCCTAGTTTCTGTGGCGCTAACACTTCATGCGTACCTGATTTATCGGACCTTGAACCAATTGATTCAGTTGCAATATTTGAAGCAGACGGAAAGCGAATTTTGAACGCAAATGACGCACTAGCAGTTAAATCAATAAATCATCTATGGCACAAAATTGGTCGTGTGGATATGCTGCTGGGTCATTTCGGCGGTGCTGGACCTTTCCCGCAATGCTTTCCAGAAATATCAAACGAAGGGAAACTTGTACAGGCAAATCAGCTAGCTACTAAATTTATCGAGCGTCTAGCCTCAGCGGCAAATATATTGAACGTGAAGTATCTTTTCCCATACGCAGGTCAATACGTTCTTGGAGGGAGGCTAGCGTCATTAAACCCTTACCGATCAGTCTTTAGTTTGCTAGAAGCTGAAAGGTTATTAAAAGATTTAACGGACGCAGCAGTGATTACGCTAGCGCCCTTTGGCGAATTTTCTTTAGGAAACGGGGAGGCGGATTCTAGATGGATTGAACCATCCAACGAGGTGCTGAAGTCCTATCTTGCGAAAAAAGGTCTTGAGAAATTCCCTTACGAGAAAAAAAACACTAACCCAAGAAACCTACAGAGACTACTACAGGAGTCGGCAAATAATGTAATTAGAAAATACCAAGCAAACTTGAGTAGGTCTGATGCGTCTCTTAAGCCTCACTCAGTAATTTTGGGCACTGAAGAAGAAATGGTGACTATGAATTTTCTTGGCGAGAGTTCAAATGTTAATTTAGGAGAGAAACCTGAGAGTGAGTCTGTTACAACTGTATTCGGACACCCGAATTTAATTTTTGGTATTACATATAAAAAATCTAGCTACATGGGCTTTACGCAACTCCATTTTAATCAGGCTGAAATTGGGAGCCACTTGTTATGGAAAAGAACAGGAGAATTCAACTCTGTGATAAACTACCTTAACTATTTTCACACGACAGGGGTCTAATGGACACAGCCACAGGCAAGTATATGGGATACGGTATCGTTCACTTCGGGGAAAGATTTGCGAAATGGGAAGAGTCGAAAGGGAGTTCGTATCACAAATACAGAGCAGAGTGGGCTCGAAGACCACTAGAGACTGATCCAGGAGTAAGTCCCTTATCGCTAAATATTGAAGTTACAACCCGATGCAATCTTGCCTGTACCTTTTGTACGAATCCTAGTTTAACCTTAAATCAAATTGGTGATCTTGAGTACGAATTATTTGTATCGCTTCTTCATGAACTTGTAGAGATTGGCGAACTTCAAGGGGTTAATTTGAATGGCTTAGGCGAACCCTTATTAAGAAAAGACTTGCTTAACTTCATTCAAGCAGCAAAAGACTATGGTTTAAACGACATTATGTTCCACACTAACGGAACGACTTTAACTGAAGAATTGTCAGTAAACTTGGTAAATTCAGGAGTGGATAAAATTATTGTTTCGGTCGATAGTCCTAATCAATTAAACTACGAAAAAATGAGGCTTCTCAAAGTTTCTTACGAAAAGTATAAAGATATTGATAAAAGTTTAATAAAGGGATTCTCTCACGATAGGTTGATAAACAACACTAAGTTTCTAATTAAAACTGCACGAGGAAGTGGTGCGGTAGCGCCGATAGTTCGGACGACATGCGTGCTAACAGAGTTGACCGAGCAGGAAATGCCAGAATTTGTAGAAATGTGGAAAGCAGCAGGAGCGGACCAGATTACATTTCAAGATTTGATGTGGAGAGACAAGTTACTCGAAAATGGCAGATGGGAAAACGAAGAAAAGAACATTCTAGAAAAGTACTTTGGGGCAATAAAAGAACGAGCGATTCAAGAAAAAGTAAAATTTATTTGTCCTCAACTTTATCAGGCTACTTGGGTTAATTTTAACGGAGATATTGTACCGTGCTCAAATCCTGATGCCAGAGTCCATATGGTTATGGGGAATTTATCAGAGAAGTCCATGAAAGAAATATGGATGGGAATGCCTTACAAATCTTTAAGAAAACTTCATGAAGATGGCAAATGGCATGAGCATCCCATTTGTGGAAAATGCGAAGAGCCTCTAGTCCGTCTCTACAAGCACTTTACCAATGAGCATACAGTAAATTCTGTGGAAGTTATTGAGGACTAGAGGGGTTCACTTGCAAAGCCGTCAAGAAAATATCTGTGTAAAGCCAAATGAAGCTCAAATTGAAAACAAATTAGCTTAAGCTAATTTGGCAAGAAATTAAGAATGTCAACGTCTCATGAACTTACGCAAGGATCAACCGGGCTGTAATCTCTCGTACCATGCCCATTACTAAACTTTTTGGTAATGGGAGAAGTCTAGGTGGTCTAATCTAAAGGGCCTTAGTAGCTACCTGCTGAGAACTAACAAAGTAACACTTAACTCATCTAAGAGAAGTTATCTTTCGTTGGCGTAAAAGAGTTACTCAAGAATCCAAGCAGTATTTCCTAGCATCTAGTGCGCTGGCTATTGTATAAAATGAACCCAAGGTGTATGTTGACAATTTATCAATGACAATCGGTAATGAGATTGTATATAGGAGAGTTCGATGAGTTTTCTAGAAAATGCTTCAGTGCTCATTACTGGGGGCACTGGGTCTTTTGGTAAGGCGTTGACTAAGAAATTGATTAACAGCAGCGCTCGGCGGATTGTGGTGTTTTCAAGGGATGAACTTAAGCAGCTCGAAATGAAAAACGAATTTGATAACAATCGCCTTCGTTTCTTTTTAGGGGATATTCGAGATAGTTCTAGGCTAGATATTGCCCTTCATGGCATTGACTATGTCGTACATGCGGCTGCCTTAAAACAGGTGGATACGGGAGAATATAACCCTATGGAATTTGTAAAAACAAACATCATGGGTAGCCAGAACCTTATAGATTCATGCATAAGAAATAATGTCAAAAAAGTCGTAGCTCTTTCAACGGATAAGGCTTCATCGCCAATAAATCTTTATGGAGCCACAAAGCTTACTGCAGATAAGTTATTTTCTGCAGCAAATAATTACTCCGTTGGTTATGGAACATCTTTTTCTGTTGTCCGTTACGGGAATGTTATGGGGAGTAGAGGCTCTGTAATCCCATTATTTAAAAAACTAGCAGAGGAGGATATACCATTTCCAATAACAGATAAGCGAATGACTCGTTTTTGGATTACCTTAGCGCAAGCGGTGGAATTTGTTCTGGATTCTTTTGAGATTATGAGTGGAGGAGAGTTATACGTGCCCCAAATTCCAAGTATGAAAATTATGGATTTGGCCGAAGCTGTGAAAAAAGACTTTAAATACTTTGAGGTTGGGGTCAGGCCAGGGGAGAAATTACACGAAGAGATGATTTCTCCAGATGACAGCATGCGAACTTTGAAATTACCCGGTAGGTACGTTGTAACACCTATATTTGCAGAATGGGGCTACTCTCCCCCTAAGGGGCAAGCCGTGGAAGCTAATTTCTCTTACAGGTCAGACACAAATGATTTATGGTTGACGATAGATAAGTTAAGGGAGCTAATCGGAAATAGAAATGACGTATGAACGCTAAGTCCTTAGTTTTGGGGGCTAGCGGGTTTCTCGGCTCCCACTTTTGTTACTTAGATAACCCCCCCGTACAGCAATTGAGGGCAAACATAAATCAAAATATGGATTCTAAGATTCATTTTGACCCTTGGGATTTTAACCAAATAAGAGATGTAGTAATCGAGCACAATATAAATTCCATTATTAATTGTATTGCAGTAGCAAACATTGATCTTTGTGAAAGAGAGCAAGAAATTGCGTTCAAGGTTAATTCGAATTACCCATATAAACTCGCCAAATTTTGTCGCGACACAGGAGTCCACTTAGTTCACGTAAGTACAGATGCGGTTCTTGAAGATAGCACATCGCTAAAGTCGGAATTATCCCCAACAAGCCCTAAGTCAATATACGGCAAGTCAAAACTCAGGGGCGAAGAAGCGGTCAAGAGTGTTTCTACAAATTTTGCAGTTGCTAGAGTTAACTTCTTTGGCTCTAGCCCGAAGAAGAATTCTCTCTTTGACTACTTCTATAGTTCCTTAGAAAGTGGGTTAAGCGTTAAAGGATTTTCTGATGTTTTCTTTTCACCTCTTTACATTTTAGACACGGTAGAAGCTCTAGCGTTTCTTGCTAGAAGTAAATACGGAGGCCTAATTCATCTAGGAGGATCAAACAGGCTCACTAAGTATGAATTTGGGAGGGCAGTAGCTTATGCTCTAAAACTTGACTTAGACTTAGTTGAAGAATCTTCGATGAAAACACTTCCTATGGCATACAATAGAGGGCTAAATCTCACAATGGACAATAAGAAAATGCTAGAGATATTCAAACCCAAATTTTCTCTAGCGCAAGGCATAACTGACAGTATTGCAAAGAGAAAGCGTTCAGACCTATGAGTGAACTAACAATACATACAGGAACTAGATTAATAAGCAGAGACTCGAGGACATATTTTATTGCTGATATTGCAGCAAATCATGACGGTTCTTTAGAGCGAGCTGTGAGACTAATACATCTAGCAGCCGAAGCTGGTGCAGATGCTGCTAAATTTCAAAACTTCAAGGCTGAAACAATTGTATCAAACCGGGGGTTTGCGGAGTTAGGCGGAAAACTTGCCCATCAAGTATCTTGGGAAAAGGATGTAGTTCAAGTTTATCGCGAGGCAGCAATCCCACTAGAATGGACGAACACTTTGAAGAAAACTTGCGAAGAAAAAGGCATAGATTATTTCACAGCACCATACGATTTAGATTATATTGAGTACTTCCAGACAAAAACCCCTATAACTAAAATAGGTTCCGGGGATATAACTTGGCTTGAATCTTTGGAAGCAATAAGTCGGTCAGGCAATTACGTATTCTTAGCCACCGGCGCTTCCTCTATGGATGATGTGAGAAATGCATTGGGAGCTCTGAAGGAAGCTCGAAAACCTATTGTGCTAATGCAATGTAATACCAATTACACAGGAGATCCAGAAAATATTAAGCATCTAAATCTGAATGTACTAAAAACATATTCAAAAGAATTTCCCGATGTTATAACGGGATTATCTGATCACACACCTGGGCACCTCTCTGTGCTCGTTGCTGTCGCGCTCGGAGCGAAAGTAATTGAAAAACATTTTACTGATGACACCTCGCGAAAAGGGCCAGATCATGCATTTTCTCTTGATCCGAACTCTTGGTGCGAAATGGTAAAAATGACAAGACTCCTAGAAGAATCCTTAGGGGACGGTATAAAGAGAATTGAACCTAATGAACAAGAGGCAGCTATCGTTCAACGAAGAGCAATTAGATACAGAACTGAGTTAAAGAGTGGTCAAAGAATTCAAAAAAACCACATAGTCGCCATCCGCCCTTGTCCAAAAGAGGGTATAAATCCATTCGAAGCCGAAACGCTTATAGGAAAAGTTTTAACAAAAGATGTTTCAGGTGACCAACTTGTACAACTAGATGATTTCAAATAAAACCCTTTTGTATATCGGGGAAAACCGCGGCGTGCATGATGACAGATTTATAGACGTATTTAACTTGGATTTCAAAGTTAGAACTCTTTTTAGATCAAACAACACTCAGATAAATTCACCTATCCTGCAAGAATACGACATAGTTGTGGTAAGTCCCATTTCCATAGAATTGCTAGAATTGAGTCGTACCTACACTGGTCAAAAGGTAGGGATTTGCTGGGCAGTTGAAATTAACAATTCTTTCTACGAAAAAAACGAAATTACTTTTGTCAAAAATACTCTTAAAAAGTTTAAAACTATAATTGTTGATGCTGACTACATTGCTCAGCAGATTAGAAATAGATTCCAATATAATGGCAGCATCCTAAAATTATATTTTGGGTGCGATATGAGATACTTTTTCCAAACCAAGAATAAGAATTACCTAGATGACCAAATACGTGTCTGCGTAACACGAAAATGGTCACCGCTGTATAACAATGAACTCATAATTCAAGCCTTGACCAGAGTACGTCACACTATGGACTTAGAAGCTGTATTCACTTCAGAGGAAAAAATGTTGGATTCCTATCATAAAGATTTAGTAAATACATCAAGCGTCAAATTTAGATTTACAGGAGTAAAAAACGTAACTGAATTGGCCGGGATTTACTATGAAAGTGATTTATATATCTCGGCTGCATGGAATGACGGGATATCAGTTTCTCTTCTAGAAGCAATGGGTTCTGGGTTAATTTGTATCGTGACAGACTTTCCGACAAACCTAGAAGTAATCAAGAATGGCGTTAACGGATTTATCTTTAAAAGCGGTGATGTTATTTCACTAACTAATGTCCTAGAGCAAGTGTTAAATCTTTCAAAAGAAGAAAGATCCTTAATCGCTCGTAGAGCTCAAGAGTTTATAGTAGATTTTGCAGATTGGCAGAAAAACAGTCAGCGCTTAGTCAAACGGTTATTAGAAGCCAAGTATGCAGATTAAGCGTGTAGTAATTGGTTCTGCTCAAATACAAACAGGCTATGGATTAACCGCCAAGTCAGACTTGAGTCTATCAAAATTTAATGCCATTCTCAATAGTGCTGAGAATTATGGGATAGAGTGGATTGATACAGCGCAATCCTATGGAGATGCTGAGTCTTATATCTTTCGAGCCAACGCTAGAAAATTTCATATTGCCACAAAAATATCAATTTCAACCCAAAGCAAAGAGTCTTTAATAAATAAAGTAAATTCTAGCCGGCGGCGGCTGGGCGATAAGCAAATAAAAATTATTTTTGCACATGATTGGGAAAATGCTGATTCTTTAGATAAAGCAAATTTTTTATCTTTACAGGAAATCTACCCACTAATTAGGTTTGGAGCCTCGTTGTATGAAACTACATCCATTGGTGAAATACTAATTAGAAAACTTCAACCGAGTATTGTCCAGGTACCTTTGAGCGTCCTGAACCAGTCTTTCCTACCCTTAATAGAACAATGTAAAATTGCGGGCATAGAAGTATGGGCTAGAAGCTTATTCCTACAGGGTGCGGTTGACTATCTATCACCCAAGAATACTTTTAAGGAGCACGCAGACATCATTAAGTTACAGAAATTTTGCAAGCAACATGAAGTCACCCCCCTACGGGTGGCGGTTTCATTTGCACAATCAACACTAGCAGATAAATTTGTTGTTGGTTTTGAAAACTCAGATCAATTTGTTGAAATAGCGGAAATGTTTCAATCTTCGAAAACGATGGACAATTTCAGTGGTCTATCCAGTTCTGACGTGAAGTTAATTGATCCCAGGCGGTGGAAATGAAATCTGGAAAAGTTTATGCTTTAGTCCAAGCCAGAATGAGTTCGAGTAGATTTCCCGGGAAAGTCCTCCAGGAGTTGGAATCAAAGCCAATGATTCTATTTCAGATACAAAGAGTTTTGAAGTGCTCTTTGGTAGACGACCTTTATGTACTAACTTCAAGCGATAAATCGGACGATATTTTATGCGAGTTTCTATCAAAAAATAGCATTAAAGTTTTTCGTGGGAGCTTACTAAATGTAAATAAGAGATTTTTGGAGTTTATGAAGACTCGCACTGAATGTACAGCGTTTGTGCGATTGACTGCGGACTGCCCACTTTCTTGCTCTGATATAATTGACTACGCAATATCGATTCTTAAAGACAATAATCTAGACTATGTTTCAAATACTTTATTGCCAACATTTCCGGATGGCACAGATGTTGAAGTAGTGAACAAAGACGCCTTTATTTCGTTAGAAAAAAACATTTTAACTGAATATCAGAAGGAGCACGTAACTCCCTTTATTTATCAAAATCCCAATAAGTTAAAACTAGGAAACATCTCCAACAAGCATAATTTTTCCAGGTACCGCTGCACAGTTGATACCAAATTAGATTTTCTAGCTGTGACTAAGTTACTAACTATCAATCCCAATCTCCATTCTGAAGCTGATTTTTCGAGCTTGAAAATGGCTTTACTTTCACTTAATAGCCCTATCCAGATTACAGAGCCAAGATTAGCGATTTCCCAAATACCATGGAGGGACTATTCTTTTCCTTATGAATGATAATTCTCGTTATTATAAGTCGGAGAGACTACTTGAGCTAGCGGAGAGCGTTATCCCTTTAGGGTCTCAAACATTCAGCAAGTCAAGAACTCAATATCCAGTCGGAGTTTCCCCATTTTTTGCTTTCAAGGGCTCCGGGTCTTATTTGTGGGATATAGATAGAAACAAATTTATTGATTTGGTTGCAGCTTTAGCTGCTGTAACTCTCGGTTACGGTGACCCAAAGATATCTAAAGCTGTAAAAAAGCAACTTAAGAGAGGTGTTTCTTTATCACTATCAGGTGAAATCGAAGTAACTGTAGCTGAGAAAATTACAAGACTAGTCCCCAGTGCAGAAATGGTGAGGTTTGCAAAAAATGGGAGTGATGTCACTTCAGCAGCTGTAAGAATCGCGCGACACTTCACAGGACGAGATCGTATTATATCTATTGGGTACCACGGTTGGCACGACTGGTATATAGGTTCAACAACAAGATCTATGGGAGTGCCAAACGCTGTAAAAAATCTTACTCTAACCGCAAGGTATAACGATCTTAAACAAATTGAAACTCTTTATAAGTCTGTAAGAGGGGATATTGCAGCAGTCATTCTTGAACCGATGAACTCCGAGGAGCCCACCCCTGGATATTTAGAGTCATTAAGAGAGTTCTGCTCATCAAAAAACATCATATTGATTTTTGATGAAGTTATTACTGGATTTCGATTTGCAAAAGGGGGAGCACAAGAATTGTTCGGCGTAACTCCGGATTTGAGCTGTTTTGGCAAAGGTATTGCAAATGGATTTCCGCTGTCTGTTATAACCGGAAGAAGAGGGATCATGACGGGTTTTAAAGATGTCTTTTTTTCTGGAACGTTTGGTGGTGAACTTCTCAGTTTAACGGCAGCTAATGTAGTTTTGGAAAAGGTTTCCAAAGGCAACACTATTTCAGAATTATATAGAATTGGTAGCATTATCCAACTTGGTTTAAAGCGGCTAATTTCCAACAACAACTATGAATTTGTTAATGTGTCGGGTAACCCCACTTGGATATTTCTGAATTGGACTATAAAGAATAGTGATTTACAAAACAAGATAAAAACATTTTTCTTACAAGAAATGTTTAAGAAACGAATTTTAGTTTTGAATACAATCAACATAACTACAACATTAAAACAGAGAGACATTGACAAAATTATCACGGCATTCTCCGAAGTGTTTGCTCAAATTTCGCAAGCCTTAAGTTCAAACAACATAGACACCTTATTGGAGTGCAAACCTATAGTCCCCTTATTCAAAGTTAGATAATAAGTTAGGAGTGAAATAATCACGAATTAGCACAAAATCTTGAACTATGTCCGACTCGTAGACACTCAACACCTTTGCAGATTTTACTCTTTAAAAAGTGCCAAAATGGAACAAAAAAAGTTAAGAATTGATGCTTTAGCCTCTATTTTAAGGAGGTCTCTTTGAAAACAATAGTCATCTCTGGGATGGGTGTAAACATTTTTGACGCAGAGAATATAGTCTTTATGAAGACAAAAAAATCAACTCAATCATCAGTCCTAACAGATCTTAGTAATACCTGAGCAACATCAATAACATTTGTATCTGAGCCTTTAGCGCTCACGCCATCGCTAACCATCACTCGACAGAATGGGCAAGCCACAGCGACTTCTTTAGCGCCAGTATTTATTGCTTCTTCAACTCGGTTCATGTTGATACGAGTACCTAATTTTTCTTCCATCCACATTCTTCCGCCACCTGCGCCACAAC
>Ga0172372_10012690_pt1 | contig 10538 bp, 9 predicted proteins | sample LakKiv5m_2_FD_114544 | JGI IMG/M metagenome (GOLD analysis project Ga0172372, IMG submission 114544) | Freshwater microbial communities from Kabuno Bay, South-Kivu, Congo - kab_092012_9.5m | ecosystem: Environmental > Aquatic > Freshwater > Lake | place: Democratic Republic of the Congo... | reverse complement strand
CTTCGCAGTGGTCACAAGGGCTTGATTACGCTCTCGTTGAATATGAATGCGGAGCCTGGGTTGACCCTCCGTAAACGTTGTGATTGATCCATTCGGTTGGTGTACATCATACCAAATGTCTTGCATCAGCATGGCGGACTCCTCATGGAGTTCACGTATGGTTTGTAGTTGTTGTGGATTCACCAACTTGTTAACGACTTTGAGACGCTCATTAGATGAGCTGACAAACCGTAGCGCAGGTGCATAGTCATTGATGTCAATGTAGTCATATGGTTCTGGATGATCGGTCGTTACATATAGGTTGGCATCATACGTGTCATCAGGGTTTATCCTAACCCTAGTGGTAGCCTCGGCTTTGGTGCCGATCCAATCAACCGTCAAACGTCCAATTAAAATCAAATGCTGATTAGACGAGCTACGAATTACTGCCCAAATAATGTCACCGAGCGCGACTCTGCCATATTGGTTACTGGTAGAGTAGGTCATAAAGGACTGGTCAAGTATACCCCAATCGCCCTTTTCACGAATCCAATAGCGCAAGAAATGCCGTGTCATTTTTCAACTCTCTTCCCATTCATATTCCACTGAATCCCCTGACGTGCCCCACATGTCCAAGGGGGGACGTGGGGGTTGCCTTCGTTGTGCCACGGGTGGCAAGGGGTCGGGGGATGGGGGCTTGTGTCGCCAACCAGTCCTCGGCGGGTTGGTATCCGCGTAGCACATCAACCAAGACGGGGGCATCACGCATAGGGCAGGAACTGCACCTGTGGCAGGAAGGCACGCATGACATCTAGCTCGAAGTTGGCGGTGCCGGGGTGCAAGCACACCGCTGTTGCGGTTGCCACCCCAAAGCGTAGCCCGTCCTCGAGCGACATTTGCCCGCTCGCCACCCGTGCCACGCCTGCCAAAACGGCATCCCCCGCTCCCACCGCGCTCACCACCGCAATCTTAATGGGGGGGATGTGCCAAGCGCGTTCTGCTTGCACGACTAATGCACCCTCCCCGCCCAACGTGATGACCGCCGTCACCCCGTAGCGTTGGGCAAGTTCGCGCCCAGCGTGATGCACCGCCTCCAACGTGGGGAGGGGGCGTTCCATCAACCCCTCCAGCTCCTCGCGGTTGGGCTTGATGAAGCTCACGCCTGCCGCTAAGCCGGCGCGGAGGTTATCCGCTTTGGCATCCATCACCACCGCCACCCCGTGCGCACGCGCCAACGTCACCACGCGCGTATAGAACGCAGGGGTTAACCCGTGTGGCAAGGTGCCCCCCGTCACCAAACAGCTGGCACGGGGCAAGACGCGCTCCAATTGGGCGAACAACGCCTCGACATGGTGCGCGTGCACGTGAAGCGTGTTGGGGGTGATGGTGGTCTGTAGACTATCGTCGGCGGTTGCCAACACAATCGCCATGCGTGATTCGCCGTCCACCTCGACAAAATCCACTGTTGCCCCCGCTTCCTGCAAAATCTGCGTGATGCGCATGCCGATTGCCCCACCAGCAAAGCCTAACGCCAAGCTGGGGATGCCATGTTTGCCTAGAATGTACGAGGCATCGGTGGGCTTTCCGCCGATGGTGTGGAAGGTTTGGGTGGCACGCAAGGTTGCGCCCGCCACAAAGGCAGGGATCATCATCACCTGATCCATTGTGGTGTTGGCGGTGAGGGTGACGATCATGCTTCGTCCTCACCCGCGTGTTGACGCGCCACCTCAAAAGCGGTTAGCTCATCCTGCATGTGGTGACTGGCACGATAAGCCCCGCTCATCAGCAGGAAGTAAGCGTTGTTGTCCAACCGCTCCACCGCGTCGAACACATCATAGAGCACTGTGCCCATCGTGAAGACCCCATGCCAAGCGGCAAGCGTGGCGGCGGCGTGCTTCTTGATGAGTGCCTCGCGCCCACGCATGGAGTCAACAATGCGCTTGCCCAGCAGGGTGCTGTGGGCGGGGGTGTATTCGGTGACGGGGGTGATGCCAAACTTGAGCGTGCCCTCTTGCACGGGGGGCATGGCTTGGTTCATCACGGCGAACACCATCAAGTTTTGCGGGTGCGCGTGAATGACGGCACGCCCGTACTCGCCATAAGCCTGATGCAAGCCAAAGTGTACATTTGCCTCGCGCGTGAGTCCGCCTTGACCCACCCAAATCTTGCGCTGGAGATCACACACCAGCACATCTTCCGCGTGCAGTTGCCATTGGCGCGCTTGTCCGGCTTTGGTGGGGGACATGCACAACCAGTCGCCCACGCGCACGCTCAAGTTTCCGCCGGCGGCGTCGGTCAATTTGCGGTCAAAGAGCATGCGCCCAATGTAGGCGATCTGTTCACGGGCTTCTTGGATGGCGGCGCGATCGGCGCTGTCGGGCAATACGTTAAGCATGATTTTGTCCTCGTTGTGGGTTGTGTACTGGGGCGGGCTTATGCCAACCCCTCCATTAATTCTAGCGTCAACGCTTCCAAGGTGGTGAGGGTGTGATGCGCCAAATTCTGTACATCAGGGGGAAGCGGAAATTCTGGCATGGGCGTGGCGATGATCTTCATGCCGGCGGCGTGTAATGAGCGAATCCCATTGGCGGAATCCTCAATGCCCACCGCTTGGGCGGGGGTGGCGTTCAAGCGTCGCAACGCCTCGAGATAAATATCAGGGGCGGGCTTGCCGTTGGGGATGGTGTCGCCGTAGACAATCACCTCGAAGACCTGATCCAACTGGGTGAGTTGCATGACGTGTTCGATGATCTCGGTCGGAGAACCCGAAGCCAACCCAACGCGATAGCGCGTTGCCAAGCGCTGCACCGCTTCAAGCGCACCCTGGCGCGTGGGCAACCGTTCGGCATACTTCGCCTTCACCCGTTGCTTCATGTCCGCGATGATCTCCTCCACGCTCAAGGGGCTTGCCAAGCGTGTTTGCATCACCCCCGCCCATCCAACGGTGCTACGCCCCATCGCCAAGCGTTGATCGTCGAGCGTCCACACCTTGCCCATCTCGCGGGCGAAGTCTTCACGCGCTTGTTGCCAGTAGATTTCTGAATCCACTAGCACGCCGTCCATATCAAAAATCACGGTGGTGATGCTCATGATTCCCCCTCACTTGGGTTGGGTCAATTGGATGATTTCGATAAAGCGCTGATACGCTTCTGTCCACTGTGCCGAATCGCTGGGTTCATACTGCGTGGGATGAATGGAATCCGACAGCATCTGGCGGGCTTGTGCCAAATTGCCCAGTTCCCCCAGCGCGATGAGTTGCACCAACCCGTTGCCCAGCGCGGTCGCCTCGGAAGCCCCCGCCAAGACGGGCAAACCAATCGCATTGGCGGTCATTTGGTTGAGCGTGTGATTGCGCGAGCCACCCCCGATGATGTACAGGTGGGTGATGGTGCGGTTTGCCACTTTCAAGAGCATCTCTAGCACATAGCGATATTTCATCGCCATGCTCACGTGAATGCAGGTCAACACTTCGGCGTGGGTGGTGGGCACGGGTTGGTTGGTCTCTTGGCAATAGGCGCGAATGTGGGCAGGGATGTCCCCCGGCGAAAAGAAGCGCATATCGTCCGCGTCCACCATCGAGCGGAACGGGTCCGCCACCGTGCCAATCAAACTGGGGAAGTCCTCATAGCGGTACGATGCGCCCTCGCGTGACCAAACCGCCAGCGATTGCTCGATCAACCACAAGCCCATGATGTTCTTGAGCAGGCGGAAGGTGCCCCCATAGCCGCCTTCATTGGTGACGTTCGCCACATACGCCAAATCATTCATGATGGGGTGATCTAACTCTAAGCCGAGCAAACTCCATGTTCCACTGCTCAAATAGGCGAAGTCGCTGGTGGTGGTGGGGACTGCTACCACCGCGCTACCCGTGTCATGCGTGGCAGGGGCAATCACGGGGATGCCGTTCCAACTGCCCAAGCGCGTGCCGGGCATCACGATTTCGCTCAAGAAGTGGGTGGGGATGCCGATTTGTGACAACAACTCTCGATCCCAATCTCCCAGCGTGGGATTGTAGAACTGAAGCGTGGTGGCGTCGGTGAACTCACATGAGCGCGTGCCCGTCAACCAGTAATGAAACAAGTCCGGGAGCGTGAGCAAGGTATGGGCGGCGTTTAAGAGGGGGCTAGGGTGGCGCACCCACTCCGCCAATTGATATAAGCCGTTCAGTTGCATGAATTGGATCCCCGTTCGGGCGAAGACTTCCCGACGGGGCACGTGCTCAAAGACCCATTCCATGATGCCGTCACGGTTGCGGTCACGGTAGTGAATCGGATTCGCCAGCAATTGCCCGTTGCGGTCTAACAGCGCAAAATCAACGCCCCATGTGTCCACCCCAATCGACGAGGTGGGGTGGGGGATGCGCTCTAAGCCCTCTTGAATTTCACGCCACAGGCTGAGAACGTCCCAATACAAGGTGTTGCTGGCGGTGACGGGCAAGTTCATAAAACGGTGCAACGGCTCAAGGGCGATCGTGTCCCCGTTGAATTGCACGTCAATGACCCTGCCACTGGTTGCCCCTAAGTCAATAGCGACGACATGGCGCATCATTTCTATCTCTCTCCATAAGTGGCTTGGGCTAGGATTTGGTATAAGGTGGCACGCTCTAACGGAACGGGATTCCCCTTCATGCTACTGGCATGGAGCGACTGGTTGATGATCTCGTCAAAGTCCGCCTCCGTCACGCCATACGCGGATAACAGGGGAATGTCGAAGGCTTGCACCAACCCGCGCACCCATTCCACCAAGCCCGTTGAATCGGGGCGATCTAGGATGGTTTGGGCAAGTTGGGTGAACTTATGACGGGTGGGGTGGTCTTGGGCGGTGAGCGTGGCGATGTTTGCCTCCATCACCGACGGGAGCAAGATGGCACAGATTGCGCCGTGTGGCGCGGGGAACATCCCCCCCAACACGCCAGCAAACCCGTGCACCGCGCCCAATTTGCCATTCGAGAGGACGATGCCCCCGATCAGGCTACCGAGTGCCATATCACGGCGTGCGTCTTCATCCTCACCATGCGTATAGGCTTGGCGGATTGACCGCGCGATGATCCCTGCGCCGTGCAGGGCAAGCGCGTCTGTGAGCGGGTTGGCACTCGCCGAGACATACGGCTCGATCACTTGGGTGAGCGCGTCCATGCCACTGCTCGCCGTGATGGCAGGCGGAAGGCTATGCGTGAGCGTGGGGTCAACCAAGGCGACGGTGGGGGTCATCTTGCGGTCGCGCAGGCTCACCTTGCGTTGATGCTCTGGCGACTTCAACACCGCATTATGGGTGACTTCTGCCCCCGTGCCGGCGGTGGTGGGCACGGCAAAGAATGGGAGGGGGCGTTCGGTCAGCGGTTGCCCTTGCCCGATGACTTCCAAATAGACGAGCGGATGCTGGCGGTTGGTGGCAAGCGCGGCGATCGCTTTGCCTGCGTCTAGCACGCTCCCCCCACCCACGGCTACCACCGCTTGCGCTTGATGGGCGAGGGCAAGCTCGCGCCCTTCGAGTGCCTCCTCGATCGTAGGCTCACCGCTCACGCTGAAGACTGTACACGCCAAACCTGCGCCTTCCAGCATCTCGAGGAGGGTGTGGGCGCGGGCGGGGTTGCCCCCCGTTATCAACAGGACGCGCTGTGCCACGTGGGCAACTTCTTTCCCCAAGCGGGAAAGCGTCCCGTTGCCAAAGATGATGCGCGTGGGGGTGGCAAATTCAAAGTTCATGAATCACTCGGCATAGGCTATGGTGGTCATCACGCTCACGTTGGGCGTGGTGGCATATAAGCGCGAATATTGGATGACAACCGCCACATCACTCTGAATCCGAATGCCATACGGCACATCAAACGGAATGACGAAGCCACCCACTTGAGCAGGATCATCTAGGCGAATGTGATAACAACGGTTGGCGGGCACGGTGATGCGGATGTCGCGTTGGGGGGCGCGGTCTGGGAAGTAAAAATCGAGGATCAGTTGAGCGTCGGTTTCAGTTGTATTGAGGACGCACACCGCCTCATGGTTCTTGTAAAGCGGTTCGTTGAGGTCTGGACTGGCTAGGTATGCGTCTGGGATGTACCAGACTTTGGTGACAGTGGACACGGTACAACCTCATTCATAGCTGGCATTTTGCAGAACTAATTAGGTAGAGACCCACCAATGCGGTGGGTCTCTGGGGTGAAGATGGATGAATCAGAGTTTAGAAGTCGAAGTCGTTGATGTTTTCTGCGTTGAATACGAAAGCAGGGCCAAGCAAGACTTCACTGCCGTTGACCACTTGGAGTTCACCCAAGCGACCAGCCACAACGGTGGTGGATTCTGGGGTGAAAGCACCATCGACTACAGCGCGAGCAACATGAACTGCTGCGTAGCCAAGATCAATCGGATTCCACAATACGACAGATTGAACACAACCATCATTGACGTAGGGCTTCATGGCGTTGGGGGTTGCCAAACCAACTACAGCAACTTCACCGCACAAACCAGCTTGGGTAACAGCGTCAGCAGAAGCGGGGGTTGCTACGGAGGTCATACCGAACAAACCATCGAGGTCTGCGCCATACTTGTTGATGAGGGTGTTGGCTTGGTTGAAGGACAAAACAGCGTCTTCTTGTGCTTCGAGGGTTTCAAGCCAGACCATGTCGGGGTAGCACTTGGTTTGGTATGCTTGCATTTCTGCAATCCAACGTGCTTGGTTGGGGGTGGTGAAAGTGGAAGTAACGATGGCGAATTGTGCATCCGCACCCTTTTCAGTTGCCATGCTGTCGATCATTGCCTTAGCAATACCGTTGAATTCAGCTTGGTTCACAAACCATTCACGGGCATCTGGCTCAGAGTTAGCGTCGAAGCCGATGACATGGAGACCCTTGCTGAGGGCATCACGCAGAACAGGAGCGATCGCAACAGGATCGTTAGCAGCAAACAAGATACCATTGACTTCGCCGCCGGCAATGTAGTTTTCAATGATGGCAACTTGGTCATCAATGTTAGCTTCGGTAGACCCATCAGAAACAATGGTGACGTTGCCGAGTTCTTCTGCGGCTTCGTTCATCCCTTGTGTGGTGGCATCAAAGTAACCAATCCCAACCAATTTCGGAATGTCTAAGAGGGCAATATCTGCACCAGCGAGATCGGGCGCGTCGGTAGGTTGACCACCGTCATAAACGGGGGCTTCCGCTGCTTCGCCTTCAGCTGCTGCTTCTTCGCCATCCATACAAGCGAGGGGATTCACATCAAGATCATCGGCACCGTCCCAGCGTTCATCTTGGGCGGCAACAGGGAGTGCAAAAACGGACAACACTATAGCGAAAACGCTAACCAAAATGAGGAGATTTTTATTCATCTTGCCTTCAACCTTTGCTTTGTAATGAAACGAACGATTAACTCACTTCTTGGGAATGAACTTGCGCGATGAGACGCCGCACATGCAACATCTCCTGCTGTTGTTGGGCAACTTGTGAGCTGCCCACACCGCTTATAGGGTGGCGTTCTTGCGATCTTGAATGAAATTGTTAATCAAGATCGAAAGTACCAAAACCCCACCGACCACAACAATGGTTGCATCACTTGCCACGCCGGACAGTGCCAAACCATTCTTGAGCAATTGGATGAGTACCACGCCGATCATCGTGCCTGCGATGCTGCCAGAACCGCCGAAGATGCTGGTGCCGCCCAAAACCACAGCGGCAATCACATCGAGTTCTAAGCCACTCCCCATGTCGGAGCGCGTGGTACTAACGCGGGACACAAAAATGTACGCCGCGAGTGCGCTCATCAACCCGCTGAAGGTGTAGATGATGAGCAAGTTACGGTTAACGGGTAAGCCAGAAAAGCGTGCCCCGATTTCATTATTGCCAATCGCATAGAGCGTGCGCCCCAGCGTGGTGCGCCCCAGCACAATCCCCGCCAACACAGTGAAGATCAGCAGTAGCCAGATTTGAGTGGGTGCTGGCTCACCACACCACGTCCACTGAAACGTCCAGTCCATCCCCTGAAACGTCCAGTTCATCCCCTGAAACGTCCAGTCCATCCCCCACCTTGGAGTCGGGATGCACAAAAAGTCCCCTTGCCCCATTTGGTAAAACCATTCTGGATAGCCCCGTACGCTACGCCCACGGCTAATGCCCTCTGCCAACCCGCGATAGAACGCCAGCGTTGCCAGGGTCATGATGAGGGGAGGGACTTTGACGCGCACAATCAACAACCCATTGACGAAGCCTGCCAGCGCGCCCACAACCAAACAGATGACGATGGCAATCGGGAGTGGTAGCCCCCATTCTTGCCACGAATACCCCAACATGATCGCACACAAGCCCACGATTGAGCCGACCGAAAGATCGATGCCCCCCGTGATGATGATGAAGGTCATGGGCAGGGCAACCAAGCCCACTTCCGTCAGCAGGCGCACTTGATTGAGCAGGTTGCTGGTGGACAAGAAATTCTTATTCTGGGTGGACAAAACCGCCATGGCCACCAGCATGATGATGAAGAGTACCCCTTCACGACTGGTTAGCCCGTTGCCTAGTTGTTTCTTGCCAGAACGATCTTGAATCGTTTTTTTAGTTTTTTTAGTGGATACGTTCATCGTGATGAATCCTCTCGCTTACCGTTGATTACGACGACGGAGTAAGTCTGCCAGAACCGTGATGAGGATCAACAGTCCTTGTACCGACTTCAACCAGAACGGATCAATATTGATGAACACCATCCCCGAGCGGATCATGTTAATCAGGATGGTGGCAAGCGTGGAGCCAAGCACCGTCCCCACGCCCCCCAAGATGGACACCCCTCCCACCACCGACGCGGTGATGATGTTCAACTCTAGGAAGGGGGGCGGGGTGGCTTGAATGAGTTGGAACTGGGTGGCGTACAGTAACGCGGCGATACCAGCAAACACGCCATTGAGCGCGAACGCCTGTAACACGACGGTGCGCTCGGAAATGCCACTCAAGCGCGCGGCTTCTTTGTTCCCCCCCACCGCATACAATGACCGCCCCAACCCGCTATAGCGCATCCACAAAATGGCAACCAGCGATAGGATCACCATGAACCAGATCGGAACAGCGACACCCAGCGGTTTCCATTGTGCCAAGTAGTAGCCAAGTGGCATGTCGGTCACGCGCTCCCCGTTCGTCCAAATGATAAGCCCCCCCTTGAGGACGCTCAACATCGCCAACGTCACCACGATGGACGGCACGCGCAAATATGCCACCAACCACCCGATGCCCGCGCCAATGACCCCGCCCAACACAACCGGGGCGATCCACGCAATCACAATGGGCACATCATTGACCACCATCCGCCCGCTAATCACCGCCAGCAGGGCAATCAAGGAGCCAACCGAAATGTCAATGTTGCCGGTGATGATGACCATCGTCATGCCGATTGCTGCCACCGCGATGTAGGCGTTCCCTTGTAGGATGTCCAAGAGGTTGCGCTCTGCCAAGAAACGCGGATTCAAGATTCCCACGCCCACCAACAAGATCACAATCACAAACAGCAAGACAGCTTCTTGGTTGCCCAGCAATCGGCTCGGCTTGAAGTAGGGGCTTGGGGTCACGCGCGGCAAGGCGAGTTGGATCAACAACAGGGCACTCAAGCACAACAACGCCCAAAAGCCCACGCCCATCGCGCCCAAGTAGGTTGCGCCTTCGCTCAAATAGGTGCGCCCAAACACCACAAAATACGCCACACCCAACGTGCCCAGTAAGCTCACCAGAATGGCAATGGTTGCGTCTAGGCGCGGCTCAATCAAATTCCACACGCCCAACAGGAGCAGGCTTGCGCCCACAAACCACAGCAATTGCCCCCCGTTCAACTCTAAATCGGCTTCACGCGGGCGTTCACGCTCATCGAGGAGGGCGTTCCCGTCTGCATCAAAGAGGGGGACTTTTTGCGCGTCACGCTCTAGGGCGGCTTGGGGATAGGTCAACGACCCCAACGTGGGGTGTTGAATGAACTCCAAGCGGTAGTAGGCAAACAGCACCATCACCCCCAGGATCAAAGGGATGAAGTGACTGTAGGTGCGAGAGGAAGCAGAGGGACTCATGCGGTTAACGCTCCAATGGGGGTGGCGGAATCGCTCATCATGGCGGTGGCGACGCGCTCTTGGGTGGCTTCGGCACGCTCAAACTCGGCAACGATGCGCCCCTCGCGCATGACCAACACCCGGTCGCTCATGCCGAGCACCTCTGGCAATTCACTGGAAATCATCAAAATGGCTAATCCGTGTTCAGCGGCAAGCTGGCTCATGCGGCGGTGAATTTCTGACTTTGCCCCCACATCAATCCCGCGCGTGGGTTCATCCATGATGAGCAGGCGCGGACGGCTTGCCAACCACTTGGCAATCACCACTTTCTGCTGGTTGCCCCCGCTCAGTTTGCCGACGATTTGGTCAATGCTGAACGCGCGAATTCCCAAGCTCTGGATCGCCTCCGCCGCTAATTGTTGCTCTTTGCGCGGTTGCAAAAATCCCAGCGCAGAAACCTGATTTAACACCGCCATTGAGCTATTCTCACGGATGAACATGGGGCGGACTAAGCCTTGATGTCCGCGATCTTCGGGGAGATAGGCGATCCCGTG
>Ga0172372_10012689_pt1 | contig 10538 bp, 5 predicted proteins | sample LakKiv5m_2_FD_114544 | JGI IMG/M metagenome (GOLD analysis project Ga0172372, IMG submission 114544) | Freshwater microbial communities from Kabuno Bay, South-Kivu, Congo - kab_092012_9.5m | ecosystem: Environmental > Aquatic > Freshwater > Lake | place: Democratic Republic of the Congo... | reverse complement strand
GCAAGAACACTGACATCTTCGTGGACATCAATGATCGCGGCAGGGTCCATATAGTCGCAGAGCAAAGCGTCTTCACGGATTTTCGGGCTGTCGTAAATATGCAAATCCCCTTTTCCCTGCAGCACTTTTTTAGAGCTGAAGATTAAACCCGGTTTATTGGCGACCCATTTATACTTGGCCAAACCCGCGCCCCAAGGCACGACAAAGAAGTCGCATAATAGGCTCCAATTAATGCTCTCGCTGACGGTGCAGCCTATCGTGTCGATAACGGCTATTTTTTCGGAAGCGATAGCGGATTTAATACGTTCGGCCATGGCTTTTTCCTCGCCGAATAGGTCCATGCCTTTTTGATTTTTTATTAGAACTTCGCCGTGGCTTTTGAGCTTGTCGCCTGAGCTATTGGTATTTTGCCCATCAATCACCAAGGCGATTTTTCCCGGATAATTTTCGGACAATCGCGTCATAACGTGGCAAATGCCCTGTTCTTGATCCAGCCAGCTTCTATTTTCCATGCGGATGGTAAACAGGATAACCACGCCGTAATCCGATGCCTGAAAATTCTGCATTTCTTCTGAAAGTTGATTATGAATGAGTAACTTATTAGTCGAATACCGGATAATCTTGTCTACCAAACTTTGGTGGATATACTGATCGCTGGGCTTAACGTATAAATGATTGCTTTCGTACACTATGCACGGCAGCTCATGGAGATTAATCCGTTGCACTTTACCTGACAATTCTGGAAACAGCGTATCAATCGGCCCGTAATGCTCGCTTTCCGTCTGGCTGACATAATAACCGGCCAGCTTGTCCATTACTTCTCTCCTTTGCATGCGTTCAATCGCGGTCAAATCGTTCCATAGAAAATGTCCGATATGGTAATCTCGTGCTGACCCTACTGCTGTTCTTTCAACATCGCTTAACAAATAAGGTTTAATTTGCTGCCAAGACACGACTATGTCCAGGAAAAAATTATTCAGTCCATACTGATCTATATCGAGGGTGTTCCAATAAAAATAAATATTTCTTCTTGGAAAATAAATCCCCATCTTTTCATTGTAGTGTTTCCCGGTAAGTAAAAAAAACACTTCGCCTTCGGAATGAAACCGGTATGCCGTGATAAAGCCATCATAATAAAACAACAGCGATTCATTGCTACGAATACTTTTTCCAGAAAAAGGGCAAAAAATCTCGACACTGCCCTCCATAATCGCGCGATCCTGCCAGTTATCCGAATCTGGTGATAAAGACACGCTGTCATTGACAAAAAAATCTATCCACCTATCCGTGCATGTCGATAGCCACTCCATGCCTTGTTTCAAATAATTTTTTTGGATAGACGGGTAATAATTCTGCAATTTCGCCGCAGAATCGGCTAACTTGGCAAAGTTGACGAATTCGCAGCCCTGCGTAAAAGAATTAAAGACTTGTTTTATCGGACCATGGACATCGGGCGAAATAAATGTTTCCAGCGGCGTAAAATCAGGATGTTCCCGTAACAGGTTGGGCGTCGTCAGTGCGTACCAAATCCGGTTGGCAATGTCTTTAAGGTATGACAGCCATAACTTGGCAATATCTGTATTGCTAAAACTGGGATCGGTAAGCAAATTCTTATTCGTTATGAAATTGAGCTTTTCATTTAAAAACCAAAGCGCACGCATGCCATCCATATTAATCCACAAGACCACATGTAATGCCCCGTTACCCAAAACTAAAATTGACTTCGCTTCCCAGCCATTATTGGCAAATACGACCTTTTCGCCCAATTGTATGTACTGAGGACTATATGTGCTGTTGCGTTTAAAGAAATACCCAGAATCCGAGATTTGCAGCGGATAAGCCGGATAACACTCTGATTTCATAGAGAAATTCGATTGGTCACATACTACATTTTTCATGAATGATAATAGCCTTTTTTAAAATACTCTGGCAATCTGATTATATTAAAAACAGTTTTTATGATGGCGAATTACTCGAAATTAATTTGCTTTCGGTTTTTATAAATCCTTCTCGAACTGGTTGCTTCATAAATTGTTCAGCCTCAGAGAAAACCTTAACCATCTGCTGTTAACAGCCACATGAACATATGCCTCGAAGCGATCCGGATTCATGGCGATGGCGGATTTAAATAGCTTTATAGCCTCTTTTCGATTATTGGTTTGTCGAGCGTGTAACCCTTGTTGAATTATTTGATCGTAACTTGCGGTCATTGCGAGAACCTATATACGGTTTCTTTAAAAATAGTGATGCAATAAATGAGGCGGAAAAATCGTTGATTCAATCGCGGGAAAACGAATCCTTTATTTTCCCCGTGGAAAGCAGGGACTGGTTTTCCGCCAATTGTTGCAGCAGTAAAGCCTGTTGCCGGATTTCCATAAGTTTATGCTGATGGTTATCGAGCGCGTGTTCGAAAGCTCGCTTTTGGTCGGTAAAAATTGGGCCGTAAAGTCTGTCGGCTTGGTCGAGCGCCTTGGCAATCCAGTCGAGTTTTTTTATGTCCTGGGTGCGGCAATGTCCCTGTGTTAAGAGGTTTAACACAGCGTAAGCTGCTGCCGCCCAATCGGGGACCCGCATGGATTTTAATTCCTCCGAAGCCATGCGCTGATGATATTGACTAGGGTTTATAAACGCCGCTATTTCGGCTCGCACAGCTTCCGAATCGTTAGGCCAGCTTAGCATTAACTGCTCGGCCATTTGTGCTATGACTTGTTCATGTTCGCTGAGCAGTTGCGCATAGTTGACAAAACAACGGGGTATCCTGCGAGTATGGCGTTCCGCATCGAACACATAATGTAGCCATAACAAAAACGATTTTCCCGGCAAAAAGCCATCTCGATGCTGTAACGATTGCGCAACTTCAACAGGATGGCGAAAAGGGATGACGATTTTAACCGAGATATTTAAACGGGCCAGCACATCTAGCCATAGCGGCACAAATTTGCACAGGCGCGGATCTTTAATCACAAAAGTGTCAGCTGCGGCAAATTCCTTGACTAAATATGCCGTCAACTCGGTTTTGTAATAATCGAGGACAATCGGTTGCAGCGAGTCGACATCCAAAGGGAGTATGTCGTCCCACGACGAATCGTGCAGCAGTAGGATTTCATCATGAATTGCCGTGACTTCGGCGGATTCCCAATAGCCGGTTTCATTAGCGAAATTGGCTTCCAAAAGATGCGCAGGCAAGGTCGGGCCAAGCAGGTTAATAATCCGTGTTAAGGCCGATGTGCCGCTACGGTGCATACCAAGTATCAGCAACGCGGTTTTTTCGCAGGCTTTAAAATCTTCTATCAGCGAATCGGTAGGTTTGGCTGTGGCTAAACGATGTGGGATCTTGTCTAACAGGTTTTGCCAGATAGACAGAAAACCGATGACTTGATTGGCGTCATCGATGACTACGAGTTTTACCTGACTATTGGCCAGCTCTGCCAAGGAAAGAGAGTGGGTAACTTGCATCAGCCAGCCTACCTCCCCATTGTTGCCTAAATGAGGTAAATCCGGTCGGATTCTATCGACACAAGCTTCGCCTAAAACGATAGAGCCGCAGATGGCTCGGACGCGTAAATGGGCTCGATAATCGCAAAACGCCCAGCCGGCAAGTCGGTAAGGCGGGATAAATGAGTCTAAATAGCCGCAGATCATGATGGCTCAGGCTGCATAGCTGAACAAAACGGTAGCGATTCTCATAATCTCGATTTTGTGTTTTGAAACCATTGGTAAGTAGAAAACAGACCATCCCGCCATTCGGTACGCGGTTGCCAAGCTAAAAAGCGCCTAGCGCGTTGAATGTCGAGAATACTGACGGGGACATCGACTGTGCGACCTGGTTTTCGAACCACGTCGACAGCACCGTGCAACTCGGTAATATCGGCGATTACTTCGTTAAGTGAGCGGCCTAGACCGCTACCGATATTGTAAAGCCGAGGCGCATTTTCATTGACCAGTTCCGCCGAAGCTATGATAGCATCAACCACATCGTCGATATAAACATAATCTCGGGTTACTGTGCCATCACCCCATATTTCGGCGGCTTGGCCGGTTAAAAATCGTTGCAGCGTTGCCGCAATAACGCCTTGGCCTTTTGCTACTTGGTAAGGTCCGAAGGGGTTTGCCACTCTCAGCACAATCGAATCCAGCAAGCCTTGACGGCGATAAATCGCTAAGTATTTTTCTACCGCTAGCTTCACGATACCGTAAGAACAAAGGGGATCAGTAGTCGCGTCTTCTGGCGTTGGTACAGGAACGTTGGCACCGTATATTGTTCCACCTGAAGATAACACGATTAAGCGAGCTACACCTTGGATAATGCAGGCATTAATTAAGCGTAGGGTACCGATTAAATTTTCTTCAATGTCTACAATCGGCACCTCGTTTGATTTTGCCGGCGTTACTGTCGACAAGGCATGAACCACGAATTGAGCGCCTTGCAAAGCGGCTGTTAAGTCGACTTCGTTAAAAAAATCACCCTCCAACCAAGTGCAACCTTCCAACGCATCAGGAAAGTTCGCTCGTCTACCGAAAGCGACGACCTGCGCACCTTCTTGCGCTAATCGTCGACACAGATTGGTGCCGATAAAGCCGCCAGCTCCCAAGACCACCCAGCGATAACCACTATCTTTCATTCATGTGATCCTTGTAGTTTAGATTCGAGATTGTGCTATCGTTGCAAACATTGGTGTCAACCTTGGATTTCAGTTTAAGCCTTCGACTAAGTCGGATTTGATATAAAAAAATTTATTGTAATTGACGACTCGTAGCACAATTTTAGGACCGAAATCGGGTGCTTCCAAACTAGTTTTGATTCCAAACGCACAACAGCCATCATCGGATATATTGCCCTGCAAATCCTGCCTGAATTGATCGGCTAGGCCTTGGCCTATGAATCCCTGACTACTGTATAACTCAACCATTAGCTTCTTCGATGGGGCGGATTTATCGAAAACCCAGCCTAGCAGATAACCGTCCTTATACATGTCGAGGCTGCACGAGACGGTTTGTTTGGAGTCTATCGATTCTTCTATACCTGCCTGGAGAATTGACGTTATTTGGCTTCGCAAATTTATAATGGTGTTCTGAATATTGTTAGAATTTAGAGCTAGGAAAGTATCTTTTAACAGATTTCTCAATTGCAAAATATGAGTCTTTAGTTGATCAATCTGGGCAGAAGAATAAACAGGTGGGGGCGTATTGTTATCCTGGTTTGAAAAATAGACGTGCAGAATACGTATCCAATCTGAGATTGTTTGCGGCGTTGCGGTTTGCTCAAGTAGTTTAGAAATAAGCAATAGTTTTAAGTCAGAACTGAATTTTGCACTTAAGTTAAGCAAATCATCCAAGGAAGAAATGCCATTAGTCGTATCGGCTAAATGTTCTGTTAACGATCGACCTAAACGTTCCTCCATCCATTTAATATCAGCACTGTTGTTTTTTAGTAAAGTGTTAATCAGATCCATGGAAAATACTAATTTCTGCCTGCCTAAGTTTGAAAATAGCTGTAAAAATAAATAGTGTTGCTGAGTCGCCTCGGTGCTTTCATTAACTTCAGGGCTTAGTTTGTAGTAAGTGTAAAGTAGAGAGATGGCCTCCAGAGACAGCGACTGATTTTCTCGAACAATGCTGCTAGGATCAATGCTAACGCCAATATGATGACAAAAGTCCAATACCACATCATTATTAAACAATGTCGAGGTATCGAACTTCAACAGCAAAACATGCTCTCTGCCAAAAATGTTGTCGAATTTTTCAAATTTATAACGGTAACAAGGATATTCAAACTCAGTTATGCCACATTTTATAACTTGTTGTAAGGAGCTTTGCATATAATCGATAATTGGTCGAATATACCCTACAACTTGGATGGATTGACAATATTCACCTAGAAATTCTTTTAATCGTTGCAGCCCTGTTTCCGTCAAGTTGCAAATATCTTCTGACGAGATAATAACGATCTTTGCCTGATTTGATCTTAATAGGTTTGTTAACAGTACAAGATTTTTTTGTTGATAAGCTTCAATATCGAGTTCACCACACATGCCTCTATAAAAATATTCGGGATTTTCCGCGAACGCGCCACAGATAGGATAGGCATTATTGCCTAAACCCATAACAATATATTCAAAATCCAAATTTTTCGATTGCTTGGCAAACGTTGATTGAATTGAAGTTGTACCCGTTTTAGGCATTCCTACGTGAAGAATACAGCGAGGCTTTTCTATCAATCCCATCTTCTAACCTGCTGAATAACGTTTTGCCAAAGAGGTATGGACGGTTGCCCATTCGAAACCAGCTTCCTCGCAAATGAACGGTGTTAAGCGTTCGATGGCATGAAGAATGCTGCCATCGTACGGTACCGGTTCGGCTGGGAAGTCGGACCATTGCCAGTCATGTTGAAGCAACGGCGCTAATGCTGCGGTTCTAGCCCAAAACATGTTGCCCATTGGATATTCAATCTCATCGGGCAGCTTACGTTGAATCGCCAATTTATTCAGCAGCGATTCGGCCCCCCCCCGATTTTTAGTCCAACCTGAAAGACAGGGATCCTCTTGAAAAAGCAATCCTAACTTTTGGGTTTGTTTAAACTGACAGAGCAGTTTTTCAATCATTTCACCATTTTTTCCTAATAGGGTTTCATAAAGGAAATTTTGCCATTGATACACAATATTTTGATTTAATTCTTTAGTGCTTTTTAAATGGAAATGTCCAACGATTTCAAAATCAGAGAGATGTTGTTTCATCATCATTACAAAGGGACCAATATCTCGACCACGGTTTGGCATAATCTCAATGATTGCCGTAAGACAATGCTTTTTTAGTATTAAATTGATTTCTTTTGCTTTTTTAGCTTTATCGGTGGTAATAAACAAGCTTATGTTTTTCGTTACCTTGCCTAATCGGTGCAACAATTGAGGGAGGTTCTCGATATTGTAGGCGTGTATATGTAGAGCGGCAGTTACTGTATATGAATAAACTTGACGAGAGTTGTTGGTGTCGGAATATTGTATGTTATGTGTTATCAGTGGCGAGTCGGTTTTCAGAGCTGCAGCTAATGGAGTAATTACTCCGGTTCCAGAAATTTGCGCCGACAAAAGTGCCTGGGCGATATTATCGTTAAATCCTGGCCTGCTTTTGGCAATTCTTATACCCCGGGACCATTGCGAGACATATACATATTCAGGGGACTGCAAACCATTCCAATCCGGGTGTGCCGATATAAAGAATTCATTATCAAAAAGATTGGAATCGGTAAGGAACTGGGTTTCTTCATCAATAAGTTTTTGTTGGACAATTGCTAGTTGGCATTCATTCCAAATGAAATCCGCGTAATCTGAAAAAGAGAAAAATCCGCTAATGTTTGGGTCACGATTTGACATATCACGTTTGCCGGTAGCATATTCACAAATTGCCTGGGCTGCGGCTACAGTGTCAAGAAAAGGAACGACTATACCGATGCCGAGGTGTGCATTGATAAATTCAGCAAAACCGGTACCACGCTCAAAGGCTACGACTGGTAGGCCTGCATCAACAGCATCAATAGCAACATTGGGAAAAGGATCGAGCCTTGACGATAAAAAGAACACATCTGCAAGTTGAAAAAATGGCGTTAAATCCGGTGTTTCTTCGAAAAAAATGACTTCATTTTCAAGCTCTGAATTGATTACTTGTGATTTAAGCCAAGCTGAGTACATCAGATCAGTGTCTGGTTCATAACCACTACCGACCCAAATGAAGTAAACAGGCCTCTTGAGAAATTGTTTGCATAGGCGAGCAGCTTCAATGAAATATTCGACACCTTTTCTGATTTGTACCCATCCACATCCTAATACAATAAATGGTTTTTCATCTTCATCTGAGATACCTAATTTTAGTAAAATACCTCTTTTTGTGTAGATGGCACCTTTTTGAGTTTCACTAGATGGAGGAATACACCGCCCCTGGTGTCTTACAGACATGTTTGTAACGCGGCCGGTGCCAATAAAATTGATTCGGTCGCAACTAGCCTTGACGCTTTCAGCAGGGAAGATAATTTTATTGGCTGTCCGACAAATAGAAAATATTTGCGGCCCCATATAATCACCATATTCATGAATTAATGATACTACAGGAGTTTTTTCTTCATTCAAAGCTGCTGCGATATTAGCAATAACCGAAGAGTTGACGATAGCTACTTCAGGTGAGTAAAGTTTTTTTAATTCACGAATTAACCATATGGTGTCTGTATGGTCAAATGAACCATTGATCATTACTATGCTGGATTCGGCAAACTTTCTGGATAAAGGCCCCTTTTTACCATTCCAGCTAATGATATTGGCTTGTTGTGAAAGCTGTTCAATAAGCCTAAGGCCTAATATTGGCGCTCCCGTCCTAGATGCTTCATGACAAACAATTAATACCGTTGGTTTATTACTATCGAACGAACAGCATCCAGGTGTGAAATGTTGTTGTGCATTAAATGTAGAAGAGCGCCCTTCATCTCTCCCGTATTCGAGATAATGGATAAAAGGAACAAAACCGCTGTTTAAAATATCAGGGTATTTCCGCACATAATACTCAGTATCGAAATTGTTATTTGGATTGAGCTTTAGTGGGATGCCGCAACAAATGTAATGTAAAACTTCTGAGACATCCTGCCTAATAATTTTCTTATATCTATTCTGATACCAAGTAGAATCGAATTCATTTGATTGTAATATCTTGTGCGTCAATTGGTTGACTTCTCTATAATTTGAGATTCTTCCTTTTCCATGTCTTAAATAGTGTATGAGAGGAGGGAGTTCGCTTTCACGAGCATCTTCATAACAAGAAAGATAAAGTGCACTATCAAAATCTTGGTTGCCGAATGAGTTTTTATGTCGCCAATCTATAGCAAGGTAATATTCATAACAATTAAGTTCATTATGTTCTTGACTAATTGGTATAGATTGCCAAATGCTATGAAATTTAGGATTAGTTCGAATTTCCGCAGAATGTTGTTTTAATAAGTATTTACTAAAATATCTTTTTTGTGTTCGACCGATTAATAGATAGTGTATGAAACACTCGGCGTTTGTTAGAAAGGGTAAATCATTATTGATGCTACGGTAATCATCTAGATTAAAGTTTAAGATAGGCGTTAAACCTTGCGTTGCTCCCGACAAAAGATAATGTTCAATTGCGACTTTATATCCAAAATATTGACCGGTTTGCTGGATATAAAAACCAAGGTTAAATAAGCCGGAACTCGCAATTATTTCAATCAGGCGATTTTTATCAGAGTCGCAGTATTTATCAAAGTCGTTAAGTCTTTGGTTGCTAAATTGATGTTTTTGCTCTATCGATGTTGAATCATCTTGGGTGCTTAGGCTGGCTACGTTGTCTAAAGTTTCTGTGAATAATTCGGGTAAATAACAATTAATCAATTCTTTGGTTTCTTTAGATGATATAAAGACTGAATTTTGAAGCATCAAGGTACTTAGCTTCCTTTCTTGAGTAGGGTTGATATGTGGTGGCTTAATTAGGTATTTATATCGTCGCTTTTCTTGAATACCGTAATTTAAATAATGAGCAGTTATTTCATAATTATTATTGCACCCTCTTTCGCTTAATTCTCTTTTTACGTCAGGGTTTAGTTCAAGATAAATAATTGGATCAAAATCTCTTGGCAACTCTTCTAAGATGATACATTTTCTTTTGTAAAAATCATCTGCAGAGGCATAGCGCCCCTCATTAATTCCATAGGATTTCCAGTGCTGTAATGCATCTTCATAAGATGTTCCGGCTATGTCAGTGTAATATTCGAGATAGAATTTATAGTCAAATGCATCATTGTTAGTCATAGATATTTTATTATTAATTTACGTGAATAGGGGACAGACCACAATTATACTTCGACTGGTCAAATTTGCGGAAAATGAAGAGCGTATAATACCCAAATTTAAATACAAAACCTGACTGCTAAAGATCCGAAAGTATTTTGCTATTTTGCCCGTCTGCTTCAAATTGAGGTTACACCCCTTTGAATGCTCGGCAATGTTTTGCAACACTTCGGTGGATAAAACGTCGTCAAAAGGGAGATGTGAAAACTGCAAAACAGTTTTTTTTAATCTACAGATTTGTTCTAATATGGAATATTTTTACGATAAGGGGATTGCATTAAAAGTGCTGCATAGTGTTGAATTTATTAATAAAATTCTGCATGCACTATGAGCGTAACTATTGGCGTCCATAATCATCTTCGAAGCGCACAATATCGTCTTCCCCGACATATTCTCCGCTTTGCACTTCTATCATCACTAGAGGCATTATCCCTGGGTTTTCCAAGCGATGGCAATGTCCTGCCGGAATAAATGTCGATTCGTTGGTGTTCAGCAAAAACTCTCTTTCCCCGAGTACCACTTTGGCTATGCCGCTGACAACAACCCAATGTTCGCTACGGTGATAACGCGATGCTCAACTTTAAAAAATGGGTTGAAGACAAGGCCGCGACTCCCGTAAAGTTGTTCTACCAAAAGCAACTTCATGAGGGAGAAGGGCCATGTCAGTCGAAGACTTTATCATTTATG
>Ga0172372_10012688_pt1 | contig 10538 bp, 9 predicted proteins | sample LakKiv5m_2_FD_114544 | JGI IMG/M metagenome (GOLD analysis project Ga0172372, IMG submission 114544) | Freshwater microbial communities from Kabuno Bay, South-Kivu, Congo - kab_092012_9.5m | ecosystem: Environmental > Aquatic > Freshwater > Lake | place: Democratic Republic of the Congo... | reverse complement strand
TGCAGGTCTTTCAGGCCGACCTCGGCCAAGGCCTGCTCCAGTCGGGCCGGCAGGTCCCAGTCCGCCTCGGAGAGATCGGTCTCGTCGCCCTCGCCGCGTTCGATGCGCGCCAGACGGTCCCAGGCCTCGCCGACGCCGAGCAGATCGACCAGCCGCGCGCCCGCGCGGAGATCGGGCGTCTGGTCCAGCATGGCGACGGCGCCGGTGCGCGAGACAGCCCCGCCGTGCGGAGCGCGCGCGCCGGCGATCAACGCCAGCAAGGTCGACTTGCCCACGCCGTTGCGGCCCACCAGGCCGATGCGCTCGGCCCCGACGGACAGGTTCAGATTTTCGAAGAGAAGCCGGCCGTCAGGCGTGGCGGCGGAAACGGAATCCAGGATGACGAAGGACATGCGACCCCACGGTCAGGGAAACGGGAAGGACGAAGCGGTCTTCCGTCTTGCTGATCATGGGAGCCTCCATCGGATGGGATGGCGATGTGTCTACGCCCGCCGCCGGAAAGCGGCAAGCGGAGCCAGACCGCAAGGAACGGGTGTCGCGCGCGGTCGGCGAAGGCGAAAAACCTGGCCACAAGGGAGTTCAAGACATGTCCTACGCCGTGACCAGCCTATCGCCCGAGCCCTTCGCGCCCCTGTTCCAGTTGGATGACGAGGCATTGGCCGCGCGCGGCGCCCGGCGCGTCATCGCCGACGCGCCGCTGGGCTTTCCCTGCCGCGTCAGCCTGGACGACGCGCGTCCCGGCGAGACCCTGATCCTGATCAACTACGAGCATCAGCCCGCGCCGACGCCGTTCCGCGCCAGTCATGCGATCTTCGTGCGGGAGGGCGTCGAGGCGGTCTCAACCGTCGGTGAGATGCCGCCCGCGCTGAGGCGCCGCCTGCTGTCTCTGAGGGCGTTTGACGTCAGCGGGATGATGCGCGCCGCCGATGTGACCGAAGGCGCGGCGGCGGATGCTCTGATCGAGACGTTATTCGAGGATCCGGACATCGCCTACCTGCACGCTCACTACGCCAAGTGGGGCTGCTACGCGGCGCGTATCGACAGGGCCTAGAGCAGCGCCTAGGGCGTCATGTTGCGCAGGACCCAAAGCAGCGATCCAACGCCGCCGATGAACACCAGCCCGTCGATGATCACGGAACGCGGCTTGCCCGCGTTCAAGGCTTTGAACGCCTCGCGCTTGGCGTCCTGTTTGGCGGTGTCCTGCGACATGACGAGGGTGGTTCCGATTGCCTCGAGCCCCAGGCCCGACCGCAAACGTTTTCAGAAATCACGCTGAACGACGGGCTTCGAAAGAAGGTTGAGCAAAAGCGAACGCCCCCGGGCTGGGGTAACAGCGTTCCACTCGCAGACGCCCGCCTCTCTCGCTAACCGGCGAGCAGAGAGCGATTATATCTCTGATTTTGTTAGCAAAACTATATCCTCAAACCGCATCGGTTATTCCGGCGACATCTGCTTGAGGACACCCCGCCGCCTGACCGCGACCTGGTGTCGCGCCCCCCTTGGCCTCATCGACGGGACAGATCACGTGACCCATCAAGCCGGCGCGGGGGCGAGAGAGACTCTAGGTCGGGGCCATGTTGCAGAGGACCCAAAGCAGCGCCCCGACGCCGCCGATGAACACCAGGCCATCAATGACCACCGAGCGCGGCTTGGGCGGACGCATGCTGTTGAACGCGCCGTGCTTGGCTGCCTGCTTGACGCTCTCGGCCTCTGCCTTGGCCATGGTTCCGGTCCCTCTCCGGCGGGCCCCAACTCGACCCAAGATGGAGCTGTAAAGCACCGCCCCTTGAAGAACCCGCTTCCAAACACGGTTTAGGAAAGGCAAACGGACCCGGCGCGAAGATGGGCGCCCCGCGCGCTTCATGCTGACATCCGCTGTCAGCAGAAGCTGGGCCTCGCGCGCGCGACATTTGTTCGCATCTTGTTCTTGTGTTAATTCCCGGATCGAGCCCTACATATAGCCGCTGCGCCGCCACCCATCGGGCGGCCCAACGTTCCGGAAAACATGGCCGAGCAACTGAACTTCATCCGCGTTCGCGGCGCCCGTGAGCACAATCTGAAGGACGTCAGCGTCGACATCCCCCGTGGCGAGCTGGTCGTGCTGACCGGCCTGTCGGGCTCGGGCAAGTCGTCGCTCGCCTTCGACACGATCTACGCCGAGGGCCAGCGCCGCTACGTGGAAAGCCTGTCGGCCTACGCCCGTCAGTTCCTGGAGCTGATGAGCAAGCCGGACGTCGACCTGATCGAGGGCCTGTCGCCCGCGATCTCGATCGAACAGAAGACCACCAGCCGCAACCCGCGCTCGACCGTCGGCACGGTGACCGAGATCCACGACTACATGCGCCTGCTGTGGGCGCGGGTCGGGGTCCCCTACTCGCCGGCCACCGGCCTGCCTATCGAGAGCCAGACCATCAGCCAGATGGTCGACAAGATCACCGCCCTGCCCGAAGGCACGCGTCTCTACCTGCTGGCCCCCGTCGTTCGCGACCGCAAGGGCGAGTACAAGAAAGAGATCGCCGAGTGGCAGAAGGCCGGCTTCCAGCGGCTGAAGATCGACGGCGAGTTCTATCCGATCGAGGACGCGCCGGCGCTCGACAAGAAGTTCAAGCACGACATCGACGTGGTCGTGGACCGCGTGGTCACCAAGCCGGACATGGAGCAGCGCCTGGCCGACTCCATCGAGCAGGCCCTGCGCCTGGCCGACGGTCTGGCCGTGGCCGAGTTCGCCAATATCGAGGACGGCGAGAAGGAGCCCAGGCGCATCCTGTTCTCGGAGCGCTTCGCCTGCCCGGTCAGCGGCTTCACGATCGCCGAGATCGAGCCTCGCCTGTTCTCGTTCAACAATCCGGCGGGCGCCTGCCCGGTCTGCGACGGCCTGGGCGCGAAGCTGGCCTTCGACGCCGACCTGGTGATCCCCGACAAGGACAAGAGCTTGCACAAGGGCGCGGTCGCGCCTTGGGCCAAGGGGCCCTCGCCGCTCTACACCCAGACCCTGCAGGCCCTGGCGCGCCACTACGGCTTCTCGATGGACGAGCCGTGGCACAAGCTGTCGGCCGACGCCAAGGACGTGGTGCTGAACGGCTCGCGCGGCGCCAAGATCAAGTTCGTCTACGACGACAACGCCCGCAAGTACGAGGTCGAAAAGCCCTTCGAGGGCGTGCTGCCGAACCTCGAGCGCCGCTGGCGCGAGACCGACAGCTCCTGGGTCCGCGAGGAGCTGGGCCGCTACCAGTCCGACACCCCCTGCGAGACCTGCCACGGCAAGCGCCTGAAGCCCGAGGCCCTGGCCGTCAAGATCGACGCCAAGGACATCGCCGAGGTCTCCAACCTGGCCATCCGCCCGGCCCGCGACTGGTTCAGCGCGCTCGAAAGCAAGCTGACCGACAAGCAGATGGAGATCGCCCGGCGGATCCTGAAGGAGATCAACGACCGCCTGCGGTTCCTGGTCGACGTGGGCCTTGACTATCTGAACCTCTCGCGCGGCTCGGGCACGCTGTCCGGCGGCGAGAGCCAGCGCATCCGCCTGGCCAGCCAGATCGGCTCGGGCCTGACGGGCGTGCTCTACGTGCTGGACGAGCCGTCGATCGGCCTGCACCAGCGCGACAACACCCGCCTGCTGACCTCGCTGCAGGGCCTGCGGGACCTGGGCAACTCGGTGCTGGTCGTCGAGCACGACGAAGAGGCGATCCTGACCGCCGACTATGTGATCGACATGGGCCCGGCCGCCGGCGTCCACGGCGGTGAGATCGTCGCCCAGGGCACGCCCGAGCAGATCATGGCCAACCCCAACAGCGTCACCGGCCAGTACCTGACGGGCGTCCGCGAGATCGAGGTGCCCGAACAGCGCCGGCCGATCAGCAAGAAGAAGGTGCTGAAGGTCGTCGGCGCGACCGGCAACAACCTCAAGGGCGTCACGGCCGAGATCCCCGTGGGGACCTTCACCTGCATCACCGGCGTGTCGGGCGGCGGCAAGTCGACCTTCACGATCGAGACGCTCTACAAGGCCGCCGCGCGCCGGCTGAACAACGCCAGCGACGCCCCCGCCCCGCACGAGCGGATCGAGGGCTTGGAGCACTTCGACAAGGTCATCGACATCGACCAGTCGCCGATCGGCCGCACCCCGCGCTCGAACCCGGCGACCTATACCGGCGCCTTTGGCCCGATCCGCGACTGGTTCGCGGGCCTGCCGGAAAGCAAGGCGCGCGGCTATGGCCCGGGGCGGTTCAGCTTCAACGTCAAGGGCGGCCGCTGCGAGGCCTGCCAGGGCGACGGCGTCATCAAGATCGAGATGCACTTCCTGCCCGACGTGTACGTCACCTGCGATATCTGCAAGGGCAAGCGCTACAACCGCGAGACCCTGGACGTGCTGTTCAAGGGCAAGACGATCGCCGACGTCCTGGACATGACCGTCGAGGAGGCCGCTGACTTCTTCAAGGCCGTGCCGCCGATCCGCGACAAGATGGAGACGCTCAAGCGCGTCGGCCTCAGCTACATCAAGGTCGGCCAGCAGGCCACGACCCTGTCCGGCGGCGAGGCTCAGCGCGTGAAGCTGTCCAAGGAGCTGTCGCGTCGGGCCACCGGCCGGACGCTGTATATCCTCGACGAGCCGACCACCGGCCTGCACTTCGAGGACACCAAGAAGCTGCTCGAGGTGCTGCACGAGCTGGCCGACCAGGGCAACACGGTGGTCGTGATCGAGCATAACCTGGATGTCGTGAAGACGGCCGACTGGCTGCTCGACTTCGGTCCGGAAGGCGGCGACGGCGGCGGCGAGATCGTCGCGGTCGGCTCGCCCCAGGACGTGGCCAAGGTCGAGGCCAGCTGGACCGGCCGCTACTTGAAGGAACTGCTGGACCGCCACGAGGAGCGCCGCAAGGCGCGGGTGGCCGAGCTGAAGAAGGCCAAGCGGGCTTAGGGACGGCCGTGGCCGTTCCTGCCTCCAAGGCCGAGCTGTTGGCCGCGATCGACCTGACGTTCGACAGGCTGATGGCGGACCTGGCCCGGACGCCTCTGGAGCGGGTCGACGAGACCACGCTCCCAGGTCATGCCGCCGGGACGCTGATGAGCCCGGCGGATCTGGTCGCCTATCTGATCGGCTGGAACGAGCTGGTCCTGAAATGGCTGGATCGCGACGATCGGGGCCAGCCCGTCGATTTCCCCGAGACGGGCTTCGGGTGGAACCAATTGGGCTCGCTGGCCGGCAAGTTCTACGCCGACTACCGCGCGCTGGACTGGCCCCAGCGACTGGAACGCCTGACCCTGGCCAAGGCGCGCCTGATCGAGACCATCTCGGCGCGCTCCGACGCAGAACTCTACGGCCGCCCCTGGTACGACAAATGGACCAAGGGCCGGATGATCCAGTTCAACACGTCCTCGCCCTACGCCAATGCGCGGGGCCGGATTCGCAAGTGGCTGAAGACCTAGCGCCCGCCTACCAAGCGCCGGCGCCACCCGGCGTCGCGCTGGGCGAACCGCCCTTCAGTTCGCGATAGATGGTGGGCGCCGGGCCGAACACGATCAGGGTGGTCAGGACCGAGATCACGCCCGAGAACAGCGCCTGAACGATGCCCGCCGGCGTGAAATAGGCCTGCAGCGAGCTGGTGTCGGCGCGCAGCATCTTGCCCGTCGCCGACAGGTCGCCCGAGGCGATCAGGCCGATGGCCGAGACGATCGTCCAGATCAGCAGCACGACGATGATGCTCATCACCACCGCCAGCAGATAGGCGCCCAGCAGCGGCCAGAAGAGCCCCTTGGTCTCGGGCATCGACTTGAAGATCGTGACCTTCTCGGTCTCGAACGTGACGGCGGGCGCGAACGACAGCCGCACGGCCAGATAGATGACCACGCAGAACGAGCCGACCAGGCCCAGCAGCGCCAGGAACGCTCCTGTCGGTCCGCCCATAGCGCCGAGGAAACCCGCGACCAGCGAGCCGACGAACAGCACGCCCATCAGGATCATGCTGGTCAGCACCCAGACCACCGCCTGGCGCAGCTCCGGCTTGCCCAGGCGCAGGTAGGCGAACCGGCTGTCCTGGGGCCGCAGCACGAGGCGATTGAGGGCCGCGAAGATCACGCCGTTGACGATCAGGCTGTAGGGCAGCGACCACAGCATCAGCGGCGTCAAGTCCGCGGCGCGGCGGAAGAACTCCTCCGGATCCGGGTTGCTGTTGTCGGAGACGTAGGACATCAGGGCCTCGAGCTTCACCCCGAAGTACTGGATCGCCAGCACGTTGGAGATGATCGACAGCACCGTCATCACCGCCGCCCAGATGGCGATGGTCTTCAAGTTCTCCCGCACCAGTCGAAAACCGGAGAAGGCGGCGTCGGAGGCCGAGAACCTGGGCATGTCGTACTCTTGCTTTGCGGACAGGCCCTAGCCCTAACAAGGTTCGCGCCGCTTCGACAGAGTCCGCTTGCGACTTTTCCGATCTAGTCGTGCAGGCCCGCCTCGATCTCGTCCTGATTCAGGTGGGCGAAGGCCTTGGCGGGCGCCGAGACCACGATCACCGTCTGCAGCGTCAGGAAGATCGGGGCCAGCAGCATGTTGGCCAGCAAGGTCAGGATCAGCCCCGGATGGCTGGCGACAACGCCGCCGTCGGCGGGGTCGATGCCGCCGCTCATCACGTTGCCGAGCACGCCCGAGACGGCGGCGCCGATGATCGAAACGATCGCGCTCATCACGATCGTCATGCCGAACATGGCCAGCAGGCGGAAGAACTGGCCGTGGGTCTGGATCCAGGCGGCGCGGATATCGATGTGGTGGTGGGAGAACGCGTGCGGTCCCAGCAGGGACAGGCGCACGGCGACCCACATCGACAAGCCGATGACCGCCAGCGCGCCCAGGGTGGCGAACCAGCCGGCCGCCGCGCCCGACAGCAGCGCCGCGCCCAGCACCACAGCGCCGGACGGGATCACCGTCACGCCCAGGGCGGCCGCCCAGGTGATCAGCGAGACGATCAGCAGCTGCACCTCCTCGCGTCCCAGGCGCAGATAGGCCAGGCGGTCGTTGTTGGGCTCGATCACCGACCGGATGATCGCCGCCTGCAGCACCGCGCCCAGCACCAGGGCCAGGGCGATCAGCAGCACCATCGCGCCGCCAAGATGGGTGACCAGATCGAGCAGCTCGCGCGGATCGGCCGAGCCGACGCGGCCAGCCAGCGCCGTGCGGCCTTCGTCGCCCAGCACGATCTTGGCGATCAGGCCCAGGATCGGCAGCATGACCAGGGAGAACGCCGCCCAGGCCAGCACCGCCAACGGCTTGCGCCGCATGGTGCGAAGACCTTCAAGAGCCGCGTCGGTGGGGCGAACAGACATCTAAGCGTCCTGTGAGACCGCGCTTTGGCGGTAGAGATAGGCCATCATAACCGACCAGATCGGCGCCATCACGACATAGGCCAATATGGCGGAGCCCGCCGTCGAGACGGCTCCCCGGGGCGGCGCGAGGGCATAAAGCAGGTTGGCCGCCATGGGCAGCGCAAAGACGCCCGGAAGCAGCAACATCGAAACCTTGCCCTTGGTCAGCGGAAAGGCGCTGAGCACGCGAATTCTGGACTCGGCGACCGTGGCGGGCGCGGTGAAGGACAGGCGCAGCGCCAGCCAAGTCAGGATCGCCAGGGCGACCAGCGGCGCGAGCCCCGCAACGAAGCCCGCCGGTCCGGCATTGGCCAGCGCCGCGCGCCAGGCCTGGGCGGAGCCGACATCCAGCTGAGGCGCGCTGGCCCGGGCCACGCCCAGCGTGATGGCGCCGATCACGATCAGCAGGATCGAGCCGATCAGCAGGAAGAGACCCAGCCCCATCAGGTGCGCGCCCAGCAGGCGCCACTCGTCGCGCCCCCAGCGCAGCCCGTTGATCCCCGGGCTGCGGCCGAACGCATGGCGGTACAGCGCGCCTTGGGCGATCACGGTGGCGACCAGAACGGCCAGCGGGCGGCGCGCCAGCGGCAAGGCGTTCGTCGAGACCGTCAGGACCACCGCCACGACCAGGGCGGCCAGGCATGACGCCTGCGCCGCGCCCATGCGCGAGATCGCCGCCTTCAGCAAGCTTCCGACGCTCGCCGGTCCGTCCGCCATCCGATCAAGTTCCCTTCCGCGCCGCCCACCGCCGAGTCGCGCGGGCCCTGACAATCTAAGGCCTTGGCTAGGCCTCGGCGGTCAAGGCCTTATGCGCCGCGGCCCAGGGCGCCCAGAACACCGCCTGCAGCACGGCGCTGAACACGGCCCCCAGCGCGCTCAGGCCCAGCAGCCAGGGCCAGAGGTCCGTCAGCAGCGCGATCGGCGGCCGGGAGATGAAGGCTTCCAGCGCGCCAGGTCCGCGGATCGCTTCCAGCGAGCCGCCCGCCGCCACGACGACGCCGAACGCCGCGGCGCCGACCAGCATCTCCATCAGCAGGATGAAGAATACGACCAGCAGGGCCATGCCCAGCAACCGCCAGCCCTGGCCGCGCGTCAGGGTCCAGGACTCGAACAGGCGGAACTGGGCGTCGGCGAAGGTCATCGGCGCGGCCAGCGACAGGCGCAGCGCCACCCAGATCAGAACCCCCGCCGCGATCGCCGTCGCAGAGCTCGCCACGATGATCACCGCCGTCTTCGCCTGCTCGCCGCCGCTGACCGCCACCACCGCCGTCAGGACGACAATCAGCAGGGCGACGATGAAGATGACGATCATGGCCAGCACCTGCTCCACGACGAACAGCAGGGTCAGCCAAAGCTCGCGTCCGCCGATCCGCAGGAAGGCCCAGGCCGAGGCTTCCGGCATCAGCACCGCGCGGAAAACGGCTCCGCACAGCACCGCCCGTACGAACGAGGACCACAGCCAGTAGAGGATGTTCAAGGCGGTCATGCTCGACTGGGTCCGCATGAAATCGTCGAACATGCCTGGATCGGTCGCGCCGGCTTTCTGGGTCAGCGCCATCTGGATCAGACGCGCGAACTCCGGGCCGAGCCAGAAAAGGCCGACAATGGCCGGAACGATCAGCCCCACCACCAGGGCCAGGGCCCAGCCGCCGACGGCCAGAGGATGCCGCACGACCACGCCAAAGCCCGACGTCGCCGCCTCGCCCACCGCGAATCTCGCCATGTCCCCTCCCCGGGCCGGCCCACGCGCGAACGCGCGCCACGAACCATCAGCCTACACGAGGTTTCGCCAAGCGACAGCCGGGGGTATAGGGCGCCCCATGACCACGAATTCGACCTATCAGCCCGTTCACATCGTCGGCGGGGGCCTGGCCGGCTCCGAAGCCGCCTGGCAGATCGCCCAGAGCGGCGTGCCGGTGATCCTGCACGAGATGCGCAGGGACGAGCCCTCAAGCAGCGAAGCGGTAGGGCAAGTAAAAGAAATCCGCACCGACGCCCACCAGACCGATGGCTTGGCCGAGATGGTCTGTTCCAACTCTTTCCGCTCGGATGACTGGCAGTTCAACGCCGTCGGCCTGCTGCACGCCGAGATGCGCAAGCTGGACAGCCTGATCATGTCTTGCGCCGACCAGCACCAGGTGCCGGCCGGCGGCGCTCTGGCCGTGGACCGCGACGGCTTTTCGGCCGAGGTCACCAAGCGCCTGTCGCAGCACCCGCTGGTCACGATCGTCCGCGAGGAGATCGCCGGCCTGCCGCCCGCAGAATGGGACAATGTCATCGTCGCCACCGGCCCGCTGACCTCGCCCGCCTTGGCCCAGGCGATCCTGGACCTGACCGGCGAGGGCCAGCTGTCGTTCTTCGACGCCATCGCGCCGATCATCCACTACGACTCGATCAACATGGACGTCGCCTGGCGCCAGTCGCGCTACGACAAGGAAGGCCCCGGCGGCGACGCGGCCGCCTACATCAACTGCCCGATGAACAAGGCGCAGTACGAGGCCTTCATCGACGCCCTGCTGGCCGGTCCCAAGTCCGAGTTCAAGGAGTGGGAGAACGTCCCCTATTTCGACGGCTGCCTGCCGATCGAGGTCATGGCCGAGCGCGGCCGCGAGACCCTGCGCCACGGGCCAATGAAGCCGGTGGGCCTGACCAATCCGCGCGACCCGACCGTGAAGGCCTACGCCATCGTCCAGCTGCGCCAGGACAACGCCCTGGGCACTCTTTGGAACATGGTCGGCTTCCAGACCAAGCTGAAGCACGGCGTCCAGGCCGAGGTCTTCCGCATGATCCCTGGCCTCCAGAACGCCCAGTTCGCGCGTCTGGGCGGCCTGCACCGCAACACCTATCTGAACAGCCCCCAGCTGCTGGACAAGCAGTTGCGGCTCAAGGCCATGCCCCGCCTACGCTTCGCCGGCCAGGTGACCGGGGTCGAAGGCTATGTCGAAAGCGCCGCCATGGGCCTGCTGACCGGCCGCCTCGCCGCCGCCCAGGCTCTGGGCCGCGATGTGTCCGCGCCCCCGCCCGAGACCGCCATGGGCGCCCTGGTCGAGCACATCACCGGCGGACACCTGGAAGGCTCGAAATTCCAGCCGATGAACATCAACTACGGCCTGCTGCCCCCGCTTGAGGCCCCCAAGGTCGATGAAGACGGCAAACGCATCCACCCGAAGGAACGCGGCCGGGCC
>Ga0172372_10012685_pt1 | contig 10540 bp, 9 predicted proteins | sample LakKiv5m_2_FD_114544 | JGI IMG/M metagenome (GOLD analysis project Ga0172372, IMG submission 114544) | Freshwater microbial communities from Kabuno Bay, South-Kivu, Congo - kab_092012_9.5m | ecosystem: Environmental > Aquatic > Freshwater > Lake | place: Democratic Republic of the Congo... | reverse complement strand
GCAGGTAGTATGCGTGTAAATACCACAACCAATACCTTTGAGATATATTACAACGGTACTTGGCAAACTGTTTATACATTCACATAATAACATGGCCTTAGACTTTCCAAATACACCCTCACTAAACGAAGTTTATCAAGTTGGTACACGCACCTATGTGTGGGATGGCAATGCCTGGAACCTAGCATTGGCTCCACTGACCGCACTAAACAGTATCAGCGTGAATGATACTGGTGGAGCTGGTAGTTTATTATATGATCCAAGCACAGGAATTTTTACATACGCAGGTCCAAGTAATCAAGAAATACGCAGTGCATTCTCCCCAGACTCTGGTATTACACTAACTAATGGAGTTATTGGCCTAGATACCACTGTGGTGCGTACCAGCGGAACTCAAACAGTTAGTGCTAAAATATTAGAAAATACTACATTAAATAGAACCATAACATATCAAACTTATACTATGACGTCTGGTGTGTTGGATCCGTTTAATGGAACTATACAAAAACTTAACATGACCGGCACTACGTTTTTATCAGATAACATGCCCCCGGGAACCAGTATAGTGCTTATGGTCACAGGGGCCAACACACATCAAATTTTTTGGCCTAACATGATTTGGGTAGGGCAATTAGGCAACGTGACGCCACAACTAACTGCCAATGACACTGTGATACTTTGGAAAGTTGATACTACATTATATGGAGCCTGGGTTGGGAGTAGTGCCTAATGCTGACTCAAGCACTGATAGCTGCGGCAGGCACAGTCACTCCTACTCCGGCACCTGATCCTGAAGCTGGTAATAATTTTAGTTTAGCTGCAATCACACGCGATGCAGATCCAGTCTGGCCTCGAGTATTCGCTCCTGCCGTAAGAAGTGCGTCTGGTGACTATCATCAACTTGGATGTTTAGTATACGATTGGGAACATAACAATAGAATTTGGATTCATCATACCAACAATAATACTATAAGGCAGTATGACCTAACCTATCCAGGTTATGTTAGTAATGTAGCAGTCAGTGGTATCAGCCTAAGCATGGCGGGGATTGAAACCACACCAAAAGCATTTACCTTTGGTGCCAATGGGTCTAAATTATATGTAGTAGCTTCAACACGTATTCGTCAGTTTGCCTTAAGCACAGCCTATGATGTAAGTACAGCTACTCTTGAAAAAACTCTGGATCTTGTACCAATTACTGTGATATCAGACACAGGTCCTAATCCATATGGTATACAGTTTAATTACTCCGGACGTAAGATGTACTGGGGTGGCAGGTTTTACAATTCAAATACTAATTGGGCCTATGGTATTTTACAATTTACACTAACCACAGCCTGGGATATAGAAACAGCTACCTGGGATGGGCAAGGTACATTCCCACGATTGCAGCTAGGTGGCATGGGCACAATAACAACACCACTTAATGTTCGAAGCTTAACTTATAGCAACGACGGCTCTAAAATTTTTGCTGCTATTGGACAACGTAGTGTTTCGTCAAGTAATCAAGTAGGACGTTACTATTTTTATCAAATCAATTTACAAGATAGTGCTCAACTTGGTTACGTGGATTCAGTTACCAAAATTGATCTAGGTGGTTCAACAGATGTTACTTACGTAAACCCAGATCAAACTCGTCTATACACTATCTATGGTGGTTATATTAGACAATACAATTTTGGCATCGCAGGTGACAGTAACACTATAGGTTACGCTGGTGCTTATCATGTAGGCGTTGGTAGTTTAATAAATGAGAGCTCTCCAACTGCTATAGCATTTAGTTATGACGGAACCAGAGCATATTTAGGTGGCAGTGGACAGAATCGTATTTTCTTATTGCGATTGGATTACCCATGGGAAATAGCAACTGCTCGCTGGGAAGGTGCCAATAATGTAAAATTTTATAATCTTACTAAAATTGAGTCTGGACCGACTGGGATTTATTGGAGTCCAGATGGATATAGATTATATGTAACAGGTGTTTATAGTGGTGGAAGATTTCTTAGAGAACTCCTGGTAGATCAACCTTTTACTTTTGCTGGGATCAGGGTACTAGCTAGACGCTCAGTGCCCTATGCTACCCATATGTCATTTAGCCCCGATGGATCGGTAATGCTGTTGGCTAGCAGTTATAACGATCGTGTGTATTCTTATTTTGGCGGTAGTTTTTCTCCAATGGGCATGAGTACTGGTCCTAGTCTTTACTTTAATAGCCCCGGTGCCGCTGCATTTCATGGCAATGGTAATTTTGTATATATCTCCACTGGCAGTAGAATCTATGAATATAGATTACGTAGTCCGTTTAGTATAGATAGACCTACGTATACCAAATATAACTACTCGGTTGGAACCAGTGTTCGAGCAATGCAATTTAGTCCAGACGGATCATCGGTGATACTAGGTTTTAGTTCTAGCGCAGGCAACTTGCGGCAGCTATTTCTCAGCAATCCTTGGGATTTCAGATCAGTATATGCTCGCTTTGATATATCAGTTAGACCACTCACACGCGATTGGGTAGGTACTCAATCCTTGGTTGGATTCAATGTCAGTCAAGACGGATCAAGACTTAGTGTACTAACAAGTCAAGATAATATTTTTATGTATACATTGAACCAGAATTGGACTCTAAGCAGTGTGGTCTATGAAAGCGGTGATCCTGATTATATAAACACAGTTATAACTGGATATGTCAATAGTTTGTATAATGTACGCAGCATATCATTTAGCCCCGACGGATTAAACATGTATGCTGCTCAGGAGCGTACATCAGAAGGTGGTGCTTACGGCACAGATGGCAGCAAAGTAGTTCAATATCGACTACGCGACTCTTGGGACCTGAATTATGCTGCACCTACTGGAACCTTATATTTTAACAGCTACCACATAGGCACTGGTGCTGCCTATAGTTTTGACATGGCCCTAGATGGCAGTCATTTTTTACTAGGCACAGAAACTAACATAACCAAAGTTCCACTGTCCACGCCATTTCAAGTTCAAACAGCTCAAAATCCATCTAGAACTAATACACCGGGAACATGGAGCTATAGTTCAACTGAAACTGTAAGTGATTTTTATATTAGACCAGATGGTGGTAAATTTTTCCTTACGGTGAGTAGTCGTAACAGTGTATATGAATATAACCTACCTACTCCATATCAAATTCACACCGGAGTATCACCCGGAGTAGGAGCTAGTCGAGGTATTAGTAATGTGGTCAGTTGTAAGTTTAATGCCAGTGGCACTGCTGCTTATCCAGTGCATACCATGAATCTGTTTAGCAGACTTGAACTTACAAGTCCATGGAGTATTGCCAGTGCCAGTATAATAAATCCTATTTATGGTACACCTACTAGAGGTTCGGGGTGGGAAACCTATAACAATACCAGTACATATAACTGTTTTAAATTTGGAGCCAATGGTGCTAGACTGATTACAGTATATACCGGCGACGGTTATCAGCGTATCAACAATCTTACACTGAACGGAAATTATAACATCAACACACCGGTATCGGTTGGCACTTGGGTGCCCAATGAACCCACTATTAAGAATATCAGTTTTAGATATGACGGGTTTGCAATTTATATTACAAGCTACAGTAATACCAGAGGGCCAGCTCGAATAATTGAATACGAAACCAATACACCATGGACCGCCATTCATTCGCCTACTCGTGGACAAATTACTAGACAAGTAAGATATCTAGCCACTGCTCCAGAATCTCTACCACGTGCCTTTGTGATGAGACCCGACGGTGGGCAAATTTGGATATTAGGCAGCAGTAGACGTACCATACGCAGTTATAATTTGTTGATCCCTTATAATATCAGTTCGGCTGTATTTGTTTACGAAATGGGTATTGCTGCTGATCGCGGTGGCTCCTATCCAGTTGATTTATTATTCAGCTCGTTTGGGAAAAAGTTCTTAATAGCAGAAACTGCTCCATCATCAGTGTCTACCGGTGGTGCTATACACGAATATCGTTGCACTCGTGCCTTTGATATCAGTTCGGCAGAATGGGTACGCACTTATCATTATGGTAATATATCTCATAATACCAAATTGGGTGGCATTGACGTAAGCTATGATGGTAAACGATTGTTTACCATGGGCGGAAATCTTATGTTTAGTTTTAAGTTATCTGACTAACAGTGCAGTTCACAATAACGTAATTTGTCAACTACTTCTGGCGTAGCCAGAGTACGTACAATGCCAGGATGCAAGGGTTTTGGTAAGGCACTGAGTGGTAACCATGCATAGCCAATATGTTCGTCATTTAATCCTGGCATAAATTCATTGTCCACACTGACAAAAAAGGTATGGTAGATAAAACGTCGGTCGTTGCTGGTATAACGTTCAATGGGTATCAGCTTTGGGTCAGTTATCCTGCCACCTAATTCTTCTTGTATTTCTCTAGCTAGACCCACTATCACAGTTTCGTTGCCATCTACTTTACCACCAGGTAGTGCCCAAGTCATAGCCCATGAACTACCTGTACGCATGAGCCAAAGATATCTGCCGGTGGGTTTGGCGTAAATTAGTGCGCCTACGCCTTGGGTCAATTGTTTGGAACGAAGCTCCAGGCTCCCACGCCGTAACGACCCTCTACGCTCTTGGTCCATTGATTATCTTTCCATTTATATTGAGTACCTGTACGCAGGTTAGTTACATATTCTACACTAATTGACATGGTGCTGTCAAATACCACAGCCCAACGTGAACCATCAAATTCTATTATGTCGTTAGCTTGTGCGATCAACTGTGGCTGGCCTGCACGATTCCAAAGTTCAGGGCCGTCAATAGTAAACGGGTCACTATCATTATTGTCTGGATGACCAATTGGGTTCACCAACAGATACCTTGTGCCTGTGGCTGGCAATATGATACTAGCATCGGGCTTGACTGTGTATGGATCAATTATAGCATCAACAGGTGTCAAGGTGTTTACAGGTAGGGTGTCAATGTCAACGTTGAATATCAATATACTGCGATCCACAGGATGATAGGCCACTGTACCAACCACTGTAATACCTTCATTTTCTAGTCTAACTTGACTTAGACCGTTTACCAGTAAGTCTGTGTTAGCTGGAGCACCGGCTAGTTCACCAAAACTTTGGATGGCTGTGGCCCAGTCTCCTGGACGCAGAGGAGGTACTACACCATCATTAAATTGTATTTCGCTTTCGCTGACAAATAATTGTAGTTGATTACCGGTATATACAACATTAAGGTCGATTGGTGTAAAGATTTTCTTAGTGGCGAATAAACTGGCAGCAATATCAAATGTATCTTCTTCGTGATCTATGCCGCCTACAGGATCATATATACTGGCAATAATTTTGTGTATAACACCTTGTTTCTTAACACGAGCCGGCGGACTAATCCAAATTGGCAGTTCAAATGTCATTTGAGCTACGTCGATGGGTTCTTCTGTACCAATCGGCACTGTCCGACTAGAGAATATGCTGTCGGTTAAGGTAATATAGCTTAGACTGGTCCAATCTACGTAACTATCAGAACTTTGTAATTCCAAACTTGGATTAAACAGTACACTGATTTGTTCAAGCAGTTGAAATTTTTGATCAGTATTGCTGGTCCATATGTCTAACTTTAATGTCAGTAGATAAGGAACTGGCATCAATCGTTCTACAGTAAGCATGTCGCCTTGATACTCTGTGTAGTCGCCTTGTTCATCATAAGCACGTTCACGTAACTGCATCTTGCTAACAAAGTAAGGTTCTTGCACACGAGCACGATCGTAGGTAAATGCACTAACATACACACTCATAGCCGGAACACTACCGAGTCCGTTCTCGCTGTTTTGTTTTAAGATACTAGCTACTTGTTTGCTGCTATCACCGTAGTAAACAGGAACACGCAAGAGAGTTCTTGTACCAGATGAGCTGCGACCGAGACTGACTTCAAAGTTACTCATTACACGAATAAACTGTTGAAGGAATCTGCGTATTTGACCTGAGTAAAAAAATGAACTCATTAGTTATCTGCCTTGGGTTTCAGAATTTCATGTAAACTTTGTTTTTCTGGTTGTGTATTGCCACGAATATCAGTAAAGGTTCGATCATTGGTGATAAATTGATTACGCATAGTAAGATTATCAGTGCTATTAGTAGTTAGGTTAGTACGTACATTATCTTCAATCTTAACCCACCGTGTGCCATTGAACCTAAACAGTCTATTTGGTTTATAGTCAATACGCAAACAGAAATCTCCTATAGCAGGATTCATTGGGAAGCTGGTTCCTTGTGTAGCCGGTAATCCATTGGGTGGTGTAGCGTCTCCACCTATATAAGATTGCACCTTGTAACTTGGTGTTTCTGCGTTTGAACTAAAATGATAAAACGGTGTGGTATCATACCCACTCATTGGTGTGTCTACTTCTGCCTGTTCAATAATAGCATCATTGATTTCAGCATACTTGTTATATGAACTTAAGATATCACGTAACGGTGTACTATCATCTTCACTTACAGTTAGATTAGTTAGTATGTCACGATATTCTTGGCTGTCCACTAACGGATTGATCTTGCAGCGCCACAAGTGTGGCCACCATGTCGGGCTGTAGCCTTCGGCAGCGCGAGTACAATCACTGACTACAAAAAAACGTTTTAGTGCTACCGGAATGCTTTCGTCTAGTGTTTCATAATCAACTAGATGTTGTAGTTCAAGCACATCACCGTTCATAATTCTTCTACCAAGTATTTCAGTCATATCGTTGATATGAAATGTCATAAACAAGGTACCAGTCTGTAGGAATAACCCAAATTGTGTAAGATCAAATGCGTTATCGCTGACTTGATAAAGTCCACGCATGTTATACACAGCGGTGTCATATTTCCTGTCTCTGTTTTCAAGCAGTAGCAGGTCCTGAATGTTCAAAGCACTTTGGTTCGTGTACTGCGGTTCAGTAGCATTGTCGCTAGGACCTTGATCAATGGGTCCTAGATATTTGTGTACAAGAATCCCAGTACCGGAAACTTGAAAGTATTCGGATATGGTCCTGTCAATGAAACGGTAATCATTTGAGCGTTTTCCATCTTTCCAAAGTGATAAACGTGGCAAAATTGCTCTCCAAAATATATAGTATTTATGGGGCTAAGGTTGACAGCACTGCTATGCCTAGCTTATAATAGCATATGGACTACACTGAAGCCGTGGAAATCTATGAGAACTTACCCGCCAGAATTCGAGATATCTCGGATTTTAAGGTAAAGCGTGATCTTTTACGAATGTATAAGAACTGCGAAAATCTCAAGCGGGAAGTTGCCAAAGAAGCAGTAAATAACAGGTCCGTACATAGTCACAGACTGTTGGATTTACACAACAAGTTCTCAGAGTCAGTGACAAGTTTGGATCAATATGTTACACTAGCACTATTGACAATGTAGGAGTAAACATGGCTAAGATTAAAGGTATTAAGGTCCCTAAAAAGAAAGAGCCCAATGCTAGGGTTTTGGCCAGTGACGAAAAGGCCACCGGCCCGGAACCGCAGTGGGATACAGAACGTGCTTTGGGGTTTGATGATGCCACTTTCGATCATCACCTACGTAAAAGTTTTCAGTACTACAATTATCACTATTCGGTCAAGCAATGCCGCAAGCATCTAAATGATTGGGTACGACGTAATGCCAAATTTGACAAAAAAGTAATCGACAGATTTGAGCGCATTGGTGATCGTTATGTAGTAATGACACCCTGTAGCTTGATTATGGCGCATCGTCGTGGCATGCCTTTGTTGGATCGGCATATCAAGTACTTGCACCAGCAAGTTGAGTACAGCATGGCCTTGGCTGCCAAACATGGTGATGCCGGCGATGAAGTCATTGCTACTCCTAGTCAAGTTGTGGAACGTAAGGTCACTATTCAGGATCGTTTACAAGAGCGTACCAGCGAGCTGATTGGCGAGATTGAAGGTATTTACGACGAAGTGTTAAAGGGTGCAAAGACTGAATTTAAGATTTATGAGTTCTTAACAGCACATCATGTTCCCCAGAGTCAATTGGGTAAATATGAACAGTTGTTCCAGAAACGTGTTCAAGAACTCATGTCTGCTCAGGATAAAACAGATGCACAACTGGTGGAGTCTTATCGTCACTATCGCGCTGGTGATTACAAACGTTTGTTTGCCTTTCTTGCTGATATTATGGCTGGAATTGAGCAGTACCGCGGCGTTAAGAAAGCAGTTAAAAAAGCGAGAGTTAGAAAGGCGCCAGCCAAAGAAAAGGTTGTGGCACGACTTAAGTACGCCCGAGAAGATCGTGCGCTCAAAGTTGTTAGTATCAATCCCACAGACATCATTGGTGCCCAGGAGCTTTGGATATTCAATACTAAGACTCGTAAATTGGGACGTTATATTGCTGAGGCTATGGGCCAACTTGGTATCAAAGGCACTTCAATTACGGGCTATGACGAAGCTAAAAGTCTAGCCAAGACACTGCGTAAACCCGACGAGCAGCTCAAAGAGTTTGCTAAAGCCGGTAAAGTAGCACTACGCACATTCCTTAAAGATATTAAGGCAGTGGAAGTGCGTCTGAATGGTAGGATCAACGAGGAAACAGTGTTACTCAAAGTGGTCTAAGCTACGGTCCCCAGGTAAATAATATATCTGGGGACTATTTTCATGGCCACATTACAAACTGGTTTAAAATCTACGTTAAACATTATTGCAGACAGCCTAGGTGGCCCTGGGCCCATTGCCTTTGACGAGAACGCACTTGACTTCAGTTTATCCTACAAGTACAAAGAGATCATTGACTATATAAGATTACGTCTTGCCGATGGTCTAGTGGATGTTGAGCTAGAACAAGAGCACTACGATCTCGCTATTAAGAATGCCTTAATTAAGTACCGTCAGCGTGCTCCTAACAGTGTGGAAGAAAGCTATGCTTTTTTAGAGTTGTTACCAGAAACTCAAGAATACATATTGCCTAAGGAAATAGTCAATGTTAGACAAATATTTCGTAGAGGTATAGGGTCAGTAACAGGTACAGTGGCTAGTCAGTTTGAGCCTTTTGCATCTGGCTATTTAAATACATACATGTTAGTAGCTGGTCGTGTTGGTGGTCTTGTCAACTACGAGTTGTATACACATTATCAAGAGCAAGCCATGAAGATGTTTGGCGGCCATATGAACTATACATACAATCCAGTGACTAGAAAACTAACATTGGTTCGTAAGATGCCAGCAACCGGGCGTAAATTTGTTAGAGCAAATGCAATAATAGCCAATGGCACTGCGGCAGGTAGCACTATAACCATTACCACTGCTGATGTATGGGCAGTTACCGTGGGTGCTACACTAGAGATATCCAACAGTTTATTAGGTGGTTATAACGGGTACTATAGCATACAGACTGCTAATACTGCTGCTAAAACTGTTACGATCAACGCTACACAAGAATTACAAAGTGCCACAGTAACAGGTTACGATCTGAGTAGAATGCAGATAAGCAGCCCAACCACAGACGAACCTGCTGAAGTTGTTTTGCTATGGACCTATAACTATAAACCAGACGTAATGCTGCTAAATGATCATATGGTGTTTCCGTGGTTACAGGATTATGCTTACAGTTTTGCTAAACGCATACTAGGTGAAGCTCGCAGCAAGTTTGGTACTATTGCTGGCCCACAGGGTGGAACTACATTAAATGGTGTAGCACTTATAGCCGAAGCCAAAGAAGAAATGGAAAAGTTGGAAGAAGATCTTAAGCGTTACATAGACGGTAGCATACCATTGACATGGGTAATAGGATAATGAGAGCTAAAGAATTTGTTCAAGAAGGCCGTCCAGGTCGTAAAGGTGAACTGCGTAACAGCACAGCAAGAGCCATGCACCGAACCCATGCTTATGGCGATGGTTATCATACCAATGGCACTTATAATTTTTATCGGGTAGGCATGGCTGCTGCTATGGCAGATGGCTCAAATAATAAATTAGACATTGATGATCGTACTTGGGCACATAGTAATAATGTAGCAGTTCCTTATACTGAACAAGAGCACGACATGATGCATCAGGCATTTCGGTCTATCAACACAAATGTTGATAATGTAGTTAAAGATCATCGTAGCTTAGAACCCGAAACAGTGAATAGAATCAGTCCTACCGCCAAGCCTAAACGTAATAAATTCGGTGTCTAACTAAGTTGACAATTATACTAGCCTAGTTTATAATCAACTATGGCTAAAGTAATAGGTATATCAGGATTCATTGGATCAGGCAAGGACACTGTAGCCGATTACCTAGTCAACTATCACGGCTTTCGTAGAGAAAGTTTCGCCAATACTCTAAAAGACGCAGTGGCCTGTGTGTTTGGTTGGGATAGAATCATGCTAGAAGGACGTACAGCAGCAAGCCGAGCCTGGCGTGAGCAAGTAGATCCTTGGTGGAGCAAACGTCTAAACATTCCTTTTCTTACTCCACGCTGGATTCTACAGCATTGGGGCACCGAAGTTTGCCGCCATGGATTCCACGATGACATCTGGATAGCTAGTTTAGAAAATAAACTGCGTAATACCACAG
>Ga0172372_10012684_pt1 | contig 10541 bp, 7 predicted proteins | sample LakKiv5m_2_FD_114544 | JGI IMG/M metagenome (GOLD analysis project Ga0172372, IMG submission 114544) | Freshwater microbial communities from Kabuno Bay, South-Kivu, Congo - kab_092012_9.5m | ecosystem: Environmental > Aquatic > Freshwater > Lake | place: Democratic Republic of the Congo... | reverse complement strand
GACGCCATCGACGCAGCGGCCGCCGCAGGCGGCGGACGCGTGGTCATCCCCGAAGGCCGCTTCCTGAGCGGCCCCGTCGAACTGAAGTCGAACGTCGAACTCCACCTCGAACGCGGCGCCACCCTCCTCGGCAGCCCTAACCGCACGGACTACGGCAACGCACAACCGCTCAGCCTCCTCCGGGCCAGCCACGCCCACGGCTTCTCCATCACCGGCAAAGGCACCATCGACGGTAACGGTCGCGCCCTGGTGGCAGACATCATCCAGCTGCTGAAGGACGGACGCCTGCAGGACCCCGAATGGCGGACCAAAAGGCCCACCGAAGGCAGCCGCGCCAACGTCATCAACCTGCGCGACTGCAACGGGTTCACCATCCGAGGCGTCACCATCCGCGACGCCTCGGCATGGACCTGCAAGCTCGAGCGCTGCCGCGACCTCTGGATCGACAGCGTACATGTCGAAGCCCTCGCCTACTGGAACAACGACGGCGTCGACCTCGACAACTGCGTCAACGCCAAGGTCACCCACTCCGTCTTCAACACGGCCGACGACGCCATCTGCCTCAAGTCGGGCGACGCGCGCGGCCGCTGCGAGAACATCCTCATCGAAGACTGCACCGCCCGCTCCAGCGCCAGCGCCTTCAAGATGGGTACCGCCTCGGCCGGGGGATTCAAGAACATCACCGTACGCGGACTGCGCGTGTACGACACCTACCGCTCGGCCATCGCCCTGGAGGCCGTCGACGGCGGCATCATCGAGAACATCGACATCTCCGACGTCAAAGGGTTCAACACGGGCAACGCCGTCTTCATCAAACTCGGCAAACGCAACCGCGACGACCGACATGCACGCGTCGACGGCATCCGCATCCGCGACGTCCGCGTCGAAGTGCCCGCCGGCAAGCCCGACGCCGGCTACGAGATGGAAGGTCCGCTGCTCAAATACCCGCCCGGCTACATCCCGCCCACGGGCCGCATCGTCAGCGTCAGCCCCTCCAACCATTCGACGAAAGAGAAGAATGTCATCCTCTATCCGCACAATACCATCCCCTCGTCCATCACAGGGCTGCCGGGCCACCCCGTCCGCAACATCGTCCTGGAGGACGTCGAGGTCGTCTACGCCGGCGGAGGACGCCCCGAGCGGGCCTTCCTGCCGATCGACTCGATGCACATCGTCACCGAGGCGGCCGACAGGTATCCCGAATTCAGCATGTTCGGGGAACTGCCCGTCTGGGGCCTCTACCTGCGGCATGCCGAGGGCGTGACGCTGAAGAACGTGCGGCTCACCCTGCGTCAGGACGACCACCGCCCCGCCCTGGCGGCGGACGACGTGAAGGGACTCACCATCGACGGACTGGACGTGAAAGGGTCGGGCGTGGCGCCCGCGGTGCATCTGCGAGCCACAACGGGTGCCGACATCGGAACCCTGTCGGTGCCGGGCGGACGAAAGGCGGGCGTCAGACGCCGGTAGCGGGAACCCCGCGACGCTACCGCTGTCACCGCCCGCCCACCGCCACGAAGGCGATCATCCCCCCGCTCCCGGGTGGGTGCCGTCACGCACCCGGAAGGCCCTCGCAGGCAGCCACAGCCCGACAAGGCTCCGGCTATGGCACTCAGGCGATGCCCCCGGCATCCGGCAGGCATGGCCCTCTTCCACCAGCCGCAGCCAGGGTTGTCCCGGCCGCCACTTGCCCCGGCGGGCGACGGCAGCGGGCGACAGCGGCAGGCATCGGAGGAAGTGCCGCAGGGTCCTCATCTCACCTCGATCCTGAAGGTGCTGGCGGGCAGTCCCTCCCGGTTCACGAGGTTCGCGTCGGAAAAGGGCTTCCAGCCGAAATAAATATGATCGGGTCGCGACGGCGCCTCGATCCACACCCTGCCCTTTCGGATGCGGCTGCCGACGGGGTTACGGCCGTCAAGGGAAAAACCGCACAGGGCCAGGCCGTCGACCGTATGGAGGCCGCCCCTGGCATGTCGAAAGCGAAGCACCACCTGCCCGCCCCGATAGGAGGCGCGAAGGGGCAGCGGCCCCGATGGCGTCACCCGCCGGCCATAGGTATCATGCAATGCCCAGCGGGCGAGACGCTGGCCCACGGCCCGCTTCTCGGTGGGATGCACGTCGTGGGGAAAACCATGGTCGGAACAGACGGCCATGCCGCTGTGGGGAAGGATGTCCATGATCCTCCGCTGCCCGTCGCGGAACTCGGGCCAGTATCGTCCCTTATACCGGAGGGTGTCGATGGACGATAGTTGCACGAAATACATGGGAAGGGTCGGATCATTCCAGTCCTTCCTGAGCCCCTCCACCATCCTCGCAAAGAGTGCGGGATACTCCTCCACCCGCTCGGGTTCCTGCGCGTTGCTCTCGCCCTGGTAGCAGAGAAGCCCCCGGACGGGCAGAGCCTGCATCGGACGTATCGAAGCCACGTGGATGTAGCCGGGCTTGAAGGCGTGGGTGGGACCCATGGCATCGGTTGGCACACCGCGTACGCCGCCTACATTCTGACGCCCCCGCTCCCGGACCCAGACGGGCAGGGACTCGTTGGAGAGCCAGTCGCCCTGCAGCTTCCGGGAAAAGCGGGCATCGGAGGCCATCGCGTCGAGTCCCATCATCGCCTCCAGCGGCGCCCCGCCGACCGAGAGGTTCAGCAATCCGATCGGGACATCCTCGGAGGCTGCGACAGTCCTCGCGAAATACCATCCCACGGCACTCATCGTACGGATGCTGTTGCTGTCGGCCCGCTCCCATCCGCCTTCCAGGAACCTGCCGGTCGTCAGCCTCCGGACGATGGAATCGCTGAAGGCTGTCCCGAAGACGTTCTTGCCCGCATAACTCGGATTGTAGAGTCTGATCAGGGGTTGATGGGCATGGGACAGCTCCGCTGTGAAATGGGCCTCCCTGGCCATCGGCCACTCCATGTTGCTCTGGCCCAGGCAGACCCATACGTCGCCCACGAGGATGTCGCGCAGCCGGAGGCTGTCACCACCGGCGCTGACGAGGAGGTCCTGCGGCTCCGGTGAGGCCTTGAGGGGTGGCAGGACGGCCCGCCATCGCGCGTCGGGGCCCGTCGTCACCTGCAACCGGTGCCGGCCGAAGCGGACATGCACGTCAAGGCCCGGCCGCGACGTCCCGGTGACGGCGATCGGACGGGTGCGCTGCCAGACCATATGGTCGGAGAAGATCCTGTCGAGGGACAGCCGCGCCTGGGCCCGGCCCTGCCCCGGGAGGGCCGCCAGGGCGAGGAGCAGCCAGGGCAGCGATCGGTTCCTATCGGTGGGCATCGGTGCGGGTTGGCCGGAGGATGGGCCGGGGGTTGCCCGTCAGCGGGACACCCCGTCGAGGTGTTCCGTGAGGAGCCGCTGGCAGAGCCATTCCTGTCGCGGGAGGTGGAAGGGGCCCTTGAAGAGGTTGCCCTTGGCCGTCTGGGCGACCGTACCGTCGCGGTGCAGGTAGCCGTACCACTCGCCGTGGGTCCTGTCGTGGAAATGCCGGTAGGCCCAGGCGTGGACCTGGCGGTGCATCGCCGCATAGCGGGGCTCGCCGGTCATCAGGTAGGCCATGAGGGTGGCGATGATGGTCTCGTTGTGCGGCCACCAGAACTTCATGTCCTGCCAGTACTCCTGGACGGGGCGGCCGTACACGTCGCGGAAATAGAGGATGCCGCCGTGTTCGGGGTCCCATCCGCGCTCCCACATGTAGTCGATCATGCGGCAGCCGAGGTCGACGAGGGCGGGGTCGCCACCGCGGTGGCGTGCCTCGTTGAGGATGAACCAGGCCCCTTCGATGGCATGGCCGGGGTTGAGGGTGCGACCGTCGACATGGTCGATGATGGAGCCGTCTGGCGCCACCTGCTCCATGACGCAGCGGATGTCGTCCTTCACGAAGTCGCGGCCGATCTCTTCGATCCACCCGGCGATGCGGGCGTCGGCGTCGGGATGGCCGGCGTTGGCGCGCAGTTCCTGGGCGGTGTTGGTCATGATCATGGGCACGCCGATGCCCTTGGCGGGGCGCGTGTCGGTGAACTTGGGCTCGAGGAGGCCGGGGACGGTGGCGTACGCGACGCAGCGGTCGAAGACGCGGCGGGCCGCCTCGGCGTACGACGCCTCGCCGGTGGCGCGGGCAAGGGCGGCGGCGGCGATGACGTAGAAGGTCTCCGAGAAATAATAGCGCCGCTTGCGGATGGGGCGGCCGTCGCGGGTGACATGGAAGAACATCCGCCCGTCGGCGTCGAAGCAGTGCCGGTCGAGGAAGGCCATGCCGAGGCGGGCCCCTTCGAGCCACTCGGACCGCGGCTCCACCGTGTTGTAGAGCGTCGACAGGGTCCACACGGCGCGGCCCTGGATCCAGACGGCCTTGTCGTCGTCGATCAGGCTACCGTCGGCATCGCGCATGAAGAGGAAGCCGCCGTGGTCGCGGTCGTAGGACCGCGGGAACCAGAAGGGCACGGTATCCTCCAACAACTGCCTGCGGTAGAAGTCGCGCAGGCCTTCCAGCTCTGGCCGGGAATAGGACATCTCGTTCATTGGACGATATCGGCTACGGGTATGGGGATGAAATAGAGGTCGCCGCTGCCCTCGTAGAGCAGCCCGACGGTGGCGTCGTCGATGCGGACCAGCGAGGAATAGCCGTAGCATAGGCGCTGGTCGACCAGGAGCCGGTGCGCTTCGGGCCATGTTGCGCCCAGGTCGGGGCTGGCCTGGACGGTCATGTCGACGCGGGCCTTGGTGCTGCGGGGGTTGCTGAAGAAGAGCAGGTCGCGGGGGAGGCCGCCGACCTTCACCGAGGCGCGGATCAGGCTGGCCATGCAGACGGGTTCGGGGAGGGCGCTGCGCGATGTCGGGTGCTCGGCCCAGGTGGCCCCCAGGTCGGCGGTGACGGCCACGGCCCTCGACCCCTTGCGGTTGTCGCGCATGTTGAGCATCAGGGTGCCCGGGGCGGTCTCCACCACCTGCGCCTCGGTGGTGTTCGACCTGGGCCCGCGGATGCGGCCCTGCCAGGTGGCGCCGTGGTCGGCGCTGTGGATGAGGGTCGACCAGGGCATGCGGTTCTCATCCCAGTACTGCGCGGCGAAGACGAGCCTGCCGTCCTGCATCGCGATGCCGTTGCCGGGGCCCTGGAAGAAGAGGTGCCAGGCGGGGTCCTTCACCTGCGGCGTGATGGTGTAGGGTGCCGACCAGCTCTGGCCGTCGTCATCGCTCCAGGCCAGCACGAACTGGCCCGTCGTGTCGGGCGAGAGGCCCGGCCGGGAGCCCGCGATGGAGCGGTTGCCCTTGCTCCAGAGCGCCGCCACCCAGGTACGCTTCCTGACGGGGTCGAAGAGGATGGCGGGGTCGCCCACGCCGTTGTTCTCGTGCGGCGCGCCCATGTCCATGATCACCTGCATGGGCGCCCATGTCCGGCCCCCGTCGGTGCTGCGGCTCAGGCCCACGTCGACATCGCCGGGCAGGTCGCGGCTGTTGCGGTAGCGGATGTCGTAGACGGCCAGCAGCGTCCCCTTGTCGGTCGCCACGATGCCGGGGATACGATAGGTGTGGACGCCGTCGTCACCCGCCCGGCGCACGACGGAACCCACCCGGTAGGCGGCCATGCCGCCGTCGAGGCGCAGCATCCGGCGCCGGGCAGCGGCACCGCGAAGGGTGAGGCCCGTCGCAGCGAAACGGATGCGGTCGCCGGCCCTGGCCCCGGCCGAAGGGTCCAGGGTCACCCAGAGCTGGTGCCGACCGGGCGGCAGGGTGGCGCCGGCGGCCAGGACGAACGAGCCGCCGGTGACGGCCGCACCGCCCAGGCGCTCGGGGCGGACGAAGTCGGCCGTGTCCGTACGCCACAGCCCGGCCGAAGCCACCAGGGCCTCCGAGCCGGCCCCCAGCGTGCAGGCGACCGACTCGAGCACGTCTGCCCCCGCACCGGCGGGGATGTCCACCTCGATGTGGAGCACCGGGTTCTGCGGCAGGCCCTTGAGTACCGGGACCATCAGGACGGCGGAACGGGCCTGCGCCGCTCCCCCGGCCGGCGGACGGGCATGGCAGCCCGCCAGGACCACCGCGGCAGGGATCAGCAGGAAAGGGAGGGTCGTTCTCATGTATCTTGTCGGATGGGTTGTGGATGGTCAGGACGCCACGGCGGCCCGCGGGCGCAGGAAGGTCAGCTGCAGGGCCAGGGCGAGGAGCACCACGAAGCCCAGGACCGCGAAATCCTGCCCCAGGTGCCCCGCATCGGTCGACTTCCCCAGGAAGTCGGTGATCAGCCCGCCACTGAAGATGCCGCAGGTGTTCATGCAGCCGTAGGCCGTGGCCCGGCTCCGCTCCGGCACGAACTGGCATACGATCGGCATGTTGTTGGCGTCGAACATGCCGAAGCCGAAGCCGAAGAGGACGGCCGCCGCAAGGATCGGCGCCAGGCTGTGGCCATAGCCCATCAGCAGCATGGCCGGCACCGTCAGCGCCAGCCCGATGGCGCCGGTGAAGACACGGCCGCGGAGGTTGCGCTGCACCCAGCGGTCCGACAGCGTCCCGCCGACCAGCACGCCCAACAGCGAGGAGACGTTGATCGAGATGGTGGCGAGGGGTCCCGCCCGGGTCATGTCGAGCCCCAGGCTCTCCGAGATCAGCGTCGGCGCCCAGTTCTTGATGGCCCAGCCCGGCAGGCTCGGGATGGTGAAGTACAGCACGATCACCCAGAAGGAGAAGGATCGCAGCAGGGCGAAAAGGCCGGAGAAGGCATGCGCGCCCGACACGCCCGGGGCCTTCGGCACCGACGCCTTCGACGGCGGCGCATTGCGCAGGAAGACCACCAGCACCAACGCATAGGCCATGCCGATGATGCCGAAGACGCCGAAGGTCGACTGCCAGGAGAGCTCGTGCGCGATCGTGGATCCGAAGCCGCCGAGGGCCTGGCCCGCATAGAGGCCCGAGAGGTGGAGCCCCACCGCAAGCGAACGCGTCCGGTCGCTGTGCAGGTCGGCGATCAACGCCAGCCCCGCCGGGATGTAGAGCGCCTCGCTCAACCCCATCAGCGCCCGCAACAGATAGAGCTGGTCGAAGGTCCGGGCCTGCCCCATCGCAAAGGTCACCGCCGACCAGACGAACAGGCTGCCGATGATCAGCCATTTCCGGTCCACCCGGTCGGCCACCATCCCCGAAAAAACACTCATCGCCCCGTAGATGTACAGGAACACCCCCATCAGCCGCCCGAAATTGGCCGCCTCGCGCAACTCCCGGATGTCGACCTGCATCGCCGGCCGCATCGTCGCGATCATCTGGCGGTCCATGTAGTTCAACAAGGCCACCCCCCACAACAGGGCGACCACCAACCACGAATACCTGTCTGTCTGCTTCATGCCGTTGCCTCCTTTTCAGCGCCGTCACAACCCGCCGACACAGCCGCCGGCCGGGAATACAACGCCTCGGTCACCCAAGATAACCCTTCGACGCCAATGCTGCCGGACTGCCCGAAAAAAGACGCCCGACAACCCCGCCAACACCCACCCCATCGCCCTGCCACACATGACCACATATCCCACATACGACAAAAATATATATTACATAATAACAAAAATCTGTAGTCAACCCCTTGCACTAAAGGCATCCAGCAAGCGTATTCAACTGTTTATCAATTATTTATCGAATTCCGTACTTCCAAATAAATTACGTATCTTTGATAATATGCCTGACAAGATAAGAAGAATACCATGATGCGAGGCGAACTCAAGGCGATCGACCGGAGCACGCTGGTGGACCGGGTGGAGGCGAAGCTGGTGGAACTGCTGCAGAACCGTCACCTGCGGGTGGGCGACAGCATCCCCAAGGAGATCGAACTGGCCGAGGCGATCGGCGTCAGCCGCACCGTCATCCGGGAGGCCCTGCTGCGACTGCGGATGATGGGGCTCATCGAGTCGAAGAAGAAGAAGGGGGCGGTGATCACAAGTCCCGACATCTTCGGGAACCTCAGCAAGAGCATGAACCCCTACCTGCTCGACGAAAGGACGCTCCGCGACGTCTTCGAACTGCGGCTGGTGCTGGAGGTGGGCATGGCCGACCTGCTGTTCCACCGCGTCGGGCGCGACGACATCGCCGAACTCCGGCAGATCGTCAACTCGGAGCCGCCCGACGCCGAAGACCGCCTCTTCAACGTCCAGCACGAGATCGACTTCCACGGCCGTTTCTACGAGATCACCGGCAACGACACCATGCGCAAGTTCCAGAAGATGCTGCTGCCCGTCTTCGAATACGTCCACAACAGCGGCCTGCTCCGGAAGCCGGCCTCCAACAAGAAGTTCATATCCCACAAGGGACTGGTCGACATCCTCGAGAACGGCTCCCCCGAGATGTTCCGCAACGCCATGCGCAACCACCTCGACAACCACTTCGCCCGGCTCTTCGACTGAGTCCGGCCCCCGCCTCAGCGGCGGAGCAGCGGGAAGTCGGGATGCTCCACATGCGCCTCCTGCAGGATGCGGGCGATCCGGGCCGCGACGCGCGGATGCCGGATGGCGACGTCCACCTGTTCGGCCGGGTCATGCCGCAGGTCGTACAGTTCGACCGGACCGCCGGGCGCCGCGGCCACCCGTTGACGCAACCCCTTCCACCGACCCAGTCGGACGGCCTGCCGCCCCTCCTCCTCGTGGAATTCCCAATAGAGGTGGGGATGCCGCGCTTGTCGCCCCCGCCCCCGCAGCAACGGCAGCATCGACAGTCCGTCGGTGGGGCCCGAAAGGTCGGCCCCCAGCAGCCCGGCCATCGTCGGCAGCCAGTCCCAGGCGGCCGCGACATGCCCCGTCACCCGCGCAGCCCGGACGACCGCCGGCCACCGCACGATCAGCGGCACTCGGATGCCGCCCTCGTAGAGCGACCGCTTCACCCCCCGGAAGCCCGCCGCGCTCCGGAAGAAGGCGGGGTCGTTGCCGCCCTCCCGGTGCGGTCCGTTGTCGCTCGAGAACAACACCAGCGTGTTGTCGTCGATGCCGAGTTCCCGCAGCCGGTCGAGCACCTCGCCCACGTAGCGGTCGAGGCGGCTGACCATGGCGGCGTAGGCCGCCCGCGGGTAGGCGTTGGGCTGGTAGCCGCTGCCCGACCAGGGCGGCACCGGCTGCGCCACCTCGCCGAAGGCCGTCCGGTAGGCCGCATAGGCGCTGTCGCCGGGCGGCACCTGCAGGGCGGCGTGCGGGGGCGTGTACGCCAGGTAGAGGAAGAAGGGACCGCCGGCATGGGCGGTGAGGAACGACAGCGCCTGCTCCTGGATCAGGTCGGGCGCATACTGCGTCTGCCGGTCGGGCCGGTTGTCGAGCAACACCCGCTGCCGGTCGGACCACAGATGCCCCGGGTACGGATGATGCGCCTCGCGCTGGCAGTTGTAGCCGTAGAAGCGCGTGAAGCCCTGCGCCATCGGGTCGCCGCTCGAGCCGGGCGCCCCGAGGCCCCACTTCCCGAAACCGCCCGTGGCATACCCCGCGGCACGGAACAGCTCCGCCATCGTCAGGCTGCTGTCGGGCAACGGATACTGCCCTTCGGGCCGGACCTCGCGGTTGCCGCGCACCGCCGTATGCCCCGTATGCAGCCCAGTCATCCAGGCCGCGCGCGAAGGGGCACAGACCGACGTGCCGCTGTAGAAGTCGGTGAAGCGCAGTCCCTCGGCCGCCATCCTGTCGATCCGGGGCGTCCGGATGCGGGCCGAACCATAGCAGCCCAGGTCGCCATAGCCCATGTCGTCGACCAGGATGACGACCACGTTGGGCCGCATGGCAGCGCCCGGCACCGGCCGGGTGACAGGTTGCGCGAAGGCCGCCAGCGGGAGCCATCCGAAGACGAGGACGGAAAGGCATCGGGGCAAATGCATACGAATGGGTTGGGGCGGGGCTGACCGGCGGCGACAGGGCGCCGACACGGACGGGAAGTTCGCGAAAAGCGCGATACATCCCCGCCGGCGGCCCGCGCCGGACCGGCCGGGGACCAAAGGCCGGGTGCGGGGCTGACGGGCGGCGACAGGGCCCCGACACGGACGGGAAGTTCGGGAAAAGCGCGATACATCCCCGCCGGCGGCCCGCGCCGGACCGGCCGGGGACCAAAGGCCGGGTGCGGGGCTGACCGGCGGCGACAGGGCCCCGACACGGACGGGAAGTTCGGGAAAAGCGCGATACATCCCCGCCGGCGGCCCGCGCCGGACCGGCCGGGGACCAAGGGCCGGAGGCGGGGCTGACGGGCGGCGACGCAGGCGGGAAGTGCGGGAAAGGCGCGGCGCCGGACCTCGCAGCGGATGCATGACCCGGCCACGCGTTTCGACTATCTTCGTGACAGAACAACTCCCCATGCTCCGCACACTCCTCGCCGGCGGCGTCCTGCTGGCACTGGCATCGACCACGCAGGCCCAGCGGGCCTGGGCCCGCAACCTGCTGCCCCTCGACGTGACAGCGTCGCCGCAGGCCCGCATCCCCGCCGGCGCCGAGGGCCGCCCCGTCGAGATGGCCTTCGCCGGCCGTACCGGCGTCGACGCGGGAGGGCCCTTCCTCGCCTTCTCGGCCGGCTGGGCGGAAGCCGACGGCATACCCG
>Ga0172372_10012683_pt1 | contig 10541 bp, 11 predicted proteins | sample LakKiv5m_2_FD_114544 | JGI IMG/M metagenome (GOLD analysis project Ga0172372, IMG submission 114544) | Freshwater microbial communities from Kabuno Bay, South-Kivu, Congo - kab_092012_9.5m | ecosystem: Environmental > Aquatic > Freshwater > Lake | place: Democratic Republic of the Congo... | reverse complement strand
TTCGCGGTTTGTGGTCGGCTGGGCGATCAGCGCGGTCAACGATCGTCATCTCACCATCAAGGCCCTCGAGATGGCGCTCACGCGCCGGTGCCCGCGCACCGGCTTACTCCACCACTCCGATCGAGGATCGACGTACGCCAACGAGGACTATCGCGAGGTCCTGGCGACGCACGGCATCACCTGCAGCATGAGCCGTCGCGGCAACTGCTACGACAACGCCTTCATGGAAGCGTTATTCTCGACGGTCAAGAGCGAAGTCGGCGAGTGGTTCGAGAGCCATGGTGACGCCAAGGCCGAGTTGTTTGACTACCTCGAAGTGTTCTATAACCAACGGCGTCGGCATTCCTCCGCAAGGCGGATGCGTCCGGCGCCGTACGAACGATGACTTACGCTGCGTAACAAACCCCTACCAGATCGGAACCAGCGCACCCAGTAGTAGATCACTCGAACACCGCCTCGCTTGCCGACTCCTGCCGACGACCACCGCCGCCACCAGTGCACGGGCCCCGAGGCTCAGGACGGCCCCTGCTGCGAGCGACGGTACTGCGTGATGACATCCTGCCCGGCCGCATACAGCGCACGCAGGGGATGCGACCGGTCGCTTTCGATGCGGCGAGTGGGCGCCGTGGCCGACAGCACACCCGCGTCGGTCACCACATAGAACGACGTCTGCCCCGCTCCGGGCAGCGGATACTCCTTGACCAAAGCCATCTGCGGCACGCTCTGCCCTGCCACCCCAATCATCTCGAGCGCCGCCTGGCGGATGGCGTCGTGCCGTTGGCCTCCCCCAATCAGGCCCCCGCCGTTACTGAAACAGATGCTCGCCGCCCCATCGTCCGTGGCGACGACCGTGAGGGTGTAGTCATCGGTAGCGATGTCCATCAGGGCCACCACCGGCCTTGACGATGCCGGCAGGCCGAGCGACTGGCGAGAGGCCGAAAGGGCCATGGTGCGCAGGCCGGCATACATCGCCGGATCAGCCGCACGCCGCTGGCCCGAGCGCATGCGGCCGACGATGAGCAGACCGATGACACAGGCAACGGCCACCGCGGCCACGACAACGATGGTTCGGGGCGTAAGCGTCTTCATGGTGTCAGTGTCCGGACGATTGTTCCGTATCGCAACTGTTGTACGGCCATTCGGCCTGTGACGCAGGCAGGCCACCGGGCACTCGGCAAGCCTTCCGCCGCTACGCAGCAGACCGCGCACGGCGGCGCCGCGGCGAGGCGGGCCGCTTCAGCGGTGCACGCGCGTGATCACCTGCCGCCTGCTGCAGGACCTCGGTGGCCCACTGGTTCAGACTCTTGCCTGCAGATTGTGCGGCCACGAGCGCCCGACCGTGCACCTCGGGCGGAACGCGCAGAAGCATCCTGCCGGACACCGGCCGTTCGGGCGACACGCCCTCCGCCTCGCAGTGAGCGAGATAGTCATCCACCGCACGTTCAAACTCGGACCGCAAGCCGGCAACGGTCTGTCCATAGAAGCTGATGATGCTCCGGATGCCGAGCAGACGCCCGACAAAGATGTGGTCTCGCTCGTCGTACTCGACGCGCGCGGTATAGCCCCGATGCGACATGGTATTCATGGTGTGATCCCGACTCGTTCGAGCAGTTCTCGAGCCTCCTCGACCTGGTAGCGCCTGGCGTCTGCGCCCGGGTGAGGGCGATGAGTTCGCCACTGCTCTCCCCCGAGTACGATTTCCACGCGCGAACCTTCCCGCTCGGTGACCGTTCCGCCGAGCGCCCTCACCAGTGCCTCGATCTCCGCAAAACGGATCGACGCCAGCGTCGGTCGCGTGAAGATGGCGGCCAGCGTCTTCCGGTGACGGGCGTTCTCCGAAACATGATAGCGAAATGTGCTAGCACCGACAAGTTGTCCGGGGTGAGCGCCCCCTCCCCGCCCCTTGCACCCGCGCCCGGTTCTCGGGTCTACTGAGCCATCCGTTTCCAGGAGCCACCCATGTCCATGTCCCGACTGTTCGTGTCAGGTCTCGGTCTCACCGTCGCGTTCGTCGCGGCCCTGTCGCATCCCGGCGCTCCGGCGCTCGCACAGGCCGGAAAGGTCGCCAATCCCATCACCGGCGAGGGCTTCCCCAACCCGACCCCGGTCATCACCCGCAACTGGGGCACCCTGCCCGCCGGCCGCACCTGGGGCACCAGTGCCGGTATCGAAATCGACCCCACCGACGGCAACGTCTGGGCCTATGAACGCTGCGGCGCCGGCACCGCCGGCGGCGGACCCGTCGACTGCGAGAACAACGCCGTCGACCCGGTCTTCAAGTTCGATCGGAAGACCGGTGCCATCCTCGCCAACATCGGCAAGGGCGTCATGGTCACGCCCCACGGCATTCATGTCGACCGCCAGGGCAATGTGTGGATCGCCGACTTTGCCGGCAACAAGGCCGGCACCCGCGGCCATCAGGTGCACAAGTTCAGCCCGAAGGGCGAGAAGCTGATGAGCCTCGGCGTCGCCGGCAAGGCCGGCAATGCCGACGGTGAGTTCAACCAGCCGAACGATGTGGTCGTCGGGCCCGACGGCAGCATCTATGTGTCGGACGGCCACGACGCCCAGGGCTTCATCACCGCGCAGCAGGTGGCCGACGGCATCAAGCGCGGCGCCACGTCGCGCATCAGCAAGTTTTCGCCCGACGGCAAGTTCATCAAGAGCTGGGGCGGCATCGGCGTCAAGCACGGCGAGTTCCGCACGCCGCATGCACTGATGTTCGATGCGAAGGGCCGCCTGTGGGTCGCCGACCGCGGCAATCACCGCCTCGAAATCTTCGATCAGAACGGCACGTATCTCGAGTCGCGCTACATGTACGGCCGCATCAGCGGCTTCACCATCGCCAACGGTCAGGTGTATGCGATCGATTCGGAGTCGGGTCCCTACAATCACGTCAACTGGCGCAATGGCGTGCGCATCGGTCCCCTCGACGAAGACCGCATCGTCGGGTTCGTGCCGCCGTTTGAGCGCGAGGATCGCGTGTATCAAGGCACCGCAGGTGAAGGCATCGCGGTGGATGCCGACGGCACCATCTTCGCGGCCGAGGGGCCGAACTCGATCCGCCAGGCCGGCGGGGCATTCACGAAATATTCGAAGCGCTAACGGCGCGGCTGTCCGCGTGCGCTGACCAGACAGACCACGAGGCCGGTTTCGGGTTCGCCCGGAGCCGGCCTCATGTGTGTACGCTCCGTCCGGAGCCTCGTGCTGCCAGCGTCGCCCGACTCGCGACGCGCAGACACCGTCCGCACGCACACCCTGCGTGCCGGGTTCCTCACCCTGACGCAGAGGCCACGTCGGTCGCAGGCGTCACATCAGGCTGTCGCGTGACGTCGACCCACGTCGCCCCCGACAGCTCGGCCAGCCGCGCCGGCGACAGCCGCACGGCCGCATGCATCGCGCCGGCCGCCGGCAGCACGTCGTCGTAGGCCCGCAGCGATTCGTCGCAGAAGACCCGCAGCGGCTGCAGCAGACCCAGCGGCGTCACACCACCCACCGGGTGGCCCGTGGCCGCTTCCACCTCATCGAATGGCAGCATCGAAGGCTTGGCCCGGAAGGTGGCCTTGAATTTCTGGTTGTCGAGCCGGGCATCGCCACTGGTGACCAGCAGAATCACCTCGTCGCCGATGCGCAGCGACAGCGTCTTGGCAATGCGCCCGGGTTCCACGCCGTGCGCCGCCGCTGCGAGGGCGACGGTAGCGGTGCTGGTGTCGAGCTCGACCACCTGCAGGTCGGGCGCATGCGCCAGCAGGAAGGCTTTGACGGAGGCGAGACTCATCGTGCCGACACTATACCGCGCGTGTCGATGTCGACCTCGGCCCCCAGCCAGATCATGTCGGCCGTCATGGCAATCGTGCCCGCACGCGCCGAGACCGGTACTGCACGCCCCTTGACCTTAAGGACCGAGTGCACGCCCACCGGCAGCGACACAGGCCGCACCTTCCCCGTGGGAATCGTCACGTTGAAGCCCTTCTCGAGCAGCCGGTCGAGCGCACCCCTGATGTCGACGCGGCTCAGCACCATGCCACACACGCCCTTCCGACTGTCGAGGATGCGCTGCACCGTGGCCCACGACGCCTCGGACGGCACCACCTTGAGGTGCAGCCTGAGCGGGCTGAGTCGTGGAGCGACCACGAGTCGCTGCCCTGTCGTCGAGAACGTCAGCGCCCCGGTCACCCGTTCGTTGATGGGCGTCACCGAGCCGGTGACTACTTCCTTCACCGTCATGTCGCCGCACACCAGTCCGCTGACGTTGCGGCCATCCCACGTGAAGTCGATGTCGGCTTCCCCCGTGCCCGATGCGAGCCGCACCGGCACGGCCAACGCCATGCGGTTGCGTCCGAACGTGACGGTCGGTGTGCCCGTGGTGATGCGTGCGCGCACGCTCGACACGTTGAGGCGCAGGTTGTAATCGCCCAGGTGCACCACGCGGCGAATGCTGCCCTGCTTGCGAACCGAGATGTTGCGCAGCTCGAGCGCCACCTGATCGGCCATACCCGTGACAAGCCGCTGCACCAGCGTACGGGTCAGTGCCGTCGGCACACCAATGCGGACGGGCTGCTCGGGCAATCCCACCGCCCGGGGGTCGGCCTGCAGACTCGCATCAAGTCGCGCCCGCAGGAGGTCGCGCTCTTCGGTGAGTGCGGCAATCTCCTGCTGCAGCTGATCAATGGTCTTGCGGTCGGGGTGCTCGCGCCACTCGCGATAGCGCTGCCAGCCTGCGACGCCTCCTGCCGCCAGCGCGCCCAGCGTCACGAACAGCGCACCCAGCCACCAGGCGCGGCGGCTCATCGCGCCTTCCTCTTGCGGCTGAGATCGACGACCCCCCTGACGGGTGCAGCGCCCTGCTGTTTCTCAACGACACCCACCTCGACATGCAGAGCGACCCACAGGCGTCCGCGACCGGCCAGGGTGCGCGAGATCGACGCGTTGAGGGGCAGTCGCGCCGGGCTGATGGTGACCGGGCCCTCGGTCAGGCCCGGCACACTCACCGACTGCTGCACCGCAATGGGAATCTGCAGCGTGGGCAGCCGACTCGCCATCTGCAACCGGATCGCGCGTGCCACCTCGTCAAGCGTTGACCCGGTCACGAATGCCTCAAGGCCCGACACACGATCGATAGCGAGGTGGTCGACGGCCACCGACGCCCGCAGTACTGAATCTTCCGTATCGATCACAAGGTCGCTCAGTGCCCCGATGGCGCGGACGTCACCTTCCACAGCGACGGATCCTTCGCGCACGACATGTCCCTGCAGCTCGATCAGCGGCGCACCGGCAAAGGCCACCTTCACCCCGGTGAGCGAGACGCGAAATGATTCCACCGCAATCTCGAGCGGCAGTTCAGCCAACAACAGCTCCTGCACAAACGTGTCGTCAATCGCGACGATGATGTCTGAGGCCGGCAGGAGGGGGTCGCCCGCATCAAGCCGAGAGACGATGTCGCGCAGCCCCTGCACCTCGCGCTCGAGCACCACCTGCTGTTCCCGGAAGGCACCGGTGCCTTCGTAGGGGTCTTCCTGAGCACACGCACCCGTGCCGCACACGAGCATCGCGAGAGCCAGACCGGCCCAGACGCTGCGGGCCGCGATGCGTGTGGTCTGCACGGCGCGATCAGCTCAGCGGGCCTGCACGCGCCCGCGTCCGCCGTCGACGCCGATGACTTGTCCGGTCACCCAGGCGGCATCGGGACTCAGCAGGAACGTGATCGCGGCGGCGATGTCGTCGGCCGTGCCGAGCCTCGTTAGGGGGTGGGCCTTCTCGATGGCGGCCACCATCTGCGGATTGGCCAGCAGCCCGGCAGTCAGGGGTGTGCGCGTCAGCGACGGCGCGACGGCATTGACGCGGACGGCGGGCGCCAGTTCGGCGGCCAGCGTGCGCGTGAGGCCTTCGACCGCGCCCTTGGCCATGGCCACGGCGGTGTGATTCGAGAAGCCCATCTGCACGGCCACGGTCGAGCACAGCACCACCGAGGCCGACCCGTGCGCCTTCAGCGCTCCGGCGGCCGCCTGCACCGCGAGGGCGGCACCGAGGGCATGCACCCGGAAGTCGTCGAGGATGTCATCAGCGGTCACACGCGCCAGGCTCTTGAGCGACAGCGTCCCCACCGCATAGACGAGCCCCCCCAGCGACTCGCCGGCGGCAGCCGTGGCCTGTGAAAAAACCTCGGGTGTGCGCACGTCGCCTACCGTGCAGGTGGCACCGGTCTCGGCCGCCAGCGATTCGAGGGCCGCGGACTGCCGCGCGACCAGATGCAGGGGCACGCCGGCCTGATGCAGACGCCGGGCGACGGCGCTACCCACGCCGCCGGTCGCCCCATAGATGATGACGGTTCCAGAAGCCATACCGATGAGACGCCCCCGGCCTCGCCGCGGATGCGAGGCCGCGGCGCTTACCGCAGTGCGGCCCGGCGGTCGGTGGCCCAGCGGCTGATCTCGCCGAGCTGCGTCTTCACGGCGTCGGGGTTCGTCGACTGAGGCGTCTTTTTCAACCGCACGGACGCCTGCGCCGTCACCACCTTCATCACATCGTCGCCAAACTGCGGATGAAAGCGCTTCCAGTCGGCGGGGGTGAGCTGCTCGAATTCCTTTCCCTGCCGCAGCAGCTCGCGCACCATGGCGCCCACCACCTCGTGGGCCGTGCGGAAGGCCACGCCCTTCGAGACGAGATAGTCGGCGACGTCGGTCGACAGCAGGAAGCCCGAGGCCCCGCGCGTCGTCCGGGTGCGGTCGAGCGTCAGCGTGCGGACGACGGTGGCGGCGGCGCCGGCCGAGCCCATCAGCGTGTCTTCCGCATCGAAGAGGCCTTCCTTGTCTTCCTGCAGATCCTTGTTGTAGCCGCTGGGCAGGCTCTTCATGATCGACAGCCACGCGGTGAGGTGTCCGATGCTGCGGCCGGCCTTGCCGCGCACGAGTTCCATCGGATCGGGATTCTTCTTCTGCGGCATCAGGCTGCTGCCGGTGGCGACGGCATCTGACAGCACAAAGAACCCGAACTCTTCACCCGTGAAGAGCACGACATCTTCGGCCAGGCGGCTGAGGTGCACCATGGCCAGGGCCGTGGCGTGGAGGAAGCTGCTGACATAGTCGCGGTCTGACGTGGCGTCGATGCTGTTGCGGACGACCCGCGAGAACCCGAGGCGCTGGGCGAGAAAGTCGGTGTCGACGGCATAGTTGGTGCCGGCAATGGCACCCGCGCCGAGGGGCATGGCATCGGCTTCCTGCCGCACCTGATCGAGTCGATCGATGTCACGGCGCAGGGCGTGGGCGTGCGCCAGCAGATAGTGCGCCACGAGCACGGGCTGTGCGCGACGCACATGCGTGTAGGACGGCATCGGGGCATCGCCCGCGGCCTCGGCCTGGGCGACCAGCGCATCGACGACGGCGAGCAGCGAGCGCTGCATGTCGGGAATGCGGCGACGGACATAGAGGCGCATGTCGACGGCCACCTGATCGTTTCGTGAGCGGCCCGTGTGGAGGCGGCGGCCGGGATCGCCAATGCGTTCGATGAGCACGCGCTCCACGAACGAGTGGATGTCTTCGTCAGGCCCTGTCAGAAAGTCGGGGTTGGCACGTCCGCTTTCCAGAATCGAGTTGAGCCCGCGGGTAATGGCCGTCGACTCGTCGGCGGTCAACACCCCGGCGCGCGTGAGGGCCTCGGCCCAGGCAAGACTGCCGAGCACATCGTCTTCGAAGAGGCGGCGGTCGAAGGAAAACGACGCGCCCCAGGCGAGCAGGGCCTCGTTGGGTTCGACATCGAAGCGGCCCGACCAGAGCGGGCGTGACTCCTGGGCCGCGACCGTGCCTGCGGTTGTGCTGAGCAGCGCGGCCAGCAGGGCCGCGCGTCGGAACTGAAGGGTCATGTGGGGTCTCCCGCAGCGGCCGGGCGGCCGCTGCTGCTGCACTGCACTATCCGATGAAGAGCGACTCGTCTTCGTCACCGCCCGGGGCGCGGGCGGTGCGGCGACGCCGCGAGGCTTCGCGAATGCCCTGAAACGCCGAGAACGCCGCCTGGATGCCCGAGACGAGGGCCATGCCGCTGCGGGCCGGGCCCTGAATGAAGGCCTGGGCCACATCGAGGGTTTCGTCGATACGGGCGGCCATATCACCGAACATGCGGTCGAAGCGCTCGACCTGGCGGGTGGCCAGAGCCGCGGTGCGCGAGGCTTCGTCGGTCAGGCGTGTCAGGCTCAGCAGCAGTGGCTTGACGTCGTTCTCCATCTGATCGGAGAGCCTGTCGAGCCGTCGCGCCATCTGCAGCGCGGCCTTGATGGTGATGATCTGCGTGACCGCCATGACCAGCACCGAGATGGCGATGACCGCCAGCCACATCTCGGCCGTCGAGGTCACGCGCGTTCTCCCCGCTGGCGGACCTGCCGGAAGGCTTCGACGCCTTCGTCGACGGCGCGGCTGACGGCGTCGGCCTGCTCATCGAGAAATTCCTTGCCCTCGTCGGCCAGGTCGCGCGCGCGATCGCGGCCCTCGCGGGCCTTCTTCCCCAGATATTCGCGGGTCTCCTCGCCGGAGGCGGGGGCAAACAGCAGGGCCACGGCGGCACCGGTCAGGGCCCCCACTACAAACGCCAGCATCACTCCGCCGGCGCCGGTTCCGTTGTCGCGTGCCATGACGAACCTCCCTGTCGAACAGACTGACTCTGCCCGTTAGAACAAACTGACCTTGACGTTCAAGTAGCGCCTGGGGTCGTTGCGGATGTCGCGGATCAGCAGGCGAACATCGGCGACCGCATCCCTCATGTTCTCATACAACGCGGCGTCTTCAAGCAGGCGGCCGGCCGTCCCTTCGGGCGAATTGAGCTTGCGCGTCAGTTGATCGAGCCCGCGCGTCAGTTCATCCAGGCGCACATACAGCCCATCGTCGGTGAGCAGGCGCCCTGCGGTGCCCTCGCCCTGTTCAAGCCGGCGCGTGATGGCGGCCATATCGCCAGCGGCGCTGGTGAGACTCTGCGACAAGGCGGGATCGGTGAGGAGCCGACCGATGGTGCCTTCGCCGTTGCGCACCCGGGCGGTCAGTTCGCGCAGGTCGCGCACCGACGCTTCGAGGTCGCGGGCGAGTGCGGGGTTTTTCGCCAGGCGGCCCACCGTGCCCTCCCCCTGCGCCACCATGGTCGTGACACGCTCGGCCGACCGGACCATGGCGTCGAGGTCGCGATACAGGGCCTCGTCGGTCAGCAGCTTGCCTGCCGTGCCGCGGCCGGCCCGCAGGTCATCGAGCAGCGCCGTGCCAGAGGCCAGTCCCCCGCTGGCCCGTTCACTCAGGTCGGCGATGCTGCCCGGGCTGGCGGCGGTGCGGATGTACGACCAGTCGCCGAGGGGCGTGCCGGTCGACGCGGGCATGATGTCAATGGCGCCCTCGCCCAGCAGTGAGATCGAGCCGATGATGGCGACCGACTCGGTGGTGATGAGCGGGCGCACCTCTTTCGAGACATCGAGCCACACCTCGACGGTGGTGCCGTTAAAGGTGACCTGCGAGACGGCACCCGAGGTGATGCCGGCCACGCGGATCGGCGAGCCGCTCTTGACGGTGGCGACATTGGGGAACGCGGCCTTGAGGGGATAGCGCTGCCAGAAGAAGCCGCCGCCGCCGACCGCGAAGATGAGCAGCCCGGCGAGGGCGAGCGCGACCACCGAGATGATGCCCAGCTTCAGCTCGGCCATGGCCAGTGAACGGGTGCGTGGCATGGGGACAGTCTCTCCTCGTTACGACAGAAATGCCTGCAGATACGGGTCGGCGGAATGCCGCAGTGCGTCGGCAGAGCCCTCGAAGCTGATCAGACCGTCTCTGATCATCACAAACTCGGCCTGCTCGAGCTTGTCGGGCGAGGCCGGCACGATCTCGATGCGGCCGTTCTCGCGGCGGGCCTCGTGCGTGGCGATGTAGAACGCGTCGCGCAACTGGTGCGTCACGATGATCGTGGTCACCCCTTCGAGATCGCGCAGCTTGATGATTTCGGCGTCGATCGTGAGCGCCGTCATCGGGTCGAGCCCGGTCGTGGGCTCGTCATACAGCAGCAGCGCCGGCTTGGCGGCCATGGCGCGGGCGATGGCCACACGGCGACGCTGCCCGCCCGAGAGCGCCGAGGGCGGCTTGTCGATGTGCTCGCTAAGCCCGACATAGCCCAGCACTTGTTCGACATGGGCGCGCACCGCGGGCAGCGGCTCGTTCGTTTCCTCGTACAGCTTGTAGCCGACGTTCTCGCCCACCGTAACCGAGTCGAAGAGCGCCCCTTCCTGGAAGACCATGCCCATCTGGTGACGCACGGGCATCAGCTGATCTTCCGAGAGGGTCTGCACCTCCTGGCCCAGTACCGAGATGCGTCCGGCATCGGGCTTGAGCAGGCCCAGCATGAGCTTGAGCACGGTCGACTTCCCCGCCCCGCTGGCACCGAGGAAGATCTTGGTGTGCCCGCGCTTCACATTGAAGCTGACATCGGCCAGCAACACCTTGTCGTCAAAGGTTAGCGCGTCATGCTCGAACGTAACGAACGGGCTGTGCGCCGGACAGTAGGTCATGTCAATTTCGGCGGGA
>Ga0172372_10012682_pt1 | contig 10541 bp, 2 predicted proteins | sample LakKiv5m_2_FD_114544 | JGI IMG/M metagenome (GOLD analysis project Ga0172372, IMG submission 114544) | Freshwater microbial communities from Kabuno Bay, South-Kivu, Congo - kab_092012_9.5m | ecosystem: Environmental > Aquatic > Freshwater > Lake | place: Democratic Republic of the Congo... | reverse complement strand
CTTAGATGATGCTGGATTTATTCCCAATAGTTTGGATTGGGAACAACTAGCCAAACATTATGAAAATAATCCACATGGTTTTGTATGGGAGGTTATGCGTGCCAATACACACTTAATGCAATTGCGTAGATGGATGCTAGAAAACCAAGAGACTCCCGTTGAAGTGAGCACTGCTGCTGATTATATATTTCGAGAGTACACTAAAGAACCTAATGATAAAAGACAAGCAGCACTATATCATTTGATTGAGTTAGGCACGTTTGCAAGAGAAACGATCAACACCACACCTTTGTTACCAGCACGTTATCATCTATTTATGCGTTCACCACAGGGTGTTTGGGTTTGCGTAAATCCGAATTGTAGTGGTAAGGTTTCATCAAAAGAACAAACATGGTCAAGAGTGTTTGCAACTACACGCGAAAATTGTGACGCATGTGAATGTAAAGTATATCCGTTGAGCATCTGCCGTGAATGTGGACAACCTTATCTTAAAACATATTTTGATAACAATTGCTATTTAACTTCACCAAATGAGTTTGCGACACAAGGTCAATTCCGCTACCTCACATGGGAAAATTTCCAAGAAAATCGTGTATTTGGCTCAGACGATAGCCAAGAAGAAGATGATGCTTCTGCTTCTAACATCTCTGAATCTTCACACGAGTACCAGCTTAAAGAATTGAATATTTGTGTACGTTGTGGGGATGAACATTGTCCTTGTGAAGATGGGCAAGCGTCCTATACCACCCTCTATCGCATAGAACAGACGTTAAAGACGAAAAAAAATCCACAAAATGAACCTTATAGTTTCATGCAGGAATGTCCGCGTTGTCGCAGTACCGCGCAAAAGGATAGTGAAGTTGCTACACCTTTGAGTGTTAGTGGGATGGTTCCACTTTCGACAGTAACCTATGACCTCTATCGTGATTTACCATCTTCTGGAAAGGAAGACCTAGCAAAAAAACCTGGGGGGGGACGTAAACTACTGACCTTTTACGACAGTCGTCAGGGGGCGGCACGTTTTACTGCTTTTATGCAGGATGTCGCCAACAAGAATATGTATACACGCATTATGCCTCAAGCCGTCAAATCAGTCGAAGAGTCTGGACGTAGCCCTAGCTTAGAGCGGGTGGCAAGAAAAGCTCGTGACCTTGCACATGAGCATAAACTTTTTAGCAATGACTCCACGCTAGACAACTTCTGGCGTAAAAATATAGCATCACTTAGAAAGGATCAGCAAGAAAAATTAGAAACAAAAATTCAGACGGAACTATTGAGCGAAATAACCACCCAGAAACGGCGTAGACAATCTTTAGAGTCACTGGGTATTCTAGCTGTGAACTACTTTGATAAAGATGAATTACCGGATTTCAGCCCTTTAGCATCTAAGTTGAACCTTACGACAGAACAAACATGTACTTTAATAGAATACCTCTTAGATGATTTACGTAATAGTAAAGCCATCAGTTTACCCGAAGATGTTGAACCTACTGATGAGGCATTCGGAAATTATCAGGGGCATCCTGTTGTAATACGTGGGGGGAAAAGTCTACAAATAAATAACCATCAAATCCCATGGATTGGTAAAACTGAACGTAAACAGCGTCATGTATATATGCGTTCAGTTTTAGAGAAAGTCCATAATCGCACAGCATCAACAGAAGAGGTTCAAGATGCTCTCATCGCAATTTGGGATTGGCTAACTTCAGAAGACAACCAGCTTTTAGTGGGGGCACCACAAGAAGGCTACCGCCTAGACTACTCAAGATTACTATTCACCACACAAGCGACTTGGTATCAGTGTAAAAAATGTCAACGACTCAATGCACATAGCAATCCTAAAATACCTTGTCCACACAAGCACTGTGGGGGAGAGTTAGAGCAGATTGATATAAATGCTGTAATGGGTGGTAATTACTTCTACAATAATATGTACCGTGATGTTGTTCCTCTACGAATAGAAGAACATACAGCGCAACTCACTTCTCAAAAGGGGCGTGAATACCAAGAAGCGTTCCAAAAAGGTGACATCAACATACTCAGTTGCTCCACAACGTTTGAAATGGGAATTGATTTAGGTGATTTACAAGCAGTGGTGATGAGTAATGTACCTCCTACAGTAGCAAACTATCGTCAACGTGCTGGGCGAGCAGGACGACGTATAGGGGGAACTGCTTTTATCCTAACATGGGCATCAGAAAGCCCACATGACCAAAGCTACTTCCGCAATCCACCGGATATTATTCGCGGACAGGTGCGTGTTCCCTACATCAATATGAATAACCCAATCATTCAAAGACGACATATAAACGCTATTTTATTGAGTCAGTTCCTACGTTTTCGTGTTAAACAGGGTGCCACAAACTGGAAAACTTTGGATGGATTCTTTGATGAACAAATCGCCAACGCTGATCCACACTATCTGCACATTGATAACTGGCTCATAAATCAAAAAGTATCCATTGACAGAATGTTGGCGCAGTTCGCACCTTCTGTAGGGTATCACGATGACATAGAAAACTGGCTTCAAATTTTCCGTGCAGATATGCAAACGGTTCATGAAAAATATACAGAACGTTCCAAATATTACCATAAGAAAATTGAAGAGCTATCCAACAAGGTTCTAGAGAATCTTGATGACATCAATCGCTTGAAACCCTTAATTAAAGACCTACAAGAAACACGCTTGATTGACTACCTTAGCGAGAATGGAATACTACCGAGTTATTCGTTCCCACTTTATGCGGTGGAGTTAAGATTGCCATCAGGCTCTGGCTCGGAGATCAAGCTACAACGCGACTTAAAACAAGCAATCCGTGAATATGCACCCGGATCTGAAATCGTTGCAGATAAGCGCATCTGGCGTAGCGATGGTATTAGCTTCTATAGCGATGCTGTTCGTACTCGTGAATATCGTATTTGCAAAGTGTGCAATCATCTACAAATTAGCAAAGAAGTGGGGATGCACTTGGATCAAAACCAAGATGGATCATGCCCCATTTGTAGAAATATTCCTAAACTCAAAGAAAAGAAATCGTTGAAATTCATCACACCAGATGGTTTTTGGGCGGGTAAGGATAACAACGGTAAACCTGCTCGCCAATATGTTCGGCGTGAAATAAGTCTTATGCGTTCAGCATTGATTCCACAGACTACACATGACAATGAAGAAAGTCCTACACCACTTATCAACTACTCATATGATCATCGCGGTAAGTTACTTTATGTTAATGAAAGTTTAGGAGAAGGATTTTTTATAAGCCTTAGTGGCAAAAACCGCGGGTCAATGATTACGAATAAAAAGGAAAAGCAAAGTGCAAATCCTGTTACTTTAGGGCATGAACAAATGACAGATACGCTCTATCTACGTTTTTCTGGGTCACGATCTGTGACATTACCTAAACCAGAAAACATGTCTTTCTGGCTCTCATTGATGTACGCGCTCATTCAAGGAGCGAGCCGTGCTTTACAGATTGAATCTAAAGATATTGATGGTGTATTGTATCCTCGTCGTCCTGAAGCTAGTACATATTGGGAGCAAACAATCGTATTATACGATAATGTACCAGGAGGGGCAGGGCATGTAAATCAGATCAGAAAAGAATTTTCTGCTGTTATAAGGCAAGCACTCCAGATCGTCAATTGCACGGATTGTGCGCCGGAAAGCAGTTGTTATCACTGCCTGCGTAGTTACAGTAACCAACACTACCACCACTTATTGAAGCGTAGTGAGATAGTACGCTTCTTAGAGGCTCTACTGACTAGCTTTAATGAGACCACACCACCCTTACCTGATGCTTGTGAAGTAGTTGCGATTGACAAATCACTATGGTTGTATCGTCAAATTGAAAGTGCTAAAGAAGTTATTTATATCGCCAGCAATACACTCACCTTGGAATCTCCCATGGGTGTTATGGGTACGTGGGCAGACCTCATTCAGGATTTGCTCAACCGTAAGGTCAAGGTTGTACTTAAACTGAGAGATATCGAGATCAATTCGCTTAACCCAACATCACTTAGTGTGGCAAAGCATCTTCAATTATTGATAGAGCGCGGGATGCAATTAGAGCAAATTTCGCAACTCCCTGATTGGCACGTCATCATAGACCCCACACAAATAAACGCCCGTGCAATTCAACTTGCCCCCACATGGAACTTAGATGCCCATCCAGCAAACTCAGAACGCACTCTTTTTACCTGCATTACGGCAGAAGACATCGGTCAAGCGTTAAACAATTTTAACGCTACTAACGGAATTGTCATTAAAGCTGCCCGATTAAATCCCCCCCAATCTACTGAGGTTATCAACTATATTCCATGGCGTGGGCAGTTCAATGGTAATGAGACTGAGAAAGATTTGTTCAAAAGGGTTTTTTCTCTGCCAGTTATCAACCTCTTCATCAATGACCGTTATTTAGATGATGATGAACGTATTCTAAAACGTGTCGCTGCATATATTGATCTGGCAAAAGCACACGGCGTATTGCGATCTGTGGAAATCACTACAAATCGGGTAAATAACAATTACAGGAACAAGGATGCGGATATACAGAAACATGCATTTGAAGCATTACAAAAGCACTATCCCGCGATCGAAATAAAAACAAGTTATAAGGATGCACACCATGATCGTTTTATCCGCATCATACGCCAAGACGGAACTCAAGCCAGGATTCTCATAGGACAAGGATTAGACTTTATACGCCCGAATAAAGGAAATGTAGCAACGTATATTGTTATTGAAGACCCATCAAATCTATCCACATAAAGTCTGTGACTGTGGCTTAACTATTTGTATTCTCAACAGATAGGTTAAGGTAGATCACATCTTCCGCCTTCATTGCGTAAGATGAAGGCGGAAGTAAGACCGCCTAAGTTTGTGCAGTAGTCATGCCTCCCCCCTACGCTACCGCTCACGCCCACCCACCGCTTATAGAGTTTGGTCTAAGGTGGGTCAAACTCCAGCGTATTATCAGGTAATCCGCTTAATGTGTGTGAGGTCACACATTCCGTGCTATACTCATCCTAACTGAATTTTCATCACGGAGCGCAACCCATGACTCACCGCGTCTTTCTTTCCTACGGGCGCAAGGACGTTTACCCGCAAGGGACATCCAACAACGCCGTCGAGCAAGCCCAACATTTCACCATCGTGCAGAAGGTCTATGCACACCTGCAACAAGCCCAGCATCAACCCTGGTTGGACAAATACGACCTCACCAGCGACCGCCCCTTCACCGACGCGCTAAAACCACCTATGGACAAATTAAGAAAAAATGTCACATTATTGAATAGTTTAAACTCAATCATAACCCGTATATTTTTAATTAATTATGCTTGAAAGGTTCTACCCATGTCCCCTTCGCTATCTGATGCACTTCTACAGAATGACCTTACCAAAAACCTTGAAGTTATTCTACAAAAGGCATTAAAGGATGTCGAATTAATTGGTGAATTAGACATTACTGAAGAAGCCTTCTACCATTGTTGCATTGTGATGAGATCGCTACTTGCTGATCCTCTCAGAGTAAATCCTTTTAAAAGTGTCATTTCAGATTTTCCAGCCCTTTTGATTGTATCGATGGTCTTCAGTGCACGCTATAATTACGACGAAGATCGTAGTTTTTGGGCGCCATATGCACAAAATGTGTGGGGACTTCCTAATGACAATAGATTTTACATAAGAATGAGGAATTATTATCGGAGGGCAAAGTCGAAACTCATCAGAGAGTTTGGTTTTCAGTTTCCTAGCCGAGATGATACGAATGATATTGTACGTCCAATATACTGGCATGCCATTATCCCTGCTTATCTGCAGAATGACTTTGCCCGATGGTTAAAAGATCGTATCGAAACCCTAAACCGCTATACATTAGCTCAGCGAAGCGACTTTATCAATGAAAAAGGTACAACTCGTTATCTTGCACCTCGTTTGCGTAACTTCCTTACAAATTCGGAAACTCATGAGACCGCGCTTGTTCTCATTGATGAATTACTCATAGCCTATCGCATGTATAGCAATGATGAAGATACATCTGATCGTATACATCAACGTTTTGTGAGTTTGATTCAGCGTGAAGTCTGGCAAAAGTTTATGCAGGAACTGAGCCACACACGAAATGAAAAGATTCGCACGATCACCCCACCTAATCTACAATGGGTCTGGTCAATGGAAGAGAGTGAATGGCAATTGCGTCTAACCAATCTCATTACATCTATTGATGAGCAACCGCGTTGGTGTGTATGGTCTATTGAAGAAGTTACTCATGCGTTACGTAAAAACCGTCAACGTCAAGAACTGTGGGCAGAACGCCAAGATGTCTTAGGAACATGGCGAGTCCGTGAGGTAATATTTGATGCTACAGATCAAACATTTGAAGAATCATTCGGAATAGTTTATGTCTATACAGCAAAAGGGGAATGTATTGGTGAACCCCTTGCGGTACCTAAACTACCTACCGACAGAGAAATTATCTATCGACTCACACAACAAGCACAATATGCTATCCCAATCGGTTTAGAACAAATCACATCAGGTAGATATTTAGTAAGTCACAACGGTAGATTTCGTGCCATAGATAATCAAAAGCAACCTATCGCACCACAAGAGCGTTACTCTTGCTCGAAAATAATGAGAGAAATTGTTGGACACCATACCTTAGAAGCATACAATTTTGTATTGCCCCTTACACTAGAACTTGCCGGTGAATCTCATGCCATAGAACCTACACGTGGACGTTACCTACCTAGTCCGCACTTAGAAAGCGATTATCAAGTCAGTGGAACATCACCCACATTTCCACCTGTATTTACTGACACTCAGATTAGATTGACTTTTCCTAATGTGGATTCGATCAACAGCTTTAGAATGTTACGTTTACATATACGGTCTTCACAAATAAACAGAATCGAAGATCTTAACGAATATGGTGTGCAAATTCGCGGTGACTTTGTAATTGACCTTTCTGAACTACTGATAGAAGGTGTTATTGATACCTATATGATTGATGTGATTTATGGTTTTAAGTCACGTTTAGATAGACCTTTAGAACTAAGTGTCGTCCCAAATACAATCTTCGAATGGCAAGACTCTGATCTTTTCAATCCACTTCATCCCCCGCAGTTGAGCATATACAACCTCAATGCCACAGTGCATGTTCCAGCTCAAATAGCCACAGTACAACTCAATTCAGAATATACCCACATTCAATGGCATCATCTTGCTGAAGCTGAATGTCGAATCGACATTCATAGTGACACAACTATTGTACCCATAGCGTGGCAAGTTGATCGATTATATGCTTGGGTAACAGAAAAGGATTCCCAATTTACATCGATACCTCAAATTATCACCGAAGAGAATCTACAAGACGTGCACATTCACCTTGTCGGTAAACCCCACCAAATACTTTGGATGATGATTGGGGAGGTACCGTATAGTGTCACCCTAAATGCTAAAGGTAAAGAACACCTCGCCGTCAAGTATGACAACATATATGATGTATTCAGAAGTCAGAAGCAGATAGTTGTACCGCTAATGTTACAACTTCCTCAAGGTGACTGGCAATTTGCAACGCTTCATCGAAATGCCGTCATCCAATCTATTAAGTTCAACTTAATAGTAGATAAACATGCTGAGTTTTTGTCAATGTATGATGTTCAGACAAGTGCTCCTATGCACGGCAACTTCCAATTCGTCATGCAACAAGAGGACAAATCTAATCATGTTTTGAATATATCTATCCATAATATCGCTTCACAAATTATCCCTCTGCCCTTAAATCTACCACCCAACCCTTATCGAATTACCATCATGGAAAAGGGACAAATTATCTATGAAACAATCCTTAATTTATGGAAACCTAGACTTTTAGATTTCATGGTCAATTACAATCCCCAAGAAAATCAACTCAATATCAACTACGAAATTGATAAACACCGTTCACAAGATTACTATAAACTCAAAATATATGATTCTTCCTCCCAATTGATTAAACAATTCCCGCTAGATAGAGTGCACAATATTCGTCTATTGCCAGGTCGCTATTCTCTTGAGATTTTATGGGATATCGTATCCTTAGGTATACAGACACTGGATGTTGTTGCCGATAAAACCAACCAAATCCACAAGGATGTTGGTACAGATTTGTTGGAAAACTGGATTCTGGAATTATTGGAAGCGCGACCTGTTCGTTTAGACCCTCAACAACTTTTCAGCCTTGCCACCTTACCCCTATGGAATCCTAAAAATTCGGTAGTTTTACTTCTAAAGAAAAGGATAGAAAAAGTAGATCAACTTTGGAGTGCGCTAGGTAAACTTGTATATTTACAGAATTCACAATCATGGATGGAAAAACATTTACTACCCCCATCTTGGGTACTATTACACAATACACTTTCAGCGATCATTGATGATAATCATTATTGGCTTTTTCCTGAGCGTGTATTTGATCGAGGCGCCACAGGGATTGGAAAAATCGCCTTAAATACACCACAAGAAGGAAAAATTTACGGGTATGTGCGATGGATTAAGCGTACAGAAGGTGGAAGTTCCCTCCATATTTTTATCCCCCCAAAAGATTTAGGAGCTGATTCATATAGTGAACAAGATGAATTAGATTTTTATCCCGCCTACTACGATAGCGTGCACAAACAGTTCCATGGTTCAAGAAAAGGGGGAATTATTCCAGGTAAACAGTTAGATGGAGGCTATATTAAAGAAGTCGGTCATACACCATTGATGGCACAAATTATATCCGCAAATCGCCCGCTTATTCACAAATATACGCCTAAACAAACTTTTGATAGGTTACTCACCCGTAAATACTTACACGGAGAGGTGAAAGAAATTACACTCAAAGCGGCTGATCTAATGACACAGGTGGGTTATCGTTATGCTGTTGCCAAGTCCCTTGAATTGTATGCTAAAAATCAAGATTCCGAGAAACGCATTCACCATTTGGTTGGAGATAAGTTCAGTAAGCAGGTAACAAATGCTATTCAAAGAATGACTACACTTGCACATACCATTCGCATTCCATCTGTGATTGCCATACTAGAGTTCGTGCGCGAGATGGAGCACCAAGTCGATACCAGTTTAGAGGATCCATTGATGGCATTGGATCGCAATGTATTGATTTTAGCATTTGCTGTCCGTGTCAATGGTATTCCCCATACTGATCAGATATACCTCATCAACAAGAATCTTTCCCTTCCTCCCGATTTACTTCAGGCGAGACTTTATGATGCCTATCTTGCTTGTCCATTGTTGCTAGAATGGGCACTCATTTGGTCAGAAATTTTTATTGTAGGCAGTGCTAAATCCATATTAGGAGACACTCCATGAACCCCATTCAACTCTCACACCGTCTCAAGCAGACTTTTTCAGATTATTTGAAGACCACTTTTAACGTCAATAGAGACCTTAATCATACTGAGCTTGCCAGCGCAATTGAGCGTAGCCTCAATGTCGAGGGATCGCTCACACGTGGTCCATATCTTGAGATTACTCCGCCCTATGTAAGGGGCGAGTCAATAAAATCCCTCGTTGAAGAAGGCGTACTGTCGTCTTCCATGTTGTATCAGTTTCCTGCAGAAAATCTACCTCTACCTCTCAATATGCCACTTTACCAACATCAAGAAAAAGCAATTCGTCAAGTCATACAATCGCAACATAATATTGTTGTATCTTCTGGTACAGGTAGCGGCAAGACGGAAAGTTTCCTCATTCCAATTTTGAATGATCTATTATTAGACCCTACACCGGGTGTACGTGCTTTGTTGATCTATCCTTTGAATGCACTCGTTAACGATCAACTAGCACGCTTGCAACATCTCTTAAAAGAGACAGAAATTACTTTTGGGCGATACACTAGCGAGTTAGAAGAGAACCATAAAGATGCTATCGCAAAGTATCCCAATGCTCTCCCCAACGAAATCATCTCTCGTGAGCAAATCCGGAATGAGAATAAAATTCCACAAATCCTCATCACTAACTATGCTATGCTGGAGTATTTATTAATCCGCCCAGAAGACTCTGAGTTGTTCACACAGGGGGCGTGGCGTTTTCTGGTTTTGGATGAGGCGCATACCTACGCCGGTGCACAAGGCATTGAAGTAGGTATGTTGATTCGGAGACTCAAACATCGACTAGGTAAAGAACGTGGTCAGCTACGTTGCATTGCCACCAGTGCAACGCTCACCACCGAAGATGCACAAAAAGCACAAGACTTTGCCGAAAACCTTTTTGATGAGACTTTCCATGTCGAAGATATTATCTTTGGCAATGTAACTCTACAAAATCCTGACAGCGATCATTCGCATACACCTTCTATCGATTCCTACCTGCATGATAGTTGTTATAAACTTCTTGATGCAATGCGTACCACACCTGTTGAACTAGAGACTATCGCTATTGCCTTAGATGATGCTGGATTTATTCCCAATAGTTTGGATTGGGAACAACTAGCCAAACATTATGAAAATAATCCACATGGTTTTGTATGGGAGGTTATGCGTGCCAATACACACTTAATGCAATT
>Ga0172372_10012678_pt1 | contig 10543 bp, 7 predicted proteins | sample LakKiv5m_2_FD_114544 | JGI IMG/M metagenome (GOLD analysis project Ga0172372, IMG submission 114544) | Freshwater microbial communities from Kabuno Bay, South-Kivu, Congo - kab_092012_9.5m | ecosystem: Environmental > Aquatic > Freshwater > Lake | place: Democratic Republic of the Congo... | reverse complement strand
AAATTTGATTTGATTTATGCAGGAGCTCAAAAGAATCTTGGTCCGGCTGGGGTTACATTGGTGATAATTAAAAAGTCTATGTATTCCAAAATGGCTGATAGACACGTTCCAACCATGTTAAAATATCAAACACATGCAAAAAATGGAAGCATGTATAACACCCCTCCAGTATTTCCAATTTTAGTTTCTAAATACAACTTAGAGTGGGTTAAACAAATGGGTGGTGTGGAAGGAATGGAAAAGCGAAATACAGATAAAGCTAACCTTTTGTATTCTACAATTGACAACAGTCCCTATTTTCAAGGTACTGCAGAAATCAATAGCCGCAGTAAAATGAATGTGTGCTTTGTATTTAAACCAGAATTCATCCATTTGGAAGAAAAATTTGAAAATGCATGCAAAGAAAATGGCATTTCTGGAATCAAAGGACATCGAAGCGTGGGTGGTTACAGAGCATCTTTATATAACGCATTACCATTAGAGAGTGTTCAAGCTTTAGTTGATGTAATGAACAATTTCAATAATTAATATGAGAATTTTAGCTAATGACGGCATTGATGCTTCGGGAAAATTAATTCTTGAAAACGCAGGGTTTGAAGTAGATACACAAACAGTTTCTCAATCTGAATTAACCGATAGAATAAGTGATTATGATGTACTTATTGTACGAAGTGCCACAAAAGTTAATGCAGAAATAATTAAGTCTGGAACAAATTTAAAGGTAATCGCAAGAGCTGGTGTAGGATTAGACAATATTGACCTTAAGGCGGCTGGACAAGCTGGTATTCCAGTTTTAAACACTCCTAATGCATCCTCTCGCAGCGTGGCAGAATTGGTGTTTGCTCATGCTTTTTCTGTATCGAGATTCTTACACCTTAGCAATCAAAGAATGCCACAATTTGGCAAAGAAGAATTTAAATCCCTCAAAAAGACTGCTTCCGAAGGATTTGAACTGACTGGTAAAAGCATAGGTATAATTGGATTTGGTAGAATTGGTCAAGAGGTTGCGAAAATGGCCATTGGTTTAGGCATGAAGGTCTTAGTTTATGATTATAAGTCAAGATCATTTGATATAGTGGTTAATTTACACCCAGAATATCAAGTTAAAAACTTTCAAATTACCTTGAAAGGTCAAGACTTAGATACTGTATTAAGCCAAAGTGATATATTAACTGTTCACACTCCAGGTAGTGCCGAATCAATTGGTGAAGCTGAGATTTCTAAAATGAAAACTGGTGCGGTATTAATAAATTGCGCAAGGGGAGGAGTTGTAAATGAAATAGCACTTGCAAAGGCAATAAATGAAGGTAAATTGTCATTTGCGGGTGTGGATGTTTTTGAAAACGAACCACCAACTAACGATACTATTTTGTCCCTTAAAAATACTTCTTTGAGTCCACATATTGGCGCAAGCACTGCTGAAGCTCAAATGCGCGTTGGAATTGAATTGGCTGAGAAAATAGTTCAACATTTAAAATAACCCATTTTAATGAAGGTATTTCCCATCAATACATTGCTTCCCAAACAGGAAGTGGCTTCTGATATTGTGAGCTTAGGGTCTGGGAAGTTACCCGAACACATTTTAATTGAAAAGGCTCAAAATTCTGAATTAAGCTATTTAAGGATTGTAAAACCTCAATTCATCGATAGTGAACTGTTATCCGGAAGTGACGAATTTTATCAAGCTAGTATTGGATTTTTTAATAATTTAAAATCCTCCAATTCACTTAATCAATTTGAAAACGCCATTTTTTATTACCAACAAATTCACCACTCAGGTATAACCCTCGGAGGATGGATTATTGGTATTGATGGTGATGAGTACCTGAACGGAAACGTTAAAAGACATGAAAATACAATTCGAGCCAAGGAAGATCGTTTAGTTAAACATATTCAAGCGTTGAATTCAATGGCTGAACCAGTTCTATTATCTCAAATACTGCCAGAGAAGTTGAAGGAATTTGCTCAATCGGTTATTGGAAATACACCTAATTTGTCGGTAACAGATGAAATGTTGAATTTGCACCAAGTTTGGTTGATTCAAAATGATTCCTTACAAGCCTCTGTACTTAATGAATTTGAAAAACTAGATTCATTGTATATTGCCGATGGACATCACCGTGTTGCAAGTTCATCTAGGTTTTTGATTGATGAATTTGGACATAACTCAGGAAAAGGATTCATGGCTCTTATCATGAACGAAGATGATTTGTTGATTAAGCCATTCTACAGAATTGTAAAAACTGAACTAAGTCACTCAGAATTTCAATCCTTCCTTGAAAATCAAGGGATTCAATGCCATCCATTGGAGTTGGATGAAAATACTGACTATAAAGCCATTCCATTTCGTTCTGTTTGTTGCCTTTGTAACGGAAAAGCATTTATTTTTAAATTGCCAGAGTCAAATTCAATTAAAGCAGTTGATCAATTGGATGTATCAATCGCGGAATCGTTAATTTTTGGTCCAGCATTTAATATTACAGATTCTGCTCATGATACTAATATTCGTTTTCAAAGAGGAGATATGTCCATTCGAAAGATGATGGCTTATTTGAAAGAGGATGAAATAGGATTTTTATTCCATTCTAATACTATGGCTGAAATCAGAGCTGTGGCAGACGAAGGTTCGATTATGCCGCCTAAATCTACATTTATTGAACCTAAACTATTGACAGGTTTAATAGTAGAAACCTATAAGTAATCCTAAAATAATGAAAGTTGGGGTTTGTCGGGCAACAACTTAAAAACGGTTTGAATTAATTTATTCAATTCAAATAGGGTGTCCTTTTGAATGGTGTAGATGGAAGAAGTTTTTTGATATTTTAAATTGATGTATCCGTCTTCTTTTAGTTTCTGTAAATGCCCAGATACAGTGCTTTGAGAATAAGGCAATTTATCAACTATATCTTGGCATGTAGATGGACCCGATTCCATCAGAAACAATAAGATCTGAATTCGTGCTGGATGCCCAATGGCCTTTGATAAACTGGCTAGCTTTTCAGTTGATTCTGCAAAAGAGTCTGTCTTCTTCATGATTTATCGGTAAATGCAAATTTACGATAAACCCCAAAAAACAAATAATTTATTTCACAATTCTTTTATGCTTCCACCGTCTATGACTCCACAACCAAATTTCCGGTTGATTTAATATTTCATTTTCAATATGATATGAAATTCTCTCACTTATTTGATCTTCTGTTAATTCGGATGGATTTTCAACAATGGTTATAGACTGAGCGACATAATATCCGCGTTTTATTTTTCGACTATCCAAATAAACAATAGGTAAGTTAAATTTCTTGGCAATTTTAGCTGGTCCATTTAAAAATGCAGTTTCCTGGTTTAAAAAAGAATCAGCCCAATACACTTGATTGACCCCTGATGGATTCTGATCTCCAATGAGTGCAGTAACTGTTACAGCATCTCGATTATTTGAGAAGGCCCTCAATGTTTCGGTCATACTTACTGGTTTAGCTCCAAACTTTGAACGAATTTGATACATAAACCAATTAAATCCTCCTGAACTCAGTGTTTTATAGGTACAAAAAACTTGCTGTTTACAGGTTAATTGAGACATTAGACAAATCCACTCCCAATTGCCACAATGGCTCATTACTACAATAAAACTTTGATTGCGTTGGTAATAATCTAAATAGAGTTCTTCGCTTTCATTGACCATTCTTGATTTCATTTGACTTTCTGTTATGGAAAATCCTTTAATGGTTTCAACAAATAAGTCTGCTAAATGCCGGTAGTATTTTTTTTCGATTTTCCTGTGAAAACTTTCACCCCTTTCCGGAAAAGAATTTTGCAAATTTTGAAAAACAATTTTCCTCCGATATCTAAATACATGATAGAGGAGAAAAAAGACCAAATCTGAAATTCGGTATAAAAACCAAAACGGAAGTAAGGAAAGTAAATAAAGCCACGGAAATACCAAAAATTTGAAAAGGGTGGGTGCTTTAGGTATTTCCGGTGAATACATAAATCTGAATTACAAATAGTGGAATTGTTGTCCTGGCTTCAAAGCTTTAACAGAATAGTACATCAAGTCAATGCACCCTTGAATATCATCGTGATGCACGGTCTCAACCGTTGTATGCATGTATTTCAATGGCAATGAAATTAATGCCGAAGCAACCCCAGTAGAAGAGTAGGCAAAACTATCAGTATCTGTTCCAGTTGATCGACTCACTGCATTTCTTTGAAAATCAATATTGTTTTCTTTTGCAACTTGAATGATGAATTGAAGTAAATTATTTTGAACTGCTGGACCGTAAGTGACAACAGGACCTCTTCCACATTTACAATCACCCTGTTTCTTTTTGTCATACAAAGGAGAATGAGTATCATGAGTCACGTCTGTAATGATAGCCACATCTGGATTGATTCTTCTTGATATCATTTCTGCACCGCGCAATCCAATTTCTTCCTGCACTGAATTCACAATATACAATGAAAAGGGTAGGTCAATGTTGTTTTCTTTGATAGTCCTAGCAACCTCGGCAATCATAAATCCACCAATTCTATTATCTAATGCCCTTCCAATCAAAAAGTGATCATTCAGCCATTCTGAACCTGCTTCAAAAACGGCCACTGCTCCAATATGAATACCTAAGGCTATAACTTCTTCTTTGTTTTTACATCCAACATCAATAAAAATGGTGTCCTGTTTGGTTTCAGGGTTTTTATCTGGTCTTACGTGAATTGCGGGCCATCCAAAAATACCCTTAACAATTTCACCATTCTCGCAGAAAATGTTACAACGCATGCTCGGTGCAATCTGGAAATCACTTCCACCGTTGCGAATAACATAAATATAACCGTCATCGGTAATATGATTCACAAACCAACTAATTTCATCGGCATGAGCTTCTAAAACTACTTTATATTCTTTACCAGGATTGATTACGCCAACTGCAGTTCCGTATACATCCATAAATTGCTCATCAACATATGGCTCTAAATAATCCAACCAAATCTTTTGGCCACTATACTCAAATCCCGTTGGAGAGACATTGTCAAGGTATTTATGCAAGAATTCTTTTGATTCGTTTCTCATAATTACAAATTTAAGGAAACGGTTCAAAAATCAACTAAAAAAGAAAAGCCCCGCTTTCGCGAGGCTCTTTTTTTTGTGGGGGCTACTGGATTCGAACCAGTGACCCTCTGCTTGTAAGGCAGATGCTCTGAACCAGCTGAGCTAAGCCCCCTTTTATTCGTTCTTGATTCGAGTGCAAATATAGAGACGTTTTCCTAAAACACAAACCCAATTTGAAAAAAATCAGTGTTTTTTCGAATCAAATCATCTTAATTGTTCATTATCAAATCATTGTATTTAAAAAAAATTATCCGTGATTTCTAGGTTCAACATCAATCGTCTGAAATTGCATTACATTAACCATACCAGGTGCTGCTCCTTTCTGTTTACTCACAAACTTTCTTTCAGCAATCATTACAGTTTGTATGCCTTGATGCTTTCCTTTTGAATGAAAAGCAGCCAATTCAGCCGCATACCTAACAACATCTTTGGGAAATTCTCTCAATTTTTTTCTAACAATGACATGCGAACCAAAAACTCCCATTGCGTGCAACCACAAATCGTTCTTTTTACTCAATCTTAAAAGTTCGTCATTGCTTTTGGCATTTTTACCAACCCAAACTTCAAAACCCTGAAAATCATACAGCTTATATGGGAAAACTTTGGCTTTTATTTCTTTCTGGATATTCTTTTTTAGCCCACCTTCTGCCAAGTTGAGATCCTTTGAATTTTCTGCAGACAAAACTTGACTCAAAGCCAGTTCTTTGCTTTCCAATTCCTTTTGGTTGAATTCTAAATTTTCAGAAAACTTTGCCACCTCAATAGATTCATTTTTGGCCTTTCTATAATACTTTTCGGCATTTTCGGCCGCAGTCAATTCTGAATTTAATTTCACCCTAATTCTGTGTCCCGTAAAGTAATCGGAAATCAATGCTTCACTGGTCCCTTTTTTAATACTGTGTGCGTTCGTTAGCAATAAATCACCCAATTCTTTAAAACTCCTTCTCGTTGAAATTTCATGGATTCGCGCACTTAAATTCTTAATTTGGGAGCGATGGAGCTTAATTTCTTTTTCCAATTTACCAATTAGGTCTGATTTCTTTTTATTGAAAAAGTACCTTTTACTGTAAGATTTAAAAAACTCCTCTAACAAATCTCCCCAATCCTGGAAACTAGAATTACCCTTTGTCAATTGAAGATTGTCTTCAATTGTTGTTAATTTACCGAGTTTGAAAAAATCCATTCTACCTAAAATTTCGGTTTGAACTTCTAAGTTTTCACTAAAAAAGCGCTGATCAAATAATAAATCTAATTCATTTATATTTAGTGATTTAAATCTATTTATAAAATCTAACTTGGTATAACATTGGCTATAATTACGCAAATCACGATCTAAATCTTGAAAAACAAATGAAGTTGAATTTGGATGCAGAAATTCCCAGTCGTTTTTCAAATTCAAACGAAAAATCGAATCGGGTAGGACCTCACCTGGGGCGTATAGTAATAAATTTGAATAACGTCCAAATCCTTTTATCAGCAACCTGTATTGATTTGAAAATTCAATCGTTATTTGCCTATCAAACAATGCCCAATAAATATTTATAACACATTGATTTATTAATTCTTTGAATTGAACTACTGCATTTTGCCTTGTTTTGGAAGTGTTCTTTATTTGATTGCCTTCCGAAATAATTAGTTCACCATCTATGAATTTAAATTCATAGACTTTCTCAAAGTTTTTACCAGCAAACTGAATCAACAGAGAGTCTTTGCTAAAACTGATGGCATTCTGAAAATATGTTCCCAAGATTTCAGATGCAAATCTCTCTGACCAATAGTAGTAGGTCCAATGACTTGAAATCACAACTTCAAATTTCGTTAATTATTTTGACCTAGGTCTAATCAAATAAACTGAATGTGATTTTATCCTTGCTGCAGATTGGTTGCTTCTATATCTAATAACTACTGAATATAGCCCTTCTTGGCATTCTTGATGATCAAAAGTCCCGTCCCAAAAACCATTTAATTCATTGCTTACAAATACTTGTTGACCCCAGCGATTGAAAATTAATACATTTACCTCTTTACCACCAATAACATTCCAATTAAAAACATCATTTAAACCATCATTATTGGGAGTAAATGCTGTTGGTATTATAAAGAAAACCGTATCCTTAAAACATATTTCTTTTGTAAACGAATCTACGCAACCTCCATTATTTTGGATTATCATGGATAAAAAATGTTGAGACCCTGAATCTATTAATACATTGAGATTATTGAACGGAATATAATTAGCTATATAGTTTCCATTCAAATACCATGAGCCTGAAGTTCCACCCAATGAATTATCGAAAACTTGTACATTACCGTCTACAGGTGTGAAACAATTCCCAACTTGAGGCTGTTTTACTGAGAATGAAGCATTGATTCCTGGAAAGCCTGGGATTTCAATTGACGTGTCAGAGTAGCAACCCGTATTTATATCTGTAACAAATAGTTTATACCTATTACCTACTGAAGCAAAAATGGTATCATTTTTAAATATTCCTGTTGGACTCAATTTCCAAATACCTAAATTTCCATTACCCAATTTAGGCAACACAAAGCCTAATTTACCATAGCATAAAGGATCACTTAAAATTAATTCAAACCAAACTTTTGGATGAACATTCACAGAAATTTGCACTGAAGCGTCTTCTGAACAGCCATCAGACACTGTGAGAGTTAACAGTGTATTTGAAATCGGGGTGAGGTAGGTTTTATTACCAAATTGGCCATGAGACCAACTGTATTTATAATTCCCAATTCCACCAAATGCTTGCGCTGAATATAAAACAGTCGTACCCAAGCAAACACTATCACTTAAGGGATCTATTTCCACCCTTATTGAATCTGAAACTTTTAAATAAGTAGAGTCGATGTTAACACAACTATTCGGATGAAATATATAAACAAATTTATGATTGCCGACGCCTAAATTCATTGGTTTTACCTTTAAACCTGAATCTAATAAACCGTTCCAATAAAACTGACCTCCTTTAGGATAGGCAATCAAATCAATCCACTCGTTTTTGTAACAATAAAATGGTGTAAATTGTGTAAAATCAATTTTTTGTAAAGTATCTACATTTAAGAACATAGTATCTTTACACCCATAAATATTTTCGAATTGAAATACATTTATTCCAATATTTAAAAATTTTTGATTTACTTTTTGAGGATGAGTGGTTGAAACCCCTTTTCCAGTATAAAATCCGCTTTCTCTATATTCAAAACTGAATGTATCAATATTTCTACAAATTGATGAATCCGAGTTAAATTTTGGAGCAGGGAGTACATTTATTTTTACAGAAGTCACACACCCTTTTGCTGAATATTCCAATGTATGAATCCCAGTTGATATTTTTTCTCTAACCTTGATTATACCGCTGTTGGAAGCCGGAAAAGACCAATTTCCATTTAAGATATTTGGTGAAAAATGGGAAAATAAACTTATTGAATCTATTTCTGGACAAATATTAAATGTATCCTTCGGATTTAACTCATTATTCATTATATAAACTAACTTTTGATCAATGCACCCTTTGCTCTTGATAAAAACTGTATCTACTGCAGCTTTTCCATTGCTCCAATTAGAATTGTAAGTGCCTTTATATGAATCAACAATTCCTTTTCCAAACCACTGATAATCATTGCTTGACCTAAATCCACTTAAAGTAATAAATGAAGTTTGATTCGGATCAGGACAAAGAGTATCATCTTTACCCGCAAAACATGGCAAAACGGTCAATAATGTTGTGTCTCTGCAAGTTCCTCTCCCTTGAAATATAATATTTTTATTTCCAGGACCTCCCATCAGGCTTGGATTATACCATCCGTAATAACTATTTTGAAGTCCTACAAAATATGAAGGGATGAGGCCTAACGGTGAAAAATTTAATGTATCTCGCACTGAAGATTCACAAGTTGTATCAAATTGAGGGACTGAAATATTTTGAACTGTTATTTTCTTGTTTGCTATACAACCTTTCCAAGAATATGTAACTGTATAAACACCAATAGAATCTGGCAGGAAAAGACCTGCAGGATTTATTTTAGGTCCGCTCCAAACACCATCAGCAGGACCAAACCAATATACAGAATATGCGGTTTTTGATGGACAAAACACATTATCATAATTATAAGGGATTAAAACTGAAACAATAACAGTATCAGCACAATCTCCAATTTGATACCATACTTTGTTTACTCCATAATTGCCTAATGGCTTAAATTCACCCGTATGTGAATTTAAAATTCCTTTACCATACCATTTTCCGCCCGAGGGGTTGGCAAATAATTTAAAATTATTAGAATAATAACAAACACTTGTATCATTTTGAGCTGACGGGGGAGCTAAAACCTTAATTAAGATTGAATCAGTTCCGGGAATTGAAACACCATCTGAAACCGTCAATTTATACCATGTATCTTTTTTAGGGCAAACGCTTTGATCCTTTGTTTTTGGTAAATTTGGCGACCAGCTTAAAAGATATTTACTAGAGTCACCACCTTTTATTTTAGCGGTAATTTTAGCACATCCTCCTAAACATATGGTATCTATTGAATTAGTAAGGGCTACTTCTATAGGACAATCAGTAATTTTAAAAGATCTAGATGACTTAAGCCAATATATGCTATCACAAAAATCTCTGTATCCATGTTTATGATTAACAGTAAAACTTCCATTTTGAATCATGTTTTTAATATGAAATTCAAACTGATTTGACTTGTTATTCGAAACATTTTGTGGCAAGATCTTCCAAAGTTGCAAATTTGATATTTCAGTGTTTGTTAAATTCATTGAATCTCTATCAATTGCCTGATCTAACACGATAGTGATAATTGAATCCGAACATTTTACAACATTTTTTAATGTTAAAACAACTGCTTTGGGTGGAACAATCTTTCGAATTAATTCTGCTTCCCAACCCGAACAAGAAACTGATTTATCTGAGATAAAATGCAAGGTTATGAAGCTATCTGAACTTGATACAGTGCCAGGATTATTACTTCCAGAATATTTCCCTAATAATGTAGCATTGGTGTCTTTACCATCGAAAATTCTTAGAATATCATTATCTTTTTCTGTGCAAAACGAATTAAATTTTAAACTGATTTTACTTGCACCGGGTATCGACAATGTAAAAGTGTAATTCTCATTGTGATCATATGTTCCTTTAGTTTTCCCATTGTCTGAATCAGTTACTTTTCCATCGCAAATTCTAAAATGTCCATTTTGCATGGTAAATATGGATTGACCATGCAAAATATTTGTAAAAATAATAATCCCAATAAAAAACCACTTTTTCATACACTCATCTAACTATATTAACGTTCGGTGTAAAAATTAGATTGCTCCAGTTTTGTGACCTATCTTTTATTTTGATTTCAAAATATGTCGACTCTAATTTGCCTGTTCCAATTAAAAATAAATTGTTTATCTTGATATTTATTTTT
>Ga0172372_10012676_pt1 | contig 10543 bp, 8 predicted proteins | sample LakKiv5m_2_FD_114544 | JGI IMG/M metagenome (GOLD analysis project Ga0172372, IMG submission 114544) | Freshwater microbial communities from Kabuno Bay, South-Kivu, Congo - kab_092012_9.5m | ecosystem: Environmental > Aquatic > Freshwater > Lake | place: Democratic Republic of the Congo... | reverse complement strand
CAAAAAAAAATAAAATAAAAAATTTTATTTATGCTTCTTCTGGAAGTGTATATGGCATAAAAAAAGAAAATAAAGTTAACGAAGATTTAGATCTTCTTCCAATAAGCGACTATAATAAAACTAAAATGATAGCTGAAAGAGTAGTGTTATCATATAAAAAATATTTTAAATATTTCATAATAAGACCTGGTACAGTCTTTGGTTATTCAGACAGAATGAGATTAGATTTAATGATAAATGTTTTAGCTTTTCAAGCGCTTACCAAAAAAAAAATTACAGTATTTGGAGGGAAACAAACAAGACCATTTATTCATATTGACGATATGGTGTCAGTATATGAGCACTTTATTTTTAAAAAAAATAAAAGCGGAATATATAATGCCTCTTTCGGAAATTTATCGGCTTTAGGTACGGCAAAACAAATTTGTCTAAAAATTCCTAAAACTAAAATAAATTTAAAAAAATCTAACGACCCTAGATCGTATAGACTAAATTCAGATAAATTAAAAAAAACTGGTTTTAAATTTAGAGTGAATTTACAACAAGGCATAGATAATTTTATTAAAAATTTTAATTCAGGAAAAATAATTGATAATAAAAGCTGCTATTCAATTAATTGGTTAAATAAAAAAAAATAACTTTTTATATAATGAAAAATATAATTGTTTTAGGAAGCAATTCTTTTGCCGGATCTAGCTTTGTTGACTTTTGTCTTAAAAAAAATTTAAAAATTATAGGCATAAGCCGCTCTTCTGAAAAAAATAAATGGGAATTAAAATATCAAACAAATAATAATATAAATAAATTTAAGTTTTATAAAATTAATATCAATAAAGACTTAGATAAATTAAAAAAAATTATTAATAAAAAATCAACTGTTGTTGATTTTGTGGGTCAAGGCATGGTTGCTGAAAGCTGGGAAAATCCACACCAATGGTTTGAAACAAACGTTCTAAGTAAAATTAAATTAATAGAACTATTAAAAAAAATTGAAGTTCACAAATATATAAGAATATCCACTCCTGAGGTTTATGGTTCGTCTAAAAAAAAATTATTAGAAACTGATAAATTTAACCCCAGCACACCCTATGCATTAACTCACTCTACTATTGATCAATTTCTAACTTTGCAAAAAAAAAACCATAATTTTCCTTGCTACATCCTTAGATTTGCAAATTTTTATGGCGAATATCAGCCTTTATACAGGGTAATACCCAAAACTATAATTTCAATTTTGAAAAAAAGAAAAATGAACCTACATGGAGGCGGAAATTCTCTAAGATCTTTTATTTATATAGATGATTTTTGCGACGCCATTTACTCAACTATTAAATTAAAACAAACAAAACAATTTATATTTAATATTTCTTCTAATGAAATCCTAACTATCAAAAAACTTATAAAAATTATATGTAAAAAAATGAATTATAATTTTAATAGTTTAATTAAAATAACTTCTGATAGAAAAGGTAAGGATAAAATGTATTTTATGAACTCAAATAAAGCAAACACTATCTTAAAATGGAAAAATAAAGTAAGCCTTGATAACGGTCTTGATAAAACAATTTCTTTTATGATTAATAATTTTAATAAAATTAAATTACTAAAAGACAAATATATACACAAAGCATAAATGAAAAATTTTAATTTTTTACCTCAACAATATAAAAGAAATAAAAAATTTAAGATTTCTCACAATTATTTAACAAAACAATTTGCTGATTATAAAATAATTTTTAAAAAAATTGAAAAAGTAATAAAATTTAATGATTTTACGTTAGGACAAAAAGTAAACGAATTCGAAAAGAATTTTGCTTCTAATATGAAAGCAAAACACTGTATTTCTGTAGGTAGTGGCACCGATGCAATTTATCTTGCATTAAAAACTTTGGGCCTCGGTAATGGCGATGAGGTAATCACGACACCTTATACTTTTTATGCAACTGTAAATGCTATCATTCAAGCAGACTGTAAGCCGAAATTTGCTGATATATCCTATAAAGATTTTAACATTGATCCAAATTTAATTGAAAAAAAAATAACTAAAAAAACTAAAGCTATTCTTGTTGTTCATTGGTCTGGGAGAATTTGCGATATGGAAAAAATAAAAAATATCGCAAAAAAACATAAATTATTTATTGTTGAAGACGCTTGTCATGCAGCTCTGGCATACAGAAAAGGTACGATGGCTGGTAATTTTGGAGATATTGGTTGTTTTAGTCTGCATCCGCTAAAAAATTTAAACGTTTGGGGTGATGGCGGAATGATTATCACTAATAAAAATATTTACGCAAAAAAATTAATGTTGCTTAGAAATCATGGTCTTAAAAATAGAAATAACATTGAGATTTTTGGTGTAAATTCAAGGTTAGATACTATTCAAGCTGTTGTTGCTAATCATGTATTAAAAAAATTAAATAATATTACAAACAATAGAATTAAAAATGCAAAATATTTAGATAAAAAATTAAGAACAATAAAAGAAATATATATTCCTGAAAGACTCATCGGTACTAAAGAAGTATTTCATCTCTATTGTTTGCAGGTTAAAAATAGAAATAAACTTAACAAATTCCTATTATCAAAGGGAATAGATGCAAAAATACACTATCCTATTCCAATGCACCTTCAAAAACCTTGTAGAAAACAATTTGGTTATAAAAAAGGTGACTTTCCTATTACTGAAAAAGTTTGCAGTACAACAATTTCTTTACCTGTTCACGAATTTATTAAAGAAAAAGATTTAAATTTTATGGTTACTCAGATTAAAAAATTTTATTCAAAATAAATAAATTCATAATCACCAGAATATTTAAATTTTTTAAAAATCCATTTCCATTCATCAATGCTAAAAAAACTCTCACATGTTAATGCCCAACACTGAAGATTAAATAATTCACTATTATTTCTATAACTTTCAGTCATTATAAATTTCCTTTTACCAACTCTTTCTATCTCACCGAGACATTTTTCAAGATCATAAATCTTTAAATTATGCACACAACCAAATGAAATAACTAAATCAAAATAATTTTTTTTGTATGGGTAATTTGAAGAAGCATTTCTTAATTTCAAGAATTTTTTTATAGGTTTTGGAGAATTTTTTATTGCATAATTTGAAATATCAAAACCACAAATTTCTATTTGTGGTAAAATTTTTTTTATTTCATATAACAAAAACCCTTTTCCACACCCTACGTCTAGAATTTTTGAATTATTTTTAAGACTATAAAATTTAATTAATTTATTAGCAACGGGCGTCCAATAATTAGGAATATACTTATAGCCCCCATAACCAGATTTTCTTGAACCATCCCAATATTCTTTTTCATATTTTTTTGCTATGCCCATGTACTTAACTTTATTATTTAGCATTCGTTTTAGATAATTTCTTTTTGTTGTCTTATGTAAATTCGAAAATATTTCTACTAATTTACTCATTAATAAATTTTAAAGTTTTTTTATAAATGCTCTTTGAGTCAATGCCGCAATAATTAAATAATTGCCCCTGCGTTCCATATTTTTTAACAAATTTATTATTAATGCCAATCCTTCTCAATTTACATAATAATTTTGGATTTTTTTCATTTAAAACTTCCATAACTAAAGATCCAAAACCGCCTGATAAAATATGTTCTTCGACAGTAATTACAAATTTTGCTTTTTTTGAATATTTAATTAAACTCTTGCTATCAAAAGGTTTTATTGATCCATAATGTAAAACAGCACTATTAATCCCAATCTTATTTAGTTTTTCTTTTACAAATAAACTTTCTTGAGTCATTACACCGGTCGTTACGAATAAAATATTATCTGCTTTTCCAAATAAAATAGCTTTTCCAATTTTAATATTTTTGATTTTTGAACTGACAATTTTATCTCCACCTTTTGCCAAACGAATATACATTGGACCTTTAAAATATTGAGTCTGAAGAATTAATTTTTTCATTTCATAACTATCACATGGTGCAATGATACTCATATTTGGTATTGTTCTCATGATAGCTATATCTTCTATTGCTTGATGTGTTGGACCTAAAGGAGCGTAAACCAAACCTCCACCGTTTCCTATTAATCTTACAGGTAGATTGTGCAATCCAAGATCAATGATATTTTGCTCAAAGTTTCTTCTGGTTATAAAAGTTGCTATTGTATTAAAATATGGAATAAATCCTTCTAGAGCCAAACCTGCCACCATGCCTGTAATATGTTGCTCCGAAACACCTTCCATAAAAAATCTATTTGGAATTTTTTCTTTAAAATCATTAAGAACTCCTGCTCCTAAATCTGATCCGATAAAACAAATCTTTTTATTAGTTTTAGCCATTTCATAAATGGTGTCTAAGCATGTTTTTCTCATGATTAAGCTAAGGCCTTTCTTATAGAATCTAAATCTTTTTTATCTAAAAAAGATTTATGATGCCATTCCGGGTTGTTCTCGGCTACACTTACACCTTTACCCTTTACTGTGTGACAAATAATAGCTTTTGGAAAATTTTTTATTCCTTTTAAATTTTCTAACACTTTTTGTAAACTATTTACACAATGACCATTAACTTCAAAAGTTTTAAAATTAAAACTTAGCAATTTCTCTTTTAGAGGATGAAGATCGCATATATCTTTAATTGCCCCATAGGACTGAAGTTTATTGTAATCTATTAACAAATTTAGATTATCTAATTTATGTTTTGAGGCTGAGAGTAAAGCTTCCCAAATTGACCCTTCATTTAACTCTCCATCACCACACACCACATAATACTGCAATTTTTTTTTTTTAATTTTACTTGCCAATGCCATGCCTACTGCAATTGGAAGCCCATGCCCTAAAGCTCCGGTTGAAATTTCGACTCCTTTAATTTTATCATGCTCCGGATGCCCCCCTAATTGAGAATTAAATTTTCCAACACTTAACAATGATTTTTTGGATATGTAACCCTTCTGATAAAGCATGACATATAAAGCTAAACAGCCATGACCTTTGCTTAAAATAAATTTAGACTTACCTTTTTTTATAAATTTATCAAACAAGACTCTAATTATTTCAATTAATGACAAAGCGGAACCAACATGTCCTCTTTTTTCGCTCTCTAAACATTGAAAAACAAGTTGTCTTAAATATTTAGACTTTTGATCTAATTTAATATTATTTGAATCTGTTATAAAATTTTTCATTCAAAAAATTTTTTTATTGAATTGCAAATATATAATATTTGATTTTTGGTTAAAAATTCATTTATTGGTAAAGACAAAATCTGATTCGCTTGCTCTTCTGTATTAGGTAAATCTAATTTTTCTTTAAACATATTCTTGTATGCTGCCTGTTTATGGATCGGTATAGGATAATGTATTCCAGTTTCTATTTTTTTTAATTTAAGAAATTTTATTAATTCATCACGATTTTTAGTCTGAATTACAAATAAATGATAAGTATTATATTCCTGTTTTAATTCATGAGGCAGAACAACGGGCGCATCTTTGAGATACTCGAAATATAATTCTGCATTTTCTCTTCTTTTTTTTATAACATAATTTAAATTATCAAGTCTTTTCATAACAATCATTGCCTGCAAAGAATCCATTCTCGAAACATATCCAAAAGTTTCAGAATTATTTCTATCTACAAGGCCATGGTTGATTAATTTTTTTATTTTTAAATAATAATCTTTATTATTTGTTATGACGAATCCTCCATCACCACATGCGTTTAAATTTTTTAAAGGATGGGTTGAGAAACATCCTATATCGCCGAAGGTACCAGAAAATTTATTATTATACTTTGATCCAATTGCTTGAGCACAATCTTCTATTATTTTTAAATTATATTTTTTTGAAATCTCAACAATTTTTTCCATATTAGCGACTCTGCCACAAAGATGTACAGGCATAATTGCTTTTGTTTTTTTGCTCAAAAATTTTACAATTTTATTTTCATCAATAAGTTGATCATTTTTTACATCTACAAAAACTGGTCTTGCTCCGAGATGAACTATTGAAGCGGTCGAAGCTATGAATGAATTTGCGGGAGTAATAACCTCGTCTCCTTTTTTAATCCCAATAGCAAACAAAGCTAAAGTAAGCGCGTCAGTTCCACTATTAGTACATACGCAATATTTACTTTTATTGTATCTAGCTAATTTTTTTTCTAACTTTGTGATAACATTAGATCCTACATAATCACCACTTCTTAAAATTTTTTTAATCTCAGGAAGAATTCTTTTTTCTTCTTTTCTCCACTGTTTTTTAAGATTAACTCTGCTGATAATTTTCACTTTAGAATATGATTTATTTGTTTTAGCAATTGGTTTTTTTTTAAAAATGAAGAATTATTAACGACTGAAACTTGATAGCCAGCAGATAAGGAGGATATAAAAAGTGATAAATCGTTCTGCAAACCAACAAATTTACATAATGAAAAAATACTTAATAATGCATCTCCAGCGCCAACCTTATCTAGTATTTTCTCAGAAAATGCTGGACAATAATTGAAGCCTTCTTTCTTAGAGTAAGAAATCGCTCCAGAAATACCTGTCGTCACAACTACAACTTCTGCATTTAAGGATTTTTGCAATTTAATTATCAATTCTTCTGTTGAACTGATTTTATCTTTAAATTCATATACTAATTCACTTTGATTAATAACTACAGCTTTTGGATTTTGATACTTAAATAAGCTATGAAAACCTCTATTAGATGAATTTATCTGAGAATTAATAGTATAATTAAATCTATTTTTACTTATAAAATCTGAAATTTTTTTACTAATTAAACCATGTCCATAATCGGATATAATAAAGTAATTATTTTTTTTTCTATTTATTAATAATTTTAATATTTTTTTTTCTAGAACATTAGAAATCTGATCTTGATTTAATGAATACAGTCCAAATAATTTAGTATTAGTATTTATATCTAAATATCTGTTTTTTAATATATCTGTACCTTTTTTATTAAAAACTAAATCAAGAAATAAATTTTTATTTTTATTTTTAGTTAGATAATCTTTTATTATTTTTTTAGAAAAAATAGAAATTAAATTTGTTTTTTTTGAAAAATCCGAAACATTTTTAGCTATAGCAAAACTCCCCCCTGGATAACGTTTCTCAGCTTTTTTATTAAAAACTAAAAAGGGATCTTTTCCAGAAATTCCTATAGGCTCACAAGATATATATTGATCTATTATTATTTCTCCAAAAATATTAACAGATAAATTAGAAATTTTATTAATCACTTTTTCAATATAGATAAAGCTATATTTATTTTTTATCTGTTTTAAAAAAAGATTTTGATCATTATTAAACTTATTATCAATCTTATTAATTATTGAACTTGAGCTGAAAGTAATACCAGTTGTATATACTATTCTTCCTCCGCACTTTAAAACGGCTTTTCTTTCTTTATTTAGATTGTCTGTAATATCTTTACTATTTTTATAATCTGGGCCTTTCACATAAAAATTAGGTTTTATTAATTCGACATTTTTTATAGCTGTCGGATAATCACTTGGTACAACAAAATCAACTATGCTAAGCGAGGAAATAGTAAGCATTCGATGCTCTAAAGAAAAATGAGGGCGCCCAATTCCTTTATTGACGTATCTATCAGATGTGACGGAAACAACTAGTATATCTCCAAATTTTTTTGCATATTCAAAATGCTTTATATGTCCAAGATGAAGAACGTCAAAAACCCCATGACACAAAACAATTCTTTTTTTTTCTATTTTTAATTTTTCAAAAATCTCTTTAATTTTTTTTATATTTTTATTTATAATTTTCATATGATTATTTGGATAATAAATACTTTTTCTTCAGTATAAATAATTATATATAGATAATTTGCCTATCAAAAGATATTTAACTTTAATCATTAACATTTAAAAAAAATAACATTAAATGAAAAAAATACTTAATTTTCTCTTTAATATTGATCCATATATAATATTAGAACCTGATAAGTTTGTAACAAGTTTAAATCTCTCAGGTATATTAAAAAACCTACTATTTTTCCTAAAAAAAGTTCAATTAAAAAAGATAATTAAATATTTTTTTTTCATATTTAGATTCATTTCTATAAAAGTAATAATTATATTTTATCTGCCTTTAATTATTTTTTTTAAATATTCCAGTTATAGATTTTTAAGTTTGAGTTCAAATCAACTAGGTTCACTAGCGCATAATTTAGATGCTCAAATAAAACTTAGTTTCTTAGAGAGAAAAAAACCAATAATTATCCTGCCTAAATATAGTCCTTATGAAAAAAATTTTAGAGATATTCTAATAAATGATTTTACTTATATAAATAATTCTTTTGTTTCAATCATCTTACTACCTTTGATTTTTTCAGACTCTATCTCTTATAAACCAGAAGATGTTGAAACTTTTTTAGTTAAAAGACAAAAAATAACTACTATTAAAAATACTTTCTACAATCAAATACTATCACAATATGAAAAAAAATTTAAAGATTCTTCGACTATTTTTAAATTAAAAAAAGAAGTTTCAAATAATTTACAAGATAAATTTAAAAAATTATTTAATAACATTAATATTAAAAATACTTTTGTAATTCATGTTAGAGATAGTTCTTTTTATAAAACATCTTTATTAAGAACAGCCAACTTAAATAATTATATTCCAACAATTAAATACCTGTTAAGTAAAAATTATCAAATTATTAGACTTATTCATAATAATGAAAAAAAACTATTTTTTAAAAAAAACTATTTTGAATTTAATCATGAAAAAGAAACAAATAAATCTTTACAAACATTTATTGTTAAAAACTGCAAAGGTATAATATGCTGTCACGGAGGACCATCAAGTTTTGCTGCAATGTTAGGAACACCAATTTGCCAAACTAATGTAATTCCATTTGACCATGTGCACGCAAATAAAGCACAAGATATATACATCCATAAAAAGATAAAAAAAAATAATAAATTAATCAATTATAATTCAATTTTTAACACTAATTTAAAATATTTATATAATCCAGAGCAATTAAAAAATTTAGAATTAATGGAAAATTCTAAATTTGAAATAATAAATGCTGTAAAAGAGTTTGAAAAAAATTTAAAAAATAATTTTTTTGGAAAATATAAATTGTTAAAAAATAAATATTATAATCACATTCCAAAAAATTTAAGCATTTATTATTCTAACGCTAGGATTTCAAAATATTTTTTAAAAAAAAACTCTTCAATTCTCAATAATTAATTTAATTTGAATACTTGTAATTACTTAAGATTATTCTGTTCTCTCTAAAATCTAAAAAAGAATTATAAGCATAAATTAAAATACTATTTTTTCTTATACTAATATTAGTTTTTTCATTAAAGACGTAAGAATGAAAAAAATATTGACCTCTGAATGTTTTAAACTCATTATTCTTTATATCTCGAAATTCATTTGTATTTGAATAAGTAATAGGAAAAACTGCTAAACAAGGAAACTTGCTAGAGTTAATCAAAAATTCCAAATATTTCTTATCTGCGTTTCTAGTTAAATCGCACTTTTCTAAAGGTATTTTTATATTCTTTAAATTATTTTTTATATAAAAATTATTCAGCATTTTATTCTTATTAAAATAAAAATCCTTATAATCATTAATATAAATTATGTTATCAAATTTTTTTGATATGAATTTAGGGTATTTGTAGACGTATAATTCAAAATTATTAAAATTTAAGATCTCTTTTAATTCAAAATTCAACCTTATGTCGGATAAGATATAGTCAATTTGATAAATATTATTTAATTTGCTCTCTAAAGCGTCAATGGGAACCACATTCTTGGTTTTATTTTCATTAAAATTAATTAAATTCGCCGCCAGAGTTGAAGTATTCAATAATAAAGAGTGGCCAACATTAACAACTACCCTGGATCTAAAAAACTCATTCCAAGTTAAAGAATGTTTAAAATTATTATTATACATCATCATTGTCTCGCCTAGCATGGCACCAGAAGAACCGTCTAATAAATATTTAACAAAGTCTGAAGAATGGTGTGGCATATTTATAAAAAATATATTTTTACTATATTTATCATTCAAAAAAATTAATTCATTATCTTGCCAAAAATGTCTTTTTAATAATTTTGTTTGTCCTAAATATTTACTCTCTAAAATCAACTTATTGTGATTTAGAAATTTAGAAAAGTTGGTAAATACCTGATAAAAAATAATAACGAAAATGAAACAAAATAAAATTTTTTTTACTATATTTTCTGATTTGTGAATAACAAAAATAATTAAACTTATAAAAATATACTGAAATGAATATTCTAAATAAACAGGATGAGGTAAAAACCAATTTATTATATTAAATTTAAAAATAAGTCCTAAGATTAAAAAAAAAATTTGTATAAAAATAAAAGACTTAGTAAATTGATTCAATATTTTTTTATTAAAAAAAATTCCTATAACAAAGATAAGTATTAGAATACTAATTATATATGAATTAAAAAAAGAAAAATTATAAATTCCAGATGTCTCATTTATAATTTCATTGCCGAAAAAAAATCTTGCTGTTCCTAAAGTTATTAAT
>Ga0172372_10012675_pt1 | contig 10544 bp, 12 predicted proteins | sample LakKiv5m_2_FD_114544 | JGI IMG/M metagenome (GOLD analysis project Ga0172372, IMG submission 114544) | Freshwater microbial communities from Kabuno Bay, South-Kivu, Congo - kab_092012_9.5m | ecosystem: Environmental > Aquatic > Freshwater > Lake | place: Democratic Republic of the Congo... | reverse complement strand
TATAAGATTAGGAATGCCAGACCATCCAACACCAAGCTCAAGAAGTTTTATAGATAAAGTATATGTGGACAGCGAAAAAATATTAAAAGCTATCTTTACATTGGTTGATATTAATAAAAAAGTGAAAGATAAAATAATTAAAGAAAATAAAATGCAAAGTAATAATTTACCAAAAGACATACCAGATCCAAAATTTAAAGGTCCATTTTAATGAGAGTAAATTATAATTATTTACAGCAAGAATTTAAAAATCCAAAAAAAATATTTAAAGAATGGAAAAAATTAATTAAATCAACAGACTTTACATTAGGGCGTTATGTAAAAAAATTTGAATTAAAATTTGCTTCTTATGTTAAATCTAAATTTTGTATTTCAACTAATAACGGTACTGATGCCTTAATTTTATCACTGAAAGCATTAGGTATAAAATCGGGCGATGAAGTCATTACTGTTTGTAATTCTTTTTACGCAACCACAGGAGCTATTGTTGCTGTAGGCGCCACTCCAGTATTTGTTGATTGCGACGATAGATATCAAATAGATGTAGATCAAATTGAAAAAAAAATTACTAAAAAAACTAAAGTAATACTTCCTGTTCATTGGGGTGGCGCATCTCCTGATATGAAAAAAATTTGCGTTATAGCAAAAAAATATAAAATTAAGGTTATTGAAGACGCATGTATGGGAATTGGTGCCAGTATTGAAGGAAAACACCCAGGAACTTTTGGAGAAATAGGTGCATTTAGTATGCATCCATTAAAATCTTTAAATGTCATGGGTGATGGAGGGGCAATAGTAACAAACAACCAAAAGATTTATAACTGGTTATTAAAGTATAGAAATCACGGTATGATTAATAGAGATGAAAACACTATATGGGGTGTTAATTGCAGAATGCAACCTTTACAAGCGATTGTAGCATTAGAAGGATTAAAAAAAATTAATCAAGTCTTAAAAAAGAGAGAAAAAAACTCCAAATTCTTGGACAAACAATTATACAAATTGTCAGATAAAGTTAGCATACCCAGAAGACCGAGGGGCTACAAAGAAACTCATGCTTTATATATGATTTATGCAAAAAAAGAGATGAGCTTAAAAAATTTTTAGAAAAAAATAAAATTGAAGCTAAAATACACTATAAAATTCCTCTTCATCTACAAAAAGCTTATTTAAATAATTATAAAAAAGTTAGAATGCCTAAATCTGAGTATCAAGCAAAAAGGCTTTTAACTCTTCCTGTCCATCAATTTATTAATAATCAACAATTAAAATACATAATTAAAAAAATTTATATTTTTTACAAGAATATAAAATGAATTCAAAAAATTTTTACAGCGAATACAATAATAACGGTGTGATAAATATCAAAAATTGTTTTAAATTAAAATTATTTAAAAAAATAAAAAAAAAATATTTTAATATGTCTTTGGGTTCACTATTGATGCACAATGGCTACACATACCATTATTCAGGAACAAACAAATCCAGAAAAAGTCGATTAGCTTTATCAATTAGATTTATCGCGGGTGATCATAAATATATGCCACACCCTTTTGAAGGAGGGGCTTTTAGCAAGCAGTTCCAATTTAAAAAAGGTCAAATTTTCAGTGGAAAATCGTTACCTATAATTTATTAAATTTTTTAAATATTTTATCGTTTAAAAAAATGAAACTCAGTATTTTTTTGCCAACTAGAAATAGACCAAAATATTTATTTTACTGTCTTAAAAGTTTTTTAGACCTTAAGATTGATAAATCTCAAATTGTTGTAATTGATGAAGAAAGCTCTGCAGTAGAAAATATAAATAATGAACTGCTTTCTACAGAACAAGTTATGAGTAATTTCCCACGAGAAAATTTTATCTATGAGAAAGTAAAATTGGGAACAAGTTTACAGGATAAATTTAAAATATATTCAAAAAATTCATTAAATTTTGATTACTTTTCGTTAATGAGTGATGATGATCTTTTTTTAAAGAATGAAGGAATAAGCAAATGCATTGAGGTTTTAAATTTAAATAAAGACATATCTTATGCAGTCACATCATCATACATGTTTCAAGATTTTCCAAACGCATGGACTAGAAATTTTATTTTACCAGACAATATATTTACGGGAGAAGATTTTTTAAAAAATTTTATTTCTATAGAAAGTTTTCAACACTCCACAGTTACTGGCATTTTTAGATTAAAAAATATCTACAATACTAATAGTTTTGACTCTTTGGAGAAAATATTAAGAAATAAATTAATAGAGGGATACGGAAACGATACTAGATTATATTTTAGAAATGCGACATGTGGTAAAATTGCTAGCCTAGGAAAATATCAAACTAGAGCCATAAGGTTTCATAATTCATCAATGACATTTAATTCACCAATAGAATCTTCCTATGTATATTATTGGAATATCATAGAAAACATTGAATACTGTAAAAATAACAAAATTAATATTTATGAATTTACTAATTACATTTCTTATTGGCTTAAAAACTTACTAACATCTCACGTGATATCAACTTTTTTGTATTCTAATGAAAATAAAAAAAAAGATTTAATACTTAAAGAAAACAATATGGGATTCATATCTTATATTAATGAACAATTTAGAATACACAAAATTTCTATCAGTAAAGAACATAATTTTTTTTTTAAATTAAATTACTTGATAAGACTAATACCGAAATGGTTATTTATTAAAAGAAAAAATGAACACTACATTCCTAAAAATTACTATCAATTCATAATTAGGATTTTACCATTTTATATCATAATAATGATATTGCCTATAAATTTAATAAAAAAAATTATCAAAAAAATAATAAAAATACTTTAATTATTTTTTAAGTAATAATTTGCAACCTGAAAAGTAATCAAAAAAATATTGCAGATTATCAACTGAAGTGAGAATGGTAAAATTATTCAAAAGGTCAATATTATATTTATTGCTGATGTTAATTTTTTTTAACAAAGTAAGATTTTCTGCTTTATAAGACACCTCATCGTACTTTTTAAAATTATTTAAAAAAAAATCACAATTTTTATTAATTCTTGTTTGTCGAGAAATGTCGAAATTATAATAAAATTGTTGATATTGTATTTTTTCAAAGTGAATATTCTTGATTAACATATTAATATTTAAAAAATTTTTAATATTATAAAAAATCATAATAGTAATTACGCCGTAAAATAAAAAAATATATCTATTTAATTTTTTTTTTATTTTAAAATCTTTAGTGAAAATAAAAATTATAAAAAATAACAAAACAATCTTACTAGACCCATAATAATAACCTAAAGATCTCATAATAATATTTCCTCCTATTAATTCTAAACATGTATTAAAAATTACAAATCCGAAAATTAAAAAAATAACAATTAGAATTTTTTTAATAAAATTTTTAAATGTTGAATTAAAAGAAAAATAAATAAAAGTTAACAATAAAAAAAGGGGAACAATTAAAGAATATTTTCCTGATAAACCAAAAAACCCAGAGAAAAAGTTTTCAAGTATTGAATTAAAATATAATTTAAATTTCTCAAATTGAATAAGTGTTGAACTTTGTTGAACTATACTAGCTTCTCGATATAGGTTATCAAAGTAAGATCTTGGCCATACGATGGTGTATGTAACTATACTTATAAGAGATATAATATTAATATAAAGCCATTCTCTTCTAAAATTATTTAATAAAAAATTTTTTTCTAATAAATAAAAGCAAATAAAAACAAATGATAAATACCAACCTTCCTCATCTGTAATTAATAATAAAAAATTGCAAAGAAAACTGTAATATAAATATTTTGTTTCTTCATTTTTTTTATATTTTAAAAAATTTAAAAATGCAAAAAAACTTAATAAGAGAATAATTTTTTTTGCTGGTCTAAAAGAAAAATAAAAAGAACCTAAAAAAGCAGTAAAACTAAATGTTAGTAGTAATAAAAATAAAGAGCTGATTATACTAAATCCAGATTCTTTAAATATATTGAACAAAATATAAAATGAAAAAAAAATAAAAAAATAATTAGAAGGAGTATTTAAAATTGCATTATTTATTGTAATGTTAAATAAAAAAAATTTTGAATAATTATCTATATATTCAATTATATGACTTATAGGTCTAAATCTTGCTGGATTATCATCAAAATTAGTTCCTTTAAAAATAATTTCCCAATAACTAATTTTTGTATTCTGATTTGAATTTACAAAACTCATCAAAGATTCAATATGGTACCAGCTTTCATTTTGAATGATAAATATTTTTAAAAAGAGAAAAATTACGAAAGTTAGAATAATTAAAAAAATTAAGTTCTTATAGTTACTAAAATAATTATTATTCATTACTATTTAAAAATGCGGAGATGCACTAGTTTTAAGAACAATATAAATGCTAAATATAAATTCTTTAAATTAATAGCATTAGATTTTTCTCTATGTTTTGCATTACACAATAACTCTTTTAAAGTGCAATTATTTTTTAACAATTGACATGTGATATGAGCTTGAAATCCAAACCCATCATTTATATCTCTAATGTTCTTCAATTTACTGGTTTTGTAAGCAACTGTACCATTATAATAGTTCAAATTTTTATCGAAAATTACATTAACTATAAATGTAAACAATTTAGAAAGAACATTCCTTACTTTTGATTTTCCTTGTACATGTTTATAAATTGGATTGATAATGTCAAATTTACCTAAATTTTTTAAAACTAATTTATGTGTTTTAACAAAATCGATATCATCTCCGCAGATCATTCTAAAATATTTGCCTCTTGCTATTTTTAATGCGCACTTAAAATTAGCCGAAACGCCTAAATTTTTTTTATTCCGAATTAAAATGATATTATTATTTTTAATTTTTTTTGTAAATTCTTTAACAAGAAATGAAGTCTTATCATAAGAAAAATCGTCAATAATTATAATTTCAATTTTTTTTTTGAAATAAAGATTAGATAAAAAAATTTTTTTGAGGGTTCCAATAATATATTTTTCCTCATTATATGCCGGAACAAATACGGTTAGATCAAAATTATTATTTTTTTTCAATAGTCTCTATTTCTTGACGTATTTTTATTTTACTTTTAATAAGTAATTCAAGCAATTCTTTATCATTAAAAAAAAATTCTCTCTGCGTACGAATTCTTAAATTTTCTTTTAATTTATTTTGAAAATCTATACTGTTAAAAGTGGTAGTTAAATTTTGTATTTTATCTATTTGCTTATCTATTTTTAAAATCAAATCATTAATTTTATTAATTTTGTCCGCAATAGTTAATTTAAAAAAAATAATTGCAAGAATAAAAACAATAATAGCTTTATAAAAAAATATTCTAAGATTATAATTTATCTCTTTAATAAATATTTTAATAAAACGTAAATTATTCATAATATTTAAATTATTTATTTTTTTCTTTCTTTAATACTTTTTCTAATCGAACTTTATTAAGATCATACAACATCATATCTCTTATTAAAGATTTTAAATTATGTTTTGGGTTCCAATTTAACATTCTTTTAGCTCTTGAATAAGATCCTTTAAGAAAATTAACATCTAATGGTCTAAAATATTTTTTATTAATTCTGATCCAAACTTTTCCATTGTTATCAACAACCTTTTCGTTAAGATTTTTTCCTATAAATATAATTTTGATTTTTAAAAATTTAAAACAATATTTAATAAAATCTCTAACTGAATAATGAAAGTATTACTTATTTTTATTTTCATTATAATAGATAATCATTTATATAATTAAAAATTACTATTCAATGTTAAACTCTACTAATGTTTAATTTAGATATTATAATTATCACCTTTAAAAGGCCTAAATTCTTGAGGAAAACTATAAAAAGTTTTTTAAAGATAGTTAATAACTACAATTTTAGATTAACAATTTTAGATGGCGGGAATGATGAGTTTAAAGAATACTTCAATGAAACCGGAACATTATTGTCTACAAAAGAAATGTTACTTAAATTTTTCCATAATCACAAACTTATTTACTACAAACAATATAATAACAATGGTGATTGGGCGTTTATACTTGATGACTATGTTAAAAATATTTGTAAAGCAAAAAATTTTGTAATAGTGGGAGATGATGATTTATTTATAGATCTAAAAGGTTTTTTTGACGCTAGTGAAGAATTAAATAATAACGAAGAGTATAGTATTTGCAACATCCACTACAAAGACAATATCATAAAAAATTTTATAGAAACGGGTTATGATTTAATAGATGGAAAAGAATACGTTAATAGATTTATTCAAAATAATTTTATAAATACTCAGTCTGTAATTCATATATTTAAAACGGAAAAAATAAAAAACAATAACACTTTGTATTTCTTAAGATTAAGAGACAAAGGTTTAGAAGATTTTTTTGGATGGGATATGTATTTTTTATTTTTTACGGCAATAACTGGAAAAATAAAATATATAAAAACAAATAATGTTATTGAAATGGGGGCTCAAGGAAATGAAATAAGATACACTGTAGCATATCCACTAACTCAATGGATATGCTACTATCTTTACTCAAAATACACATTAAATAAATTACTAACTATAAATATTATAAATAATAAAACTAAAAAAAAATTTTTGTTACATTGGATCGATAGTTTCTTTATTTGTTACAGTAAGTACTTGTTCTCGGAATATCCAACTAAAAATATGGATTACTATAAAGTTAGAAATTATCTTAAAACGCCAATTTTATTATTTGTTACAAAAGAAATAATATCCAATAGTTTTTTAATAAATAAAATAATCATCAAAAGAATATGTTGGATAATTTTTCTAAAAATATCACCAATTAAAGTAAAATATCTAAACATTTTTAAAAAGTATGTAAAAAAAATTTTATTAAAAAAATAATTAAATGAAAAATATTTTAGCACTAAGTGTCGTTTTGTATGGAGAAAAATATATTAATAAATTTTTCAATTTTAGTTTTAAAACAATTATTCAAAATTTAAATAACTTAAATAAAGAGTTTAGGATTAAATTTATAATTTCAACTGACGAAAAATCTATAAAAAAAATTAAAAATAATATTCTGTCAAAGATTAATGTCGATACAGAATTTTTAGTAATAAAAAATAAAGGTGCTAAATACCATTCTGTAACCCAAGAACAATTGCATCATTTAAAACTTGCAAAGGATCAGAATATTAAATATTTATTTTTTTTATATGCAGATATTATTTTTTCTAAATACAGTTTTAAAAATTCAATAAAGTATTTAACTCAAAATAGAAAATTAAAAGTTATCTCTACATTTGCGTTATTGTTAAATCAAAAAAATATAGAATTTAAGAAGTTCTTTTACTATTTGGTTAAAAAAAAAGAAGATCATTTGAAATTATTAATTAATAACAAAAATATTATAGATAAATTTCATCAGTCATTTGAAAAAAATACAGTTAACTTTAATAAATCATTTTTTTATTTAATAAAAAATAAAAATTTATATTTAAAAACATTTCATTATCACCCGATTGTTGTTACACCTAATAAAATAAACGCGATAAACATATTGAACTTAAAAATACATACTTTGGATAATCAATTTATGGATAAAATTTTTTCAATTAATGAAATTTATGTAGAACAAAATCTAAAAAAAATCTCATTATTCTCTTTTGATTCAAAAAGTAGATTTAATGAAAAAAAATATTTAACATTTAAATTTAACAATGAATTTTTTAAAAAAGTAGATGATATTTTATTATCGCTTTCTGCATATGAAAAAAGTGAATTAGAAAATAAATTGTTTATGAATAATACTATAAGTTACATTAATGATGTTAATAGTCCTATTTCTATAAAAAATGATTTCTTTGATAAAGAAAAATTTCTAAAGAATAAGAATTTAATTGAAAAAAATAAACATTACAAAGATCAAGGCTTTATTTATTTTTTTTCTATAATAAAAAATTTTGATAATAATAAAAAAAAAAATAATTTTTTAATTTTTTGCTATTTTATTTTTTTTCTATTTGTAGGATTTATTTCTATTAATAAAGAAATCTTTAAAACTTATCTTAAATTTAAAGACGGTTTGAAGTTTATTTTAGGAAGAAAAAAAATATTAGTAAAAGATAATTTTAATATATTTTACGCATTAATCTACGTCAGATTAGTATTTATATATTTTAAAAGTCATTTCAAAGTAACATGAAGTTTACCAAAACTCTCATATACGTTTCGTGGAGAATTGCTTATTCCGAAATCTTAATTAAATATCGAAGATCAATATTTGGACCAGCTTGGATATCGATTAATATGCTTATTACAATATTTGCATTGTCTGCAGTTTTCAGTAATTTATTTAATATGGAAATTGCAAATTACGTTCCTTTTGTTTTTTGTGGATTATTAGCTTGGGGTTTTATTTCATTGACAATTAATGATAGTGTTCAACTTTATATAAATGGAGCTATAAAAAATTTTAATTTTCCAGTATTATTTTTTCCTTTAAAAAATACATTTAAAAACTTAATTATATTTTTACATAATTCAATAATTTATATAATTATTTTAATTGCAGTTAATCAAAATATTCTGAATTTAAATATTTTATACATCTTTATTGCTTTTCCAATTTATATATTAAACTCAATATTTATTAGTTTTAGTATAGGACTTATAAGTCTAAGATTTCGAGACATTGGTCAAATAATTGTTAATGCCGTATTTTTAATATTTTTAGTAACTCCTGTATTTTGGGATCCAAGCATTCTATCAGGCAAAAAAATTATATTAGCAGAATGGAATCCTTTATATCATATAATTGAAATAATGCGGCAACCTTTATTAGGGAAAGTACCTAGTTTTAATAATTATTTATTCTCTATCGTCGCAACTATTATTAATGCTTTTTTAGCTTTTTTTATTTTTAAGAAAAATTTTAATAACAAAGCTTTTTGGATATGAATAAAAATAAAGATTTTTTTATTAAATTGAGTAAGGTTGATTTAGATATTTCTAATTTTAATCATGAATACAGATTAATTAACTCAAAAAAAAAAATAAAAAAACATCAGAAAATACTAAATAACATTTCATTAGAAATTAAAAATGGCGAAAAATTAGGAATTATTGGTCCTAATGGAGCTGGAAAGTCTACACTTTTAAGATTAATAGCTGAAATTTATAAACCAACTTCTGGTTCTTATGAAAAAAAAGGAACATGTATTGGTTTTTTTGGTAATATTTTTTATGATGAATATTTATTAGGTATTGAATTTATAAAAAATTCATTAATGTTATTTGGTCACAGTAAAAAACAAATTGACCATGAAATAAATAATATAATCGATTTTATTGATATTGGTGATTATATTTATAAAACATTTCATACGTATTCTGAAGGTATGAAGGCAAGAGTGTCATTAGCTACAGTTATATTTGCTAAACCATCTATATTATTAATAGACGAAGGAATTGGTGCTGGGGACAGATTCTTTATTGAAAAAACTAGAAAAATTATTGATAAAATATTATTTGAAACCCCTATACTTATAATGTCATCACACGACGAGGATCTACTTAGTAAATTTTGTAAAAAAAGTATTTTAATGAACAATGGAGAGATTGTTAAATCAGGAGAAACTTCTGAAATTTTAGATTATTATAAAAGTGAAATATTTAAAGATAAATTATCAAATTAAAAATATTTTTTTAAAGCATCTTCTATAGAATAACATCTATATTTTTTATTTAAATTGAAAAAAAATAGATCTTTAAAATATCTTTTTGTAACTTGAGAATTATTATTCTGAAATTTTATTATAACATCTGGCAGGTAAACTTTAATCGCTTTTGCAATGTGAAGAAAACTGCAAGACATATCTGAGGCTAAACAAAAAATACCTGCTATTTTTTTCTTCAAGAAAAAGAACATCATAACCATTAAATCATCAATAAAAAGATGATTCCTTAAATCCTTTCCAGATCCAAATAACAAGATCTCGTTATTTTTTAAAGCTGTTTTAATAAATCGATTAGGCCCATATGAAGAATGCGTATCTCCTATACCATAAACTCCTGTTAGTCTTAAAATTGTAATTTTTTCTTTAGGAAGATGTGTTTGAACTATCTTTTCTCTAGTTAAGTGCATTAGGCCATACAAATCTTGAGGATCAGGAATTGTTTTTTCGCTAATAACATTATCTCCAATATTATAAACCGCATCACTGCTTATATAAAAAAAATGATTTATAAAATTTTTTTGGAAATACATAAAAAAATTCTTAATCATATTTAAATTTTTAATTAAAGTTATTTCATCTTTTCCTCTGTCGGGTGTAAGAGCCGAAAAAAAGATTATTATATAATTATTTTTTTTAATATTTTTTAATTTTTGACATGATAATTGATCATTCAAATTAATTTCGTCTGAAGAATAACCTTTGTATATTATTTTTTTTTTATCCAGAAAATTACAAAAATTTTTTCCTATAAAACCTTTTGATCCAAAAATTAAAATTTTTTTCATAAATATTAATAGCAATATTTTTTATTTTTTAATTAGG
>Ga0172372_10012674_pt1 | contig 10545 bp, 9 predicted proteins | sample LakKiv5m_2_FD_114544 | JGI IMG/M metagenome (GOLD analysis project Ga0172372, IMG submission 114544) | Freshwater microbial communities from Kabuno Bay, South-Kivu, Congo - kab_092012_9.5m | ecosystem: Environmental > Aquatic > Freshwater > Lake | place: Democratic Republic of the Congo... | reverse complement strand
TGCCGCGCATCGGCGCGATCCAGACCACCTGGCAGCACATGGCCCACTACCAGCCCGCGTTCGACGCGGTGGAGAAACTGCGCGCGGAGCTGGACGCCGCGCGCGAGGAGCTGGCCGAGGGCACGGCCGCGCTCGAACTGCGCCGCGAGGTGCGCCTCGACCGGGTCACGTTCCGGCACGACGCGGCCTCCGGCCACGCCGCTGTGCGCGAGGTCAGCCTCGCCATCCCCGCGCGCCGCATGACCGCGCTGGTCGGCACGTCGGGCGCAGGCAAGAGCACCCTCGCCGACCTCGTGCTCGGCCTGCTCACGCCCACCGAAGGCCGCGTGCTCGTGGACGGCGAGCCGCTCGACGCCGCGCGCCTCGCCGCGTGGCGCAACTCCATCGGCTACGTGCCGCAGGAGCCGTTTCTCTTTCACGACACCATCCGCGCGAACCTGCTCTGGGCGCGACCCGACGCGACGGAGGATGACTTGAAACAGGTGCTCCGCGCTGCCGCCGCCGAGGAATTCGTCACCCGCCTGCCGCAGGGCTTGGACACCGTGGTCGGCGACCGGGGTGTGCGCCTCTCCGGCGGCGAGCGCCAGCGGCTCACGCTCGCCCGCGCGCTGCTGCGCCGGCCCACACTGCTCGTGCTCGACGAGGCGACCAGCTCGCTCGACACCGAGAACGAGCGTCTTGTGCAGGCGGCCATCGGCCAACTGCACGGCGAGCTGACCCTCCTCGTCATCGCGCACCGGCTCTCGACCGTGCGCGCGGCGGACGCGGTGGTGGTGCTGGCGGAGGGAAGGATCGTCGAGGCCGGCCCGTCGGACGAGCTGGCCCGGCGCGACGAGGGTGCGTTCCGGCAGTTGATGCAACCAGTTTCCATTCCGCAGCCATGAGCACACCCACTGCGTCCCCCTCCGCCGCGCTCGCCTCCGTGTGGGCGCGCCTCCAAGCCGACCCCCACGACGCGGAGGCGCGGCAGGTCTGGCGGGGGCTGCGCGAGTCGGGCGCGCCAGAAGCGGCGGCCTGCTTCCAAACCTTCGACGCGGAGGTGTATGCCGCGCTGACGCGAGTGGCAGCCGCCGAAGCAGGGTTTGATCACGAACTGCGGCAACTGGCGGAAGCCCAGGTGGTGCTGCGCCATGCCTTGGCGCGGGAGGGCGTCCAAGTGGGTGAACCGGCCGTGCTCACGCTCGCGGCAGATGCGTTGCTCCGCCATCTCTTGACCCAGGACTTTTGCTCCAACCTGCTTCTCGAGCGGTCCCTGACAAAGGCGCGGGCCTGGCTGATGAACCGGTTCCAGCCTGCGCAGCCTCTGCCGGCGGCCCTCCGTCCGCTGGTGGTGGCGCTGGCGCTGCAAGGCTTCAACAACGAATACGTTTTGCCGGTTTCAACCGATGAAGAACGCGCGCTGGCCGAGGTGTTGGCGACGTTGGGCAGCGCGCTTAAGCGCGTTGAGCCGGCGGCGGCGGAATCCGCCCTGCTGCTGGCGGCGATGTATCAACCGTGCGGGACAATGCCGGCGGCCGAACAGATTGGCAGCCGGACATGGGCGGCTGATTTGGAGCCGCTGATAACCCGCACGCTTCGCGAGCCGGCTGAAGAACGGGCGCTGGCAGCCGAGACGCCGACGCTGGGCGACGTGGTTGATCCCGTGGCCCAATCCGTGCGCGCGCAGTATGAAGCCAACCCCTATCCGCGCTGGTTGAAACTCCGCCGGACGCCGCGCGGCGTTCAGGAGCGCTTGGGCAAGCTTCGGCCGGACCTGCCCGTGGCGGCCCCGCCCGGTCAAATTTTGGTGGCGGGCTGCGGCACGGGCAAACACTCCGTCTCCGTCGCCTTGGGAAATCCCGGCGCGGCGGTGCTGGCGGTGGACCTCAGCTTTGCCTCGCTCGGCTACGCGGCGCGGATGGCCAGGGCTTGCGGCACGGCCAACGTCCGCCATGTGCAGGGCGATCTGCGCGATCTGCCAAAGTTGGGCCGGCAGTTCGACCACATCGAGTGCAGCGGCGTGCTGCACCACATCAAGGACCACGCGGCCGCGTGGGGCGTGCTGGACCAATGCCTGCGGCCGGGCGGCACGGCGCGCATCTCGGTCTACAGCCGCGTGGCGCGGCTGCTGGTGAGCCATGTGCGAACCGCCATCGCGCGCGAAGGTCTGGGCAACAGCCCGGAGGAAGTGCGGCGCTTCCGGGCGCGGTTGTTGACCGAACCGGCGTGGGCGGGCCTCCTCCCCTTGCTGGTGCGGATGAACGACTTCTTCACGTTAAGCATGACACGGGACCTGCTCTTCCACGTGCAGGAGCACCAATACTCGGTCGAGGAGATTGAGCGCATCGCCTCCGCCCTGGGCTGGGAACTGCTGGCGGTGGATCTGCCGTCCCACCTGCGGGCAGCGCTGCGGGCGGACCACCCATGCAAGTCGGCGACGATCACCACCTTTGCCCAATGGCGGCAGGCGGAGCCGGCCTACGTGGGCAGCATGACCATGTTCGATTTCTGGCTGCGCAAGCGCGGCGGGTGACGCGCTCAACCGCCGTGCTTGGTCAGCAGGCGAGCCGGCCGGCGCACATAGTGCAGCCAGTGCCAGTGCCGGGGCAGCGGGCAGGCCAGCCAGTCCTGCGGCGTGGGCGTGACCGCCAGCCAGAAGCAGTGCCGCACGCGGTCGCGCAGACGCTCGCGCATCTGCAAATGCCGGCGCAGGGTGCGCAGCAGCGGTTGCGGCTCCGGCGGCGCGGCCCAGCGCGCGGCGCAGTCCGCCGCCAGCCGGGGCACGGCGGCGTCCGTCGCGACGCGCGCGGCCAGTGCGTCCGGCAGGGGCACGCCAAAGTGCTCCGCGACCAGCCGGGCGGCCAGCAGCAGCATCCTTTCCGCGCCCACGCTCCGCATCGTCTGGTGCAGGCCGGACCAGTCGAAACCGGGATGGCGGTGCAGCAGCGCGGCCAGCGAGCAAACCAATTCGAGGCGGTTCCACGTGTGCTTGCCCCCGTGCGAGATGAGCACCACGACCAGATCGGGCAGGAAAAACGTCGCCACGGGGAACCCGTTCAGCTCCACCGTCTGCTGCCGCGCCCACAGCGTCTCCGGCGGCACGGGGAAGACGAAGTGCCGCGCGCGGGGCCGCCACTGGAGGTCAATCCGCGCCGCGTTGTCCTCGCGGATGAACGTGTATTCGCACTCCATCCGCAGCAAGTCGGCCTCCTGGTGCGGGAGGAAGTTGAACTCCGGCCGGTAGCCCAGCTCCGCGAACACCCTCTTGGCATGCAGCACGTCCGCCTCGGGGACGAAGAGGTCCAGATCGAAGCACGACCGCAGGTTGACGGCTCCGTAGGCCTGCTGCGCAAGCATCTGGCCCTTGAAGAACAGCATGGGGATGCCGGCGGATTGGAGGCGGGCCTGCACCCGGAGGAGCTCACCGAGCTGCAGCAGCGCGCGCCGCGTGGCGGCGGCCTGCACCCCGCGCAGCCGCTCCGCGACGGCGGCGGGCAACTCGGCCGCGTGGTCGCGCAGCAGTTCGCCGGCGAGCAGCGGGCCGACGCCCTGGGCGTTGGCCAGCGCGATGAACTGGTCCCAGTCGGCAGCTTCCGTCGGCAATGGCACAGAGCCAGGTCTGGCCGCAGTGCTCGCCTTGCCTGTCACCGCCGCACACTGGCGCAGCAGCGTGGTCAGAGTGGTCAGGTGCTTGGACGGCGTCACGGCGGGAGGGTTGTAGCTGAGATTGGGCGCGAGTCACAAGCCCTCGCCCCTCATCCTGGTAGCAGCCGACGTGAGGAGGCTCTGATTTCATTCGGAACGGATTCTCAACTAGCCAACGATGCAGTTGCGAAATCTGAGGAGCGCAGCCGCCCCGGCTGTAGTTCGCCGCGCCCTCGCGGCGAACGCGGGCGCGGCCGAGCAAACCAAACGATGCGGAACTCTGTCACCACCCGGCGAACCGCGAGGGCGCGGTTCGCTGCGCCCGGGGCGGGCGCGCTCCCCAATCCAACTGCACCGTTCCGGATTGGAGCCTCCTCACGTCGGCTGCTACGGGCGGGGCTTCAATCAAACCGGCGCAGGAACTCACCGGCCATCAGGCCGCGGGTGAGCACCATCATGCACTGGTCGGTCTTCTCGCGGGTGATGCCGGCATCCAGCGAGTCCAGCAGCCGGCGCATCCGGGGCAGGTCGAGGACTTCGCGGGCCAGCGAGGAGCGTTCCAGTCCTTCAAGCGCCTCGACCCAATCGGCTTTCTCCGCGCGGATGCGGTAGGCGAGGTCTTCCGCCTGCTTGCCGCGCTTCTCGTTGAGGCGCACCTTGTCCGGCAGGAGTCCTTTCATGGCGCGGCGGATGAGCGAGCGATACTGGCCGCGCACGCAATACTGCTCCTCCGGCACGCGCAGGCAGAACTCCACCACGTCCTCGTCCGATGTCGGGTCGCGCGCCTCGATGCCGTAGCCCTGGCCGACGGCCGCCCAGATGGAGCCACCGACATTGTAGCCGAGCCGCAGCGTGGCGAGCCGCTCCGCCCGGCGGTCGCCCATGATGAAACGTGGATCGTGCCCGGCTTCCTGCATCCGCTCGCCCAGCTTGAGCGAGCGGGCGAACTCGGGCCGGATGGCGGAGTAGGCCAGCCACGGCTCGGCAGCGAGGGGTTGCTGCCGTTGGCGCCACCTCCGCCACGCGTGCAGCGGCGGCACGAGCCAGTGGCGCTTGAGCGCGGGCCAGAACTCCGCCGCGGAGCGCGGCAGGTTGCGCGCGAGCAGGCGCAGGTCGCCGGTCGCCAGGCAGCGCCACGCGTTCGCCGGGTGGCCGGTGTAGGAGATCGAACCGTTGCCGTTCTGCCCGGTCAGCAGGGTTTTCAGGCCCAGCGCCTTGGCCCGGTTCATGATCGAGGCGATCCAGTAAAAATTCCCCGGACTGTGCGAAGGCTCGTCCAGCAGCTCCAGCAACCGCCGCGTGCCGGCCAGCGGGGTGACATCGTCCGAGGGAATCGGGTGGACATCCACGTTGCCGCAGTGCGCGCGGGTGGCCTCGACAAAGGGGGACTCATCATGGAACGAACGCGGCCGGGAGTATTCGACCGTGTGCCGGGGGACGGAGGTGAACACCGGCAGCCGGCCCCCGCGCGCGCGCAACGCCCGTGCGGCCAGCGCGCAGACGGCGCTGGAATCCAGCCCGCCGCTGAGGGTGCCGCCCACGGGATCGCCGCCCTCCATGCGTCGGCGGACTGCCTGGTCAAGAACGGCGAGGAACGCCTCGGCATACTCCGCGTCGGAACCAAGCGCCAGCGGGGCGGCGTTCTCGGGAAACCAGTAGCGGCGCTTGATGACCTCACCGGTCCGAAAGGTGATCGTGTGTGCAGGCGGCACACGGTAGATGCCCTCGTAGCCGGTGGACTCGCCATCCGTGCTCCAACTGGCCAAGACTTGCGCGACGCGCAGCAGGTTGGGCCGCCGGGGAACCTCTGGATAGGCGAGCAGTTCCCTGATCGAGGTTGCCACGTAGATGGCGTCCGGGGCGCGGTGGTAGTAAATCGCGCTGTTGCCGAAGGCGGAGTTTGCCAGGAGCGCTTCCCCGGGCTGTGCGCCGGACCCGGCGAGGCACCAATCGCCGCGGAGATTCCGCAGGGCTTCATCGGCCTTTTGAGCGTCGTTCAGACATCGGAGCAGCTCCCCGCCACTACCTTCAGACCGCCGGAGTGTCGCAAAGCCTTCCTGTTCGGACGATTCGTGCCCGTGCAGGGTTGAAGTCCGAGGCGGAGTGATGAGCACCGAGCGCATTCAAGTCATGGCGTGGCGGTCTTGGGCCAAAAAAAAGCCCAAGGCTGCAACGCCTTGGGCTGGTTCTGAAAGCAGCTAGTTTACGCCTGGGTAGACATGTTTCCGTCGGGGGCGTTAGCCGGGCCGGTGAGTGTCAATGTCGAAATGTCACCCAATTCACACATTTCGGGCGCTTGATACTCCTGCTTGTCGGCGGTGGTTTGGTTGTCGGTCTTCATAAGCGTTTGATTCCTAAATTGTGGGGATGGGATACCCGCCGGCCGTCGTCCCGTCAAGCCCGGATTTGGAATTTTTCAGTGGCACTCGCGCAGGGCCAAGGCTTGCCAATGCAGGCAGTCACGATCCAAGCCGGAACGATGCAGTTGTGGAACTTGGGGACCGCAGCCGCCCCGGCTGCTGTTCGCCGCGCCCTCGCGGCGAACTCGGGTGCGAACGAAGCATCCAAACGGTGCGGGTGTTTGTCCGCGTCGGGCGAACCGCGAGGGCGCGGTTCGCTGCGCCCGGGGCGGGCGCGCTCCCCAATCCAACTGCATCGTTCCGGCTACGTCCGACCTTTCAAGGCGCAGCTTTCGCCATCGTGACTTCGCGCACCCGCCTGGCGACCAAGTCAGCGAGCCGGGCGTTGCCGGCCGCGTTCATGTGCCGGGACGGGGTGACGTAGAGGGTCTCGTAGTGCTCCGCTGGAACTTCGCGGGCGAATGCTGCGGCCACGTCCAGCACCTGCGCCCCCTGCCCAAGCATCTCCGCCAGCGGCGCGTGAATCCACCGGCCGTGCCGCCGGAAGTGTTGCAGGTCGCGGCCGGTGGGCAGCAGCAGGATGAGCGGCGTCTGTCCGCGCGCGTGGCAGGCGCGCTCAAACTCCCGCACGATGGCCACGGTCAGTGGCAGCGCGCGGGAAGAGTGGTCGGCCCGGAAAAAATCCGCGTGCCACGGCTCGCCCCGCCACCGTGGGCCGGCCGAGAAATGGCGGACACCACGCGCCAGGCTCAAGGTGAAGGGAAATTCGGCCGCACCCACCCCGCGTCCGCCCTCGGGCAGGAAGAACTCGTGCGCCAGCCATCGGCCGGGATCGCGCGCGAAGGCCGGGAAGTCCGCCGCGTCCGGCGTGAAGAGGGGCACCAGTTCCAGGCCGTTCGTCGCGTTCAGGATGAAGCGCGGCTTGAAGCCCAGCCCGCCGCTGGCGTAGAGCAGGTCGCGGTATTGGTTCACGTTGCGCATCAGGTTTTCCGTGACGAGTCCGAGCACCACCACGCGGGCGTGGTCGTTCGTGTTGAGCTAATAGCGGAGCACGGTCTGGTCCGTGCCGTAGCCGCCCACGCCGAAGTTGTCCACGCGCGCGTCCAGCCGGGCGGCGAGGAGGTTGCCCCACGCCTCGTCGTCGCTCACTTCCGAACCGAAGGTGAACGATTCGCCATAAAGCGAGACCAGCGCGGGCCGCTCCGCCCGCCGCTCGGACTCGGGCGCGCGCCGGGGAGAGAAGTCATGGCCGCCGGGCCAGCCGAGCACCGGGTGCCGCTGCTTGAGGTAGCTGGCGAAGTCCGCGTCTGGCCGTGGCTGGTAGAAGATGCCGCGCGCCGTGAGCGCCCGGCAGCCGAGCCAGGCGGCCACTTCGAGCAGCACGGCCAGAACCACGAGCAGGACAAGCCAGAAGCCCCGGCGGTTTCGTTTGGCTGCTGGAGCGGGGGTCATTTTTTCCTACCTGCGGATCAAGCAGCTTCCGCTGACAGGTGTTGCCAGATCTGCTCTGGCAGTTCCGGCGCGAAAGGCGGGCCCCAGGGCACGGTGAGCTTCACCACGGGCACCCGCCGCGCCAGTTCGCTGAAGAACTCGAACTGCCGGCGCAGCGGGTCTTCAGCCTGCCAGCCGATGACGCGGGTGTAGCTGTTGAGCAGGAAGCCGGCCTGCACGAGGGACTGGCGTTCGCAGCGCAAAGTGGCGGCTTCGCGCGAGGGCTGCGGGATGACGAGCGCGCCCAGCCGGGGCAGTTCCGCCGCCCGCGCTGCCGGGCGCAGAGTGGTGCGGCCGTCCACAGACACGTCGGCGCAGCCCGGGGCAAAGTGACCGGCCAGGCTCGCCGCGCCGGGGCGCAGGCGCAGTTCGCCCGGACCGAAATGGCAGCGGTAGCCGTCGGCCGACGGTTTCAGCCGCAGCGCGTCGTCAGTGATCAAGGCCGCCCCGTGCGCGCACAGGAGCGTGGCGAGGGTGGACTTGCCCATGCCCGACGCGCCAATGAAGGCCAGCGCGCGGCCGTCGCGCGCCACGGCGCTGGCGTGGAGGACGGGGTCGCCGCGCAGGTTCAGCCACCAGGTGGGCACGCTGGAGGCGAGCAGCAACGGGAGAAGGTCGGCCTTGCCCGGAGCCGGGTGGATGCTGGCCTGCGCGCGGTCAGGGGAGAAGCGCACTTCGGCGGTGCCCGGATACAGCAGGGACCAGCCAGCGGCGGTCTTGGTCAGTCGCACGGCCACGCCGTTGCCAAAGTCGGCGGCGGCCCAGACTTCGCCGGCCGGGGCGGGATGATGAGCGGGCAGCTCTCCGCCACGCAGGATGGTCAGATCGGGGGTGGCGGCGAGGTCGGCGGCGGGAGCCTTCAGCGGGAGGTCCGTCGCCAGGCACAGGCCGTAGAGGGCATAACGCGGAGTCATGCCGGGGCGGCGGCGTGCGGCACGACGAGGAGGCCGGCGGCGTGCAGCTTGTGCAGCAGCGCCAGCAGGTCGGCGCGGCAGCGGTCGGCGGGGACTTCATACTCGGCCAGCAAGGTGGCGAGCACTTCGGAGACGGTGCGCGGCTGGGCGAGCAGTTGCCACACGCGCGCGCCGACGGGGTTGAGGCCGAAGTATTTTCCCGAGTCGAGCTGGAGGATGGCCTGCTCCGCGCCCATGGCGGTGGAAATCTGGCGCGGGGAGACGGCGACGACGGTGGCGTCGGAGAATTCGATGGCGGCCGGCGTGGACATGGGCGGTTGGCAAATCAAATGGTGAACAACCAGCACGGCGACTCTGCGCCGGCGGCCGGGGGGATTTCAACCCGAAATCCGAAGTCCGAAATCCGAGTTCCGAAAGAAACCCGAAGCCCGAAGCCCGAAAAGCGGCGCTGGGAAGGGTGGCCGCCCCGGACTGTCTCGGACGAAGGACTGAAGCTCAATTCGGCCTTCGGATTTCGGGCTTCCTTCGGGGTTCGGGAATTCGGATTTCGGGATTCAGGTTCAACCCACTTTCCCGCGCGTCGTCGCGGCCGGGCCGACGAGCGGCTCGGCCGGCACGGCGTAGCGCTCGCGCACGTCAGGGGAATCGTTCAGCACGCGCCCGTGGTGCTCCACCCACGCGTGCGCCCCAAATTCTCCTTGCTCGCGCCGGAAGCCGACGCGCAGTTCGGCCAGCTCGCCCGCGCGGGCCAGCAGCGCCCACAACACCAGCGAGCGCCGCAGGCAGGTGGCGGGCCACGGCACGTTCCGGGCCGCGCGCGCCACCAGCCAGGCGAGCCGCGCCGGGGGTGGCCCGCCGTTCGTGCGATGGCGGGCGGCCCACGCCGCCAGCCGCTCATGGCTCCGCTGCCACGGGCGCAAGCGCAGCTCGAGGTCCACAAGCACAAGCATCCAGCAGGCGCGCAGGAACAGGCGGGCCTCCGCTCCCGGCAGGACGGCGAAGTGGCTCCATTTGCGGCGGAGGTTCATGCTGCGTTCGGCGGACCGGCGACATCAGGCAGTCCATGGCCGGCATCATCGGATGCTTTTCCCGTGAAGCAAGTGCCGCGTGCAGCCCGGTTCCGGGCCGGTCGTCGGGGGCGGGGGCGGCTGACAGAAAGAATCGGGCGGATTGAACCTGAATCCGGCAATTAAAAAGAGGCGTAGGATCGCAAACCACTAACCGGCACTGACCCGCACTAATGAACACAGAACCGTGCGCTTCACCTGCGCGGGGAGCGGGTTGGGTTGGAATCCATTAGTGCCAGTCAGTGCCGGTTAGTGGTTTCTGCACTTCCTCCCCCCGTTCAAGTGCCGATTGTAGGTTGAAGGGAGCTTTTCTGCCCCCTTCTTTCTGTCAGCCGTCGGGCGGATGGGAAGCCTGAATCGGGCGCATCTGCCCCGACGTTCCGAATCGGCGCCCGCCGAACGCGGGATCGCGCTTGTCCGGGGCGGGCGGGAATCCTACTCTGCGCCATGCCTTCGCCCGTGCCTGCCGCCGCGCCCGCGCCTGCGGGGTTGTTCCACTACCGCGCCCGCGTGGTGTCCGTGTATGACGGCGACACCTGCACGGTGGACATTGACCTCGGCCTCGGCGTCTGGGTGCGCGGCGAGAAGCTCCGGCTGCACCGCATCAACGCGCCCGAGCTGACCGGCGCGGACAAGGCGCGGGGCCAGCGGTCGCGCGACCATCTCAAGTCGCTCATCGCGGGCAAGGACGTGCTCCTGCAAACCATCAAGGACCGCCGCGAGAAATACGGCCGTTACCTCGCCGAAGTCTGGCTCGAACAGAACGGTGCCGCCCCACTCAACATCAACGACGCGCTCGTCGCCGCCGGCCACGCCCGGCACCAGAAATACTGAACCATGAAAACCCTCGCCCGCCTGTTGCTCGCCGCCGCGTTGGTGCTCGCCGCCGCGTCCGCCTCCGCCGCGCCGCGTCCGCCCAACGTCATCGTCATCTTCTGCGACGACATGGGCTACGGCGACATCGGGCCGTTCGGCTGCAAGGCTTACACGACGCCGCACCTCGACCGCATGGCGAAGGAAGGGCGCAAGTTCACGAACTTCCACGTCTCGCAGGCGGTTTGCTCCGCGTCGCGCACGGCGCTGCTCACG
>Ga0172372_10012673_pt1 | contig 10546 bp, 7 predicted proteins | sample LakKiv5m_2_FD_114544 | JGI IMG/M metagenome (GOLD analysis project Ga0172372, IMG submission 114544) | Freshwater microbial communities from Kabuno Bay, South-Kivu, Congo - kab_092012_9.5m | ecosystem: Environmental > Aquatic > Freshwater > Lake | place: Democratic Republic of the Congo... | reverse complement strand
TCCGGGGTAATGAACTTGGATACAGAGGTAGCTGTTGGGTAAAACCGATTCGCCAAAACCCGCAGGATACTGAAGGTAGCCCTGGCCGGGCACATAACCCGTGATCATTTTGGATGAATTGGAACCCGTTCCTCCAAAGGCCGTGTAGCCTGGCAAAGGATCGGCTAGGTCCCTTTGCATAGGAATTCCGGAGGTGTCCTGAAAAACCAACACATGATGCACAATTTCACGATTCCCGGGAACCACTTCAATACCTGTAATGTTACGAGAAACATTATTGCCCATAGGCAACACAAAAACCCGGTACAAATCGGTTGTAGTATTAACCGTAAAATTGGGTATTTTGTAAATCGTGTCGGGGTTCGGTATCTGAAATGCGCTGCTGTAAACCGGCGGGGTGGGTGCCTGAGCGGGATTACCCAACGGAGCGAAATTGTTCACCCAATCCACGATTTCGTTGATTTCGTGGGGCTCCAAGGTATTGGCATGGGCATATCGCCGACGCACCTGATCCGCCGGAAAAGGCGGCATGGAACGGGCCTGGACTGAAGCGGCGATGGAGTAGCGGTTGGCATAAACCTCGTTGTAGGTCGTCAATGGAAAAGGGCCAATGCCTTGGTTGTTATGGCAGGGTGTGCAATGGGAATACACGATACAAGCCACGCCATCGGTCCAGGTTGCGCTGTGTTGCGTCTGTGCCCAACTTACCGATACCCGGCAACAACCAAGCAAAAACAATAACAAAAAAAAGACGGTTTTGGTCGTAGAGAGAAATAAGTTCATTGTTCCAAAGAATTAAGACGCGTTTAAATATAAGGGTTCGCTTAACAAAAGACAACCACCCGCATGGTTTATTCGAACAAGGCCGCTTTGAAGGACGCGGTTGCTGATTCCAATTCGCTGACCCGCCTTAAGGTCCTCGGCATCCAACGCAAACTCCAAATTTTGGGTGGTTACCGTAAGTGCTTCTGGAAATGGGATCAACGAAAGCCTATCCCCGCGATGATAACATTTACTAAATAATTTAGGCGCCCTGAATGTTCGGGTATCTTCTTGCAACATACCGACGGCCATTCCTTCTGGCGCGGTAGCAAGGGCGTGGAGGTTACCAAAAAAATGATCCGGCCCCGGGCCATTGGCCCAAATCACCTGGGCCGAACGATGCCCGTTATCCCAGAGCCATTGAAGTGCTTTTTGGAGGTCGGTGTATTCCTGGTCCGGGGTATAAACCCAACGAACCCCATCCTGAGCGGCCTCCACGTGATGGCGAACGGCCTCTTCGGCTTGAGCATCCCCTTTTTGCAACGCCGCGCCCCATTGGCCACGACCCACACTGTCCATATCCCCCAAAACCACATCCACCTTGATGCCCAACGCCGTCAAGCGGTCAAAAGCACCGTCCAAAGCCACCACCAAAGGACTCCATTCCAAGAGTTGTCCCAACAATTCGGGGCTGCAAGCCAGTCCGTTGGCCACCACCAAAGCCGCTTCCTGGTCATCTCGGACCACCACATGATGACTCATGACCTTAACAAAAGGCCCAAAACGGGCAGGTTTTCTCTTTTCATGGGGTAATTTGGGACCCTTCGTATGGCCCAAAGTTTAAACACGGGAGGGGGGTTTGGGCCTAGAATTTGATGCCTTGAAACAAACGGGGCCTCAACAAGTTACTATTTTATCTTTGCAAGCCCATGGTACCCCACAACAACCGGCCGGTTTCCGGCTTTTCGAAACTCTCCAAGGAAGCCAAAATCGAATGGCTGTGTAACCGATTTTTTGCAGAGCCTGAGGAGGCCTACCGGGTTCTTTCGGGTTACTGGCACAACGATGCGGCCATTCAAAAGTTGCACGACGAGTTTATCGAAAATACCGTAACGAACTTTTTCATGCCCTATGGGCTAGCTCCCAACTTTGTCATCAACGAGCGAACCTACGCTGTTCCCATGGTCATCGAAGAAAGTTCCGTCGTTGCAGCGGCCTCCAAAAGTGCCGCTTTTTGGGCTGAGCGAGGGGGGTTCAAGGCCGAGATCCTGGGCACCACCAAGGTAGGGCAAGTGCATTTTTTGTGGACCGGTGATGCCAACTGGCTCCACAAGCAATTACCCGCCCTGCGCACTTTAATTCTTGACCAAACCGCCGACATCACCCAAAACATGCGACAACGGGGTGGAGGAATTGTTTCTATAGAGCTTGTGGATCGAAGTGCGCACGAACCCCATTATTTCCAGTTGGATTTTCGCTTTGAAACCGCTGATGCGATGGGGGCTAATTTTATCAACACGTTGTTGGAACAATCTTCCAAAATACTGGCTGAGTTTTTGGCAGGCGTCAACGAATTGACGGACGAAGAACGCCGCGTTCAAATTTTGATGTGTATTCTAAGTAATTACACCCCAGAGTGCAGGGTACGGTGCGAAGTGTCTTGTCCTGTAGAGCAACTCAACGATATTCCGGATCTTGCCCCGGAGCAATTTGCGCTCAAATTCCTTCGCGCCGTACGCGTTGCAGAACTGGAGCCCTACCGCGCCGTAACCCATAACAAAGGGATTATGAACGGAATAGATTCGGTTGTTTTGGCAACGGGCAATGATTTTAGGGCTGTAGAGGCCTGCGCCCACGCCTATGCTGCCCGGGATGGGCAATACCGTTCACTCACCCACGCTTCCCTCGAAAATGGTGTTTTTCGATTTTGGATAGACCTACCGTTGGCCTTGGGCACCGTAGGCGGTTTGACCGGCCTCCATCCCATGGTGAAATTTTCACATGAATTGTTAGGAAACCCGAATGCCAAAGAGTTGATGCAAATCACCGCTGCTGTTGGCTTGGCCCAAAACTTTTCGGCCCTCAAATCTTTGGTAAGCTCAGGAATCCAAAAAGGCCACATGAAAATGCACCTTTTGAACATCCTGAATGGATTGGGCGCCACCGATTCCCAAAAAGAAAAAGCCAAAGTCTATTTCAGCGACAAAGTTGTGGCGTATGCTGAAGTCAAGGCCTTTGTCGAACGCCTTCAGGGTCCCCTGGTTCCGGACCCGGGTTTGATTCTGCTTGCCCCGGATTCGACCTCCCTCGAATCCTAGCGCATGATGACGGCCGTTCAGTACCACCAACATGTTCCTGGAAAAATCCTCTTGAGCGGGGAATACTTGGTTTTGGATGGGGCGACCGCGTTGGGCTTGGTATCCCGCTTGGGTCAATCCATTACAGTCCAAAGGGCCGACGATACCCAGCCTGGAACTTTGGAATGGACCGCCCTGGATCACCAAGGAATGCCCTGGCTTAGGGCCGACTTTGCCTTGGAATTCGGACAATGGCATGGTACCGGCGATTCCTCGAATCACCCCGAAAAAAAGCGTTTACTTCATTGGCTGCAAGCGGCCGAAGATTTAGCAAGGGCCGACAAGACCCCCGGCCAACACACCTCGACAGGCCACGACGCCTACGGACTCAGGGTCACCACCCGCTTGGATTTTCCACGTCGTTGGGGTTTGGGAAGTTCCTCCACTTTACTGGCGCTTTTGGCAGGGTGGAAGGGCGTCGATGCCCGGGAATTGTATTCCCGTGTCCAAAACGGTTCAGGGTACGATCTCGAAATTGCCCTGCAGGGTCAGAGTATCCTGTACCAAAAGGAACGCAGGGTCGTACGAACGGTAGAGTTCCGGCCCCCTGCCGGTTCACTGCTTCGACTGGTGGACCCGGGATCCAAACAAATTTCTTCTTTGGAGGTATCCCGATACCGAAATCTTGATCAGGAACTACGAAAAAATGCCGTTACTCGGGTTTCACAAATTAGCGAAGCGTTGGCGGAATGCCCACCGATTCAAACCATGCTGGATTTGTTCAGCGAACACGATATTTTGCTCGAAAAAGTTTTGGGACAGCCCTGCCTTCATGCCCTCCAAGGTCATGGATTCCCCGGCCGACTCAAAAGCCTGGGTGCATGGGGTGGCGATCTTTTTTTGGCCGCTTCCGATCAACCCCAAAAAGCCCTTGAATGGCTTGATAACCAGTCGCATTGGACCTCCTACCCTTTGGAGGAAATCGTTTTAGTCTCTAACCCCTGAATCCCCCTGTTCCATGGTACCAGACCATCCATCTTCCATCGCTTGGGAATGTCCATCCAACATCGCATTGGTCAAGTATTGGGGTAAATTACCGGGTCAAATTCCTGCCAATCCGTCGCTTAGTTTCACTTTGTCTTCTTGTGTTACCAAAACAAAGATCGCTTACCGTTTGGGCCAAAAACCGTCGTTGAATTTCCGTTTTGAGGGAGTGCCCAAGCCCGCCTTTGAAGCCAAAATCCAAACCTATTTGGAGAGTCTCTACGAACACCTTCCCTGGCTACAGCAGGCCGCTTTGGAATTAGATTCCCATAACACATTCCCGCACAGCAGCGGTATTGCTTCCTCTGCATCGGCCATGGGGGCCTTGGCTTTGGTACTGGTTAGCGCTGATCGGGAAATCAAGGGGACGTACGATCCAGCCAAAATCGTAGAGGACCCCTTGTTTTGGAGAGAGGCTTCGGATTTGGCCCGTAGGGGTTCGGGCTCCGCTTGCCGTTCGATTTACGGAGGTTTTACGGTATGGGGGCAGCATGAAGCGGTCCAAGGCAGCGACCCCCGCTGGGCGGTACCCTTGCAGGGTCAAGAAATCCATCCTGCCCTGCGAGACATTCAGGATACGGTGATTTTAGTGGATCGTGGGGTCAAATCGGTTTCATCCAGCGTTGGTCATGGCCTGATGAACGAACATCCTTATGCCACAACCCGTTTCCAGCAGGCCTACCTGCGCGTTGGGGAACTCCAGGCCCTCCTCTTTGCCGACTCCTCGGTTCCGGACGATGAAGTTTGGTGGGCTTTCGGTGATTTGGTCGAATCCGAAGCCCTGACACTGCACGCCATGATGCTATGCTCAAGGCCATCCTACCTTCTAATGAAGCCCCAAACCATCCAAGTCCTGGAGCTTATACGAAACTACCGAAACCAAAAGAAGGTTCCGTTGTTCTTTACATTGGACGCAGGGGCTAATGTTCATTTGATATTCCCCACCCACGCTCAAAACGACGCCATGGAACTCCTTGATCAGCAGATTGCTCCCCTACTCGGCGAACATTCGTACCTTTGCGATCGTTTAGGGTCTGGTCCTCGTCCCCTAATCCCGTCTTTTTAAGGCCCTTCCGTGAAATCTCCCCTCCAAAACAGCCTTTTTTATGCCAAAGTTCTTCTTTTTGGAGAATACGGCATTATGGAGGACGCGATGGGGCTTTCGATCCCTTTTCAACATTTCCAAGGCCGTTTTAAGGCAGGTCCTGCCCTAAGCCAAGACCAAAAAAACAGCAATTCAAGCCTCAAATCCTTTGCGGTTTACCTTCGGGAACTATCCCCAGCCATACCGGGTTTGGATTTGTCACGCTTGGACAAGGACCTGGAGGCTGGTTTGTCTTTTGAATCGAATATACCCCAAGGCTTTGGGGTAGGCAGTTCCGGAGCCCTGGTGGCTGCCGTCTACGAAGAGTACGGCCCCACCAAGGATCGTGCCTCCAACAGCGACCTGAACGTCGCTATTCAAGACCCGGATGCCATCCAAGAGCTCAAAGCTCGCCTTGGTCGGATGGAGTCCTTCTTTCATGGCCGCTCTTCGGGCATGGACCCGCTAATTTGTTATCTAAAGATTCCCATTTTGATGGATCGGGACCGAAGTCTGGGCCAAGTGACCTTACCCCAAGAAGCACCTAATGGTCAGGGCGCCATTTTTTTGTTGGATACCGGCCAACCCGGAGAGACCCAACCCTTGGTTTCGGTCTTTCTTGAAAAGCTCAAACACGAAGGGTTTCGTCGAATGATTCGTCAAGAATTCAATCAATACAACAACGAATGCATCAAAGCTTTTCTTAGCGGAAAACCTGGGCCATTGTTCAAGAACCTACGATCCCTTTCTCACCTGGTCCTGCAGCATTTTCAACCCATGATTCCCGAAAAATTCAGGCAAATCTGGCAACAAGGCATCGATAGCGGTGTGTACTACCTAAAGCTATGTGGCTCAGGCGGTGGGGGTTATTTGTTGGGTTTTACCCGGGATCTCGAACAGACCCAGCGATTGCTGGATGCTTACGAACTCCGTGTTATCCACCGGTTCTAAGCCGGTCGGGACTTACCCTGAATTGTCCTCGGGTAAGCTTCGCCTACTTCGTGGGCTAGCCTTCTTGGGGCTAATCCGATGGTACAATTTGGCAACGGTCGCCTTGGCCCAACTATTAGCTGCCGGATTTCTTTTGGACCAGTACTCCGCTTTGGGATGGCGTTTTTTGATAGACAGGGAATTGTGGCAAATTGTTGGGGGAACGGCCTTGATGCTGGCCGGCGGTTACCTGTTGAATGCGTTTTACGATCTCGAAAAGGACATGGCCAATCACCCCGGCAAAGTCATTATGGGCAGGGTCATCCGTCCCTCCCAGGCTCTCCAAGCCTGGATAGCCCTGAGTATGCTTACGGTGGTGGTTATCTGGCCTTTGGGCTGGCGTTTTCTGGCTTATTACGCCCTATACGGTGGGGGTCTCTGGCTTTATTCCCACAAGCTCAAACGTATTCCCCTCCTGGGCAATGCATCGGCTATACTCCTCCTGATGGCCGCTTTTATGGCGTTGGTTCTCTATTATCGGGACGCTAATATTCCCACTTTGGTATTTGTATTCTATGTTGGAATATTGGAGTGGATACGGGGATTGGTCAAAGATTGCCAGAACGTCCGCGGTGATGCCATTTACGGTTACCGAACCGTACCTGTTGTCCTGGGTTTGCGCAAAACGAGAAATTTACTCTTGCTCTCTCCCCTTGGTTTTGTACCGCCACTGCTGTGGTTAACCTTGTTTGGGAAAGTCCATCCTTATTTCCCTTATCTTCTTGTAATACAATTGATCACGGTATTGTACGCCTTGGCACTTCTTTGGAAATCCATGAATCCAAAGCGTTTGCATACCGCACAACGCCTACTCAAAATGGTCTTGTTATCGGCGATAGGCGGTCTTATGCTTTGGTAACCAAAGCTTCTTGAGCCAATTGTTGTAACATCGTGTACAGAGAATGGGCGTTGACTTTGTGCTGGTATACCAATTGAACCGTTGCCCCTTGCTGACGCAGTAACCAGGCGCTGGGGTTCTCCTGTACGGCTTGCAGCAATGCCCCAAAAACGGGTCCCTGGTAATAATCTTGCCTGCTCCCGTCGGGCAAATGGGCTTTGAAAAGGTCTTTGCGCCAAACCATTTTTTCCATACCCAAAGACCCGCCTAATAAACGTAAACGCATCAGAATAAGCAACAAAGACGCTTGTTCGGGTAGGGGCCCAAAGCGATCCATCAGCCGAGTCCCAAAGGCTTCCAAGGCCTCTTCGCTCTCCAAGTCATCCAATTCCCTGTACAAACTCAAACGCTCCGTGGTGTTACGGACATAAAAATCAGGCAGCAAGGCCGGTGCATCGGTATCCAACAAGACGTCCGTCTTGGGAAGTTCCATGGGCTGATCTGCATACAAATCAGCATAATCGGTGGTTCGTAGTTCCCGAATGGCCTCGTCCAATATCTTTTGAAAAAGCTCCAAACCTATTTCGGTAATAAAGCCGCTTTGTTCGGCCCCCAACATATTTCCTGCACCGCGGATATCCAAATCTCTCAAAGCTATTTGAAATCCGCTTCCCAATTCCGAATGTTGCTCAATAGCTTGCAAACGACGACGAGCCTCTTGGGTTAACGAAAAAAGAGGAGGAACAATCAAATAACAAAAAGCTTTGAGGTTGGACCGCCCAACACGACCCCTCATTTGATGCAAATCACTCAATCCAAAATTCTGGGCCTGATTTATCAGGATGGTGTTTGCGTTTGGAATATCCAATCCGGATTCAATAATGTTGGTGGCGACCAAAATATCCAATTTCCCTTCGATAAACTGCAGTAAAATTTTCTCCATCAGATCGCCGGGCATTTGTCCGTGGGCGACACCGATCCTTAGGCCAGGACACCACTGACCAATCAAATCCGCTACGCCTTCGATGCCCTGTACACGGTTATGTACAAAAAATACTTGACCGCCTCGGTCGGTCTCGTACAAAATGGCCTCTCGCACCTTGTCCTCATCAATCACCATCAATTCGGTATGAACCGGTTGTCGATTCGGGGGCGGGGTCGAAATGACACTCAAGTCCCTGGCCCCCAATAGCGAAAACTGCATGGTACGGGGTATCGGGGTAGCCGTTAAGGTTAGCGTATCCACCGAAACCTTCATGGCTTTTAGTTTTTCTTTGGTGGCAACGCCAAATTTTTGTTCTTCGTCTATAATCAGCAAACCCAAATCCTTGAACTTGATTTTGGAACCAACAATTTTGTGGGTGCCGATCAAAATATCAATGCGCCCCGCCTCCAAATCCTCCAAAACCGATTTGACTTCGGTAGCACTTCGAAATCGATTTAAATAATCGACGCGAACCGGTAGACCTTGGAGACGTGAAGCAAAGGTGCGAGCATGCTGCAGAGCAAGTATGGTGGTGGGGACCAAAACCGCGGTTTGTTTCCCATCGCATGCTGCCTTAAAGGCCGCTCGAATGGCCACTTCAGTTTTTCCAAAACCCACATCACCGCAGACCAAGCGATCCATGGGGTACGCCTTTTGCATATCGGACTTAACCGCCTCGGTGGCTTTGCTTTGGTCAGGGGTGTCTTCGTACAAAAACGAAGCTTCCAATTCGTGCTGCAAATAATTATCTGGGGGAAAAGCATGGCCCTGGGAAGCCTTTCTCCGCGCATACAATTCAATCAAGTCTTTGGCAATATCCTTGACCTGCGCTTTGGTTTTGGTCTTGAGCTTGTCCCAAGTATCGGAACCTAGCTTATGAATTTTGGGAGGGGTACCGTCTTTGCCAGAATAACGCGAAACCTTGTGCAAAGAGTGAATACTAACATAAAGTAAATCATCATCCCGATAGCTTATGCGTATGGTTTCCTGCCATTGTCCGTTGACTTGAATTTTTTCCATGCCCGCATATTTACCCACCCCATGATCCATATGTACCACATAATCTCCGGGCTTAAAATCCAGGATTTCCTTGAGAGTTAGCTTCTCGGAGGCTGATGTTCGGCCTCGTACTTTGTATTTGTGAAAGCGTTCAAATAGCTGGTGTTCTGTCCAATAAACAATCGCCCGCTCGTTATCGGTGAAACCTGCATGCAGCCCAATGGTCAAAGGAATCATCCGAAAACCGGCCTGCAAGTCCTCCAAGATCTGATCCAGTCTATCCATTTGTTTGGTGTTATCACCACACAAAAACAGACGATAGCCCTGATCATACAATTCACGTCCAGTCGCCACCAATTTGTCAAATTGTTTGCGCATCATGGGCTGTTCCTCGGTCCTAAAAACCCACTCATAAACAGGGCCCTGGGAACGTGCCCTCTCTGCCCATTCTTCCTGACCCCCTTCTTTTTGCAAAAGCACCCGCTTAAAGCCCAACAACAAACCAAACCACTCCTCTGGACCGGTCAAAAAGGCTTGCGCCTCGCTTGATGCTTTATTCCAACACCCTTCGGATGCTGCCCGAAGCATAGCCCAGTCGCCATGCCATAACACCGAGCGACTTGGAAAATACGTGATTAAGGATTGTTGACCTTGTTGCAATAAATCCGCTTGGAGGTTCGGTAAAATCACCGCCTTTTCCACTTCGTGAACGGTCAGTTGGGATTCGGGGTCAAAGGTCCTCAGGCGTTCTGCACAATCACCATAAAGTTCCAAACGATAAGGCCAATCGGAGGCGTAACTGTAGACATCCAAAATACCTCCTCGAATGGCATATTGGCCGGGTTCATAAACAAAATCCACACGTTCAAAACCCATTTCACTCATCAATTCAATCAAAAAATCCAAGTTAACGGATTCGTTTTTGTTGATTTCCAAAGTGTTACGGGCAAGGGTCGTGTTCATAACCACTTCTTCCATCAAGGCTTCCGGCCAAGTAACCAACCAGTGCGGGGTTTCGTTGGTACGAAGACTCATTTGGCCCAAAACCCCGGCGCGTTGCAAAACCAGGTAGGGGTCCTGTTCCCCCTCGCCAAATTTTCGTTTGTAAGACCCCGGAAAAAGAGAAACGACCGATGCTCCCAACAAACTCTCCAAATCGGAGCAAGCATAGAGGGCCTCTTCGCGATCGGGCAATATCACCACCTGCAAGCCCTGCAAGCCCGCCCGATGTGCAGCAGCGGCTATCCACCAACGGGCGGATGCGACTAAACCTTGGGCTTGCACCCAGCCTGCCTTGGTTTGGTCCTGGGGGGATTCGTTCAGAAACAGAACACCCCCACGAACACGCTCCCATTGAGCGTATTCATCCAACAATCGTTCGGTATTCCAGTATTCTTGCTCCAAAACGCTCGCAAAACTACACCGCCTACTCTGCGAGCAATGCCTCTACCTTGTTTTGCAGCAAGGCCTTTTGGCGGTCAAAAGCTGAACCGGTCGCTGGCCCGTCAAAACCGGTATGAACATACCGAATTCGACCTGCCTGATCC
>Ga0172372_10012670_pt1 | contig 10547 bp, 13 predicted proteins | sample LakKiv5m_2_FD_114544 | JGI IMG/M metagenome (GOLD analysis project Ga0172372, IMG submission 114544) | Freshwater microbial communities from Kabuno Bay, South-Kivu, Congo - kab_092012_9.5m | ecosystem: Environmental > Aquatic > Freshwater > Lake | place: Democratic Republic of the Congo... | reverse complement strand
GGCAAATGCATCCGCACCCCTCACCCCGATCTTTCCTACTGCACGGTTGTACACATACATCCTTGCCTTGCTGCCCAATTGCTTGTTCGTTGAATTGGTGACGATGATATCTTGGATGCTGTCCGAATTCACATAGATCGTGACGGGAAGCGGTTCGTTGCCGACACGGATCACCTCACGCTCCTTCCTTATCCCCCTGCCATAGATCGATATCTGCTTGATCACATCGGGACTCAGGAGCGTGTCGCTCCTCTTCAGGTTGACTTCGAAAATCACGCCGATTGGGTTTTCCACCCCCGACACATTTTTGCCCGTTGCAAACTCCTCTGCGGTGCGCCACTCGTCAGTCCATGACTGCGCCGCATAACGACCCTGGTATGTTCCCTTGGCAATCAACCATTCGATGTTCCCTATCTTCTTCACCTCTCTTGTGAACTCATACTTGGACACCATTCCCGTGCTTCGCATCACGCCACGATATGCCTTGCCGCTCCATGATGCCCATGGCGCACGGTTCTCGCATTTCATCAATTCAGCAAATATCCTCGTCATCCTTATCTTGCGACCGCCCTGCGCTTCGAACCAGTCGAAGAATCCCTCCTTGACCCTTTCCAACTCCTTGGCCCATTTTCCGGTTTCATAAGAAACCCCGAGTTCCTGCTTGATCAGGTCGATGAACTTGTTGGGCTTCCGATTGCTGAGGAGATCGCAGATGGTGTAGGGAGTCTGTGCCTTTGCTTCGGAAATGTGTTCGATGAAGTCTTTCATGCGTTCCCCTTGCCGCCGCCGAGCGGATCGAACTTGCGGGTCTTGTCGAACCATATCATGTTTGCGTTCTTCATGCCCGTGCGGGGGGCATACGGGATCGGTATCACCGTGCCTCCCTTTCGTGCGGCGATTCCCTTGTATATCCGTCCCCGTGCTTCCTTTGCATCGGTCTTGGTTCCGATCAGTATACCCGATGGCTTGGCTTTGTCAACGAATGACTTCGTGATGTCGATGATCGTGCCGAACACCTTCGATGCATCAGCCACGCCCATGATGGCAAGGTCATCGTCCGTTCCCGTGTTTCGGTCATAGTCCCAGTACCATTTCGATCCCGAGTTCCTGCCAACGGGTCTTGGACTGTACGACCACTTGAGGATGGAGTCGATGCGTGAGAAGCCCATCTCAAACATCCTCATCATGTCACCATCGGGCAGTCCTGCCTTGTTGACCAACGGAACATATGCATCCTTGTTCTGCAAGAACGACTGGAATGTTACATCATAGATTATGCCGGGAAGCGGGGTATGGATGTCCTTGCCGTTGAGGAGCGGTCTCCCCTCGTTGTCCCTTCCCGTGATCTTGATCCCGTGCGCCGCATAGAAATTTTCGATGCTGTCGCCGCCACGAACCGGGCACGGGACATACTTTCCTCCCGGCACCTTGGCAAGTGCGAAGCGGTATATCCATTCGTTGCCGCCCGTCTGCCATGCATCCCATGGATGGACGGTATCGAACAGTTCCTTCAGCAATGATGATATGTCATGGTATGTTCTCATTTCATGATCTCATGTATGCGTCCCGCTTGACCTTGGACGAGAGTATGTGCATCTTCGGGAAGCCAGGCATCCTGCCGGGAAGGTGTTCGCTCACATCGATCCGTATGTCATCGATCCCCTCCATCACAGCGACCGATTCGATCTCCCGTACCGCTGCCTTGAGGCTCTTGCGGTCGGAACCCTCAATCGTGCCGCCGAAGTCCCCCGTATGGAACTTGCCGCCATAGACACGGAGCCAGCCACGCTTGTAGGCAAGCATGGTGATGGGATGGGCATTGTCGATGTACTCATCCCAAATCATTCGGATGATCTCCTTGCCGTCCACAAGAGGCAAGCCCTGCTTATCCCTTGACTGGTTGTCATAGAACCCACGCTCCGCTTCGACTTCCGCAGCCTTCAGCAACTCGCCATGGGAGATGCCGAACTTGCCGAGGTTCTTGACGATTTGGGTGACATGGTAGCCGTCATTGTTCAATCCGAAGGAGAACCATCCCTTGGTCGGGTGCCACCATCCGGGAATCATGTTCCCCTTCTGCATCCATGGAAAGGGATTTCTGGGCGGCGCAGCCGCCGCCGCTGTTTTCTGCTTGCGCTTCTGGGCCGCTGCCAATGCCTGTGCCGCTGCCCGTGCCATGACATCCCCATAACGAGCCTTCTGCCGTGCATCGAATGCATCCGAATCGAATGCTTTCTTCCGCTTCGTTGCGGCAACAGCCTCGCTGATCGATTCAAGGAGTTGGAAGTAGGTCTTCATGTTCGCCCATTTCCCCCTCTCTTACTTGATCCTGACGGTCTTTCGCCATACCACTTCCTTCTTGTCTGCCAACTTCTCCCAGACGCTCCGCATCAACTGTCGATTGCCCATCTCAACGAAAGGATTCGACCATCCGCCCCGTGACGGCGATGCCGAGTATGTGCAATGGAAATGAATCACCTTCTCAACCGCACCGCTCTTGTCCTCAACGAACCCGTGCCATTCCTCGCTCATGAAACGGAACGGGGAGTTCTTCGTGGGGATCGTCTTGGAACCATAATCGATCACGATGAAATGAACATCCTTTCCCTTGACCTTGGAATGGTTCGAATGCAGGGGAGACATCTTCACGGAATCAAGGAAGGAATCGATCTTCCTCATCCATCCTGCATCAACGGAAGACGATTCGACCATCTCCTGCTTCTTCCGTCCTTGGCAATGCGCCCGTTGGGAGAAGCCCTTGGGACGATTGCAATTGATCGACCGCTTGTATTCGGCAGACCAATCTTCCTTGAGCCAGGTTCGAAAGGATATCACTCTCATGTGTGCAAAGGATATTTAGATTTCCTCTTCGATGTCCCATTGGGGCATATGGGGATTTTTTGGAGTTCGACCTGTAAATCCGATTTTTTGGCGGGGAAATTTTTTCGATTTCCCGTGTTGCTGAAGTTCGAAAAGGAAAGGGGGGAGGGGGGTCAAAAGTATTTTGGGGGAGAAGGGGGGAACCATAAGTGTTTTGGGAAGATCGTAAATGTTTTGGGAGGGGAACGGGGAATGCCGAGTCTGCCCAAGTCATATGCGGGAATCGACACGGGGTGTAGAGTTGTGCATACGGAATGGGTGAATGCTAGAAATTGGAGTTTGGTTTGAAGGGAGAGGGTAGGGGGGTGCTTCGCCCCACCGAGGCTCCATGCCATGTACCGCCAGATTATAAAGGGGGGGTCGCAGTTTTCATATCCTTTTAAGATTTCATCGATGCATCTCCGAGCGATCTCTCGACAGCACGCCGGTGACATCGAGAACTCTTTCGTTGAATGCGTTTGCATCTCATACATGAATATGACTTTCCATCACCATGAAAAGATGTTGCCTGCCACTACAGCAGGTAGACCAAACATCGTTTACAACCTTTGTCAGTTTCTGCCTAGGAAATGCAGCATGAGTTTTTGTTTGGGTTAACTATACCAGGATATTGTCATGACGATTGCAGGCGGTTTCAAATTCATATTGGGGGGATATGAAAAGAGAATGCCCGCCGGAGCATCCTCTCGAAAGGCCCCCAGCAACCCGCTGGGAACTTCGAACGCTATCTATAGCAAATCCCCCCGGTCACAATGACCGAGGGGACGAGAGAGAGGAAACCGTGATTCAGTTCGCCCGTATCAGAACGGGCACTTGGCGTTTCGGGCAGGGACTTCCGCTTCAGCCGTAGCCGTAGCCGAGGTCGGGGCAGCACCGAGGTCTTCGGTGTTCTCGCCGCCCGTGACCGTTGCATCCAACTTCTTGTACAGGTCGATGAAGGAGGCACGGGTCGCAGCATCGAATCGGGTAGTGACCTTTTCGATAGCCTTCAGGCGGTCGCCGTAGATCGACAGGGCGTTCGCTGCCTGAACGAGGCGGCGGGTGGTCACCACATCATCGACTGCGCCCTCCGCATAGGTCTTGCGAATCGTCTGCGCCCACTTCACGATGGAGACAGCGAAATCGTCTTCGCCCTCCACGCCGAGGTACTTCAGCATACCCTTGACGATCTTGGTCTCAATCGCTTCGGTCGGGTAGTCCTGTTCGACCGTTTCGGGGACACGATCAAGGAAGGCTTCGTTCATGGCATTGGTGCCCACGAACTTGCCCGTATCGTCACCACGACCCTTGGTGTTGCCCGTCAGGAAGACATTGAATCCCGGAGTCGGCTTGACCCAAGTATTGGTCTTCTTGAGGAACACGGGCTTGCCCTCTAGGACGGGCTGCAAGCACATGATCTTGACCGTACCGAGATCGACCTCATCAAGCAGGAGGATGCCGCCACGCTTCATGGCAACGATGACGGGGCCATCGACCCAAACGGTCTCGCCGTTGACGAGTCGGAAGCCACCGAGCAGATCGTCCTCGCTCGTTTCGGGAGTAATGTTCACCCGATAGAACTCACGATTGTTTTCGGCGCAAGCCTGTTCCACCGTAGTGGTCTTGCCGTTGCCCGACAGACCCGTGATGTACACGGGGTAGAAGCGGCGGCTCTTCACGACCGCAGCGACATCCTTGTGCGCTCCGAAGGGCACATAGGTCGGCAGTCGGTCAGGGACGAGACTCGCCCCGCCCATGAAGGCGAGGGAGGAGTCCACCGTAGGCACGGCGGCAGCAGTCTTCACCGCAGGAGCGGCAGCGACCGCAGGAGGGGCAACAGCCTCAACCACGGGGGTCGGGGCAGATGCCGCAACGGCGGCAGGAGCCTCACTCTCTAGGGAGGGAAGACGGTACAGCCCACGACCCGCCCGATAGGCAGGATCGTTGGTGAGCCATTGCGGCATATTCAGCCCCGCAGACTTGGCGACCTCTTCGACTTGCGGACGGGAAATCGTGCGTGAGTAGCCCGAGGCACGGGCGGCACGGACGAAGGCGGTTTGCTTTGGGGTTAGGTTCGTCATTAGTGGTTTCCTCCGACACCCGAAAGATACCCTATCGTTCGGTTCATTGCAACCCCTAGGGTCGCATTCGGGACGGAATTTTTGATCCGAATTATTATCGGACTTATATCCCGCCCCTACGCCCGTGTCTATAGAAGAGGGGGCACGAATTACAGAATACTTTATCGTCTATTATTTGTTCTGTGTCCGATAATAAAAGAATCTGCTTTGAATCGTCCCCTTGGCTACCTTTTTGGGGCGGTTATGGTATTCTCTGTGTGTCGGAGAGAAGACCCAAATGAACAGCCTAGCCCTCCCAACCCCCGCTCCCAACGCCGCCGCCAAGAGCCAACTCGCTAGGCTGATGGCGACCGAAAACATCACGGTCGAATACGACTCATCTGCACAGACGGCATCCTTCAACATGGAGAGCCGTCTGCTGACGCTTCCTGTTTGGAAAGACCTGTCTGACGATGCGCTTGATATGCTCATCGGGCACGAAGTGAGCCACGCCCTGCATACCCCTGCGGGAGCGAAGCCGCTCATGGACGCTTGCAATGCCATCGATTCCAAGAATCCGATGGTCGCAAAGGACTACATCAATGTGGTTGAGGATGCCCGAATCGAACGCATGATCAAGGCTCGGTTCCCGGGTCTCAAGCGTTCGTTCGCTCAAGGCTACCGCCAACTGATGGAGCGTGACCTGTTCGGCATCAAGGGCAAGACCCTTGCCGATCTGCCGCTCATCGACCGCATCAATCTTCAGTACAAGATCGGTTGGCTTGTCGAAGTCCCGTTCTCGTCTGCGGAACTGCCTCTGGCGCAGCGGGTTGCGAAGACCGTCACTTGGGACGATGTGGTTGCCCTGAGTAAGGAAATCTATGACTTGGCTAAGAAGCAGAGTCAGGATCAGAATCAGGGCGGCGACTCGGATCAGTCCGATGGGGCTGAGGGCGAAGAGGGCGAAGAGGGTCTTGGGGCTAGCAAGGATAAGCAGCAGGGCGAAGAGGAAGAGACCGATGCCGACTCGCTCCCCTCCGATGAGGACGAGGGTGAGGACGAGGACGGCGAGTCCAACGGAACCGATAACGACTCCGACTCCGATGCGGACGAGGAGTCCGATAGCACGGGTGAGGGCGAAGAGGGCGAGAACGAGGATGCCGAAGACGGCAATGTGGGCGGCGAGTCCAAGTCCGATACGGATATGGATGCCGATGCCGCCGACTCGGACGATGCCGATTCGAAGGAAGGGGATTCGAAGGGTGACCCCGAAGAGTCCAAGTCCACCGATAACCCTGCCCCGATGAGCCAGACGGCTCGGGCAACGGAACAGGCTCTCGGCAAGATGGTCGATACGACCGCTGCCAAGGTCTACTATGCCGACATTCCCGACCCCGACAAGGGGTATGTGATTCCCCTCAAGGAAGTTCAGAAGTCGCTGCGTGAGTGGACTACCGCCAGTTCGGGCGTGACGGTCGCCAACGCCGCCTATGCGGCATGGAAGACCAACAATGCCCCCGCCGTTCAGGTGCTTGCAACGGAGTTCGACCGCCGCAAGGCGGCTGATGCCCACAAGCGGACTGCGGTTGCCGAAACGGGTGCGCTTGATCCCAACCGCCTCCATGCCTACCGCATCGCTGAGGACATCTTCCTTCAGAATGCATATGTGAAGGACGGCAAGAATCACGGCATCATCCTGCTGCTTGACATGAGCGGTTCGATGGGTCCGATCTTCCACGATACGATGATCCAACTCGTCACTCTGGCGCACTTCTGCCGCCGGGTGAATGTCCCGTTCTCCTTCTACGGTTACACCGACCGTGATGACAAGAAGATCGTCCGTGAGCCGTCCTTCAAGAAGACCTCGTTCGGTGCCGAATCGATCCGCACCCGACTCTTCACGCTGCTCTCGGACGGCATGAAGCAGAACGAGTTCATGGAACTCTGCGGTATGCTGCTCCTCGCCTCCTACTCGGCGGGTGGCGGTCTCCCCGAAACTCACCCGACCTCCAAGGCGGTCGCCAGTCTCAATTGGCGCAAGCCCTACTATCCGCCCGAATGGATGGCTCTTGACAACACCCCGACCAATGGTGCGCTCCTCGGAATGCCCTACATGGTCGAAGAGTTCAAGCGGGTCAAGCGGGTTCAGATCGCCAACCTCATCGTCCTGACCGATGGTGAGCCTAGCGACTCCATGACTCAATGGAACTACACCGCCGCTGCCGCAAAGAATCCCAACAATGATCGTTGGAACAACGGCAGGATTCGGGTGGTGTGGCGGGACACGAAGCGGCGCAAGGAGTATGCCGCCACCTACACCTATACGGGTTGGGACAAGACAAAGCATGAATATGAGTTGAGCCGTGACGATCAGGGTTCGACCCTCATGCAAATTGTCCGTGACCGCAGCGATGCGAAGACCATCGGCATCCACCTTACGAGCAAGCGCAACGGCGCAGCATATGCTCGGGAGATTTCGGGTCGCCTCGTCAAGGGCGAGAGCAAGGATCCCAAGGAAAATCAGATCTTTGCCGCCGCCCGACTCGCCGTTCAGGAGAAGACCGAAGACTTCTGGTCGGACAACGATTGGGTTGGCATCCCGATGGGCAAGGGTTTCGATGAGTACATCCTCGTCCGCACCGATGTCAAGAGCGAGGATTGGGATCTTGATGAAGTGGATATGAATTCGAAGAGCGGTCTCCGTGACCTCCGCAAGACCTTCACCAAGTCGATGGCAGCGACCCGTGCCAACCGCCCCCTCCTGACTCGGGTGGCTGACCTGATCAGCAAGACCAAGAAGTAAGAAAGTAAACACTCTGCTCTCCCATGGTGGGGGAGCAGTTCTACACAAAGAAAGGATATGAATCCCATGCCGAAGCCTTACGACCCTGAGAACGATGACTACGACCTCCTCGCCCTTGACCCCAACGACCCCGACAACTATGACGATGAGGACGAGGACTACATCCCCGAAGCCGATGATGATGGCTTTGAGGACGAGGATGACCTTGAGGATGAGGACGAGGACGAGTACTACTCGGAAGACGAGGACATGCTTGAGGATGACGAGGACGAGGACGAAGAGGATGACGAGGACTATTGATGACTCGCACCACCTACTTCTCCCTTGAGGATCTTGGAATTCCTGAAGGAACCATTTCCGGTTCTTTGGAATCCATCTTCATGGCACAGGATGAATTCACCCGTGAGTATCACACCATTCCTCCCAAGGACTTCATCAAACTCTGCGATGGTTCGTGGAGGACGGATGAAGTCATGGGCATTTCATATTCTGGAAATGTTGCGGTGATCGATCTGCCCACACAGACCGTGGCGCACATCTATGATCCGAATACAACTTCAGAAAATGAATTGCAAAACTTCGAAGTGTTGGTTGCAACGGAACTGTTGCGCCTCATGGACGAGAGAAAGCGCAAGCGAAAATGATTTAGAGAATCCGTAAAAATTCTTTGCTTCGCATCTTGACGCTACGGGCGTTCGGGTGTACTCTCGCTAACACTCACACACTTCCCCACTTCTCCCCACCCTTCCCCACACGGGGAAACCCACATTTACCCCCTTTCGGATTCCAATTTTCCCATATGAGCATCACCTGTCGTACCATCGTCTACCCCCTCTCCAAGGAGTCAGTTGGGACGGTCAAGTTTGAGCATCATAAGGATGCAAACATGGTAACGATATGGTTTCTGCCATGGGGAGTGACTGACATGGCGATTGCCTCATGGAACGGTCTGACCATCAACAAGAATCCCCACACTTATATCAGCAGCGTTGCCCGTGAGATATGGGAGGATCTGGTGCGGCAGGGATTCGATGCTCCCTAATCTTTCCAACTTTCAAATGACCAACCTGAACACCTATCGGCTATACAATCCGAAGGCTGATTCTCAGCACCTTGTCTTTCGTACTTCTGATCAATGGAAGGGTCAGGTGCGGGTGACATATCTCAAAGGCGGTGTCGCACAGGATCATGTCTCTCCCGGTTCATATGACATGAAGCACGACACTCCCGAAGTCATGGACATCGGCAAGGCACGGGAGTTATGGGATTATTTCACCAATGAAATGCATTGGATTCCCGATTGAAACTCCAAAAATGGGGTTGACTTTCTTTTCTGCCTAGTGTATGCTTGGCGGTATGAGAACAATGGAACGGCTCGGAACCATGCAAGGCGCAGTCATCATCAAGGAGAAGACTGGTCTGATCGCATTCGGCTGGAACCCGAACGATCAGACCACGGCAATCAAGGCAAACATGAAGTCTGCCGTGAGTGTCTTCTATCAGCGTGATGATACGAACCCGAATGCACCCTTTTGCCTTCAGGTGGTGATCGGGAGTTATTTTCAGGGCAAGCCACACACCATCGTCCTGCACGACCGCCAGAGGGTTGTGTTGGACATAGACCTTGCCCGTCTTGTATGGGACACGCTGATGAGCAAGAAGAAAAGCGACACTCTGCCCATGTGGCTGCGTCTTGGTACGGGTCCGCTTGCCCCTGACAATGTGGAGTTCGAAGCATGAGCAGCAATGATACATTCATGGTTCATCGATTGGTTCTTTCGGAATTCCAATTAGAAGTCCAACAAGCCTTTTGGGAAGTCCAATTTTGGATTCGAAAGGACACATCCCCGGACAACGACATGGATGGTGGCTACATGGTGATTCAGAGGAATGGCACGACCATCATCGAACCATGGGTCATCACGAAGGAACTGCCATATGGCAAGCAGCAGTCGAATTCATACATCAGCCATGAGCCATTGAGCCTGAACGAGATGCGTTGGGCATGGAACACGCTGAAGGAACAGAAGGGGAAAGAGTGGCTTTGTGCCGCTTCTTCATAAGAAAGGAAACAGGAACACATGGACGACCAGAACCACATCGTTTCGACCATTCACCTTTCGAATGCCCTGATCAGCATTTCCGATCTTTATGACATGGGTCTGTGGCGAAGCGATTCGAAGTCCTTTGACACGCTCCTCACCAACATCCGTGCCGTGAAGCGTGTGACCATGGACCCGAATCGTTACTATCTTTCGGATGACGAAGGGGAACTTCTTTCGTTGATCCTCATGGACATGAGCGATTGGAAGGAACAGTCCACGAACAATGCGACCGACTATGGTCTTGGAAACGAGTAAGAATCATGACCACGGCAACGAATGATCTCCGCACACGAGCCGCCCTGAAGCACGACAGCATCGGGACTGTTCATTTCGCATGGGATGACATGGATTGGGTCATTGTCTGCTTCAAGTCCAGAAAGTCGATTTCGTACTGGCTGTCCTGCGGATACACCCTTCCCCATGCAGATGGGATTACGGTTCCGAAGGAGAAGGCACGGGAAATGTGGAGCAAGTTTGTCGGTGAAGGATGGAAGGAGAAGACCAATGACTGAAAAAGTCAGACAACAGATTGATGATCTTGCATATCGGCTCCGCTGCGAGACAAAGCGCAATGATCTTCCCGAGGAGGTCATTCGCACCTATGCGGAAGCCTATCATGCCATTGGCATCCTATCCCGTAAGGCAGAGGAAGCAGATGACTTGAGGCAGCGAGTCAAGGAACTCAAGGAGGGCTTTGAAGGCTCCTGCATGGCATGTGAG
>Ga0172372_10012669_pt1 | contig 10548 bp, 11 predicted proteins | sample LakKiv5m_2_FD_114544 | JGI IMG/M metagenome (GOLD analysis project Ga0172372, IMG submission 114544) | Freshwater microbial communities from Kabuno Bay, South-Kivu, Congo - kab_092012_9.5m | ecosystem: Environmental > Aquatic > Freshwater > Lake | place: Democratic Republic of the Congo... | reverse complement strand
ATGAAAGTATTACAACCTAAGATTGCTGGTAAAGCAGATGGTGGTTTTGTTTCATCATTAGTCAAAGCAGCACTTTCCCAATAAGAAAAAAGGAATACAAAATGAAGTATGAATATGTAACTGTGCCATTACTTACACATGCAACAAAACAGATCTTAGATACTTGGGGTTCTGAAGGTTGGGAGTTGATTCAAGTAGTTCCTGCCCCAGATGGTGGCGATCAATTAGTTGCATATATGAAGCGAGTAATTGCATGAGTATTAAAGAAAAGATTTCATCCCTTGGGCTTTCTCTCCCAACTGCTGCAGCCCCAGTTGCCGCATATGTTCCAGCGGTTAAAAGTGGCAACCTAGTCTTTACTGCAGGACAACTGCCGGTAGTTGATGGCAAATTACTTAAAGAGGGCAAGGTTGGAAGTGATGTAACGGTTGAGGATGCTAAAGAGCTAGCTCAGGTTTGCGCACTCAATGCCTTAGCTGCAATCTCTTTAGTTGCAGATCTTGATCAGATTGAAAGAGTCGTCAGGGTCGGCGGTTTTGTTAATTGCGCATCAGGCTTTACTGCAATTCCTGGTGTTATAAATGGTGCTAGTGAGCTATTGATTAAAATTTTTGGAGATATAAATGGCAAACATGCAAGAACGGCAGTTGGAGTAGCGGACCTTCCATTAAATGTGCTAGTTGAGATTGAAATAATAGTAGAATTGAAGATTAGTTAGTGTTTTCATCCATCTATCCATTCAATTGGTATGCTTAAACTATGGATTACTTACAAGGTCAAGTCTTTGAAACATACAGTTCTCACAATTTAGAACGATTAATGGGTTTAAAACCAGAAAAAGAATCAACGAAGGCAGTTGTTGAGTTAATTTCTCATAAGTTAAATCCCGGGAGCAAAATTTTAGAAATCGGATGTTCTTCTGCACATTCCTTGAGAACTTTAAGTAAAAAGAATATGTCTTTGGATTACACAGGAGTGGATATCGATCGTTATGCCGTGGCTAAAGGTAGAGAAGCCATTTCAACTCTTAAACTTCCAGGGATTAAACAAGCAAAAATAATTGAGGCTTCCGTTGAAAACTTACCATTTAATGATGGCGAATTTGACATTGTAATTAGCCTTAATGTAATCGAGCATTTACATGAGCCCAAAAAAGCAATTAAGGAAATGCTCAGGTGTGCAAATAATTTTGTTGTAATCAGAACTTTAATGTCCGACCAAACATTTATAGTGAAGGAAGTTCGTAATTCAACGCATCATAGCCTGGGATACAGCCACCTCGATTTGCCCAGCCCTTTAGATGAGCTTGACGAATTGGGTAATCCAAAAGTTTTTGCCTACCAAAATGTTTACAGCACAGCACTGATTGATGGGATACTGAGCGAACAAAACGGAGTAAATAAATGGAAAATTTTTGAGGATAACATGTTTGAACAACAGGCTTTTGATCTAGATAATCAAGCTTCTAGTTTGCCAAGAATTACAAAAATTATAGATGGAAAACAAGTACGTGGCTTATTCATTGATACAAACCACTGGGTAACTATCGAGAAATGAGACCAAAACTTGTTGACGCGGTATATCACTCTTCTAGTTTAAACATAAAATAGTGTGTGGCATTGGAGGCCGTGTAGCCAAAGAACCACTTAATGTTGAAGTTGTTACACAAGTTTTGGATGTAATGTGCAAGCGTGGACCAGATGGGATCAAACATAAGAATGTACAGTTTTCCAATTTTTCATTGGATTTATTTTTTTCAAGACTCGCAATAATTGATGAGAGCGAGAATGCCATGCAGCCAATGGCATATAAAGGCTACGTAATTCTGTTGAACGGAGAGATTTACAATTATAAAGAGTTAAAAAAAAGTTTGGAAATTAAGCACGGTAGTCAAAATTGGGAAAGCAATGGTGATGTTGAAGTAGCCTTAAGATATTTAGTATTAAATGGAGTCAATAGCATCATTGATTTTGACGGGATGTTTGCACTTGCATTAGTTGATTTGCAAAATGAAACTATTTGTTTTGGACGAGATTACTTTGGCGAAAAACCTCTTTACCTGTTAAAGGCTGAATCAAACCTGTCATTTGGTTCTGAGCCAAAAATAATCTGGACCGTGAGAAATCATCAAAGCAAGATTAATAGAAATCATTTAAAAAATTTTTTATTGTCAGGCTATAAAAGTATATTCAAGAGTAATGACGATTTTTTTGAAGAAGTTCATCGAGTTGAACCAGGCACAATTGAGACTTATAGTTTAAGATCATTAAGCAGAACAACAATCTTTCAGTTTAGAAAATTCGACAAATCCCCTCATAAAACAGAAAAATCGCAATCAAGGGATGAAATTTTGCGAAATGTAAAAAGTATTGTTATAGATTCAGTTGGTAAAAGGCTTGAATCAGATGTTCCTATAGCAGTATGCTTGTCTGGCGGGGTTGATTCAGGATTAATCGCATCGATTGCAAAAAAAGAATTTGGCGTAGCTCTGCATGCTTATACATTAGCTAGTAATGACCCGAGATACTCTGAAGCTACAAATGCTTCATTAGTAGGAAAGTATTTAAATTTAGATCACTCTCTAGTTGAAATTAGATCAGAAAATTTCATTTATCGTTTGAAAGAAATAATTAAGTATCACGAAGCACCTATTTCTACAATAAGCTATTACGTTCAAAATTTTTTAATGGAAAAAATTCATACGGATGGCTTCAAAGTTTCATTGATGGGTAGCGGGGCCGATGAGATTTTTACTGGATATTACGACCACCATCTACTTTATTTAGCGAGCATCAATGGTATTGATCCAGAACTATTCCAAACCTCGCTTAATAATTGGAAGAACAAGATTTTACCAATCGTGCGAAATCCCGTTTACAAACAATTTGATCTGTACATTAAACAGCCTGAGTTTAGAGAACATATCTATGAAGGCTCAGAAATTATGAAAGCGATGCTAATACAACCAACTCATAACTTTTTTGTCGAAAAACAGCTCTCGCTTAGCTTAGTGAGAAATCGAATGCTAAATGAATTGTTCTACGAAGTAGTTCCTGTTATTTTGCATGAAGATGATAGAAATTCAATGATGTATTCAATTGAGAATCGATCACCATTCTTGAGCACTAAGATATTAGGAAGCATGCTAGAAGTTGAAGATATGCACTTGATAAACAATGGATTATCCAAATCTATATTAAGGGAAGCGTTCGACGGTTATTTACCAAGCGAAATCCTGTATTCACCTAAAAAAATCGGATTCAATTCAAGCATTTTAGAGCTTTGCGATTTTCAGTCAGACGAATTTAGAGAGTTCATATGCAAAGACTCAATCTTTTGGGAAATCGTTGATAAAAATAAGATTACAAAGTTTTTCAATAACTTAGGTCAAGAAGATATCTACAATAAAATAGCATTTAATATAATCTCAACTAAGGCATTCTGTGATATTTTTGGCTAAGACTTAATTGCTTATTCTTTAACTCTGAATTTTTCAAATAATTCTGAAGCGTGCGCCCATTCCTTCATAAAGTTTACCACATTCGTTTGATTATCAAAATAGGTTGGTTCAACTATACGATCAACTTTTTTACCGATGACAAGAAGCACATCTGAATCAAAATATCGATTTGTAAAGACTATTTCTAAGCCAGAAAGCTGCATTAAGCACCGCAATGTATTCGCAGAGAAATTACTAGGGTGTAAATCTGCTGGTGAAGACTTTGAGAAATAATCATTTAATGATTTTTTGAAAGGAACAAGAATCCTAGAAGATTCTGCCACACATACGTAACCTCCAATTTTTGTGGAAGCAACAACGTCTTTAACACAAGCAAGTGGATCTATGGTATTTGCTAAAGTCCAAGTAAGAGTTGAAATATCAAATCCAGGTTGTATTGCGGGCGCTTGATCAACTCCAAGTGTTTTCGTAATTACTTCAAATCCGAGATTGTTTAGTTCATAAACCAAAGTTTCTGAATGCTCTGTTCCGTAAATGCTCAAAAACGGATAAAACTTCCGAAGGATTGAAAGTAGCACTCCTTCTCCCGTAGCAAAATCACACCAATGATAATTTTTTCCGTTAATTTTTAAGAAAGATGCAATAGTTTGTGCTACATACAGTAATCGAGCTTGTGCAAATGGATTATGTGCAGTGTAGCTCTCTTCTGATTTGCTTGGAAAAATAAATTCTGACCAATATTTTACAACATCTTCAGCCGACATAGACCTTTGAGAAGTAACAAATCCTGAGATTGGGTTAACGAATAGTTTATCTTCTTGTTTCAAATAATTAGATAAAAAAGTTAACTCAACTGCGCCTGGCATTACACGAGAAAATTCAAGTTCGATTGGGTGCATCTTTTTTCACCATTTCTCTATAGCAAAATTGCATTGTTGAAACCTGTCGCCATTTTTGAGTGGAGACTGTGCATCAAATTCTAAAAAAAGCACTGAGCCTCCTTTACCACAAGGAACATGAAAGCCATCGGCAAGTTTAACCATCCTGCCTGGAACTCCACGAATTGGGATTGAGTCAACTTTAACTTTCCAGATACGAATTTTTTGATGGTTAGATAGATACCCAAATGCCCCCGGATAAGGTTTTGTAATAGCACGAACGAAATTGAAAATCTGATCAGAATTCAATCCCCACCAATCAACATTACCATCAGCTTCATTTCTCTGATGCCAATAATTTGCCTTTAAAGAATCTTGAGCTTTTGCCTGAAGTCCACTTCGATTAATATCTAATATTAGAGGAATTAGAAGCTCAGGAAACAGATTATTAACTTTATTATGCAAATCTAAAATAGTATCCTCATTCATTACTTTAATTTCCGCATTTCCTAGAACCGAACCATCATCTATTCCGGATGTCATTTTCAGAATTGAAACACCAGCATATTTCTCGCCATTAATCATCTGCCAATTCAAAGGGGATCCACCTCGATATTTCGGAACTCTACCTGCATGTAGATTCCAAAATCCGTGTTCAGGAATCTCAATTATTTCAGGTGATAAAATATGAGAAAAACCCGCGACGATACAAAGCTTTGGCTTGAGAGATATGACGAATTCTGAAAGTTCTAATGTATTTTTACCATCATAGCAAAAAAAAGGCAAAGTGGTTTCTATCTCCAGATTAAAACTCTTATCTTGATAAACAAACCCCACAACCCTTGAAAGATTCTTAATACTTTCATACACTCTTTTCCCTCTTGTCCCATTGATAAAAAGAATTATTCTAGGAAGATCATCAATAGGTAAATGCAACATTTTAGCACCAACTTTCTGTAAGTTTAATAATCTTACGTTTTTCTTATCAAATAAGTTCTGAATATATTTTTGAGCGAAAATTTTGATTTATAAACACTAGAATTCAAATCATGCACGAAAAAATTATTAAAAGAACGATTCTTCAAAATTATTGAAATATCCTTAGCCGAGTTTTTAGCTATCCATAACCTCCAAGATAGGATTCTAGTCAGACTTAAAACTTTTGAATCGAACTTTCTTGTTTTTAATATACCCCCAGAATCAATACCAGAGTCGACTAAGTGTATTGCGTAACCTTGGAAGGATGTTTTTCTTTCTAGGAACATCCACCAATGGCTGTCGAGACCACGGTAACCTGGAAGAAGTGCACCGTGGACGTTGATAAAAACGCTCTTTTTATTAGATAGAACTTTATTTGGAATTACAGGTCCGCCATAAATTAGGAAGACATCTATGTTATTCAAGGAAGTTAATTCTGGTTTTAAAATTTCCATGTAATTATCTACTTTAATTATTTTTAATTTTATAGTTTTTAACGTACCAACACTAAATAATTCATAAAAGGTAATCAATAAATCTAAAAAATTAGAAATACTAAAAAACAATTTTATCTTATGAAATAAATTGTGATCAGTCTGTGGAATTACAATGCACTCAATTTTAACGTTGCGACTCAAGAGAATTTTTACAAAATATCTATGGCGTATTTTGAAAGGCGTCAAAATAGCTATTTTGTCTGGGCGCTGATGTTCCATGTTTAAATCTTCCAAGGAAAATTAAAAGACTCAAATCCAACTAAAATTCTTTTTAGGCACATTCGATTCCCGGGATATAACTTTGAAAGATAATTTGTACCAGCCAAAGCACTTGGAGCTGAGTTTAATCCAATTTCATTCAAATAATCTACTGAATATTTCGGCATATCAAACTTTAGCCCTTCTGGATACGAGAATAATACCGGTTCTTTGGTGTTTAGTACTTTCTTGATATCTGAAATTGATCTGGTGATCTGCTCAATTCCATTAGCTGGTGTCAAAGCGCCAAGTGAAAAGTGATCAACGGTATGTGCTCCAATTTCCCAAGTGCCAGAGCTATGCATAAACTTCACTTCGTCCCAACTTAGAAACTTATGTAAATCTTCTGTAATCAATTTCTCATAATTACCAGCGTACTTGAAAATTTCGTTAAGGATTGACAAGACGTTTTCCGTTGGAAGTTTTTTCAAATATTTTTTAATTAAGGTTAGTGAAATCACCTTATTGTTTAACGTTGATACGTCAAAAAATCTTTTAGTATTTAAGTTAAGCCAAAAGTTTTTACAGGTCATGTTAAGAATGGCTAATTCGAGCTTATCAGTCCACATAAGTTTATTCTTACCTATATATCCTGTGGCTAGATAGAGCGTCGCTTTCAAACCTAAATTCTTTAGAATTGGGTGTGCTATTTTATAGTTATTTGCGTATCCGTCATCAAAAGTAATAGCAACAGATTTTTTTGGCAAACTCGTTTTACCTTGATAAAAATTTTCAACATCCATCATTGTGATAATCTGATAATTGTCTGCGACATACTCCATTTGCTTCTTAAAATGTGCTAGGTGTAAGTGTTTTCCTGATGAATTGAATCCGTTGAGGACGTCGTCCACAATCCCGTGATAGCATAAAATTGTTAACTTGTTCATGCACGAATTATACTTTAAAACTAAACTAAATTTGTAAATTACTGGAAGTTCTGTTGTATGCTTAAACAACATAAACCGAAAAAATCTATTGCAATTTTAATTCATCAATTTTTATGGAATGAAATGCTTGAACAGACTTTGTAAGCTCCCTTCCTATTAATTCAGACAAATTATTTAAACTGACGTTCATTGGTCGTGCATAGGTGATATCTTCATAAGAGAGTTTATGACCTATTTTGAGATCCTTGGAATAAATCATGCCTTTTCTGATTTCCGTTAGCAATAATAGTTCTGATTTTTGAATCGTTTTCTGTTTTGATCTTAATGATAGATTCAAGAGTTGGATAACCTTTACGATATTTTCTAATTCGTCTGGAGTTCTTGAGAGTTCATGATCTCTTATGTCAGTTCGGTTTCTGTCGTCTGTCACATGTATTTCTATAATTCTCGCACCTGCACCAATTGATGCATACAATGGCGCGTCTTCTTTAAAGTGATTAGAAAAACCAACTACCAATCCAGAAAGTTTTTTAATGTCATTTATGGCTAGTAAATTGCTTTCATCAATAGGTGGTGGATATGCTGAAATGCAGTGGAGAATCGCGATGCTTTCATGGTACCTATTTCCAGATCTAACCTTTTTCGCTTTGTTAGTGAAATCTATGATTTCTTGCCTTGAAGTTGCACCACAGGACAAAATAAGATTTGATTTGGAATTCAATGCCAAGTCTATCGTTGGGGCAAATGTAAAATCTCCACTCGCTATCTTAATAACTTCGCAAGTTTCTGAAACAAACTGCACCCAATCATGTGATAAAGGAGTTGCAAATACCGGTAATCCGATTGAGTCACATTCAGTTTTAATCCTTAAAAAGTTTTGCCTTGAGAGAGCCAATTTGCTAACCGTCTTGTATCTTTCAGGATTACTTTTTGAAGCATACAAGTCAGGTGTAAATAATTGAAATTTTACTGCATCAGCACCTGAATTTTTTATTCGAGGCAGCATACCTAAGATCCAGTCGAGTGAACCCGCATGGTTAACCCCAATTTCAGCTATGACTACTATGTCTTTTTCAGTATCTTTATTAAATAAAATCACTAGCTATTCATTACTTTCGGCAGGATTATCCTGATTTGCATCCATTTTCCAACAAGATTTATACCAAGTTATATACTTAGATAGCCCCTCAGATAAATCATGAGTAGGTTCGTATCCAAGCACAGATTTTGCTTTGGTAATGTCAAGGGTCCCTCTTTCAGGATTTAATGCGTCACGATTTTCAAACTTAATAGATATTTTAGGAAAGTTATTTTTTACAATTTCGGCCGCTTCAACCAGCTTTCGTGCATGACCTGTGGTCAAATTGAATATTTGGCCATAGCTTTTTTTGTTGAGGGTTAATCGTAATAATCCAGAAACCAGGTCATCTATGTAGGTAAAATCTAAAGATTCTTGCCCATCACCCTTAATTATTAGATCCTGTCCACGTAGTGCATTTTCAATGAAAACTTGCAAAACTCTTCTACTGATACATCTTGGACCGTACAGTGCTGACGGCCTTACAATAGTTACAGGAAAGTCAAAGACATTACTGTATGCACGCGCAAGTTTTTCCCCACCAAATTTTAAAGATCCATAAATATTCTTTGGATCACAATTCGCATCCTCGTTCGGCGATTGAGACATAAAATCTCCATAAACCATGCTGGATGAAAAGTAAATTAATTGTGGCTTTTTTGTTAACGATTTTGTTATATCAAGCGTATTTTCAAGAGTTCTAAATGAATGGTCAAAAGTTGAATATGGGTCTTTATTTGCACGACTTGCGTGCGCAACTGCTGCAAGCAGATAGATTACATCGGGTTGATAGTCATTAACAATTCTACCAAGTCTAATGTAATCTCTAGCATCTTCAACATACACAGGAATACTAGCTTGCCTAAGTAGCGTTAGTCGCTCTTCTAGAACTTTTATATAAAAAGTCCTATTTACAAAATTTGACCGAACATCCTGAAGTGATATCAAGTTGTTAACTTCTAATCCATCTACAACCGCGACATCAAAACCATCAGCTTTTAAAGAAAGCGCTAAATGATGGCCAATAAATCCAGCACCGCCTATGAGAAGGGCTTTTTTCATTTTATAAGACCTCTTCCATAGATGAATTCAAGTTCTCGCCCACAAAACTCATCTCCTCTCTGCGAAGATGCGGCCCAATTCCAAGCGCAATATTAGAGTTAGCAAGAGTACTAGCACGTTCGTAGGAGATCACTCTAGACAGGTGTGGATTTGATCGATAAAAAGTTGAAAGTGGTAAAGCTATTGGATAGTAAATGCTCGTCCCGATACCCCTTTTGTTTATTTCAGAAATCAGAGAATTTCTCTTTTCGGTAAATTCAGGTTTAAGAACAAATGCAGCACAGTAGTATGCTGAATCAGCGCCTTCTTTAAGTCCTGGCAGTAAGCTTCCATAAGGAGATTGACCAATTATTTCAGATAATTTTTCGAAATTTTCTTTACGAATTTTAAGAAAGCTAGAAATTTTCCTTAATTGTACTATGCCAAGTGTAGCTGCTATTTCACTCATTCTAAGGTTTAGTCCGAATCCTATAATGTCATACGAGCCCGGAATCTTTCTATCTCCAACCCCCTTATCATAATAAAATGCTTTGATTTTTTTTGATTCATCAATTAATTTTTTTTCTCGGCTTACAAGCATCCCTCCTTCACCAGTTGTTATATGTTTTGCTGGATAAAAAGAAAATGCTCCAAAATCACCTAGCAATCCCACATGAGTTCCTTCAACCCTTGCGCCAAGCGCTAACGCGCAATCTTCAATCACAAATAGATTATTCATCTTTGCAATCAACGTAATTTCACTAATGTCTACAGGCACTCCAAGGTAGTGCACTACACATATCGCTTTTGTGCTTGGGGAAATAGCTTTTTGAATTTCTTCAACAGAGATATTGCCGTCACGAGAGTTAACATCTACAAATACCGGCTTTGCTCCTACCGAAAGTACTGCATTGGCTGTTGCAACATGGGTAAGCGAGGGAACTATTACTTCGTCTCCCCGCCCAATACCTAAAGTGAGATACGCAAGTTGTAAAGCTGTAGTCGCAGAAGAGGTAGAGGTTGCAAAACCGCCCCCAATAAACTTTGTGAAATCTTCTTCAAACTTATTTGATTGAGGCCCATGGACAAGCTGTGGAGAATCAAGACACACTAATACTGCTTGTTTTTCTTCATCGCCAATAATCGGCCTTGCAAAATCGATTTTATTCACTCATCACCCTGCCTGATTGGTTAATTTTCCACCTCTTTAGTCTATTACTTTAGGGAGTCTTATTGCTCAGGCATAATCTAATGACATCAAGCACCTCTTTCTTTGTTGGATACAAGTGTGTGCCCCGCCCGCCTTCAACAATATCTCCAATAAATGCTCGGAGTAGATCTCCCTTCATACTTGCTCTTGTGCTCAAATCAATTAATTTATACTCAATTAACTTCCCACCAACTGAAACTTCGCTCCCGCGAACTTCAAGCCAGCTTTTATCTCCGTAAATCGAAAAATCACGCCTGTGCT
>Ga0172372_10012667_pt1 | contig 10548 bp, 6 predicted proteins | sample LakKiv5m_2_FD_114544 | JGI IMG/M metagenome (GOLD analysis project Ga0172372, IMG submission 114544) | Freshwater microbial communities from Kabuno Bay, South-Kivu, Congo - kab_092012_9.5m | ecosystem: Environmental > Aquatic > Freshwater > Lake | place: Democratic Republic of the Congo... | reverse complement strand
GCTCAATCGCTACATGTGGGATGATCGCTGGACCGAAGCCGACCGCGCAGCCATGGGCTGGATTCTCTACGGTTGGCAGACAGAGCAGAAGTGATGATGCGGTACACGCGTTGCTCGGCGATCCGCGAGGGCGCGACACGACGCAAAAGCACACGCACCCGCCGCATTTCGCGACGGGTGCGTGATTTCTATCGAGTGGCTTTCGCTCACACGGATTGACGATCTCGATCAGCCAGCCGTCCATGCAGACAGCAGCGCAGCGAGATCTGCACCGTCGGTCGAGCCGTCACGGTTGATATCCGAGCGTCCAGCTGCACCCCAGTTGTTCAGAAGTTCCGCCAAGTCTTCTGCGTCGACGACAGCGTCGAGCGGCGATGAGAGGTCTTCACGAACCGAGCCGACGCACTCTGGGCAGAAGTAGGCATAAATCTGGCCACCTTCAACGAGCGGAGCAGCGAGGCTGTAGTGGGCTTGCATGTTCTGAATGAACCAACCACGACCGAAGACCTCGGTCGCTTCGAAGTTGCCGGAGTTCTCTTCGTCTTGGCTGAACGGTGCGGTTGCCGCTTGGCCCGTCCATCCGCCAGCACCATTGGAGGTGAAGCCACCGAAGCGTGAGCGATCGGATTCCATGATCACAGTCGCCGTGTCGGTTGCCACGTCGTACATGACGGTGCGGGCCGAGTGCGGGTTGTTGCCCGGATCTTCGGTGATGAAGACGCGCGTGCCGCCTTGGAGCGTGTTGATGACGCAGAGGTTGTCACCCATTTCGATGGCCTTCGGGTATGAACCCGTGCCTTCGATGAGCGCTTCGATGGTGCCGCCAGCGAGGACATTGTTGATGTCGCTGAAGCGGAGACGATAGAGGCGGCTGCCGCTCGCCTGTGCAGCGCCGGCAGAGGTGATGCTCATACGATCCGTCGTGACGAAGTAGAAATCAGATGGATTCGCTGGATCCCATGCGCCGTCTTCCGGACGGAGGAAGGTGGTGCCTGCAGCGGTACCGCCGGTGGCGAGGGTGAAGGTGCCCGAGTAACGAGCCGGAGCAGCGGTGCTCAGCGCGAAGTCGCGGTTCTCAGTAGCGACATTCGCGCCCTTGACCTGCACTTGAACGCCGTACGAGGTGCCGTTCAGAAGACCAGCGCGCTCGGCTGGATTGCCCGAATCTTGCTTCGTTCCGACGTAGAGGAAGAGACGGTTCGCGCCGCCGTCCGAGAGCGCGAGTGCAACGGTCGTGTCGCTTTCGTATGGACGAACGACGATGTTCTCCCACGATCCAGCCGACGCGTCGAGTGCGGTCATCTGATAGCCGATGCCGGTCGCGATGTCGGTTGCGATGCTGCGGCCTGGCGTGCCACCTTCTTCACCGGTCAGGTAGAAGCGGTTCTGCGTGCCCTTGCCAGTCGATGCGTTGTAAAGACCAACGGCCGCTGGAATCTCGCCCGAGCAGAAACGCTGGAAGTTGTAGAGCGATCCGCCGGTGCCGTTCGTGACGGTCTGGAGCGAAGTGATGGTGTCCGAGCCGCTATTCACGCGGAAATCAGCCTTGTCGACACTCCAGCCGCTGATGAACGCGCCGCCGGTTGCACCCTCAGGCTGGTGTGCGCGACGAGCGCCGCCTGTCGTGGCGCCTATTTCGTGGTTGATGTACAGGTCGAAGGTACCAGTCGATCCTGCGATCGCGCCCATGCCGTCTGGGATACCGAAGAGGGTGTACCCGGCGATGCTGTCGCCAACCGTGATGATCGAGACGAGGTCGGTGACCGCGCTGCCGACTGGCGAGACATATGGGGTGGCCGAGGACGATGGGCCGGTGACGATCGCGGTTTGCGCGAAGGCGCTGGTGCTGACGAGTGCAGCGGAGCAAAGAATGAAGGTGGGACGCATGTGAGGCAAGACTCCTACGAATATGCACATTCCATAGAACGAGAACACGCTTCCGGCGACGAGCCGGAGTGTGGGGACACTCGCGCACGCGCGCTAAGCGCCGTTTATCTCTGTGTGAATCCCATTTGTGAGAATGGTCAACGCACCGTCAACAGCGTGTTTGATTCGGTCGCCTGCAACATGTGCGCCTTGTTGAGGATCAATGCGCGCAGTGTGTGCGTTTTGTATGTGTGCATTGACGCGCACGCGTGCGCAACCATGCTGTCACGGTCGATTCGCATCAACAGGCCGCTTCTCGATCGTCACCATCGCGAGTAATTCCTTGCCCTCACGGAAGTAACGCACTGGAACCGTTGCGCCGCTGAAGTAATAGAGCGACTGTTGAAAGTCGACGACGCTTGCGATCTTGCGACCGTTGATTTCGAGAATGAAATCGCCGCGTCGAATGCCTGCCTTGGCAGCGGGGCTTGGGTCGTAGAGGTCATCGATGAAGATGCCGATATCGGGCTTCGCCATCGCATCGAATTTCGCATCGTCGCGGAGGCGCGTCTTCAGTTCCGCTTGCGAAAGCACAGAGAATCCAACCCACGGCGAATGATTCGACCGCTTCTCAATGAGCGCTTGCCCAACGCCAAGCGCCGTATCAATTTGCAACGCGTAACTCACATATGGATAGGGGGCAGGTTGCACGGAACGGTCCACAGACGGCGGCGGCACAAGAATGCCGACGACTTCGCCCTTCGCATTCACAAGCGCGCCGCCGATCGCGCCAGGCGCGATCGCCATACTCGAGTGGATGAAACTACCGGTGAGATCGGCTTGGTAACACGACGCAGTGGGGAGTGCCATCACCGAACCCTGCGAGAAGGTGCGCGAACTTCCGAAGGGGTCGGCCGCTGCGAACACGGTGTCGCCGAGTTGGACGGTTTCCGACTTGCCGATGGTCGCGGGTACGAGGTCTCCAAGCGATTGACCTTCTGCAAGTTTGACCCGCAAAATCCCCAGATTGATCGTCGGTTCGCTCGCGACGAGTTCGCACTCAAAGCGCGCGCCGGTGGGGGTGTCGATCTCGTAGACCTCTGCGAAGGTGTCACCATCAAGGGTGAGCGGATCGCGGCAGCAGAGGATCGTGCCTTTCGCATCGATGAGAATTCCGCTCGCGACCTTCTCGCGGGCGTAACCAGGGAACGGCGACTCATCTGCCACTTGCCAACGGCCCTCGAACGCAACGCCTTCTGGCACCTTGATGTAGGTGTTCACCGTCACGATCGACGGAGTGATGCGCTCTTGCAGTTCGCGACGCGCGCGATCAACATCCGCAACAAGTGATGCAAAGTCGGGTGCGACCGTGCCAAGGTTGGTCGCAGCCAACGGTTGTTCGGGCTGCTTCGCGGTGGCGCAGGGCGTGGTTTGAACGGTCAAGGCAAGCGCGGCGAAGAAAGAGGTTGTCAGCATTGATGCGGAGGCTCGTTGGCTTCTGTTGGCAACTTGTAAATGGTTCGTGCAGGCTGCGTTCGATCGCGATTGCGGTACGACTTTGGAGCAACCGACGCGATTAGACTCCGGAGGCAAGCGCGTGAACGCTCGCCCGCGCATCGGTTTGCGCGAACTTGACTCACGCGCATCCGACGGAGTTTCGCATGTTGACCGCAGCGTCTGTGGTTCTCTCTGTCATGATGAACGACTTCGTGGGTCAACGCGAGCCGAACGCAGCGACACGCAGCGAGAGCGTGCAAGTTGAAGGAACAAGCGGAGCTGCTTCGTCGATGGAATCGACGGTAGGGTGCGTGCGCAACTATGCGCAGATGGTGCACGATGAATACAGCAAGGCATCCGTTGCGGCGGACGAAATGCGGGCTGCAATTCAGGCATTTTGTGCTGCACCGAACGAAGCGTTGCTCGCTCGCGCGCGCGAATCATGGATTGCTGCGCGCGAAATCTACGGTCGCACCGAGGCATTTCGCTTCGGAAATGGACCTATCGATTCGACGCGCGGCGGAATAGAAACCTTCATCAACGCGTGGCCCGTTGATGAGTCGTACATCGAGCCTGCGAGCGACATGGCTACGACCGGCATCATTCGCGATCGTACGAAATACCCTGCGCTTGGCCGTGCCATCTTGAAATTGCACAACCAACGCGGTGGCGAGACGAATGTATGCACTGGATGGCATGCGATCGAATTCTTGCTGTGGGGCCGTGATCGATCGGAGCATGGTCCTGGCGATCGAAACTACACCGACTATCTCGACAGCGCGTCGCCCTACGCAGATCGTCGCCGCGAATATCTCCTCGAGATCACGGATCTCCTCTGTGAAGATCTCGCGCGACTTGTTCGCGCGTGGGCACCGGACGCAGACAATCACCGTCGGCGATTCGAGCAAGATCCAAAGGCGTTGCGCGCGATGTTTGTCGGCCCTGGACTTTTGACTGGGTTTGAGATGTCGGGTGAACGACTTGCCGTAGCGATCGAGACGCGCGATCAAGAAGAGGAACACAGTTGCTTTAGCGACACCACGCATCTTGATTTTCGCGCCAATGTTCGCGGTGTCGCGCTCGTCCTTCGCGGAAAGAGCGGCGTTGCGCTTCTTGATCTTGTGCGAGCGAAAGATGCGGCAAGTGCGGACTCATTGGCACAAGCGCTCGATCGCGCCATCGTTGCGATCGATGCGATGCCGGTGCCGTTCGATCGCGCGATTCGCAAAGAAGACGGCACGCCAGAGCGCGCGAAACTCAACGCCGCGCTCGAAGCGGTCGAATATCTTGGCGAAGAAATCTCGCGCGTTGCGAAACTGATGGGCATCGAAGTACCAACGGAGCCGCAGGGATGAATCTGCCGCTTGCGATGGTGCTCGTGGCACAAGCCGCGGCGCGTGCTGAAGAAGCGAAGTCGACGCAGATGCACGCGCATTCGAGCCTGCTCGGTGGAACGGCCACCGTGTCGGCGGACGGTGCGAACGCATTTAGTCTTCCGATTCCGAAGTTGTCGCGCGAGGATCGCCGCGCCTTTAGTGTGGGAAACGCGTTCTTTCGCGACAACTGGATTGCTGCGCCAGCGAGTGCCGAAGGGCGTGACGGCCTCGGCCCACACTTTGCTGCAAACTCCTGCAGCGCATGTCATCAGGAAGATGGTCGCGGATTGCCGCCGCTTGCGAACGCTGGAGTTGGTCGCGGAAGCGTTGTGTTCGTGAGTCCGCGCGATGCAGATGGCGCTCCGCATCCGATCTATGGAAGTCAGTTGCAAGATCAAGCGATCGAAGGCGTGCGTGCGGAAGTCGCGATCGTGGCGCAACCACGACATGACATGGTCCGCTATCCCGATGGAAGTATTGCGCAACTCGAACGGTTCGATCTCTGTGTGACAGAGCCTGCGTACGGCCCGCTTGGCGAAGTTCGACTCTCGATGCGGGTCGGCCCGCAGATGATCGGTCTCGGCCTTCTCGAAAGCGTGCCCGATGCTGCGATTCGCGCGCTCGCTGATCCGGCGGATCGCGATGGCGATGGCGTGTCGGGACGCGTGCATGAAGTACGCGATGCGTTGGAAACCGCGGGGACGGCGCGCGTCGGGCGATTCGGTTGGAAAGCTTCGCAGCCTTCACTTGAAGCGCAAGTGATGGCTGCGCTGCACGGTGATATGGGCCTCACCAACCCAGCCCATCGCGCGGAAAATCACACAGCGACGCAGATGGACGCACGCGCGGCGGCATCCGGTGGCGACCCAGAGGTCGACGCCCACAAAGTTTCGCGACTTGCGCACTATGCGCGCGCGCTCGCTGTTCCTGCGCAGCGTGTGCCAAGTGATCCGACGGAACTCGCCGCGCATCAACGAGGTGCTGCGCAGTTTGGCACAATCGGTTGTGCGAAGTGCCACATCACGACACTTCGTACCGACATGACAAGTCCGATCGCGCAACTTCGCGATGTCGAGTTTCACCCTTTCACCGATCTCTTGCTGCACGATATGGGTGAGGGCCTGGCCGATGACCGCCGAGATGGTGAGGCGAGTGGCCGCGAGTGGAGAACGCCACCGTTGTGGGGAATCGGCTTGCTCGAAACGGTGAACGGTCACACGCGGCTGCTGCACGATGGGCGCGCGCGTTCCATCGAAGAAGCAGTTCTTTGGCACGGTGGCGAGGCGCAGCGCGCGCGGGACGCGTTTGCAGGGCTCTCGAAAACCGATCGTGACGCGCTGCTTGCGTATCTCAAAACCCTGTGACAGGTTTTGTGACCGGTTTTGTGACGGTTTCTGTGACGGATTTTGTGCGAGAAGTACGAGCGCGTCGTGTTCCCGCCATTCCGAAGATTGCAGCGATGGCAATCACCGACGGTTGCGGCACCGGAGTCACGCTCAGTCCAAACGAATAGGTGTGCGGCTCGCTCGCGTCGAGTTCCATGATCCAAAGCGCGTATGTTCCTGCGGCAAGCGGGCCACTGAATCCGACCGATCCTGGCGAGATGGCCATGTCGGGCAGGATGTCCGCGCCGATGGTGGAGGATCCGAAGTGCGCCCATCCGAGGAGTGGCGTGTTGATGTCGGTCCAATCAGCGGGAATCGTGATCTGAGGTCCTGCTTGGAGGCCAACAAAACTGAATGCGCCGCCAACGCTCGCCGCTTGTACGAAGAAGCCGTCGAGTTGGAATCCTTCGGCGATCGTGAAGGTGATGTAGTCGAGATCGTGGATGTCGGGTGTTGAAGACTGTCCAGAGAAACCACGAACAGTGTTCATACCTTGAGTCAGCGCAATGATGATTGGTGCAAACCGATTGTCTGAGGCGTCGCCATCGCGTGACTCATCAAAGGCGACGATGTCAGCGGAAGCCGTTGTTGAAACAACAACTGACAGCGCGAACATGGTGCCGCAGAGGGCAATCATGGGAGTTCGAAGTTGGGTGCTCTTCACGATTCTTGTCACGATACTCGTCATGCTGTTCGCTCCGATTCGAGTACGACAAGAGAGCGCACGCGTGTCTTGGTTCTCCATGCGTTTGATGTAGATTGCACAAACATGCAGGCCAAAACGCGCGCGAAGCGACACGGCCTCGGATTGCTCCGAGGCCGCGCCACTTTCGCCGCCTCAGTTGTGTTGGATTTCAGCAGTCGCCCCATGCGCCGAGCATGGCCGTGAGATCGTCACCATCGACGGTGCCGTTTCCGTCGATGTCTGCCGCACAGGCGCTCGCGCACGGGCCCCATGCAGCAAAGAGGATCGCAAGATCTGCGCCGTTCACGGTGCCGTCCGCATTCAGATCCGACGCGCAGAACCCGCCCTTCGGGTCAAGCACGATTTGCTGTCGTACGGTGATCGGTCGCGCGATGATCGCGGCCGGGTCGGCTGCCGCTTCGGCTGGCGTATACCAATCAACGCCGTAGGTCGTGATCGTGAGTGCCTTCGATTGCGCATCGATATCAAACTCGGTCCAACCGTAGTGGTGCGCGGCCACAGGACCGCCGACGGTGAAGTTCGCGTTGATCGACGGATCTTGGATGCCCGTCGGCGAATAGCCGTAGCCACTCACGACACCATCGAGCACTTGCGTGATGAACGCGTCCTTTCCGGCGTTTGCAAGCGACTGGTAGAACGCGTACTGCGCTGCAGAGATCGCGCCGGTCGCGAGTCCAAGTTGCGCGAAGGTCGGTCCTGCCGGAGCCGAGTACGCGACAGAGCCCGTGATGATTTCAAACATGCCTGTGAAGAGCTGCTGCGTTGGGTTCGCCGGATTCGGCACGGTGATGTCGTTCACGATCGTGCCGTGAAAGTCGGCGGTGACGAAGACGACATTACGAATGCCGAGCGCGACGATCTGCGAGAGAAGATACGCGCGCTCGGCTGCGTAGCCTTCCCAACGATCTTCACCTGCGAGCGGGCCGAAGTTCTGCATAGGCATTGAAGTCATGACAAACTTCCATGTCACGCCCGCCGCTTCCGCGCGCTGCAAATCTTGCAAGAGCAGCCCAAGTTGTGGGTAGCCGAGCATCGTGCGCGCGGGGTTGAACGACGCTTGAATGAACGCGCCGACTTGCACGGGGTCGAATGGATTTACAATCGGTGGAAGGCTTGCATCGCGGAAGCTGCGTGCATCCATCATGAATGTCGCAGCATCTCGGCCCCACTGGAACGAGCGATAGAGATTCGGGCGGCCGTCGACGCGCGGGTCGCCGAGGTTCGGCCATGTCGTTGGGAACATCGCGTTGTGTTCCACGAACGCCTGCAGGCCGTTGACATACAGCGATCCTTGGTTGTACCAGCCGTTGACGGCGTCGAACGCACCGCCGTCGAAGTCGTTGGTGACTTCGTGATCGTCGATCATCGAGAATGTCGCGGTGCTCGCCGCGAGTTCGCCCCACGGGTCGATGCCGTGCGTGGGTTGGTAGTTTTCCACATGCTTTGCGCGATATTCATCAAGCGTCGTTGCCTGCGGAACAGGAACCGCGGGGCTCGCGACATCGGCATAAATCGTGTCGCCAAGCTTCACGAAGTAATCGAGGGCGCGCTCATCGGCGTTGAGGATCGCGTTGTAGATGCCGACATCGCCGCGCCAGTCGCCCGTCACGCCGAAGCGGAGGCCAGCCGGAGCTGCGTTCAGACCGATCGCAGTTGAGCCTGTCGTGAAGGTTGTCGTGCGAACCTTCTTGCCATCAGTGACGCGCACGAAGTGTGAAACGCCGAGATCGAGATTGCTGAGAAAGATTTTGCCCGGAACGAGCGCGTTGTCGACCACGACCGACTGTGTCGAGATGATGTCTGCAAACGCGGCGTCTCGCGCGATCTCAATGAGCACGGTGCCAGTGCCGGCCGCAGGGCGCACGAGAACGGCTGCGTTGCCGCCAATGACATCGCCGACTGCGATGCGCGGGAGCGCTTCACTCGAGAATCCGGCGTAGGTTGCGGTGGTAAGTACGAGAGACGCAAAAAGCGTGGAGGGACAAATTTGCATACTTTCTCCTTCGGTTGCGATGGGGGCTCAAAACAAGTGCGAGCGTTGGGACGCGTGAGCAGTACACAGCGCGCACATCTGCATTCCGTGAATCGTCGATTGCGAATCCATCAGGAGCTCGTTGATTTGGTGCGAAGGATGTGCAACCGTTGCGTCAACGCGTGATGCTCCAATGCAGAGCGCATCTACGAAAAAGCGCAGCGCCCAGTGTGGAACTGGGCGCTGCGGCAATTCTTGAAACTCCATGGACATGCAGTCGACTTAGCCGCGGCAATCCGTGCCGAGCGCATTCAGCATGTAGGTGAGGTCGTTCGCATCGGTGACGCCGTCGTCGTTGACATCGCCTGCGACAGTTCCCCACGAGTTCAGCATGATCCCAAGGTCAGCAGCATCGATCACAGCGTCCTGGTTGAGATCAACCGCGGCGCAAGAAGGCTCCAGACTGATCGGTCGCAGATTGTTCGGTGTACCTTGCAAGACCACGCGGTTGTTGTACGGACGCAATTCGTAACCCGTCACGGTGAAGTCGGCATCGCCTGCGTTGAGTGGGAATGTGTGCCAATTCTGGAACGAGATGCGATATTCGCCGTTCTTCTCATCACTGCCGAGTCGCTCGACATCAAACTCGAGGAAGCCGTAGTGCTTGCCACCACCGAGGAGTTGGTTTCCCACCCAAGTCTCGGATTCACTCTGATCAGCACTCCACACGTGATAGGGATTCGGCGTCCACGCCGCGCCTTCGGTGTTGAGCGGATTTGCGCGCCAATTCGTAATCGCGGCCGCGGTCGCGGACGGCGAATCTTCGACGCCGCGAAGTCCGTCACCTGCAGCGCCAACATCCCAGAGGTGCACGCCGTAACCATCCTTGTCGAGATCAAAGAAGCTCATCTCAGCGACTTCGCTGTGACCGCAGAAGACACCGGCAACGCGATACTGTTCCATCAGCGGTGCGTAGATGCGCATCGCCTCACCCGATTGTGTGCTAGTGACGCTCGTTCCGTGAATTCCGCGGCTAAACGGCGTGTGGTGCCACTGCACGAAGATGATCTGGCCTGCGTCGCGCGCCGCTGCGAGTTGCTCGTTCGCCCAATCCCACTGCGCGGTTCCGATGTTGAAGTCTGGAAGATCGCCGTACGGATAGTTCAGAAGCCACGCACGATTCGTGTCGCGGTTGGATGGGAAATTCACATTGAGGTACTGGCCTTGTGGCGGCGAAACATTGTCGTTTGCGCCGAGCGATCCCACTGAGCAAAGCGTGATGATCGTGATCGGTCCGTAGTCGGTTCGGAAGTACATGTCCTTCGCTGCGGGATCGTTGTTCGCTGGGAAATCGAAGTAGGACGACCACTGCTTGCGCGCGTATTGCACGAGCGGATTTGCTGTTCCGTTGCTTCCACCGTTGTAGATGCAGTTGTTTCCGATCGCCGCGACGAATGGCATTCCGCTGAAGAGATCGTCGTACTCGCCTGCATTGTGACGCCAGAATTCGTCCCAACGACGCTGGCATTCATTCGAGGTTCCTTCGATCAGATCGCCAGCGAAAATCAGCATGTCAGCTTCGCGCGATTTGATGTTCTTGATGTTCTCTTGATACCCCTTCGTCTCGGCGAGGAAGTACTGATCGCGACCGCGGCCGTTTCCGGCTGGGCGACCCGTGCTGCCCGGCGTTTGCGGTGTCGTGCGAGCCCATTCACGGAAGCGCGTGCGTCCGAGCACAAGTGTCTC
>Ga0172372_10012665_pt1 | contig 10549 bp, 8 predicted proteins | sample LakKiv5m_2_FD_114544 | JGI IMG/M metagenome (GOLD analysis project Ga0172372, IMG submission 114544) | Freshwater microbial communities from Kabuno Bay, South-Kivu, Congo - kab_092012_9.5m | ecosystem: Environmental > Aquatic > Freshwater > Lake | place: Democratic Republic of the Congo... | reverse complement strand
GAAACTGCTACCAGAGCCTGTTCTGTTGCGTTGTCTCGTGATGGTCATCTGATAGCGTTGAAAGAGATCCTCACCGAACAATTTTCGCATGCCGAAAACCTTACGCTCTTTGTTCAAGACGTGCTGGATCAAGCAAAGGTGACTCTGGCCGAAATTTCAGCAGTTTCAGTTTCATCCGGTCCGGGTTCATATACTGGCTTACGTATTGGTGTGTCCACGGCGAAAGGATTTTGCTATGCGCTCGGAATTCCATTGATTGCTGTAGACTCATTGTTTTCTCTGGCCAGTATTGCAGCTACCAAATATGCTGGAAAAAACCTTTGTCCTGTGATTGACGCTCGTAGAATGGAAGTTTACAATGCTTTTTATGATGAGTCACTTCATCAGATAAAGGATATTTCTGCTGATATCGTTGATTCAGAATCCTATAAACACTACGAACCATTTGTTTGCTTTGGTGACGGACAGGAAAAATTACAAGACATCTGGTCTCACAGGAATATTGAGTTTGATTCGGAAATTCATTCTTCAGCGGTTGGACAGGTGGCTGAAGCCTTCCGTAAATACAATGAAGGACTTTTCGAAGATGTTGCTTATTTCGAGCCTTTTTATTTGAAGGACTTCGTCACAAAATAGGTTAGAGTTTCACAAGTTTTCGTTCCTCCATTTGACCGTCATCTAACGTGATCTGAACGATATACACTCCTTTTTTGAGTGAAACGATATTCAGTGTGGTATTGCCTGATGGGTTGAGTACTCCTTCAAGTTGAGTCCGCCCATTCAAATCCAAAATCCTGAATGAACAATCCGCATGCGCTGCATCATCCATTCGTTTAAGTTCAACTGTTTCTGTCGCCGGATTCGGAAAGAGCTCAAAGAGTTTTACATGATCAAGTTCCTCTATTCCCAGGTCGTACACATCAAAATAGGCGTTAAATGTGACGGAATAAAGATCTAGAGTATCTAAAAAAACAGGGTCAATGCCATTGGTAATGAGAGCGTTTGGCCCCCAATGCGAGAAGTGATATCCTGGATTCGGTATGGCTTCGATTTTCACAGGAACACCATTGAAATAGTATCCTTGCCAGGGATAAGTTTCCGGCTCGATTGTACTGATATGTATTTTACCGGCACCTTCCGGATGCACATCCAGATGAAGATCAACGATATTCGGTAGGTTGAAATTGTTTTTGATGTGTTGCCTGACAAAAGAGGAACGCACACTTAGTTCATCCTGAAAGGTCTGATGATTCAAATAGAAATCATTCATTTGCTGTGGCACATTCGAAGGGTCGCCCCATCGGGCATATTCATGTTGCATTTCCACGACGGTCTGATCGAAGAAGTATTGTTCAAGAGGTAAGATCCTGTTCGTGTGATATTCCGTATTCATCAGGTCGGCAAATCGATTGATGAAATAATCATGAAATCGATGATTTTGCATGCTTTTTAGCCAGATATTGATAAAGGGATTATCAGGGCTCTGTCCGAGCATGTATGCAATATGGTCGTCCTGCGCGCTCGTCCATCCATTAGGCTGAAGACATAGTTCCATGTCGATCGTACAAAAACGGTATCTGTTTCCTGTTTTGTTGGATCGCATGATCTTGATGTTGTTTCCGGGCCAGTCATGATTACCCATCCAGGATTCAGCAATGATATAGTCAGTATAGTATTCCAGATCAAATACCTGATCAGCGATGTCCCAATAATTCAGCGCTTGTTCGTTCAATTGATAGAATTGGATGTAACGATCAATAAACGTTTGAACAGGTGCTCCATGAACAGATCTCAATACAAATCCTTGAAATGCGCTTAATGAAAGGATATCGAGTGAATCAGGATCTGCACCGTCATGAATTTCAAAGAATTCAGCATCAAACTTTTCGCGTAATTCATACAACCCGAAGTATCCACCATTGATGTAAACACTAACAGGACGCCAGGCAGAATAATAGTTTTTCGTAGTTCCAGACATGGCTTGATTCTGAAAAGCATCTTTGTAGGGCAGTACGAGGTATTGATTACTCCCGTTCCGGAGGTAAAAATTGCTGTATTTCGTTCTGTTTTTCCGGAAGGGAATGATCGAGTCATGAATGGCACCGTCTCCTAAATTGCTATTGTCAAACTCCAATCTGAATGAATGTTGGGGTTGATACCGGCTTCCTCCCCAACCTCCGTCAACCTGGATTCCTGAATGGGTTGAAAATTTATGCGTTCGTAAGGAATCAAAATAGTCGACATAAGCTGCTCGTTGCCAGTCTCGGTCCCAGTGATCAAAGATGCCGATGTCGCCGTACAAGTTTGAATTTGCCGTTGTAATACCCAGAATTGGAGTTACATGATTCGCGCCTAAAAGATACGACGCAACGGCTGATTCACTGGGCAATACCCCCGGATAAAATACGCGCGCTTTGAGTGAAGTCGAATAGAAAATGTCGATTGGCGTTCCGTTGTAGAGTAACGACGTATCCACGGGCTCGGAGCCATCCAGCGTATAACGGATTTGCGAACTGTTGCCATTGGGATTATCGATAGAAACCTGCAAGCTTGTATTATATATACCGGATGGCACTGAGATTACCGGACTCAGCATGAAATTTTCAAAAGTAGGGGACGAATTATTACTTGAACCGGGTGTTGATGTCGCGAAAAGCTTGCAGTTTGACGAGGCATCGGGACTTCTTCCCCGGCTGATATCCAGTGATTGACAATCGACATAAAGACTGCTGATCAAGTTGCCTGAAGGATTGGACAAATAAACGAATTCACCCGAAGCCGAAAGCTTAAAATTGGTATGTTGCCAATTATTAGGGTTAACGGTTTCGAAGGTATTGGCAAGTGAACTTAATGTCACCAAGCTCATATCAATAGAAATGAAATCGTATACCGTTGAAGGTTCAGTACTTGCCACATCAAAAGCCAGGGAGGAGATCAATCCTGCTGATAAGCCTGCCGCTGAAAGCTCTGATCCTAAAATCAGGATCTGATGTCGGGCTCCCCAGTACCAGTTTCCGTAAGGCGCGGGGTAATCCGTTGGACTATTTTGTATGGTTTCTGAGCCAATGGTCACGCCATTGATTTGTAAATTAGGCCTTTGATTGACAGGTGTATTGTAGATGTGAGAACAGGCGGCATCAGATCCGTCCTGAAAAGAAAAGGACGTAGAGGCAAAACTGGTTGATGACTGATTGAAAACCGAGTTAACGGTGTAACCTGCGGAACTGTAAGAGCAAATATTGATCATAATGTTCGATGAGCCATCCCAATAAAACATAGTGTCAAAGACATGCGTATTCCACCCGACAACAGGATTGTATGCGGATGCCGTTACGACATGAGAAAATCCACTGATCGGTTTTCTGTTCTTGCCGCTACAAAAGACAGGCTTAAATCCACCCGGTGCTAGTTTGATATCCGGGAAAGACCATTTTGAAAGGGTAGCTTGATCATCGGATAATTTAAAGTTTAATAAATGGATGGTATCACTTCCTGTATTCAGAAGTTCGATCCAGTCAGGATGATCGCCATTTTCATCGGCCAGCGTCAGGTAGTTTCGATTACTTCCTTCATTGATGACCAATTGACTAAATCCGTAAAAACAGAATCCAACTAAGAATGTAGCTAATGTGAATGAGTTTTTCATTTAAGGAACGATTTAATTGCTGCAACGAATTCTTCATTGCGCTCAAAATAGTCATGCGTCTGACCTTTCAGTGTTACGAATTTACTGTTGTCATTGAGTAATTCAGAAAGATCGGAAGAACATTGATAGGGGATCATCTGGTCTTTGTCGCCATGCACCAGGAGAATGGGTGTGCTTTTGATCTTTCGTACGTATTTTTCTGTTTCAAAACGGTATTTCACTAATAGCGATGGGATCCAGGGGTAATTGCGCGCGGTCATGTCAACCAGCGAGTAGTAAGGTGCAATTAATACAAGTCCTGCAGGTTTCTGTTCAGAAGTGATCATAGCCGCAGAGGCTGTGCCAAGAGAATACCCGATAACAACCATGTTTTCTTTTCCATAGCGATCCGTCATCAGTTTAAAAGCAGTTCGTATATCCTCGAAAAAGGTTGCTTCATTTGTTAGTTCACCAACACTTTTTCCATAAGACCGGTAATCCATGCAAAAGAAGTCGTAACCAAGTGACGTGTAGAGGGTGGCTGCTTCTTTCTGGTCCAGCAAATTTCCAGTGTTTCCATGAAGAAAAAATACGAGTTTATTCTTCCCGGATTCCACACTTGATTGACAGATCAAGCCGGAAAGCTTAATTCCCTCTTTCGTTTGTATAGTCAATTCCTCGGTTGCTTTTGTGAGCTCAATCTTTACGGAAGAATCGATACGTCGCGGATGAAAGATAAAGCTCTCCTGAAAAAAATACATGTAAGAACAAGCTCCAACATACAGGATTCCAGCAAGGAACAAGACACGGAAAAAGAAACGTTTCATCAGATAAGACATTCGTTTAGGTACCCTAAAAGTACGAAAACTAATGTTCTACCGAGCGCTTAATTTGAAGATTTTCAAGGAAAATCGCTTCTCTATTTTCATCGATCGAACGGATAAATGCACTTCCGATAATGGCTCCATCGCAATAAGTGTTCACTCGTTCAATGTCTTCCCGGGATTTTATACCAAACCCCATAAAAAGCGGAGTTTTTCCGCATAGATCACGGATTTCACCATACCGCTCTAGTTCCGTACTCGCATCGATGTCCTGACCTGTTGTGGCATTTTGACTGACCAGGTAAATAAAGCCATCCTTACAGTCCTCTGCAACTTTTACAATGTGCTGATCTTTGCTTTGAGGCGTGATCAATGGAATGTATGGCATATCATTTTCTTGAAAAAGAACCTTGCAATTTCGTGTATAAATAGCGTAAGGAAGGTCCGGAAGAATCAATCCTCTTACACCAGCATGCTTCGCTTTTTTAAGGAAGTTTTCCATCCCAAAGCGCAGGATCGGATTGATATAACCCATAAGAACTATAGGAACATGCAGCTCTTCCTTGATCTCCTCAAGTTGTTCAAAAAGCAACTCGAGATGCATGCCATTTTCCAGTGCTTTCGTGCTGCTTGCCTGTATGACGGGCCCGTCTGCAAGAGGATCCGAAAATGGAATGCCCACTTCGATAAAGTCAATGCCTTTCTCTTGAAGGAATAGGAGCTGTCCTGCCAGACTATTGATCTCAGGAAAACCAGCAGTCACAAAGATGCTGACCTGTTTACTTTCTTTTTTAAATGGATTCATGGGTTGTATTGAAATGTTCGAAATAGGTAAACATGTCCTTGTCTCCCCGGCCTGATAGATTGACTACAATTACCTCATTTTGTAGAATCCCAATCTTGTCTAAAGCTGCAAGGGCATGCGCTGACTCCAATGCTGGAATGATCCCTTCGTAACGCGTCAATTCGAAGGCTGCAGCAATGGCTTCATTATCCGTGATCGGGCAAACTTTGGTTCTTCCTTCTCTGATGGTATGTGCATGCAGCGGACCGATTCCGGGATAATCCAGTCCTGCGGAAATAGAATGTGGCTCAAGGATCTGCCCATCGTTATCCTGCATCAGTAAGGTCAGACTTCCATGGATCACACCATCGCTTCCCAAGACGGATGTGGCTGCAGAAAAACCACTTTGAAGTCCTTTACCTGCTGCCTCAACAGCGATAAGCTCTACGGAAGGGTGATCATAAAATTCATAAAAAGCCCCCGCAGCATTGCTGCCACCACCGACACAAGCGATGACGCGATCCGGTAAATGTTTACCTGTTTGGGATGCTAACTGCGCTTTGGTCTCCCGAGAAATGACCGACTGAAAATAAGCAACCATTTCCGGATAGGGATGAGGTCCGACGACACTGCCGATCAAATAGTAGGAATCGGGATGATTGATCCAATGCCTGATGGCTTCGTTGGTAGCATCTTTGAGTGTGCGACTGCCGCTTGTGGCAGCGATCACCTCGGCGCCGAGCATACGCATCCGTTGGACATTTGGGTATTGACGTTCGATGTCCTTCTCACCCATGAACACGATGCATTTCAGTCCTTTGAGTGCGCAAACCGTTGCTGTTGCTACCCCATGCTGGCCAGCACCGGTTTCTGCAATGATCGTTGTTTTTCCCATTCGTTCTGCAAGAAGTATCTGACCAATCGTGTTATTGATCTTGTGCGAACCGGTATGGTTCAGGTCTTCCCTTTTCAGAAAGATCCGTGCGCCAGACTTATGACTCAGATAAGGCGATTCAAATAAAGGTGAAGGTCGACCGACGTAATGAGTGAGCAGTTCTTCAAATTCTGCTTTGAACGACGAGTCTTCTTTGTAAAGTCGAAAGGCTTCTTCCAGCTCATCAACGGCATTCCGCAAGAGTTCAGGAATGAAGGCGCCGCCATAGATTCCGTAAAATCCAAGTTCATCGGGTTGGTAATGTGTTTTCATGGAATAATTGGTGTTTAAATCGTTCAATTTCATTGATGTTTTTGATTCCGGGTTCTATTTCGAATCGACTGTTGATATCGTATCCTGCAAGTTGCGGATGTCTGAATTCAAGGAGTTTCTCTGCTGATTCAGGGGTAATCCCACCGCTCAAAAGAAAAGGCGTCGACCCACCATAGGAATGCAAAAGTTCCCAGTTGAAGCGTTTTCCGGATCCGCCATACGAATCTGTCATGGTGTCAAAAAGAAAAAGATCGCAAAGGCCTTCATAGCTGTTGATCAATTCAATATCAAGCGAATCTTGCACCCGAAAAGCCTTGATCACTTTTAGGTGCGCTTTAAGTGCCTGGCAAAGTTCAGTTGATTCATCACCATGTAACTGAACGTAATCGAGTTGACATGTGATTGCCTTGTGCATGATTTCGTCAAAACTGGCATTTACAAAGACACCCACCGAAAGCGCGTTTGGCGGTTTGAAGATCGGTTCAGACACATACCTGGGTGAACCCGGGTAAAAGATCATTCCGATCAGATCCGCTAAATCCTTTCTGTCGAGCTGTTCGATCTGTTGTGCTTGGGTCATACCGCATACTTTCAGGAGCATAATTCAATCTTTAAAGCGGTTATAAAATCTTCTGGATTTGTACTTTTCAATATACTTTCTCCGATCAGCGCGCCTTTGAATCCATTGCGATGCAGTAATTCAAGTTCTTCCGCTTTCTTGATGCCACTTTCACTGATGAGCACTTTATTCTTCGGTAAAAAAGGAAGCAGCTCCAAGCTTCTTGAAACTGAGGTTCGTTGCGCTTTCAGATCTCGATTGTTGACGCCGATTATATCCACGAGATCGTTGATCTTGGAAAGTTCAGAACTGTCGTGCAGCTCGAGCAAAACTTCCATGCCAAGACTTTGTGCGATGATCGTAAAATGAAGGATTTGCTCCCTGGTCAAAATTTCACAGATCAAGAGGATTGCATCTGCTCCATAGGCTTTCGATTGAAAGATCTGTAACTCATCTATAATGAACTCTTTGCGAAGTGCCGGCAGCTTGCTATTCTTTGCTACGGATTCCAGGTCAGAAACACTCCCGCCAAAAAAGGGATTGTCTGTAAGGCAAGAGATCGCTGCAGCTCCTGCCTGTTCATAGGATTGGGCGAGTTGCAGAACATTCAGTTCAGGCTGTATCAATCCAGCACTCGGTGATCTTCTTTTAATCTCGGCAATGATCCCAAATTCCTTTTTCAGAATCGAGTGCTTTAATGATCGCGTTGGGCGACTGAATAGCTCACGTTTTTGCAAGTCTGATAGAGAGGTGGTTTTTTTCAGTAATTCTACCTCGATCACTTTTTTATCGAGGATCTCTTGAAGTATATTTTTCATGTCAGGAGAGTTTAAAATGTTTTGCGGGATATCCGCTTTCGATGAATTTTTTAGAGTCGATGAATACTTCTTTCCTTTCTCCGGATGGATCAAACAGGAGTCTCGCTTCAGTCACATTTGCTGCGATGACATTGGTCTGTTCTTCCGACCCATGACCTTTGAGAATTGTTCTGATGAGTTGAGCATTGTCCTTTGGATTCTTTCCTGAACGCAGTTGATTTGCTGAAGGCTTCGCAACACTATAGTCATTGTGATGAAGGATCCTGTCTTCATTTTTACTTAGGGCTCTTGTAGAATCACATAACGTGAGTTCGTCGTAGCCGCTCATGCCATGAACAACCGTGAATTGTTTTCGCTCTGTTCTCAATACATGCGCATAACTTCGGGCCAGTTCAAGTGAGAATGTGCCGGTAAATTGATAAGCAGGTTGTACCGGATTAACTAAAGGTCCCAATGCATTGAAGATGGTCCGGATCCCGAGTCCCTGTCGAATTGCAGCCACCTTTTTCAAGGTCGGGTGAAAAAGTGGGGCATGAAGAAAGCAGAGGTTTTGGCTTTTGAATACCTGTTGTAGTTCCTTTTCATTATTGGTGAGTCGAAAGCCAAGTGCCTCCACAACAGTGGATGAACCACACGCAGAAGAAACACCATAATTTCCGTGTTTGATGACCTTGTAGCCCATGGCTGCCATAACGAAAGAAGATGTTGTGGAGATGTTAAAGGTGTTCTTTCCGTCCCCACCCGTTCCGCAAAGATCGATTGCATCAGCACCATCGAGTTCAGGCTTTGTGCTTCGTCTCAGGAGTGCTTTACGAAAACCTTTGATCTCATCCAGCGTTTCACCGTGCATATGTATGGCAGTGAGTATACCTGCAATCTGAAGTTGATTGAAATTTTCCTCTTCGATGGCTTGAACAAGCGCTTCACTATCACTTTCTGAAAGGGAGTGTTTCCCCAATACTTTACTGAATAATTCTTTCATGACTTTTTGTGTTTAAAATTGGATTTGAGAGATGGACAGTAGCATCTAACCAGTTGTTGATCATTTTTCTGCCGTTTGGTGTGAGAATGCTTTCCGGATGAAATTGAACGCCTGAGATCGGAAGTGTTTGGTGTTTGAAGGACATCAATTCTCCTTTTGGGCCCAAACTGGTTGGAATCAGGGTCTCCGGAAGTTCGTTATCTAAAATCCAGCTATGATAACGCCCAACTACAATCGGTTCAGAAATTCCGGAGAATAATTCATCTTCTTCAATAACCTCAATCATACTTGAACGGCCGTGAACGATCTCCTGTGCCGGTATCAGTTTAGCGCCGAAAAAGCTCCCCAATGCCTGATGTCCGAGACAAACGCCAAGCATCGGTTTCGTTAAATGATACGACGCAATGACTTGCATTAATTCTCCGGCTTCTTCTGGTATTCCTGGTCCCGGTGAAAGAATGATCCCGTCGCTTTCATTCAATGTGTTTTGGTCGATCGAATCGTTTCGCATTACGCTGACATCACAAGACAGTTCACGGAGATAGCGGACAATGTTGTATACGAACGAGTCGTAATTATCAATGACTGAAAGTTTCATTTTCCTGATAGATTTCGGAGGTTAATTGAATGGCTTTTCGAATGGCGCGTAATTTATGCTGGACTTCTGCAAACTCACCTTCGGGAGTTGAATCGAGCACGATCCCGGCTCCCGCCCGGTAATGCAATGAACCGTTCTTCGACAGAATGCTACGTATGACAATCGCCAGATTCATGGAATGACCCGGCAGAAAGAGCCCGATCGCGCCACCGTAATAGTCGCGTGTGCTGTTTTCATAGCGGGAGATCAATTCCAGTGCTTTTGGTTTTGGAGCTCCTGATAGTGTTCCCGCCGGGAAGGTTTCATTGAAAAGTTTGAATTGAAGTTCAGGAAGTACTTTTCCCGTAACTTTCGAAACGAGGTGGAACACATGAGAAAAGCGTTGAAGCTCTCGGAATACGTCCACTTTTACCTCTGTGGACCTGCGACTCAGATCGTTTCGCGCAAGATCGACCAGCATGGTGTGTTCTGAAAGTTCCTTTTCATTGCTTAAGAGTGCTTCGATGGCTTTTTGATCTTGAACTTCATCACCATTCCTTCTCACTGTTCCTGCAATAGGGTGGATCTCCGCTTTTTCTTGCTTAATGAGCAACTGCGCTTCGGGCGAACTTCCCATGAGCCTGTAGGATTCAAAGTCGAAATAGAACAGATAGGGTGAAGGATTGAGTTGTCTCAATTTGCGATACACCTGAAAATCGTCACCAAAGTAAGATTGGGCGTAAGCATTCGACAAGACCAACTGAAAGACATCTCCACGACGGCAATGTTCGATTCCATTTTCGACAAGGGCTTTGTAGGCATCTTCTTCGATCTCACTTTTTTCCGAACCTATGGTATGGAAGGGAAGTTCCGAAGCGTTTCCAGTTGAAAGCAGTGAATGAATTTCTTGTTCTGAAAGTGCCTCGTTAGGAATGAAACTGTTCTTTAGAAGCAATCCTTCATCATTGAAGTGATCTAAAATAAGGAGGTAGCGAAACACAAAAAGATGTACATCCGGCAGTTCGAGTGATGAGGTCAATGGAGGCAGTTTCGTTTCTGTGTAACGCACAAATTCAAATCCGAAGCGTCCGAAAAAACCATTCTCCGGAATGACTTTCTCAAACTCAATCGCGTGCAGCAGATGATCCAGTTTTTCAAATACATTGCGTTCTT
>Ga0172372_10012663_pt1 | contig 10549 bp, 7 predicted proteins | sample LakKiv5m_2_FD_114544 | JGI IMG/M metagenome (GOLD analysis project Ga0172372, IMG submission 114544) | Freshwater microbial communities from Kabuno Bay, South-Kivu, Congo - kab_092012_9.5m | ecosystem: Environmental > Aquatic > Freshwater > Lake | place: Democratic Republic of the Congo... | reverse complement strand
GCCGCCAGGGAAAGCGAAACCGCCGCGCGACGAAAAACTCGGAGGCGTCAGCAAGGAACCGGAGGATTTCATCGCGCTCGGCGGCGGCGGCGTACGGCCGCCACTGGTCTAGCGCGGCGATCGCCTTGGTGTACTGATCGGTGCTCATCTCATGGGAATACCTAGCCGACGCCAGTCCCCCATGCGGCTTCGGCAGGTACCCGGGCATATAGTGCCGCCCTTCGATCGCGACGTTGAGAATCGCCCGGACCGAACGACGCGCCAGGGCCAGCGCCGCCGGCGCGCCTGTGTGCTGGTACCGTGCGATCTGGCTCATCGCAAACTCCCCGGTGGCCATCAATGAATTCTCATAGGTCAGCGCTCCTGCCGGATCGGCCGAGTTCTGGCACAGGTCGCGCAGCCGTTCATCGAATCTCGGCCTGATTTCAGCGAGCGTGAACGGGAGCAGCGTCTTCGGTGAAACGTAGGTACGGACTAGCCCATCGGTATCGATGAGGTGATTCTCCGTGAAGGCTTGGTAATAGCGGGCAACCTCCTCCAGGCGTGAGGCTAACTGCCCGCGATCTGGGATTGCGGAGCTGCCCGGTCGGACGGCGGCTACAACACCACCCATTCCAGCTAACAGGAAGTGTCGTCTTCCCATGATCGGTTTCATGGCACTCGTGTGGTTGTGCGCTTAGAACCGTCCGGTCACCCCGAAGCTATACGCGATGCCGGGATTGATCTGCACGAAGGGCAGCCGGCCGTCGCTGGAAAGCAAGGTGCTCTCCGCCTCGTTCGTCAGGTTGAATACGCTCAGTTCGAACGTGTAGCGCCGGCTCCAGGAATACTGCACCTTGACATCGAGCCAGGTGCGCGAGGCCGAATCGTAATCGAGAGCGCCGGACGTACCGCGGTAGGTACGCCCCTGCCAGTTTAGGAGCGGACGGATCTGCCAACCGTGCCCGACATAGGAGATGCCGGCATTGGCAGTGCGCGGCGTCATGTTGGGCAACCGCCGGGTGATCGCCGTGGTGCCGAAATCACCTTCTGCCCGCAGGTAGGTGAAATTGGCAAACGCCCCGAGTCCCGCCAGCAGCCCGGGCAGCTTACGGAACTGCTGCTGGGCATTGATCTCAAAACCCTCGACCGTGGCGCTGCCAATGTTGCGCGCGGTGGAACGCTCGTATCCGGCATACAGTCCGGAGCCATCTATGCCTTCGGGGCCCACCACGTCGGTGAAGGTTCGGAAATAGCGCGTGATGTTCTTTCGAAAAAGACCCACCCCAACCAGACCGACCGGCTCCAGATACCTCTCCAGGGAAACCTCGAAGTTGTCGGCTAGGTAGGGTTTCAGCTCCGTATTACCGATCGTGAGACGCATCGCCTCGTCATTGATGCTCCCCGTGGGCAACATCTGCGCGATCGAGGGACGGGCGATGCTCCGGTTGTAACTGGCGCGAACGAGCAGATTGGCGCGAGGCTCCCAAATCAGATGCGCGCCCGGAAAAACCTCGGTGTAGCTTGAGGTCGATCGCTGGCGGCCCACATACGACCGCTCTGCCCGGGCGGCGTTGGCGGCCACCACCGCGGGATCCACGCTCGCACCGCCGACGCTGTTGCCGCCCCACGAGGCGGTCGCATTCCTGATCCAGGTAACAGTCTCAACTTCCGTCCGCTCGGCCCGCACGCCCGCCAAGGCGCGCACTTTGTCGATCCGAATGTCTCCGAGCATATATCCGGCGGTGGAGGATTCTGCGATTTCGGTGCTGCGAGCGTGCACACCAGTCAAATCGTTGTACGCTTGAGCAGCGGTCTTCTTCCATGATGACCCGGCAGCAATCTGCTCTTTGCTGGTGGCCATGGGCAGGAACACGAAGGGCCCATATCCGTTTCGGCCCATTCGGAGGGCTTTCCCGGACAGTGACGATAGACTGTCGTCGACCGAGTCAGCAACGCCGTCCCTCCCGACAAACGTCCAGGAATCGGTGCTTCGCTGATCTTCGCTGGTACGATCATTGATCTTGAACCCTCCTTTGAGATGAGTCGGAAACCTCGTCGAGAGGTGTTTTGTTAGGTCGGCCCGGAGGGCCCAGTTATCCGTGGGTGCACCCTCAGTAACGATGTTGGCGAAGGTCGTTGCCCGATAGCTCCCGACCTCGCTCCAGGAAGGTCCCGCCGTTTGCGTAAGCGCGGGTCGAAAGCCGGATTTGCCTTCGTGAGACAAGGCAAAACCAATGCCACTCACGCCCGCGGAGGCGGTCGAAAACCAGGGGTTTTTGCTGGCTGCCCGGGAATAGGAACCCAGGAGGTTCAGCACCGCCGTCTGATCGAAAAACTTGTATTCTCCGCCGAAGCTTGAGGTGAAAATCTCGCTGCTCCGCATCGAATTGAGCGCGCGAGTGACGAGTTGCGCAGCCGGCAGCGGCAACACGGTGGCGCGGGCAAAGCTGCTCCCGGGCGCGAAGCCGGCGACAGTTGTGGGCGTGCCTGCGGTCAACGCCTGGTAGCGCGAGATGTTTCGATCCTGATTCGTATAACCCACGCGAGCGAACATGTAGCCGGATGTCTCCAGCTTGTAGTCGATGCTGAGATTGCCGTTCCACTTCTCGATCGGCCCACCGAATTCGCTGGTGGAAAAGAGGCGTGGCAAAGGATTCTCCGCGGTCGCGTTGACGTAGGCGGCCGCCAACGTGCCCGCCACCTGCGGTCCGGTATTCTCCGCCGCCCGGAGAATCCGGCTCCAGGCAAGGTCAACCGCGACACCCAGGTTTTTCTTCCCCCCGAATACGCTGAAGCTGTCGTTATGGGAGAGCGAGGTTCGGCCGTATCTGCCCACCCTGGACTTGTTTGGACTCGTGTCAAAGTCGCGCCACAGTCCACTGACACTTGCATTGAGCTGAGTCGTGCGTCCCGGACGATCATAGTAGCGGCGCGTCACGAGATTGACGGTCCCGGCGATTGCATCGGCATCCTGGTCGGGTGTCGGTGCCTTGATCAGTTCGATCTGGGAGAGATTGTTGGTCGCGAGTTCGGTCACAATGAACTCCCGGCCGGAACTGAGAAGATTACCAAAAGACGTGGCGACGGAATCCCCGTCCACCGTCATCTTGGCGAATTCCTGGCCCATGCCACGAATGGAGATGCTCCCGACCTCACCCTGCTCGAGGCCGGTGGAGATGCCCGGGATCCGCTGCAGGAGTTCGCCTGGATTGTCAGCCGGCGCTCCGTGTGCACTTGTGGCGACAACCGTTTTGAGATTAGCCGAGAACCGCTGCTGCTGCAGCGACATCGCGTCATCTTCCCGCACCGTGCGGACGACAACGGCGTCGAGTTTGTAAATGTCGGAGGTGAGATCAAAGTTGAGTTCCGCGGTTCGACTGGGGGAGACCTCGACGGCCGATTGCGTCGAGTCCAAGCCGGTGAAGGACACTGCAATCGTGTACCTGCCGGCACGAAGGGACAGTGCGTAGCGTCCGTTGCTGCCACTCAAGACTTGAACGTCCGTTCCGGGCACGGTGACGGACGCGTTGACGAGCGGATCGCCGGTGGCGGCGTTCCGAATCACACCGGTGATAGTCCCTTGGGCGCCGAATTCGTCGGCCGCAGGTGCAGTAAACGGGGTGATCGCGAGCCAAGTGGAAAAAAAGAGCAGCAGGGGTTTTGAGTTCATGAGAGTTATTTCCAAAAACGTTCTACTTTCCGGACTCATACGGGCTTCAAAGCAGGGAAGTTGTGCTCAAGGCACCCGCAGGCTCGCGATCGGAATGACCGCCAGCTCCGCGCTGTTGTTGTTCCAGAGTTCGCGGCCGGTGCCGACGCGCCCGACCCCGCCGCCACTGTTGGAGTAGCCGACGTAGAGGTGCCCCGCGTGCTCGAGGGCATACGGGTACGCAAGGGAGGCTTTCTCGTGCGACTCGCCGCGGCCCTCCGGAAACAGCGCCGGGCGGATGACGAAGATTTTCGAAAATACCGTCTTGCCGGGCCGGCTTACGGCGATTGTGAGCGGCGAACGTCGGTTGCCGCCGTCGGCCGTCGTGGAGCAGATGAGGTAGCTCTGGCCCGTGCTCAACCGACCGGCGTACGGTTTGCTGGCCGCCATCGGGAGGTTCGTCGGCGTCGAAGGGGTCCAGGTGCGGCCGTAGTCGTCGCTCACGGCCACCAGCGCCATCGGCGCGGTGCCATCGCGCCGGGCGATGTTGGTCACGCGCTTCCCGGCCACCACGACCGTCGACTCACCCCACATTTTGGCGATGGCGTCGGACTTCGGAATCACCACGAGATCCCATTTCAGGAAGTCTTCGCCGCGGCTGATCGCGACGGCGGCGGGGTTGCCCTTCCCGATGCTGGCGCCCGCCATGATCCAGTTGCCATCGTCCAGGCGGACCGGCTCCTGCAATGGCCAGAAACCGCCCTCGATCACCGTGCCTTTGGGCAGCCACTTTCCGCTCGCGTCCTCGAGTAGGTACGCGCGGGTGTGCACCTTCTGCATCGTGCCCGTATAGGCGCCGTGAAAGGCCCAGAGCCTGCCGCTGTGCGCGTGGAAGACGCCATGACTCACGCCAATGCCGGGCTCCAGGCCGGCGTCCATCGTGACCACCGCGCCCCAGGTTCGCCCGCCATCCGCGCTGGTGGTGAAACGCGCCTCTTCGGTTTCGGTGTTTTCGCCCCCCTTGTTATGCCCGAATGAGGCGTAGAGTTTTCCCTGGTGCCAGGCCAGCGCCACCCCGTGCAGGAAACGGTAGCCGTCCTCCTTCGGCTCGTAGCGTTTGATCACTTCGAAGCGTGCGCCCTCGAGCATCGAAAGACCCGACGCTCGTGGGACTGGACCGCCCTCCCAAAGAGCTACCGGCTCGGCTGCGATCGCCGAACCGGCAATCGCACAACACAGGATGACTCCAGCGTAGGTCTTCATGCGCCAGGGGATAAATCAGGCGAAGTGGCCGCTGAATTTGCCGCCCTGTCCGCCATCCGCCGGCGCCACCACGTCGCGAGCACCGAGGCGGTGATGGCGCTCCACGGGCCGAAGATCGCTGCGCCGAGCGCGGCCGCGGGGCTCTTGAGCACGTCGAAAGCGAGGCCGGTGGCCATGCCGCCGTTCTGCATCCCGACCTCGATCGCCACGGTGCGGGCGTCCGTGCCGTTGAGGCGGGCCAGCCGCGCCAGGGAGTAACCGAGGGTGTAGCCCACGGCGTTGTGGCACGCCGCCGCACCGAAAAGGGCAAAACCCACCGTCAGCAACTGCTCCCGCGACGACGCGATCGTGATGCCGATCACCGCGCAGATTCCGCCCATCGCCACGACGGGCAGGCCGCGCGCGAGCCGTTGCGACAGCGCCGGAAGATAATGATGCACCACGATGCCGATCACCAGCGGCGCAATCACCATGGTGAGAATCGACCGCATCATCTCCCAGGCGTCGATATGGACATAGGTACCCGCGAGGAGCTTCATCGCCAGGGGCGTCATAAGTGGCGCCGCCAGCGTCGAACACGCCGTCATCGTCACCGAGAGCGGCACGTTGGCCCGCGCGAGCAGCGTGATGACGTTGCTCGCAGTGCCCCCCGGGACCGAACCAATCAGAATGAGGCCAGTGGCGACCGCGCCCGACAGGCCAAACAGCGTCGCAAAGAGCAGTCCCGCCAATGGCATCACGGTGAACTGCAGCACGAAGCCGATGAAGATCGGCCACGGCATCGTCAGCACCCGCCGGAAATCCGCCACCGTGAGCGTAAGCCCCATTCCGAGCAGAATCACCTGCACCAGCGGGACAATCGCCCGCTTCAGTTCAAAGCCAGCCCACGCGACAAAGAGCGGCGGATGGGCCACCGCCAGGCAACCCACCGCCAGCACCGCGAAGGTGAACCCCAGCCCGTGCAGCACCCGCACCCACCGCGTGCTCACCGCGAGGGCGGTGAACACGACGGCAAGCGCGAGACTGACGGCGAAGACGGTCATGCGTAGGGCCAGAATTGAACTGCAGAGACACAGAGACTCAGAGGGACGGATGCCCGCGGCCGGGCAAAGTTCGATGAGGGAGCGAGCGGGCCTGTCGGCATGATCTCTGTGCCTGTGCGTCTCTGTGGTTCAGCCTTACATCGGTCTCAGTCGAACGTCATCCGCCCCACGGCTTCACGCACGAGGGCGTCGACTTCCGGAGTCAGCGGCAGCATCGGGCGGCGCACGGAGCCGACGTAGCGGCCGCGCAATTCGAGGCCGCGCTTGATCACGGCGATCCAGTCAGGCCGCTGGCCGTCGCGGCCGACCGTCACGAGGTCGACGAACGGCATGATTTCGTCCCAGAGGTTCCGCGCGGCGACGAAATTGCCGTCATCGATGCAGAGGTGGACGATTTTCGACCAGCGCTTGGGGTCAAAATTCCCCGAACCCGAAACCCAGCCCGTGGCGCCGAAGGCGAAGGCGCCGAGCGCGTTGTTGTCGTGCCCGTAGAAGAGCCCGAGCTTGTCGCCGAGGCGCATCCGCAGCCGGGTGATCATGTACGGGTCGGAATTGGCGTCCTTGATGTACTGGATCACGCCGTCGTTGGTCAGCCGCACGAGGGTCTCCAGGGCGAGGTCGACTCCAACCACCGGCGGGTTGTTGTAGATCATGATCGGCTTGGTCGTCGCTTCGCGCACCGCGCGGTAGTGCGCCTCGATCTCGCGCATCGTGTGCACCTGGTACCAGGGTGGGATGATCAGGTGCCCGTCGTACCCGAGGCTCTCGGCGAATTTCGCCTTTTCAATCGTGCCGGCAGTCGAAAGGTCGGCCGTGCCGGCGAGCATCGGCACGCGACCGCGATTCTGCTCGGCCGTGATCCCGAGCACGCGCTCCCATTCGGCGCGGGTCAGGTTCATGAACTCGCCGGTGCTGCTGCCGCCGCAGAAGCCGTCGGCGCCGTTGGCAATCACGAAGTCAATGTGATCGCGCAGACCCTGTTCGTTGAGACGCCCGTCCGCATGGAAGGGCGTGATGAGCGGAGGAAAGAGACCGCGGAAGGTTTTCATAGGAGGAGGCAGCAAACTCGGGAAAGTGCAACACGCATAACGCGCCGAACGAGCGGCACTGGGAACTCTCGTGATGGCGAGCGCAAGCAACAGATGACAGAGCTTGCCGAATTGAGTCCGTCCGCATATTCGCGTGTGCGATTTCGCATATTTCTACCGATGAACGAAACTGAACTGCGCCGCCTGTCTGAGTTACGTGCGATCCTGGAAGGCTTCGCTGCGCGCCACGCGGCGTCACATCCTGCCGCCGAGGCGCGCCAACCAACCCTGCTGCGGGCGATCCTAAAACGGCTGAATGCGTCGGTCCGTCGCCGCGACTATCCGGCCTTCCGGCGGGCCGATGAGGAACTGCACACCGCAGTCGTGACGGCGGCGGACGTTCCCCATCTGCTTGAAGTGTGGCGCGTGGTGTGGTCGGGCCTACAGGGTTTTCACCGGAAGGGTTTCGACGAGTGCTTCCCGGATACAAGAATTCTGATCGAGGAGCACGAGCACCTGGTCGAAACGATTGCACTCGGAGATCCCGTGGCGGCGGAGGACGCGGCGCGCAGCCATGTGGAGGCGGTTTGGTTTCGGCTCGCCGAGCAGCAGCACCAGGCGGACGCTGCGAAGGTCGACCCTCTGCAGCGCGCCGCCTCGCACCTGGCCTTTCGGCTGCACTGCTGGTTGCGATTGAGCGAGGTGGCGACCAAGGTGGCGTTCACCAGCGCCGGAAACTTGTCCCGCCTCTTTCGGCTGCGCTACGGGATGAGCTTCCGCGCCTACCTGCAAGAACTCCGTCTCGGGAAAGCCGCTGAGTTGCTGGCCTCGACCCGGTTGCCGGTGGGAACCATCGCACGCCGTGTGGGATATCGCGATTTCTCGAGGTTCGGGCAGCACTTCAAGCGCCGCCACGGGGTCGAGCCCCGCCAGTGGCGAAAACGGGAGAATGCGCAGTTCATGCAGCCGAAAGTGCCTCAGCCCGCGGCTGCGCGTCCGCGAAAAAGCCGCGGTACTCGATGATAATTGGTGATGCCGGTAGACGAACTCTTGCCCACAGTTTCGTTTAAGCGGACACCCGGCAGTCTGCTCCCGACCACCCGGAACACGTCTTGCGCGGCAGGTATTAGGCACCCTTTGGTTCGTGTTAAAATCGCAGCCGCTCCGCCAGCCTCCGCCGGGCCTACGGCCGGCAGGCCGATGGAAATCCAAGCGTTAATCTGATTTTCGCCTCACTCGGCTTTTCCCCTCGCCGCCAGAATCTTGTGGAAGCGGCCAAGCAATGATGGAGCATCGAGGGTATAAAACGCGCGCATAACTGTCAGCCGACTGCCACCAGGCGAGTGGTATGAAAACCAGAAATTTCGGGGTGGATTCGCGCCCCGCCCGACCAGCCATTAAAAAGCCTGCCCGTTTCAGCAGACGGTCAATCCTGCCAGGTACCGGAATCAGGTCATGGTGCGCAGCCGTCGTTGAAGGCCACCGACTCCGGCGGTGCTCGGCCAGCCACGCGACCCCTCCCACCACCTCCGAGCCCATTAAGCATGCGATGGTATGCCCCAATTCAGCTTTCGCCTAGACGACTCCATTCTTTCAGATAGACGAATTTATTCTTTCACTTGGACGGACGGGCGGCAGGCTGTCCGGCCATGAGTGACCATGAAATCTACCCCCGGTTTGCACAGGCCCGACTGGAGGAGGCCCTGGCCGATACCCCGGTGGTGTTGATCCATGGGCCGCGGCAATGCGGCAAATCGACCCTGGCGCAGGCGGTGGCGAAGAAACGTGGCTACACCTATTTCACATTTGACGACGGAAATGTCCTCCGCGCGGCGCGGGCAGACCCCGTGGGATTTTGCACCGAGTTGCCGGAGCGGGCCGTACTGGACGAGGTGCAACGCATCCCGGAGCTGTTTACGTCGATCAAAGGATTGGTGGATCGAGACCGCCGGCCCGGACGGCTGATTCTGACGGGCTCGGCCAACGTGCTCTTGCTCCCCAAACTCGCCGACTCCTTGGCGGGCCGGATAGAGGTCCTGCGCTTGGGGCCGCTCACGCAGGTGGAGATGAGCGGGCGGGCGCCGGGGACCGGTTTTATCGATAGAATCTTTGGCGGCAAATTTCCGATTACGACCGGAGGTAGGCTGGGTGAATCGTTGCTGCAGCGGGTCGCTGGCGGGGGATTTCCAGCCGCGCTGGCCCGCACCACCGAGCGACGGCGGCGGGAGTGGCAATTGCAATATGTCGCGGCGATCACCCAACGCGACCTGCGCGACTTGACGCGCATCCGCTCCCTCGAGGTGCTGCCAAAACTGCTGGAACTTGCCGCCGGTCAAACTTCGCGGCTCTTCAATGCGAGCGAACTGGCGGGCCCTTTTGAGCTGAGCCGACCCACAATTCGCGAATACCTGACGTTACTGGAGCAGGTCTTCATGATCGATATCCTGTCGCCGTGGCACCACAATCGGCTGAGCCGGCTCATCAAAACGCCGAAGTTGCACCTCGCCGACACCGGCCTCGCTGCCGCCTTACTCGGAGCCGATGTCGCAGCATTGAAAGAAAACCGATCGCTCTTTGGTCAACTCTTAGAGACATTCGTATATCAGGAACTGCGTCACCAGTCCTCTTGGACTGACGGGAGCCATCGGTTTTTTCACTATCGGGATAAGGACCAACTGGAGGTTGATATTGTGCTCGAACGCGACGGTCGCTTCATCAGCGGCGTCGAGGTCAAGGCGTCATCCACCGTCGGTGAGAGCGACTTTCGTGGACTCAATCGGCTGCGAGAGGCGACCGGCGCGGCGTTCCGCTGCGGAATCGTCCTCTACGATGGCGACTCGGCCTTGTCTTTCGGCCAGCAGATGTTCGCCGTGCCCATCGCCGAACTTTGGGCCATGCGAAAATAATCACCGTCACCTCCTCGGCCGGCAGGCTCGACTTTCGCCAGATTGCCGAGCACGGGAGGTCGCTTTCATCGTGCGTCAGTTTTACACTGGCGAACGAGCGTGAAGCCGCCTGCCGCAAGTCACTCAACGATGCCATCGCGGACTACATCGCGCTCAAAGAACATGAACTTGAGCAGGACTTGATTTCCGAGCCGTATCTCGTGCGCCTTCGTCGCGAGATGAACCGGCTGCCTAAGCGCTGCCCCGCCGTCTCGGTGTCGGATCTCACGTCGGCCCGGCTCGTGGCGTATTTCGAATTCGGCCGCGCCTCGCGCAAGACCTACAACAACCGTCGCGGCGTGATTTCGGGGTTCCTCAAATTCGCGCAGCAGCGCGACTGGATTGCCGAGAATCCGTTGGTCAAGATTCCGGCCCATCGCATTCGCCGCCGCCGTGGCGGCGCGCAAACGCTCACCGCGACCCACGCGCAGGAACTGATGGAGTTCGTCGAAAGGAACCATCCGACGGCGGTGCCGTTCTTCGCGTTGTGCCTGTTCGCGGGCATCCGGCCGTGCCTCCGCACCTAAGGTGGTCCCCGTCGGTTGGACAGCGGATCGGGTAAATTAAGTTAAGAGAGACAAAGGCGCTTTCGATGCCTTGGCCGACTCCGAGGACAGGAGCCGAAGAGCTTGCCGCAGG
>Ga0172372_10012660_pt1 | contig 10551 bp, 7 predicted proteins | sample LakKiv5m_2_FD_114544 | JGI IMG/M metagenome (GOLD analysis project Ga0172372, IMG submission 114544) | Freshwater microbial communities from Kabuno Bay, South-Kivu, Congo - kab_092012_9.5m | ecosystem: Environmental > Aquatic > Freshwater > Lake | place: Democratic Republic of the Congo... | reverse complement strand
GGTGAGGAATGGGAAAGACAAATGCTAATAAAATTAAATTTTATTTCAGGAGATAAAAAAATTTTCAAAAAATTCTTCTCGTTTACTCAAAAATATATTTATGAATCGCATCTATCTCAATCGCCGCTGAAAACAATAAAACTAATGAAGGATAAGATTGAAAAGTTTCATGAAATTAGTGGGAATGTAAAGACTGCGCCAGGTGGGATACGAGATATTGAGTTTATTGTTCAGGCTCTGCAAATATTAAACGGAAAGCATTTCATTAAAATCCGTATATCCAATTCATTGAAAGCAATTAAACTTTTGGAAGAGCACAACTTATTGACAAAAGAGGAAAGTAAAGTTTTGAAATCAGCTTATATTTTTTACAGAAAAATTGAACACTTTCTTCAGCTTATGAATAACAGGCAGACTCACACTATCCCAGATGATATTGATGCAAAGAAAAAATTATCAAATCATTTGGGATTCGTCGATGTAAATTCTTTCGAACAGACGATTGAATACTACAGACATTTAGTGAAAACTATTTTCAATTCAATTACTGGTGATGAAGCAGGAGATTCTAATATTCTTTTCGAAAAGTTTTCTAATCCACAAAAAGCAAAGGCTGATTTCGAATTTTTATCTACCGGAACAGGGACTTCAAAAATCAAAACATTTGATCGTTTTACAATTAGTAAATTTGATGGAATCCGAAATGCGCTTGAAAACTATCTCAAATCATGCTATTTACCAGATAGGACTTTGGATAATTTTGTTAAATTAACTCGCTCAAATAATTTAGTCAGCAACTGGTACAGTTTTCTATCCAATGACAAATTAATCAATGATGTCTTAAAGGTTTGTGAATTTTCACAGCTTTCCATAAACAATATTTCTTATTCAAATTCAATATCAGATACTTCAGCAGTAAGTAATTTTTTTGTTAATATCAGAAAGGATCTTTATTCTTTCGAATGCAATGAAATAAAATCCATACTGGCGGCACAGTATGTTTTGGGTTTCATTAATGAAGGTGATATTTCAAAAATCTATACAGAATACATCAGACAGGAACTTCAGAATATTTTCGAAAATATTTTCCACCCCGATGAAATATGCCTGATAGCATTGGGAAGTTTTGCCGTAAGGGAAATGAATTTCTTCTCGGATGTTGACTTAATTCCCATTATAAATGACTTTTCAAAAGCGAATTTGATTGAATCTCAACTTCATAAATTTATTAAAATGGCAAACGAAAAAATCAAGGGTACTAAAATTGATTTCCGACTTCGCCCGGAAGGGAAAAATTCAATCCTTACAATTGATTTGAATAGTTATATCAAATATTACTCCGAAAGAGCAAGGGTTTGGGAATACCAATCTCTTTTGAAGAGTGATTTTGTTTTTGGAAATTTTGAATTGTATCAAGTTTTCAAGAAGAAGGTTTTTGAATTACAAAAATTAATTACTCCTCAACGTTTATTTACAGAAAGCTCTGAAATGTTTAACAAACTGGTTAGCAGTTTTGAAAAGGATAAAAATCTTGGGTTTGATATCAAGAAAAGCAGTGGTGGTTTTTTAACAATCGATTTTTTGCTTAGCTATCTTTTCTTGAGCGAAAATCTTGACTACAAAAATCACAATATCAAATTTGTAGATCGCATTGATGAATTAATATCTATTGCCCCGAAATACTCACAACTTAATTCATTAAAAAAATCGTACGCTTTTTTCAAGAAGTTATTAATCTCATTACAGATATTTTTGGACAAGAAAATTTCACGAATTCCAAAGAATGATGAGATCGAAGTGTTTTACAAATGGATGGGGTTTGAATACCCAGAAAATTTTGAAATTTCACTCGATGCTAATATTAAAATAGCGAAGCAATTTTTTGCAAATTTTCTAAAACCTGACTATTAGGAAAATTATTATTTTTTTGCCATTTTTGGCTGGAGTAAATCATGAATGACGAAAAAAAGATCCCCGATACAACAATTGAAGCCTTTGCTCGCAATTTTTTCAAAGAGGCAGATTCATACGGTTTCAAATATGAACACTATCTCAAATTTGTTAATATCCTTCTCGATATGTCATTAACTCCATCGGATAATTCAAACAACAGTCGCTCAGTTTCGGAAGCTCTAAGAACAAATATCACCGCGCTTCCATTCACTACCGAGAGACTGATAATAAGAGATTTTAATAAAGCAAACGATTATCCAAGATTGAAGGAATGGCTTACTGATGAATATGGAAGATATTTCTTGCTCTCACTTTCTTCCAACAATTCGTATTCTCTTGATGAAATTTTATTTTCAAAAAATAATTCTCTTGGAGTAATTACATTAAAAGATGATACCGCCATTGGTTTGGTCGCATATATCAATCATGATAATAAAACAAAAAAAGCCGAATTAAGAAAAATTATTGGCGTGCCAAATTTGCGCGGAAAAGGTTATGGAAAAGAAGCAACAAAAGCATGGATTGAATACGGTAAAAATATACTCGGGCTGCGAAAAATATTTCTTAGCACAACTGATACTAATATTCGCAATATTCGTTTAAATGAAGAACTTGGATTTAAAGTAGAAGGGATTTTAAGAAACGAAATTTTTATTGACAACGAATTTCGTGATGTTCTAAGAATGAGTTTGTTATTTGATTAGTCTAACTCATCGAATAAATCTTCAATCCTTTCCAAACTCAACTCATGTTTGAGCTTAAATGACTGAAGCAGCACATCAACTTGCTGAATCAAATCTTTTTTGAAATATTTAGGCGCATAAATAGACCCATCAACCATATAAAACCGCTTACTTTTCGGATCATAAAATGAATAACTTAAGAACGGTCCGCCACCTGAAAAATCTTCAAACTGCCAAAATCCCTGCATCAGCAAAGAATATTTTTTACCAAAATCAACTTCAGAAACTGTCACAGAAAATGGATTATCCGTTATTTTGACAAATGTTTTTTCATCTGAAGTCCGATAATACTTTTTCGTAATTCTGTTACGAATAGATTTTAGCGAATCAACATTTAGCAGCGCGGGAGTCGAATTTTCAATCCAGCTAATAAATATCCAGCGTTCCATATCAGAATTTGCGGCACGACGCAACCAAACAAAATTATCTTCGGAAGTTTTTTTTGCAATTTGAAAATCAGACTGCACAAAAATTGTCCAACCAAATTCTTTCAACAATTTTGCTTCATCTAATTTCTTCTCATATACTCCATTATAAAGAGAGGTAGCAAGTCTTTCATTTGAAAATTTTTGAAAATAATAAATCAATTCATCCTTATTCATCAATATCTTATTATTTAACTTCTCCAAATCTGGCCCAGAAAGTATCATAACAATTTGACCATTAGCCCATAAATTATATTTATTAAAAACAAAAAGACTATCTTCCTCCACCAAACTTCGAACATCTTTACTGAGATTTTTTTTAATATACTTAGCTGTGAGTGAATTTGAATTCAGTGGTGAAATTATAATCACATTCTTTTTGTTTTTTATTTTATCAAAATTTTCGAAAGGAATTCTTTTTAATGTGAAAAGATTTTCTGGTTGTGGTGTGTAAATTACTTTTTCAAAAGTTTCAATCAATGTTGGCTCAAGCGCAAGATATTCAGCCGTATCAGCCACCACGAAAATTTCGTCGCTTTTACCAAGTGCCCTTTTCCTGCTGTCGCATCCCATGAAAATTAAGGAAATAAGGAATAAAAATATGACCGATTTTTTCATAATACACTCAAATAATTAATTTGGAACATTTGGCAACATAATTGTAATCCCGGGCAAAAAGAAATAATACAAAACAGACATGACTAAACATATAGTAATAGGTATCGTGAAATTATCATCCATCCAGCCAAAAGAAATATTTTCTGCAATCGCACCAAATCCAACCGCTATAAATCCAATTATATATTCTTTAATCCCCAAGCCAATTTTTGGAGAAAGTATTATAACTAAACATCCCACAATAAAAAAAGCAAGAGTGCCCTCCAAACTTTTAGATAAAAACTTGTGTCTGCCATATTTTCTACCTATTAATGCAGCCGAGATATCACCAAGAATAAGAACCGCAATAGCTGGAATTACAAATGGTTTTGGAAAAATCCAAACAGCAAGAGTAACGGCTATTAAAACGTAAGATGCACCATTAAGATTTTTTTTTCTATAGTCTAATTCATGCTGTCTTAGCAATGGACCAAAAACCATATAGAATAATCGGCTAAATGGAGATTGGTAATAACGAAGCAAATCTATAAAGACTACGAAAATCGTCATCGGAATAAGAACTTTTAGAGCAAAGGATGATGAAACAAAATAATAAACGTAACAAATAGCAAGTGAAGTCAAATGTATTGATTTACGAACAAGTTCTTTTTTATAATCAATAGTAGCTGGATCAATTTTTTTCATTTTCGTCATGAATATCAGTAATTCTTTTGTCCTTTTCTTCCATTAATTTTTTTACGTGTTCTGGGATGGATTCTTCACCACTGTTTCCATTGGAATTATTTCTTTTCATAGGTGGCAATTCTTCGCCATTAATAATTTTATCAATCTCATCGCCATCCAAAATTTCTCTTTCAAGCAACTCTTTTGATAAAGCATGAAGTAGATCAATATTTTCTTTCAAAATATTTTCAGCTCGGTTCATTGCTTTTAATATGATAGATTTTATTTCCTGATCAATATCTTGAGCAGTCATTTCACTATAATTCTGAGTTCGTGATATTTCCCTGCCGAGAAATATTTCCTCCTCATTTTTGCCATAAGCCAACGGACCGAGTTTCTCACTCATTCCCCATTCGCAAACCATTTTATGAGCGAGAGCAGTTGCACGTTCAATATCATTTCCCGCACCGGTTGTTAGTCTGTTAAAAATTATTTTTTCAGCGGCTCTTCCTCCAAGTGCATAGGTTATAGTTGCTTCCAAATAATCTTTTGAATATGTATGCTTTTCATCAACAGGCAGATAAGTAGTTACGCCAAGTGCTCTGCCTCGAGGAATTATTGTAACTTTATGAACAGGATCTGATTCAGGAATTTTCTTTGCAACAAGCACATGACCAATTTCATGATATGCTGTAATTTTCTTTTCTTCTTCAGAAATTATCATACTCTTTCTTTCCATTCCCATCATTACTTTATCTTTAGCTTCTTCAAAATCATCCATGTCAACAACTTGTTTATTTTTTCTTGCCGCAAGAAGAGCAGCTTCATTTACCATATTAGCGAGTTCAGCTCCAGCCAAACCCGGAGTTCCTTTTGCCAAAGTTTTTAAATTAACATTCGAATCTAAAGGGATTTTTCGAGTATGAACTTTAAGAATTCCTTCTCTGCCTTTTACATCAGGTCTATCAACAACAACCTGCCTGTCAAATCTTCCCGGTCTTAAAAGCGCAGGATCAAGAACATCAGGTCTATTGGTTGCTGCAATTATAATTACACCTATGTTTTGCTCAAATCCATCCATTTCAACAAGCAAAGCATTCAAGGTTTGTTCACGCTCATCATGGCCGCCGCCCAAACCAGCGCCTCTGTGCCTGCCGACAGCATCAATTTCATCAATAAAAATTATACATGGAGCGTTTCGCTTCCCTTGATCAAATAGATCTCGAACTCTGCTTGCCCCAACACCGACAAACATTTCAACAAAGTCAGCACCACTTATTGAAAAAAATGGAACCCCGGCTTCACCAGCAACAGCTCGGGCTAACAAAGTTTTACCAGTTCCCGGAGGTCCTAAAAGCAAAACTCCACGAGGTATTTTACCACCAAGCTTTTGAAATTTAGTTGGTTCTCTCAAAAATTCAATAATTTCTTCCAATTCCTGCTTGGCTTCATCAGCACCAGCTACGTCTTTGAATGTTACTTTTAACTGCGAATCAGAAACAAGTTTTGCTCTGCTTTTTCCAAAATTGAAAATTCCGCGTGAATTACCGCCTCCTGATTGCATTCGTCGCATGAAAATAACCCACAAGCCTATCAATAAAACATACGGAAGAAACGAAATAAAAATATTCATCCATTCATTGGATTCTTTGACAAATGAAAATTTAATTCCTTTTTCTTTAAGAATTTTTACCTGATCTTGGATTACAGGTTCAACCATTGTAACAGTAAATTTCTCCACATTGAGATTATTGATAAATTCTTTGCTTTTAAGTTTTCCTTCAAAAGTATAATCATTTATATCTACTTTGGTTATTGTGGCTTCTTGAATTTTATCAGCAAGCAAAATTCTTTCATAAACATCATAAGTCACTTCTGTAGTATTGCTTGAAGTTCCGCGTGAAATTTGCATAACTATTACGGCAGCAACGATTACAGCTCCCCAACTTAGAACTGCCTTGATTATTTTTGACCAATTAAAATCACCGTCTGGTCCACTAATTTTTTTCTTAAAATTCTTTTTGTCATTCATTTTATTATCATTTGATGTGTTAGACATTAATATCTCTCTTCCTCAATTACTAAGCATGTAAATAGATCTTAAGTTCCTATATTTTTGAGCATAATCTAAGCCGTAGCCAATTACAAACTTATTTAAAATTTCGAATCCAATATAATCAATTTTTATATCGAATTTAAGGCTTTCAGGCTTTACCAGCAGCGAAGCATATTTGATACTTGCGGGATTAAATTTTGCCATTATTTGATTAATATAATTCAAAGATAAACCTGTATCTACAATGTCCTCTACAATTAAAATATGTCTTTCGTTTATATCTGCATTTAGTTCTTTCAGCATACGAACGTTTCCTGAGGATATTTTAGAATCGCCATAGCTTGAAAGTTTGAAGAAATCAATTTCGCAATGAATATTAATATTCTTCACTAAATCTGCCAGAAAAATAAACGAGCCATTTAATACACCAATCAAAATCGGCAGTTTTCCTTTATAGTCATCAGAAATTTGCTCGCCAAGTTCTTTTACTCTTTTTTGAATTTTTTCTTCTTCAATAAAGGGAACGAACTTTTCGTCACCTATAATTATTTCATTTTCCATTTTATTTTACCAATAATTTTATAATTTTCTTTGTTTTATCAGTCACTTTTACTTTGTCACTGATTCTTAAACCAATAATCCATAGAATATTGTTCCTATTTGTTAAAACAAAAATATTTTTCCTTTCGATGGAATTTATTTTTGAGTCGGTAAGAAAATCAGATATTTTTTTGAAGTCTGTCATTCCAAGAGGAATGAATTTATCACCGCTTTTCCATTTTCTGACCGATAATTTTCCACCAACTTTATCACTGTCTATAAACTCAACGAATCGGTTATTTGAAAAATTCCATTTTCCTTTTTCAATTGATTTAATAATTAAAGTCTTTCCATCAAACTCAATTTTACCATTCTTTTCGGAGTAAATTGATTGGGATTTTTTATTTTCTTTCTTAAAGAAAAAAATTTCATCAACCTCCTTCGATGCAAACCATTTATTTTTCAGTTGAAAACTTTTTCCCTTTTGTGCTTGAAAAAGTGTCTTGATTTTCTCGAAATCGTTACTTTCAAAACCGATTTGCAATATTTCTGAAAAAATGTATTTAACCAACTCGCTTAAAATAAATTCATCCTTGATAAATTTTGGATTAAGCGGTAAGTGTGGATTATCAATTCCAATTTTATATTCGGAAACTATTCCTTGTAATTCTCTGCTGATATGATTTCCAATCATCCTTGAAATATCGGATAATTTCATTGTCGCCTCAGCAAATTTAGGATTGATTCTGTTCAACAATGGAATCACTTGCTGCCGCAATAAATTTCTTTGGAATTCATTTGAGTAGTTTGATTTATCAATTTGAAAGGGTTGTTTTTCACTTTTAAGATAAGCAAGAATTTCTTTTTTTGTCACAGATAAAAGCGGACGAATAATGTAATCGCGCTTCACAGGAATTCCACTGAGTCCACTAATGCCAGTTCCTTTTGTTAAATTAAGCATCACAGTTTCCGAATTATCATCAAGTGTGTGTGCAGTAATTAATTTATGAAAACCATTTTTTATCATCAAGGAATTAAAAAATTTATAGCGGATTAACCTTCCGGCTTCTTCTATTGAAACTTTATTTTTAGCAGCAAATCTTTTTACATCTTTAGAGAATACGAAAAGATTGATATTTTCCCGCCGGCATAATTCAGAGCAAAATTTTTCATCTGCTTGTGAATCTTTGCCCCTTAATTGATGATTGACGTGTGCAGCATATAAATCAATCTTAAATTTTTTCTGGTATTTTTTAAAGAATCTCAAACAAAATACTGAATCAGGACCACCACTGAGAGCAATCAAAACTTTATCATTTTTGCTGATTAAATTATTTTTTTGAATAAACTTAAAAATTCTCTCGTCAACAATTTTCATCAGCGAAACCTAAAAATCCGGATTATTCAATTTCCAGAATTTCAAATTTGATTACTCCTGCTGGAACTTTTGCATTTACGGATTCACCAACCTTTTTGCCCATCAATGCTTGTCCGACTGGAGATGAAAGTGCTATTTTCCCCTTTTCAAGATCCGCTTCCTCAGGCGAAACCAAAGTGTACGTAAATACCTTCGAATTATTCAAATTTTTTACTTTGACTGTGGATAAAATATGAATCTGATCTTTCGGCATTGAAGAAGTATCGACGATTCTTGCACGGCGAAGCAAATCTTCAAGTTTACTGATTTTTAATTCGAACAAACCCTGCTCTTCTTTTGCAGCATCGTATTCAGCATTTTCTGACAAATCACCATAAGAACGGGCTTCTGCAATTCTTTCGGCCATCCTTTTTCGGCCATTGGTTTTCAATTCTTTTATTTCTTCTTCAAGCTCTTTTAATCTTTCTCTTGACAAATAGACGAAATTTGTCACAATCAACTCCTTTAATTTGATAAAAAAAATACCACTGCTTTTTGCAGTGGCTTTTCAAAACTATAAAAAATTGGCATAGCTTGCAAGTGTTACTTGAAGTTTTACCTTAATTCATTAATTCGGCATACCGAGCCAAAATCGCAATTCCGGCAAATTCTTTGTGAATAATCATCCAAAGAGGTCAGAGGAAATTCCCCTTTAATTATTTTTTTAGCATTACTTTTTACTTTGTCCATTGCTAATAAAATCAAATCCTTATTAAAAGAATTTTTACCCGGGAAATACTCATTCATTCCAAATTTCCCTTCCATATATTTTAATGAAAAAATGTGAAGATTATCAGGTTGCAAATTACTTCCAAATTCTCTTGCTAACAAAGCTTCTGCAGCAAATGCATAAATTGGAAGCTGCAAAGCAAGGCCATCTTCTATATCTTTTCCTGTTGGTTTTCGACCGCTCAATTTATAGTCGATTATTTTATATTTTTTTTGTTCCTCGTCAATATCAACTCTATCAATTTTCCCCTTCAATAAAACCTTATCTGCAGCAACTGCTTCACGAAAATGAATTGAATCTTCACTTTCATTTTTGATTTCACCAAAACTTACCTCAAAATATTTTGGTGAAAATCCCTCAGAAGTTCGCTCGAAGGAAATAAACATATACAAAATTGAATCTTTCTCATTGCCGTTAATTCCAAATATTTTTTCAATGTCATAAAAAGCAAATGGCGAAGTCAATAACTCATTGGGAATTATTTGTCTGGCAATATTGAAAATCAAATCTTTTGCTTCATTAAATATGGAATCACTACAGTTTCTCAATTCAAGATTTCTCTTTTTTAGCTCAATATAAAAGTGGAATAAAATTTTATGCAGGTAAATTCCTAGTTCAATCGATTCAATGAATTCAGTTGGTTCTTTTTCTACTTTAATATTCAGAATATGCTGTAAAAAATATTTGAACGGACATCTCGAAAATGTTTCCATCTCAGATGCCGAATATTGATGTTCTTTTCGTGTTTGTAACTTTTCGGCTATTAAATCCAAAGTATATTCATCTTCGTTTTTATGCTTTATCAGAAGATGCCCGTTAAATTCATTAAAGGCTTCGCTCTTTTTTAATTCGTCGATACTAATTTTCTCCCTTGTTGAAGCAATCTGTTCCTTCTGGGAAATTAATTTAAGCAAATCCGGATTTTCAGGATAATGTCCCAATAATTTATTTTCGTCATTTCGTGTAAATATTTTGTCAAGATATTTGTTTTGATCAACTTCATGTATTTCGATAATTTCTTCCAACTCAGTTAAAAAACTTGATTCAACAAGTTCGGTTTCGCCTTCAAATTGTGGATATGAAAGAAATAATTGCTTCTTCCAAGATGTGATTGCTTGATAAAATCTAAACCTTTCCTTTTGATTATGCTTGGTTTTTATCAACTCATTTTCATCAAAAGAAATTAAATCATTTGAATACTTGGTTGGAAAATCATTGTTGCATAAACCCCCAATAAAAACATAATCAAAGCTTAATCCTCGTATTTCATCAACAGATGAAACCAAAATACTTTCTGCTGCACTTTCTTTTATATTATATCGCGTGTTATTGGCTATACTTCGTAATATTTCCAGCAACGAATTTATGTTATATTTCGAATCAGGAGTTTCATCATCCAACAGTTT
>Ga0172372_10012659_pt1 | contig 10551 bp, 5 predicted proteins | sample LakKiv5m_2_FD_114544 | JGI IMG/M metagenome (GOLD analysis project Ga0172372, IMG submission 114544) | Freshwater microbial communities from Kabuno Bay, South-Kivu, Congo - kab_092012_9.5m | ecosystem: Environmental > Aquatic > Freshwater > Lake | place: Democratic Republic of the Congo... | reverse complement strand
TCAACTTGCAATGCTGTTGCAGAAGGAATTGCATGATCAAAGAAACCTGCCACTGCTGCTGCATCATTTGCCAAAGCAAAGATGGCACCATTATTAGGTTGTGATGAAGTTACTTCGAGTGCATAGGTTTCTGAACCAATACCCAAACCTGTTGAAGCATTCAATGAAACTTCAAGAGCTGATCCATTATTACCTGTTGTACGATTGAAACGTACAAGTGGTGATGAAGAACCTGAAGCTGCAGCTGAGTTTGTGACTTCAATTGCACTTGAGTTATTATCGGAACTTGCATGAACGATATTCAATACATCGCTTCCAGATGAAGTACCGGTAGCATCCAATGTCACATTCATGCTAGCAGGATTAACAGTGAAGAAGTCATTGGTTGTAGCTGCTTGTGAGGATCTTTCAGGACCGACTACGAATGCACCTGATGTTGAATTGTAAATCATGCGATTTCTTGTATCTGCATCACCACCGATAACCAAACCTGTTGTTACAGTTGCATTACCGGGATGATCCAAACCTGTACCGATTTGATACAATGGAGTATCTTGAGCTGCATTTGTTGCACCTTCAACATATCCAATGACAAGAGCAGAACCAATTGACTTCAAGCCATAACCGGCACCATTGCTATTATTGATTTGCAATGCTGCACCGCTTGCTGAATTCAATGTTGTATTACCACCACGAACGATCAATGCATTACCTGTTGCTGAAGTGTTTTCAACATCCAATGTATAACCACCTGCAACAGTAGCATCGATATCTACAGAACCATTCAAGTCTGAAGTTGAATTAACTGTCAATGTATTTCCAAGTACTGTTGTACCTGCTACATCCAAGTTACCATTCAAATCTGCCAGACCTGATGCTGTGATCGCTGCAACTGTCGAGGCACCGGCAACAGTCAATGTACCATTGACATTTGTTGCTGAACCTGCACCTGTTGCATTACCGATATTAGTTGCAGTGGTACCAGTAATATTGATATTGGTTATCCCGGTGATGTTCGTTGCTGCAAGTGTTGTTTGACCGCTTGCACCAAGTGTTGTGGTTGTTGTTCCACCATTCAATTGTGCTGCACCGGATGCTGTCAATGTAGTTGTGTTTGTTCCACCATTGAGTGCGGTTACGCCACTTGATACTGTAAGGCCATTTGCAATGTCTGCACCGGCATTTACATCAAGAATTCCAGTATTGACTGTTGCACCGTTATCAAGTGTAGTAGCACCGCTAACTTCCAATGTAGTGCCGATTGTAACACCGCCGACAACAGAAAGAGCAGATGGACCAGCAGCAGCAATATCTACATCCCCGGAAAGTTGTGTTGTACCTGCTACATTCAAGTTACCATTCAATTGTGCTAGACCGGATGCTGTCAATGTAGTTGTGGTTGCACCGCCATTCAATTGTGCCAAGCCGGATGCTGTCAATGTAGTTGTGGTTGTTCCACCGAGTGCGGTTACGCCACTTGATACTGTAAGGCCATTTGCAATGTCTGCACCGGCATTTACATCAAGAATTCCAGTATTGACTGTTGCACCGCCATTAAGTGTAGTAGCACCTGTGATCAATGCTTCACCATTGACTGCCAATTCATTGGTACCCAATGTTGCACCTGCAATATTCAATGTGGTTGCTGTTGCACCATTATTAAATGCTGCATTTGCACCGGTTACAGTAACACCATTTTGCAAAGCTGCTGCACCTGTTGCTGTCAATGTTGTTGTGGCTGTTCCACCATTCAACTGTGCTGCACCGGATGCTGTCAATGTACCTGTATTAACTCTTGCAGCAGTTAGCAAATCGGTAATTGTTGCATCATCTGCAACAGTAAGGTCATTACCTGCTCCTGCAACTTCGATATCACCTGTGATGGTAAGTTTTCCAGTACCATTTGTTACAGGAATATTCAATGTACCGGCAACTGTCGTTGTAGAACCAACAGCACCGATATTGGTTACTGCTGCTCCGGTTGTATTGATATTTGTTGCACCTGTGATAGTTGTTGCACCTGCTGTCAATGAACCGGTATTTGTATTACCTGTTACAACTGCTGAAGCAAGTGTTGATACACCGTCCACATTAAGATCTGTGGTACCACCACTCAAGAGAACATCACCGGTAAAGGTTGATGCACCGGAATTCAATGTACCTGTTGTTGTAAGACCTGTTACTCCAAGATTACCAAGAACATTTGCATTGTTTGTTACTTGAGCTGAGCTTAATGTTGCAAGACCTGAAGTCTGAAGTGTGGTTGTGGTTGTTCCACCATTCAATTGTGCTAGACCGGATGCTGTCAAAGTACCGACTGTTGTGTTTCCTAAAGAAACATTTCCACCACTTTGTGTCAATCCACCTGTAATGGTTGTTCCACCAACTGCATTACCAATGGAGGTTGATGCAGTATTGGCACCTGTGTTGATGTTTGTTGTACCATTAACAGTTGTAGCACCTGTGATACCAGTTGTACCTGTTATTGTTGTAGCACCTGCAGTCAAAGAATTGGTATTTGTGTTACCTGTAACGACAGCACTACCTGAATTCAATGAACCGGTTTGTGTATTATTTGTGATTGTTGCGCTTAATGCTGAAACATTGTCACCAATGATAGCATCATCTGCAACTATAAGATCATTTCCAGCACCTGCTACAGTCAATGCGCCGGTTTGTGTAGTACCAAGTGTTGAACCACCTGCATTTAATGTACCGGTTGTTGTATTACCGGAAACATTTGCATTTCCATTTACTGTCAATGCTGAGCCGCCAGAAGCCGCGCCACCACCAATAACAGTGTTACCGGAGTTCAATGTACCTGTAGTTGTATTACCGGAAACTGTAGCATTACCTGTAACACCAAGAGCTGTACCAGCACCACCTGCGATGGTTACTGTTGTAGCATTACCGGAATTATTGAAGTGAGCAGCTGAACCTGTTCCAGTATTTTGAACTGTGATGGTTGGATCAGGACTGCTTGATGTATAAGCAATTTGACCTGCGGACAAGATACCTGTAACATTCAAGTTACCTGTCACTCTTGTATTACCAACAACTGCTACACCAACTGCTCCACCACCACCTGTTACGGTTGTTTGAGCACCGGTATTACCGATTGAAGTTGCTGCAGTACCTGTAGTGTTGATATTTGTTGTACCTGTTACAGTTGCACCACCACCGATAGTTGCACCACCGTTTACAGTTGCACCACCATTTACAGTTCCACCACCATTTACAGTTGCGCCGCCATTTACAGTTGCACCGGCACTTGCTGTCAATGCACCTGCAATATTGACTGCTGCACCTGCACCTGTTGCATTACCGATTGTTGTAACTGCATTGCCGGTTGTATTAATGCCTGTTGTACCTGTGATGCTTGTAGCACCTGTTGTTGTCAATGCACCTGTTGAAGTTGCACCGAGTGTTGTATTACCTGCATTCAATGAACCGGTTGTTGTATTACCTGAAGTACTTGAATTGCCTGCAACAGTCAAGACGGAGCCAACTACTGCTGAACCGCCACCGATAACTGTTGTACCGGAATTCAAAGTACCTGTTGTTGTATTGTTTGTGATATTAGCACTTGCAGCAGAAACATTATCACCGATGATTGCATCATCAGCAACTGTAATGTCATTACCTGCACCTGATACAGTCAATGCGCCTGTTTGTGTTGTTCCGAGTGTTGATCCACCGGCATTCAATGTACCTGTTGTTGTATTGCCTGTAACATTCGCTGATGTTGATTGCAATGCACCGGTATTTGTTGCTTGTAGATTTGTTACGCCGGAAGTAACAGACAATGCTGCTGCACCATTTGTTGATGCAATGCTAACTGCAGGAGATGTGCTTCCTGAAGAAACAGCGATCGCATTTCCTGATGAACCTGTTGCCATAGAAACAGAAACACCTGCTGTGGTATTATCAGCATTACCGCGTGTTTTATTAACAACGATACCTTCACCACGGCTGTTTTGTGTTACGGTTACTGCAGCTGCATTTACAGATGAAGTATTTGTTGGGCTTGATGTTACTGCAAGACCTGAACCCAATGTAGAAGTTGTTACCGCTACACCATTCGCAGTTGAATTTGCACCTGAGTTAGTAACACCAACTCTTACTGCAGTACCTGCGAAACCAGGATGATTTACTTGAAGTGTTGTTTGATCAAGCGCAGAACCGCCACCCAATGGAGGAGGAGGAACATTACCACCTGTGATGGATGCTGTTACAGGGTTTGTTGGGCCTGAAGTTGCAGAGAATGCAAGACCTGTACCTGCTATGTTTTGAGCAACTAATGCTGTTCCAGTGCTTGTATTGTTGAATTCGCCTGTTGTTCCAGAACCTGTATTAGAGAGTCTGAACATTGCACCGGTCAAGTTCACAGTTTCATCGATTGGGAAATCGAGAGCATTGTTTGGTGACCACTGAAGTGAATTGCTACCTGCAAAGTAACGAAGTACATTACGATTTGAAGTAGGGGCATTCAACCAGCCTTGTGTTCCGCCACCACCATTGTCTGTACTTGTACCCATGAGCAAGCGATTCAAACCAACACCGCTTGTAGTATTAGCAGCTGCATTTGTTTCAGTTGCAAATGTTGCAGGTGTGAGTTTTCTCCAGCTAACTGAAGAACCATCCCAATGCAATGACTGATGTGCTGCTGTTGGAGCATTCAACCATTCTTGAGAATTGGAACCTGTAGCCATGAACAATTTATTTGCACCGGCAGTGGTTGCACCGGTATTGAGATCGATAGGAGCAATTGTACCATCAGCGATTTTGCCTGTTGTCACTGCACCGTCTGCAATGTCAACTGTTGCAATTCCGCCATCAAGAATTGTTCTTGATGAAACTGCGCCGGTAGCCAATTTTTGCTCAATAACTTGAAGATCGCCGATATGAACAGTTTTCACTGCACCAACTGCAATCTTAGGATTTGGATAGAATGCTGTCAAGTCTCCACCGGCAGGGCCTGTTGGAGGAAATGTCAAGTCCGCTGAAAAATGTCTTTGTTCGATTGAACCATCAGCAATCTCTGCAGCACCTACCGCACCTGCTTTGATTTCAGGATTAGGATATGTACCGGAAAGATCTCCGCCGGCAGGACCGGAAGGAGCTGCTGTACCAGCTGTTGTTGCAAATGTTGCATTCGCTGCATTTGCTGCATTCGATGCATTGTATGCATAATCAGCTGCAAAAGCATAACCGGTTGTTGTCATTTTCATGCGTGGCATTTCAGGATTGTTGCCAACCTGAACTGCTGCCCAATAACCTGCTTTGAAATCAACTGATGCCGGAAGTGGGTTGTTTGAACCAAGTACGATAGAGAATGCACCACCGGATGTAACCGCTGTAGCATTTTCAGTGTAGAGGGCTGCTCCACCTGCTGCTGTTTCGTAAACATGTACACGAATTGCGTATGATCCATCCGCTACAGGCTTATTGCTTGCATCAAGCAAAACACCTTGGAACGTGATGAAACGAGGGACTTGCGCCTCAACATTGCTTATAGGCAAAGCCAATGCACTGGTTGCTGCCAAGCCAACAAGAAAACCTTTTCTCATGCTGATAACTCCGAAAAGAAAATAAAAATTATAATACGTTTAACTTTCAAAAATTACTTTACAAGCATCATTGGAACACGAGCTTTCAATACATCACCATTAATAGTGAGTGACATCTCGCATACATAATTACCTGCACCTACATCTGCTCCTGAATCATCTTTTGCATCCCATTGAACGGAATGATTACCTGATTCAGCATATTCATTGTTGATTAACATTCTTACTTCACGTCCAACCATGTCAACAACACGCATTGTCAATACAGCACTCTGTGGAACTGTATAATTGATTGTTGTTATCATTGAAAATGGATTAGGATAGTTCGAAATTGTACTCATTCCTGAAACAGAAGGCGTATTGTCGTCCACACCTGTTGTGCTTTGAGTTGATGGACCCCAAAAACCTACATATAATTTGTTTCCGCCCTGAGCGAATTGTCCGGCCGCATATTGACCGATTGTACTGTGCATTTTCATGCCATTGCCTACGTCAGCTGACATCGCTCCACCACCTGCAATAACCCAGTTGCTTACACTGTAAGTCTGAGCATTGAGGCTCTGGGAAGAAAAGCCTAATCCTGCAAGGATCAAAAACACAAGCATAGTGCCTAAACGTGTTTTCATGTGAACTCCAAATAAATTGATCGTAAAACTATGTATTTCAATTACTTATCTACTTATGGCTGTATGTGCCCATAATAATGAAGCACAATACATGAATGATACTTCAGCAAAAACCGTTCCAAAGTGCTTTGACTCTAAATTGTTTTTTCTGATTGCATCAAAAATTTTTGGTGCATTTGTCGATGATTTTGAGAAATCATGTTTGCCAATCATCCTGAATGAAGGATTTTGATGACAAAACATGATAACACAAAGAGGTTATCAACATATTGCAACCCATTGATGAATAAGGGTTTGCAACGGTTTTTTGCCGATTTTCCAAGGAAAACAGGCCACTATGCACACTCTTACCATCATGCCAAAATACAAATTTAATGTCAAGACACAAAAGAAAGTTGTGATAAAATTTTATCACATCCATTCTGGATGCATCACTAGCTCCGGATGAATTACACACATCTTGCAATGCATTGTCAGAAAATCAACAATGTGTGTAAACTATTCCACAGTCTTGTCATACGATATGTATGGTGTTTAGGCATAATGGTATACACATATATCGTGCCAAAACTCACTTTTTTGACCCTTTTCTTCGTAAAGTTGGCTGTATATAGCCACTTTTCATGCAAAGTTCCTTGATTGCAGGGTCTTGAATGCCTTTATACACCAATGTTATCATCTCTTTTGCACGCTCGGAGCGGGATGCTTCTTTGATCGTGGACTCTATCATCAGTAATTGCCTCGCCCCGGAAGATTTTACTATGATTCCGGCCAATTCTTTGGCTTTGACGCTTGAATCCGCATGAAGAAGCAATCCAATCAGCTGATTTTGTACTGTTTCGGGTTCAGTGCCTTCAACCAGATTCATCAAGAGAGATAATGAGACTTTTTTGGATGCTTCCATACCTTTTATGGCATTATTTCGAATGATTTGCAATTCTTCGAAGAATGCACTGCGCAGAAGCTCGAGTGTATTGGACGGCATAAGCTTCCCAATTGCATAGGCGGAGGAACCACGTACCATGAATTGTTCATCCTGCAGTCTATGGGAGAGTATCTTCAATGCACTATCCGGCAATGTTTCCATTTCTCCCAATTGTCTTGCGGCTATGGACCGCAATCGCCAATTTCCATGTTCCAATTGATTGAGCAAAGGCCCGATCGCTTCTTGAATGCGAAGTTTGCCACACATTGTCATTGCAAAGGCGGAAACTTCCGCACTGTCATCCTCACATGCTTTGATCAATGCTTGTCGTACTTCATTTGGATGGAGATTGTACAATGCCGGGATGATGTGCTCCAAGGCGAGTCTTTCTCGAGGCATAACCGTTCCAAAATGCTCTTCGCTATATGCCAATGCTTCAAGTCCGAGCGCTATCATGGCTTTTCTTGCGGGCTCCACATCGGACTGAAATCGCAATGGTGCTGCCGATGCTCGAATGAACAGAGAATCCATCGATGACCAACTCTTTCCGAAATCACGGTCTATGAGGGGAGCATCTTGCTTCACGGCGGGGATATCATCTTTTTTGGGAAGATTCAATTCACCGTCCAAGAATAGACCATATGTGGATTGTTTGGTGGATAGATTATTTCTTTGAGTATTGCCATAGAAGTCCATACCGCCGGCATCGGCGAATATTCCTATCATTCCATAATTCCTTCTGAAGTCGGAATAGCCCATCGTATTCGATTGATTCATGGCGATATATGAATCATTGCCATGTAGGTCAGTAAAAAGCGAAATGGCATTTGCATTTCCTGCGCCAAGTGATAAACTCTCGACTGTATATGTATCATTTCCGAATTCATCGAGAAGATAGCCGGTGGCTATGTCATGACCGCAACCCTGAGAAACCCCATGCGACACATAATTGTCATCTCCGTCTGCATCCCAAAGCAATCCTTGTGCAAGATGCACTCCCGAACCTTGTGCATATTGATATGCTTTGTACATGTCCGATCCCTTAAGGTCCAATAAAGCACCAAAACCAAACCAATAGCCCGTTCCTTGTCCATAGATGTCGGAGAGATATGCATCATTTCCGGCATGATCCATCAATAATGCAAAACCTCCTGATGCTATTGGTCGATAACCAAGAGCCGCACCTTGTGCGAATGATTCGAAGTGATCATCATAACGCAGAATATCTTTGAATGGTCCGGAACATACATATGCATCATTCCCTTGATGATCGGAGAGTATGCCAACTCCGCGCGTGCTTGCAAATGCTTGTCCATGAGCATGAACTGCATAGATGTCATTACCTTCTTCTTCATGCAATATTCCAATTCCAAAAAAACCGGCACCTTGCGTTTGAATAGTGGAAGAATACATGTCTGTACCGGATTTATCATGCATATACCCAATGCCGAATATACCTGCACCAAGTGATACATCGCCTGCCGCATACACATCATTTCCGGCAAGATCATGTAAAATCCCAATACCGAAATACCCGGAACCTAATGTAAAATCTCCACCTCGATATTGATCATCACCAGAAAAATCTATGATGCATTGAACAGGATGTTTGAGCACTTCTTGTTTGCCACCCTTTATTGCATATACATCATTTCCACCAGGATCAAGAATCAGCAGAAAATTTCCTTCATAGACATCTGTACCTGAAGATCCGATTGCAATCATGCCATAAGGAGTTTCCAATCGCAATGGCTTTAATTCCGTTGCATATTCATCATGCAATTGCTTGGCAATGGAAAACAATTTCGGATATGATGCAATGAGCGATAATCCATATTCTATGATGTCTTTTGGTGGTTCTGCTCGCGAAAAAAAACGTTTTGCCAATTCCATGCCTTCGATTTCGGATTGCTTCATTGCATAGACCGACAACGATTCTGATTCCTGCGAAAGCATGAGCAATGAATCTGCTTGATGTATCAGCAATGTGTCTTTCAGCAATCGCATTCGTGATTTTTCCGTTTGCCGAATCACCTGCAATATCGGACCAAGATATTGTCTGAGTATGACAGCCGTGGTGATATTCGTTTTTCGATCAAGCTGATGACCAATCATCGCATCTATTTCACCGGCCGAAAGTTCATCATGCAAATAACGCGGAGTATATGTTCCGAGCTGACCATCCTTCATCAATCTCGAAAACCACGCATCGCTGCTATCACGCATCATTGCATTTACGCCTTTCACATGAGACATTGCCACATCGCCCATCTGCAAGGGATTGTCAAACAATGCAATCTGCATCATGGATCGATGTTTATCCGGCTTGATGATGTCATGCGGCATTGCAAGATCTATCTTGCTCATGCCAAGCATGGACAATGTTGAATCCAATACGCGTATTGCGGCCGGAGGAAAACCTTGTCCATTTGCAGGCAATGTGATGAACATACATGCCAGCACTGTGAAGATGAGTATAGATTGCATGATATTATTCTTTGGAAGCAAGATCTGATAATTGTTGAGGTGTCAATGCATGAGTTTCGCATAATGCGCGCAATCCCTGCCAGGTATAAATTCCGGTTGCATGGCCATCGAACCAAGTGGCCTGCAGACCATAATTACCCACGGGAGTGAGCGATGTAAGTTCATTCATTCCGGGCTTGAACATTTTTATCCCGAATGATATTTTTTGTCCCATGATTTCTTCTCCTTGGCATGCGGCACATGGACATTGATCACGCATGGTTTCAAGCAGAAGAGTTGAAGCATATCCATCACTCCATTCAATGTGCAGAAGATATGGCTTGGGACGATGTATCGAAGTGGGAGTCAGCATGGCAATTACTTGTAAACGTGAAACAATATCATGGATATTTCCAAAACCCAAATAATCATCAAAGCAATCGGCAAAACTTTTCCGGGACCGATAAGATTCCCTCTTTGCTCATAACCAATGATCGAAGCAATGAACATGAACGGTATCATTGGTTCATGATATCGTGGGCTACCAAAAAACACCATGCAAGGTATAATCATGAAAAGAAGAATCACAAGGATGAAAGAATATGTTTGGTGCTCAACAAGCGTATTCATATTCGACATTCCTATAAGCATCACCATATATCCCGGAATGATCAATAGCAATGTCCAAGGTGATAATTGTATTAATCTTTCACGATACGATGCATCGGAAACCTGCATCAATTGCAATGGCATATAGGCATCGGATGAGAACAGATATGCGATTTTTTTTGGAATCATGATGATGGATTGCATGGGATGTTCAAGTACATGATTCATTGCCTTGGACATTGCCATTGCATTTGATTGCATCTCGGGAAGAGAATCAAGCATGGACATTTCCGGGATGGTTGTATATGAACCATTGGCATGTGGATTATTTCCGATATACAAATTGATTCCCGTA
>Ga0172372_10012657_pt1 | contig 10551 bp, 11 predicted proteins | sample LakKiv5m_2_FD_114544 | JGI IMG/M metagenome (GOLD analysis project Ga0172372, IMG submission 114544) | Freshwater microbial communities from Kabuno Bay, South-Kivu, Congo - kab_092012_9.5m | ecosystem: Environmental > Aquatic > Freshwater > Lake | place: Democratic Republic of the Congo... | reverse complement strand
GTGTGGGGGGGGGGGGGTGGGGGGGGGGGGGGGGGGGGGGGGGTTTGGGGGTGGGGGGGGGGGGGGGGGGGGGTGGGGGGGTTGGGGGGGAAGGCGGCGGGCCAGTTTTTTTGGAGGAGTGGGGCTTTTTTTGGGGGGATGGCGAGGAGGAGTTCGTAGTCTTCGCCGTCGGAGAGGGCGGATTCGATGTCGGATCCTTTGCGGCGGGGGATGGACTCGAGGTTGATTTCGAATCCGCATCCGCTGGCTCTGGCGAGGCGGGGGAGGTCGCTGCCGAGTCCGTCGCTGATATCCATCATGGCGGAGGGGCGGATGTTTTTTGCGAGCCATTGGCCTTCTTGGAGGCGGGGGGTGAAGTTGAGGTGGTGGCCTGCGATGGAGCCGCCGAGTTGTCCGGTGACGAAGAGGATGTCGCCGGGTTTTCCTCCCGAGCGGGTGAGTAGTCGCTTGGAGTCGATGTGTCCGGTGAGCATGACGGAGACGGCGATACCGTGTTGTTGGCGGGACATTTCGCCGCCGGCGATGGTAACGCCAAAGCGGCGGGCGGCGCGGCCGAGACCGAGGTAGAATTTTTTCCAGTAGGTGGAATCGAGGTCCGGGGGTGAGAAGAATGTGATGAGAGCCTGGGCGGGTGTGCCTCCCATGGCGGCGATGTCGCTCAGTGGACGGCAGAGCGCCTTCCAGCCTACTTTGGCGGGATCATGCGAACGGAGAAAATGAACATTCTCTGCGATGCAATCCGTTTTGAGCAGGATGAGCGTGCCGGGTTTTCCGCATTTAATGGCGGCGCAGTCATCACCCGGGCCGAGCGGTTGATCCTGCGGAACGGGCACGAGGCGGAGGAGTTCGTGCAAGAGTTTGTCCTCGGCGCAGAGTTTCATTTCATGAGGTCGGGCCACTGGAGTGTGGCGTAGATGCTGAGTCCGTTGAAGGCCGCGTGCAGAAGGATAGGAGCCCAGAGCGAGCCGGTTTTTTCATATAAAAGCGAGAGGCCCACGGCCAAAATCAACAGGCCGGCAAGCGATGGGATGTGTCCATGGATGAGGGCGAACAAAATGGAGGTGGTGGCTATGGCCACAAATCGCCCGCCCGTTTGCCTGAGGAACCCGTAGAGACATCCTCGAAAGACGAGTTCCTCGGTGATGGGCGCGGCGATGACGGCTATGAGAATGATTGAGAGGCGATCGCGGAGGCTCTGGTGTTCGAGAAGGAAGTAAACGATCGGCTGCGGTTCGGTTTGTGGTCCGGAGAGGGAGTAACCGATCCACTGCACGGCGTAGATCGGCGGGAGGACAAGAGCCAGAGTTGCGATGACGGCGACGAGCCCTTCACGCCAAGACATCCAGCGCAACCCGAATGCATCGATGGGATTTATATTTCGAAAGACGAGAAATCCGACGAGGAGGAGAATGATGGAGGCGTAGAGAGCGAGTGCCGACTCGATGGCCTTCAAGTCAATCCGGCCGGGAGGGTCAGTGAAGGAGGGAATAGCCATCAATAGAAAGAACAGAACGACTCCAGCCGTGAGTAGGGATTCCGGCCATTTCCAAACTTGCGCGGGGAAGGAATCCCCATGTGCCAAAGCCGAGCGCGCGGCTTGTGAAGCCACCTTCAGGTAGATGAGCCCGAGGAGGAGCAGGATGGCGATTTTCAGAGACTCCATGGTCAAACGATACCCTCCGATTCAGCAACCTCGGGCAGCTAAGGTGCGGTCACTCCTCGTTGGCGAGTGAGGCTGTGATAAAGGCCTTGAAGAGCGGATGTGGGGCGTTGGGTTTGGATTGGAACTCGGGGTGGTATTGGCAGGCCAGATACCACGGGTGGTTCTTGAGTTCCACGAGTTCGACAAGGATGCCATCGGGTGATGTTCCGGAAATTACGAGTCCTTTTTCCTCGAGGAGTTGGCGGTATTTCATGTTGAACTCGTAGCGGTGGCGATGGCGCTCGGAGGCTTCGAGTTTTCCATAGACCTGATGGGCGTGGGAGCCCTCCAGGAATTTGGTCTGCCAGGTGCCGAGTCGCATGGATCCTCCCTTGTCGGTGACTTCTTTTTGCTCCTCAAGGATGGCAATGACGGGATGTTTGGTATCGGGGTCGAACTCCGTGCTGTTGGCACCCTCCAGGCCGCAGACATTGCGTGCGAATTCGATAGTGGCCACCTGCATTCCAAGGCAGAGGCCCAGAAAAGGCGTGCGAGACTCCCGAGCGTAGCGGGCGGCTTTGATTTTTCCCTCGACGCCACGGTCGCCGAAGCCACCGGGAACCAAAACTCCGGCGACGCCTTGCAGATACTTTTCAGCTCCCTCGACCTCGATGTCCTCTGCGTCCACGAGCACTAGATCGATGCCGCAATCGTTGGCCGCTCCAGCGTGGGTGAGGGATTCGTAGATACTCTTATAGGCATCCTGAAGCTCAATGTATTTTCCAACGATGGCGATGCGAACGCGTTTTTTTGGGGAGATGACGCGCTGAACAAAGCGCTTCCAGTCGGTGAGTTTGGGCTCTTTGGTTTCGAGATTGAGAAGGCGGCAGACTGTGGAATCGAGGCCTTCGTCGCGAAGATTGAGCGGCGCTTCGTAGATCGTATGGTCGACATCACCCGCCTCCACCACGGCATCCAAGGGGACATTGCAGAAGAGGGACAATTTTTGCCGGACATCCTTGTCGAGCGGCATCTCGGTGCGGCAAATCAAGACCTGAGGCTGGAGGCCGATCTCGCGGAGTTTTGCGATGCTTTGCTGGGTGGGTTTGGTTTTGAGTTCACCCGCCGCCTTGATGAATGGCACGAGGGTGACATGCATGATAATCGCGTTGCCTGTGCCCGCCTCGAGAATGAATTGGCGGATGGCTTCGAGAAAAGGAAGCCCCTCGATGTCGCCGGTGGTTCCGCCGATTTCAGTGATGACGACATCCGCTCCGGAGTTCACGCCGACCTCGCGGATGCGATTTTTGATTTCATCGGTGATGTGGGGGATGACTTGAACGGTCTTGCCGAGGTAGTCGCCACGGCGTTCCTTCGCGAGGACGGTCTCGTAGACTTGGCCGCTGGTGAGGTTGTTTGAGCGGGTGAGGACGCAATTCGTGAAGCGCTCGTAGTGGCCGAGGTCGAGGTCTGTCTCGGCACAATCGGCCAAAACATAAACCTCGCCGTGTTGGAAAGGATTCATCGTGCCAGGGTCGACATTGAGATAGGGGTCGAGCTTTTGGAGGACGACTTTGAGACCCCGAAGTTCAAGCAGCGTGCCGAGTGATGCTGCAGCCAAGCCTTTTCCCAGAGAACTCACAACACCGCCGGTCACGAAAATGTATTTCATGGATGGGAAGTTTATCTTCTCCAGATGGAAAATCCAGCCTCTCGAATGTAAGGGTTTATTTGGGTTTGACTTCAAAAAATCAAGCGCGCCGGGTCTTGTCAAAAGCGCTGCAATCTTGGAGTAAAGAGCCAGTATGAATCCGAGACCCATCCTCGAACCGCCAGGCGGTGAAAAAAAAGTCCTCCTGCACTCGTGCTGCGCGCCGTGTTCCGGCGAGGTCATGGAAGCGATGGCCGCCTCGGGGATTGATTACACGATTTATTTTTACAACCCGAATATCCATCCGAGGGAGGAATACGAGCTGCGCAAATCGGAAAACATCCGCTTCGCCGAGAAGGAGGGCATCCCCTTTATCGACGCGGACCATGATACGGACAACTGGTTCGCCCGCGCCAGGGGGTTGGAGTGGGAGCCGGAGAAAGGCGCCCGATGCACGATGTGCTTCGACATGCGTTTTGAAAGAACAGCCCTCTACGCGCACGAGAATGGATTCCCGGTCATCACGAGCTGTCTGGGCATTTCCCGCTGGAAGGACATGGATCAGATCAACGGATGCGGCGAGCGCGCGGCGGCAAAATATCCCGGCATCAGTTACTGGACATTCAACTGGCGCAAGGGCGGAGGGGCCCAGCGGATGCTGGAGATTTCAAAGCGTGAAAATTTTTATCAGCAGGAATACTGCGGCTGCGTTTACTCGCTTCGCGACACCAACAAGTGGCGACTTGCCAACGGACGCGAAAAAATCGAGATGGGCGTGAAGTTTTACGGTCAACCGGAGGCCTGAAAATTTCAGGCATTCGCCCGCAGGCTGTAAAACTCGTAGCTGTCCACCAGCGCCAGCCAACTGGCCTCGATGATATTGTCCGAGACTCCCACGGTGCCCCAGGTTGTGTGGCCATCGGTTGAAACAATCAGCACGCGGGTCTTGGCAGCAGTGCCTCGTGTGCCGTCGATAATGCGGACTTTGTAGTCGGTGAGGCGGACCTGATCGATCCAGTTGTAAAAAGGCCGCAGAGCCTTGCGCAGGGCGGCGTCGAGGGCGTTCACGGGGCCGTCGCCCTCTTCAACTGTGTATTCGGGGCGGCCGGAGGCGTGAAGTTTGACGGTGGCTTCGCAGGTCGTGAACTCGTGCTGGTTCGATTGACGGAAAGAGCAATGGTATTCGTTCAGATCGAAGAGCGGAGTGTGGCGGCCCAGCGTGCGGCGGATGAGGAGGGCGAAGGAGGCATCAGCTGCCTCAAACTCGTAGCCCTGCGCTTCGATCTCCTTCACTTTTTTCAAGATCGCCGAGACTTCGGGCGCACCTTTTTGGAATTCGAATCCGAGCTCGGCGGCTTTCGCATGAATGTTGCTCTGGCCTGACATGTCGGAGACAAGGATCGTCTGAGAGTTGCCGACGAGTGAAGGATTCATGTGCTCGTAGGTGCGGGAGATTTTTTGCACGGCATGAACATGGAGCCCGCCTTTGTGTGTGAAGGCCGCTGTGCCGACATAGGGTGCCCGGATATCCTGCGGCACATTTGCCAACTCGTCCACGAAGCGGGAAACCTCGCGCAGTGCCGTGAGATCGGGCACGCAGGGGATTCCCATTTTGACCTGCAGCGTCGGAATGATGGTCGTGAGGTTGCAATTTCCCACGCGTTCGCCGTAGCCGTTGATTGTTCCCTGAACCTGACAGGCTCCGGCTTCGATGGCAGCAAGGGCGTTTGCCACGCCGAGTCCACAGTCATTGTGGGTGTGGATGCCGACGGGGCACTTGAGATCGGCTATCACCGCCGTAGTGATGCGGTGAATTTCGCCAGGAAGAGTTCCACCATTTGTGTCGCAGAGAACGAGCAGATCAGCACCTGCATCCCTCGCAGCGCGGAGTGTCTTCAAGGAATACTCCGGGTTGTCCTTGTAACTGTCGAAAAAATGTTCGGCGTCGTAGAAGACCTCGCGGCCGTGCTTTTTGAGGTGGGCCACCGTGTCGGCGATCATGGAGAGATTCTCCTCGGCAGTGACATTGAGAACCTCTGTGACATGCAGGAGCCATGTCTTGCCGACGATGGTGACGACTGGCGTTTGGGCCTCCAAGAGCACTCGCACTTGGGCATCCGCCTCAACGGCAATGCTGCCCCGGCGGGTGCTGCCGAATGCGGCGATGCGGGCGTTTTTCCAAGTCAGCTTGGCCGCCTCCGCAAAAAAAGCCGCGTCGCGCGGGTTCGAGCCGGGCCAGCCACCTTCGATGAAATCGACACCGAACGAATCCAATTTTTGAGCCACACGAATCTTGTCGAGGATGGAAAAAGAAATCCCCGTGCCTTGGGTGCCGTCGCGCAGCGTGGTGTCGTAGATGGTGACCTGTTTCATGAAAGAGGCCGCAAACTACCTTCCCTTCCGCACAGGATCAAGAACGCGCAAATGCTCCGCTTGACCCGTCTGCGAAGCCCAACCATCATTCGGCAGTTTTGAATATGTATTCCTCGTCCCGATGGGACATCCAATTTCTCGCCGAAAATCAGGTCGTTCGCTCGAAGGATTTCGGCATGACCAAAGAGGCCAAGAGCGTGAAGTATCCGATCCGCTTGCTTCGCTACTGGTTCGGATACCAGCTCCTCCGCGAAGAGTGTCTCCGTGCGGGCCGTCCGCTTGATGTCGCCGAGATCGGCGTCCATGTCGGCCAGATGTTGGAGTTCGTCAAATCAGCCCCTGGCGGTGTGCGATTCGATCGGTGGACGGCGGTCGATGCCGTCATGTTGCGCGAGAGGCTTCTCAAAGCCGGCTACACGGATTTTTTTGAAGCGAATCTTGAAGATGCGAAATTCGCACTTCCCCACCAATACGACACAGCGATTCTGCTGCATGTGCTCGAGCACCTCTTCGAGCCGGGGGATGTTTTAAAAAAAATCGCATCCGCCATTCGGCCAGGTGGATCGCTGATCGGAGGCTTCCCTGTCGTTCCAGGACCATTTGCAGCCATCCGTCAGAGTCAGGTTCGCCGCACGGCCAAGCCAATGGGCCATGTGAGCGTGTTCTCACCAGCCCGCGTGCGTCGCATGGCAGAGCAGGCAGGGCTGAAAGTCGAGTTCATGAGCGGCGCGTTTTTGATGCGCAGCAAGGGAAGCGCCCTCGAAAACTCCGCTGCATGGATGCGCTTTAATATTCTTTGGGGCCGCGTTTTTCCCGGATGGCCAGGTGAAATCTACTGGCTCATGCGCAAACCGGCATGACATTGCCGGAAGCCACAATCACGATCGAGCGAATGGCCTACGGTGGCGCGGGAATCGGCCGCCTGCCGGATGGAAGGGTTTGTTTTGTCCATGGCACTCTGCCCGGCGAGCGGGCGGTTGTGCGGGTGGTGAAATCCAAGAAAAATCTGGTCGAGGCCGATTTGGTCAAACTTTTGGAAGTCTCGCCAAGGCGCGTCGCGCCGAGGTGCGCCGTCTTTGGAGAATGCGGAGGCTGCGTATATCAGCATGCCGATTACGCTCTGCAGTTGGAGATCAAAACCTCGCAAGTTGCCGAGTTGCTTCGCCGTGTCGGAGGAATCAGCGATGTTGAGGTGCGCCCCATGCTCCCCTCACCTCAAGAATGGGCCTACCGCAACCGATTGTCTGTTCACACAGACCGTGGCGAGGTGGGTTTCTACCATCGAAAATCACACCACCTTGTGGATGTGGCAGAGTGTCCGATTGCCAGCGACGAGGTGAATGGTCTCTTGGCGGAGTTTCGAAAAAAATCACCTCTCCATCCGGGACGCCTTACTCTCCGCGAGGCGGGAGCGGCACGGGGATTCTCACAGGTGAACAGCGGCGCGGCTGAATTGCTGGCAAGCGCAGTCGCCGAGCTTGCCGCCAGTTCGGAGTATTTGATCGACGCATATTGTGGATCGGGATTTTTTTCGAAAAAACTCTTGTCGAACTTCGATCGCCTGCTTGGCATCGAGTGGAGTGATGCTGCCGTTCGAAGCGCTCAAGAAAACGCCTCGCAAAAAGAAAGCTACATCGCCGGTTCGGTGGAGGCCCATCTGTCGCAAGCCCTGATGGGCTGTGCGTCGGCGGACACCACCCTCCTGTTGGACCCGCCTGCCGAGGGACTCTCGCCTGATGCCATGCGGGCCATTTTGGAAATCCCCCCCCATCGCATCGTCTATGTGTCCTGCGATCCGGCCACATTTTCCCGCGATGCGAAAAAACTTTCAGCAGAGTATCGGATTCACTGCGTCCAACCGGTGGATATGTTTCCGCAGACGGCGGAGATCGAGTTGGCAGGATTGTTTGTGCACAATCCGGCTGAGTAGATTGCATCCGTTGGCATCGGTCTATTTGCGCGAAAATGTTCTGCTTTTGATGTTGCACCGGACTGGAATGCCATTGAACCTGCGCGCGTCATGTCGTTAAGTTTTTTCAGGTCCTTCTTACGCAATCCTACAACGCTTGGGGCGATATGGCCTTCCTCGCCGTTCCTGGCCAAGGAAATGGTGGAGGCCTCGGACTTGCACACGGCTTCAAGCGTCGTGGAACTCGGGCCCGGCAGCGGAGCGTTCACCGGGCACATTCTTGCGAGTTTGCAGAGCGGAGCGCATTTCGCGGCCATCGAAAAATGCCCCATCCTTGCGAAGGAGGTATCGGGCAAATTTCCCGATGCCCGCATCATCCAAGGTTGTGCCACGCAGTTGAGCGACCACTTGAGCAGCGAAAAAATTCCCCGCCCGGATGCCATTCTGTCAGGTCTGCCCTGGGCCATCTTCGATCAGACCCTGCAAAACTCGATCCTCAGGGAGGTCTACTCCAGCTTGGCTGATGGCGGAATCTTTTCCACTTTTGCTTATTACGGCCCTCACCGGTTGAGGTCGGGACAACGATTCCGCAAAAACCTCGACCGCACCTTCAGTGATGTGCGCCGGACGCGTGTCGTGATGCGCAATTTCCCGCCTGCGTTTGTTTATTCCTGCAAACGCTGAAACTCCTTCAAAACCTCTTCGAGACGCTCGATCGGCAAGCCTATCACATTGCTGAGAGGGCCTTCGATCTTTGATATGAGGCGTCCCCCGTCATCCTGCGCCGCGTAGCCGCCGGCCTTGTCGAGTGGATGGATCGAGCGAAGGTAATCTTCGATGGAGTCCGGCGTCAGGTCGTGAAAAGTGACCATCGTTTTTTCAGAAAATTCCACGCATTTGGCACTGCTGCCCACGACCACTCCCGTGACCACTTGATGGGTGCGACCGGCGAGTGATGTCAGCATTTTCCTGGCTTCGAAAAAGTCGGCGGGCTTGCCGAAAAAATGACCATCTAGCCAGACGACTGTGTCGGCGGCCAAAATCAAATCGCCGCGACGCCGGGCAGAGATGGCCTGCCACTTTCTGCGGGCGTTTTCGAGAGCGAGTGCATGGGGCGAGAGCGCACGATCCTCGATCTCGTCAACACCGGAGACATCGACTTCAACAACCCAGCCTGCTTCTTGAAGCAACTGGAGACGACGTGGCGAGGCCGAGGCCAGAACGAGCGATGCCACGTGCGAGGGAGTGAAGTTATTGCTCGATATCCGTGTCGTAGGCGCCACGGATGCCTTCGAGCTTTTTGCGCATGGCGCGGGAGGACTCGGGGCGGGTGCTGATTTTGGATGCGATGCCCCAGACGATCGGAACAAGAGCAGCAGCGCCCAGAGTGATCAAGGCCACGCCGGCATTGCGACGCGCATTGTGCCCGATGTTGTCGGCGACAAGGAAGCCCGCGCCGAGACCGATTGCGACCTGCGAAAAACCAACGATTCCAGAGACCGGAAGGTTTTCGCCAAATTTGTCCAAGGAAAGCTGTGACATGGTGATTGAAGCTATGCAGGCAGTATGGGACTTTCAACTCCAAATGAAAAAAGCCATCGGCATTGATCTTGGCGACGCCCGCGTGGGGGTGGCCGTAAGCGACGACCTCGGAATGCTCGCACATCCACTCGAAACAATCCCGACTAAGTCCAGCGATGTGCTGAAGCGCGTGCTCGCACTCGCAAACGAACGCTCTGCAAAGACGATTGTCGTCGGCATGCCAAGAAACATGAATGGCACCTTCGGACCCGCAGCGGAGAAGGCGAAGGCATTCATCGAAGAACTCCGGCGCGAGACGGCGATTCCCGTTGTTTCGTGGGATGAACGAATGACCACCGTCTCGGCGCAGCGTGCGCTGCAGGAGGCTGGCCGAAACACCAGGAAACAACGCCCCGTGATCGACCAGGTCGCCGCCCAGATTATTCTCCAAAGCTGGCTCGATTCGCAGGGATGAGATTGCAACTGCAGATCGCCTATCACGGAGCCGGAATCAATGGTTGGCAAAGCCAGGCCTGCGGAAACACGGTGCAGGATTATTTGGAAAAAGCCTTTCTCGCCATCTGTCAGGACCGCATCCCCGTCCATGGCGCGGGCCGGACGGATGCAGGAGTTCACGCCGAGGCGCAATGCGCGCATGCCGATGTCCCAAACGAGCGCTTGAGCCTCCGGGAATGGCTTCCGGCACTGAATGCCCACCTTCCCGATGCAATCCGTGTGATGAAAATCAGCGAAGCCCCAGAGGACTTCCAAGCCCGTTTTTCAGCGAAGGGAAAAATCTACCGCTACACGATTTGGAATGGTCCGGCTCTGAATCCCTTGATGAAAGACCGTGCGTGGCATGTGCCCGGGAGATTGGATTTTGAAAAGCTCCAGCGTGCATGCGAACTCTTCACAGGCAGACACGACTTCGCCGCTTTTTCACTTCGGAGATCAGATACCAGCGAGCAAACAGTGCGGACTATTCACTCCATTCGGGCCCATACTGCGGCAGAAAAAATCGAACTCACCTTTGAAGGCGAAGGCTTCCTCCACAAGATGGTGCGAATCCTCACCGCAGCCATGATCCGCCATGCCAGCGGCAAGGTGGGGGAGGCTGAGCTTGCCGCGCAGCTTCGCGCAGGCACGCCAGCGTTTGCGCATGCAGCCCCGGCGGCCGGGTTGTGCCTTGTGCGTGTTATTTATTGAGCGGCTTGAAAATCCTCCCCTGCTTGTTAGCCTGCGGTGTGCGGAATCGGAATTTCTTGGCCATCATTGTGTGCGTGGGGTGCTTCTTGTTGGCTCCCGCCGCGCTGCGCGGACAGATGAGCGACGAAGAAAAAAGACGCCTTTTCCTTCAGACAAAAGAACAGATCGAACCGGTCAGCAAGCCTACACCATCCGCCACTCCCCGCCCAAAGCCAAAGCCCGCCGCGACCCCGTCGTCAAAAAACAAAT
>Ga0172372_10012655_pt1 | contig 10552 bp, 9 predicted proteins | sample LakKiv5m_2_FD_114544 | JGI IMG/M metagenome (GOLD analysis project Ga0172372, IMG submission 114544) | Freshwater microbial communities from Kabuno Bay, South-Kivu, Congo - kab_092012_9.5m | ecosystem: Environmental > Aquatic > Freshwater > Lake | place: Democratic Republic of the Congo... | reverse complement strand
GCCCAATACCCTGCAGGGTCACCATGCAGTGAACAATCCGCGCCTCTGCATCCATCACGCTGTCGGTATCGCCAAAATAGCGAGGCAACTCGGCATAGGCACCCGGCACCACGCCAGGACCCTTCCCAAGGTCACAGCCCTCGAGGCTCGCCTGCTTCGGGCCTCGTTTGGTCTTCCAGAGTCCCTCTCCGCGCATGACCAGCAGCTCGGCGGGATTACCGTCGCCCAGCATCTGCCGGTATTTCTCGAGCTCGGCCTGGGTATTGCCCTGAGCGTGCGCAGCGACTGACACGACCGTGGCGGTCATCGCCGCAAGCAACGCAACAGAACCGCGTCGAATCATCGACATCATGGTCTCCTCCTTTTTTTTAACCGCCCCCGGCGCAGGCTCAGCGCCGGGGAGCCACGATCAGCTTGCAGTGGCTTCGTCGGTGCGCTTGTCGCCCTTGTTGTCCACCCAGCTCACGGTGATCTTGTCGCCAGCCTTGGCACCCTTGACCTTGAACTGCAGGTAGGGATTCTTGGAGATGGCCGGGCCCCAGTGGGCCTTCATCACCTCTTTGCCATTGAGCGCCGCACTCACTTCAGAGATGTACCAGGCGGGCACCAGCTTGCCGGACGAGTCTTTGCGCTGACCGGTTTCCATCTCGTGGGCCATCAGCACACGAACATCAGCCACGCCATTGCGCACAACGGCGCGAATTTTCATCGGATCTGCCATGTCTTTCTCCTTGGCTTTGAATGGGACCGGGCGATCAGCCGCCGCAGCCGCCCAGCGTGACCTTGATTTCCTTCTTGGCGACGTAGAACTTGCCGTCGGCCTTGACGACGGCGAACACGTCCGAGGTCTGGCCCATCTTGATGCGCATGTTCACATCGGCCTCAGCCCCTTCGAGAATGTCGTAGGCCCCAGCCAATGCGCTCGGATTTTTCTCAACCAGCAGCGCCATCATCTGGGTGTTGGCGAGCCCGCTCCTGATGCCCACTGGAACCACTGCACCGTTTTCGGCGATGTCTGGAGCGTTGATGACGATATCTTTGGATTCAGGTGCGCCGGCGGCGCCCAGCGCCTTCAGCGTTTCGGCAATGCCGACAGTTTTGAAAGCCTGTTCAAGCGACTGCGCGCTGGCCTGGCCAGGCCGCAGCAGCCCGATCGCGAGCAGCGCGCCATACAGGCCGGCTGAACCCGCGACCTGCAGCGAGGTGCGACGGTTGCGATTCATCGAAATTCTCCTGGTGAAAAGGAAAGGATACGAACGATTGAGCAAAGTGAAGGAATTCGGGGAACCTGGAATTATGACGCGCCCGAGAGAATCCAGCGGACCAGCGAGCGCGCGTCGTCATCCGACAGATTGGGGTGGGGCGGCATGGGGATAGCGCCCCAGTTGCCCTGGCCACCGCCCCGAACCCGACCACTCAGCAGGGCCTCGGCCTTGGCATCGCCGCGATAGCGTTCAGCCACCTCACGAAACGAGGGGCCCACCATTCGGCTGGCCGCTGCGTGACAGGCGAGGCAGTTGCTCTCGCGGGCAAGCGCCGCCGGACCACGGCTGGTATCCGCTGCTTTGGGCGCCTCACTCACCGAGCGGGCTGCATTCGCTGCCGCCAGGGGCTCACGCAGCGCCGGCTGCGTGGTGTCAGCGCCTCGGGTCGGACCCACAGCCCGATTCTGCTCGGCAAGATTGCCGTGAGCGTTCCGCGCAAAGTCAGGCAGCATCGAGCGCACATCGAGCACCACGGGACAGTTTGAAACGCAGGCATCACCCTGAACATCGGGCTTGCCCGCGAGCGACCACATGCCTGAATAAGCCACTTTGCCATTGCGGTTGGGCAGGCGCTCCTGCACCTGGGCAATATTCCTGTCACTCAAGACAAAGTCACCCGGCACCACCTCAGCCAGATTCAGGATGTAGGCAACCACTGCATACACCTCATCGGGCTTGAGCGACTTGGGCGCATTCCAGGGCATGGCACGGTTGATGTAGTCCCAGAGCGTGGACACCTGAGAGAGCTTCATCAGGGTGGTGCGCTGCGGATAGTCCTGGCGCTTGAGGCTCGCCACCCTGCCAGACTGGATGTCATCACGGGTGGTGCCGCCAACAATGGGCGTAAACACTTCATTGGATTCGCCAAAGGTGCCGTGGCACGACTCGCACTTCGCCTCCCACACCTGCAGTCCGTCATCGACCGACCCCTTGCCGGGCGGCAGGCCCTTGAAGTCGGGGCGCACATCGATATCCCAGGCCTGAATCTCGGTTCGGGTTGCGGGCCGGCCAATGCCCGACCAGGGACGCGCGGCCTGATCTGCGCCCGCCACCCGGACAGCCTGCGCCTCGCCAGGACGCGCCGCCTGCGGGTTTTGTGCATGCGCCATGCTCACCATGAGGAGCGCTGCGCCACACGCGCCCGCCACGCGCCGGATCGCCGAATGAATGGATGTCATCGTCGATCTCCTCAAAACACCTGAACGTTGAACACTTCGCCGCTATCCGCCACTCGCCAGGACTGGATCGCATTGTTGTGATAAATCGAGCGCGTTCCGCGCACCTCGCGAAGCTGGTTGATACGCGGTTGCACATGACCGGTTTCATCAATTGCCCGGCTCTGCAGGATGGCGGGTGAACCGTCCCAGACCCAGTCAAAGTTGAAGCGGGTCAGCGCCTTGGGCAGCACCGGACTTTCGAGCCGCGCTTCGCGCCAGTTGCGGCCACCATCGACCGACACATCCACCCGCCGGATGCGCCCTCGCCCCGACCACGCAAGACCCGTCACGTTGTAGTAGCCCTTGTCGAGAAGCACCTGCCCGCCCGACGGGGTGGTGATCACCGACTTCACCTCCTGGATGGAGGTGAACTGGCGATGCGTGCCATCGGGCATGAGGTCCACGTAGTGGAGCACTTCGTCCTTGGTATGCCAGGGCTTGTCGCCCACCTCGATGCGGCGCAGGTATTTCACCCACGACACACCCTGCACACCAGGCACCACCAGCCTGAGCGGGTAGCCGTTTTCAGGCCGGAGCATTTCGCCATTCATGGCCCAGGCGACCATCACGTCATCGATTGCGCGTTCCATGGGAATGGTGCGGGTCATGGATGACCCGTCGGCGCCTTCTGCCAGCACATACTTGCCGTTTTTCAGATCGGCGCCGCACATCTCGAGCAGGGTGGACAGCAGCACCCCCGTGTACTCGCTGCAGGACAGCATGCCGTGCGAATACTGCACGGTGGGCACCGCCACATTGCCCCACTCCATGCCAGTGTTGGCGCCGCACTCGATGAAGTGGATGCGCGAAACCGCCGGAAGCCGCATCAGGTCATCCACGGTGAAGACCCTGGCCTGGCGGACCAGACCGTTCACCATCAGCCGGTGCTGACTGGGATCGATGTCCCACCACCCCTGATGGTGACGCTCGAAGTGCAGGCCATTGGGCGTGATGATGCCGAACAGCCCCTGTAGCGGCGTGAAGCTGACCGAAGCAGCCGATACCCGGGTCAGCCCTGGGCTTTCTCGGCGCTGCAATCCCTTTTCCCACTTGGAAGGCAGGCCGTAGCCGCGCGCAGCGACCGGCTGCCCCAGGCCGCGGGTGTGCTCGGGCAGCTTCAGAATGACGGATTCGCCCGGCCCTTCGATACCGGCTGCCTCAGTGGGCGCCGGTTGCTGTGCCGCCGCACGCCCGGCAGCCACGCTACCCGCACCAGCGGCCAGGGCACCCGCGATGAACCGTCGCCGCGAAGGCGGCTTCGGGGCTTCCGGGGCAGGCGTGATTCGACCGGCAATCCTGAGGTCGGAATTCATTGCGGAGTCCTTTTTGTTGAGCGGTCGCTGGCTGCAAAAGCTCCACCGACCGATACGGAACCCTTGGTCGGCGTCGCAAACAAATCGCGCGCAGCAACATGAACACAGACCGTCCGGCACAACTCGGTGAGCGTGGTGTCGGCCACGCTGTACCAGGTGAAGTTCCGATCGCGACGGCGAGCCAGGGCCCCCGCCCTGTGCATGGCACCGAGATGACGCGAAACCGTGGTTTGCGTGGCGCCGGTGGCGGCAACAATCTCGCCCACGGTGCGCTCACGGTCGCAGATAGCGTGGAGGATCTTCAGGCGCATGGGTTCGGCCAGCAGCGCGAAATAGCCCGACGCAGACTCGAACACACTGTCGAGATCGGACGTGACTGATACCGCGGAAGTCTCCATTGATTTCTTAAAGTTATGAGTTGATTTCCGAAAAGAATATGCGCTGAAGCAAATATTGTCAAACGGATCTCGCGCTATGCTTTGACGCGAATTGAATCCGAGCGGGTGCCACACCAATCCCCGTTCATGCCCAGCCCCCCGAAGTTGGCCGCCGCCCCCAACACCGCCATGACACCCCGAGACGCAGCACGCAGGCTGATCATTGCCCTGATCGGGATCGCGGCAATGCCCACTTCAATCGAACCCGTGGCGGCCCAGGCCGCTCGGTCGGTAGCCGCGACCAGGCCTGCGCTCGAATCACCTCAGCAAGACGATGGTTCCGATCCGGTTACAGCGCCCCCGGCACGAGGCGCAACCCGGCTGCGCGACGCCGCGGCGCCCGAGGCCGGATCGGCCGGGCATCGCGCATTTCCCGCATCGCACGGGCGCACTGCGCTACCCGCCCTGTCGCAGGCCGCGTTCGCCGCAGGCCGTCCGCTGGTGGTGATGTTCTCGCTCAATGGCTGCCCCTGGTGCGATGCGTTGCGGCGGGAGCACTTCGCCTCGCTCATTGCCGCGCAGGAGCGTCTGGGTTTGCTGGCGGTCGAAATCGATCTGACAGACTCGCGTCCGTTTGATCCCGCGCGAGCGCCAGACTCAGGACCGCAGCCTGCGCCGTCGCTCCGGGCGGACAACCCGCGCGAACTCGGTCGGCTTCACAGGGTACGATTGGCCCCCACCGTGCTATTCCTGGGCCCTGATGGCGAGGTGGCCGAGCGCCTGGTTGGCTACGGTTCGCCGGATTTTTTTGGTGCTTACCTGGATCAGCGGATCGCGCGGTCGCGAGCCGCGCTCAGCCCAGCCTCACGCTGAGATCCGGCCCCCGCTGACCGCTTTCAGTGGAAATGACTGGCTTCAGGTTCCAGGTCGGCCGGCATTTCAGCGTGAACCGCTTCACCCTTGCAATTGGGGTAAAGGGGCACGCCGCAGTCTTCACAGAAGTCGGGCTCCTGCAGCTCCGGCCAGTTGCGGATATCGCCCACACCCAGGCTTCGCAACAACTCTCGAATGTGCTCGAGCGGCGCGGGTTCGTCGGTTTCGGCTTCAGGACCTAACAGCGGCCAGACGATGCCGTAGGCCACCTCGTCATCACTGCCCGTGGACAGGCCGATGCGGTATTCGTCGACCCGGTCTTTCCCGTAGGAGGCGATTGAGGCCTTCAACGCTGCAGGCTCCAGATCGAGCGCGTGGGTGAGGTAGTGCACCCCCGCCTGAATGGAGTACGGCCGAACCCGGCGATCGGACTCACGCATGTTCAGGTGATAGGCGTCGGGCAACAGGCACTCGAATCCACAGCCAGGCAGCATGGGCTCGAGGTTGGGACGCGCCTGTGCCACCCATTGTTCGAGGCACTGAACCCTGCTGGCATGGTCGCCCGCATCGATTTCCTGCCAGCGAAAGAGAGGCTGACCGGCAGGCGCCGCCACCACGCCCAGAACAAAGCGTGTATCCGCAAGCATTTCTGCTGTTTCGGGGAGCGACTTGAGATCGAGGCGGGGCGTCGCGCCATTGACAAGCGATGCCGCCAGCCGGCGGGTCAGCCGACGGAGCTCGACATGCTCTCGCGGCAGCTGATCAACGCTGTAGAGCATGGGCACCAGACGAAGCCGGGCATCGCGCGAGAGCGTGTGCGCCTGCCAGTGCGAGGCGAGCGTCTGGGCGATCTCGGTGGAAATGGGACCCGATGGAATCCTGAACCGTGTCCAGACAATGAGGGGCGCCGCCACCAGGAGCGCCTCCCAGCGCTGGCCCTGGTGCTCAAACGACACCGACTCAGCACACTCTTCAATGGTTTCGATGAGCGCGCCGTAGGCTTCGTTATCGGCCTGATGCAGGCGATCCAGCGCCTCATGGAGCGGCTGCGAATGCCCGCCATCGAGCAGTCGCTCGATCCGGACGCTTAGCTGCGCCTCCCAGAAACGGTCTTCGATCCGGCTACCCGCATTGGCCAGACCCAACGCGGCAGCAACCAGACGCTCAGCGTCGGGCGACAGGTGCGCCTTGCGGTCGCGGCCGCGTGCACTACGGTGTTCTTTCATCCGGCGGATTCTAGTCGAATCAGGCTGCCGACGCTTTGGCATCACCTTGCGCCAACCCGGTCCATAGCGCAGGTTTTTTTGACTCCCGCGCAATGGCGGCAAGGATTTCATCGTGCGCGGCGCACTCCTCGTCGCTGGCAACAAGCACCTTCAGCGAGGCAGGCGGCCAAGCCTCGGCGACCGAGTCCTGAACCCCGCGCGCAGCCGACGGAGAAACCGGAGCAATCTCCAGGCTATCCTGCCCGCGGGTCATGGCCAGGTACACATCGGCAAGCAGCTGGGCATCGAGCAGAGCGCCGTGCAGCGTTCGATGCGAATTCGCAATGCCATAGCGCTCGCATAGCGCATCGAGCGAGTTGCGCCGCCCGGGATGCATCTGCCGGGCGAGCGCGAGCGTATCTACTACCGAAGCGGCCCATTCGCGGAACGCCCGCATGCCCAGGCGACCGAGTTCGGCGTCGAGGAAACCGATATCGAATGGCGCGTTGTGGATCAGCACCTCGGCGCCCGCCACGAAGTCGACCAGGCGCTCAGCGATCTGTGCAAACACCGGCTCATCACGCAGGCGTTCCAGGCTCAGGCCATGAACCGCCAGGGCCCCCGCGTCGATGTCGCGTTCGGGGTTGAGGTAGAGATGCAGCGTGCGCCCACTGGGCCGTCGATCGATCAGTTCGACACAACCGATCTCGATGATGCGATGACCGTCCTCGGCGCTGAGACCGGTGGTTTCGGTATCGAGAATCACCCTGCGGACGGTCACGATCCAGGCATCCCGGGTGTTCAGTGGGCCGAAGCCGGGCCCTGACTCGCAGCGGTCACGGTCGCGGCCACCGCCGGCGCACCGGCTCCGCTTGCCGAATGCGCCCCGGCAACCGGGTGCGGCTCGGCAATCACTGTGCGGCGCCGCGCGAGGAGCGAATACACCACTGGCACCACGAACAGCGTGAGAACCGTTCCAAAGGTCATGCCGCCCACGATCACCAGCCCGATCTGCATACGGCTCTCGGAACCCGCGCCGGACGCGTAAGCAAGCGGCACCGCCCCCAGCACCATGGCACCCGTGGTCATGAGGATAGGACGCAGACGGCGCGAGGCGGCCTCAATGGTGGAATCAATCAGTTCGCCACCCGCATCGCGCAACTGATTGGCGAATTCAACGATGAGAATTCCGTGCTTGGTGATCAGCCCCACCAGCGTGATAAGACCGATCTGGCTGTAAACATTGATGGTGCCACCACCTGCTTTCAGCAGCCACAGCGCGCCCGCCATGGAAAGCGGAACCGTGAGAATGATGATGAGCGGATCAATAAAGCTTTCGAACTGCGCCGCGAGCACCAGAAAAATGAAGGCGAGTGCCAGCAGGAAGGTGACAAACAGCGTGGAAGACGACTGCTTGAATTCGCGCGTCTGTCCGTTGTAGTCAACCGCATAACCCGGCTTCAGATGCCGGCGCGCGGCCTGCTCGAACACATCGAGCGCTTCGCCAAGCGATGTGCCAGGCGACAGGCTTGCCGTGATGGTGACCGCACGTCGCTGCCCGAAGTGGTTGAGTTCGCGCGCCGTGACGGTTTCAGTGATGGTGACCAGACTGGAGAGCGGCACCATCGCGTCATTGCGGCCACGCATGAACATGTTTGAAATGTCCTGGGGATTGTTCCGGTTACCCGCCTCAAGCTGCACGATCACGTCGTACTGATCGCCACCACGCTTGAACCGAGTGACCTGCCGTCCCCCCAGAAAAGTTTCCAGAGTGCGGCCAATGGCCTCGACCTGCACCCCCACATCGGCTGCGCGATCGCGGTCAATGGAAACCTTGATCTCGGGCTTGTTGAGTCGCAGATCAGAGTCAAGACCGGTGATACCCGGATAGCGCTGCAGCTCCGCCATCAGCGGCTGTATCGTCGACTGTATGTTTTCGTAGGTGTCAGAGCTGAGAATCACGAAATTGATCGGACGCTCGCGCGGACTCTGACCCAGCGAGGCGGGGGCCACCGCAAAGGCCTGCACCCCAGGGATGGACTGCAGCCGGGGTTGCAGCACGCGGATCATGTCCTGCACCTTGCGATCGCGCTCGGCCCAGTCAACCATGCGAAACACCACCGAGCCCTGAGTGGAGGTGGGATTGCCGGCGACCACAAAAATACGGTCGGCCTCAGGCAGGAGCGGACGCCCGAGGGCTTCGATTGCCTGGCCGTAGCGCTGCGTGTAGGGAACCGACGCCCCCTCGGGGCCCGTGTAGATGGTGAAAATCATGCCGCGGTCTTCGATCGGCGAAAGCTCTTTCTTGCCGGTACGCCAGAGGTTCTCGACCGCCATACCCACCGCTGCAAAGAGGGCAATTGCAAGCACCCAGCGCCACAGCACACCCAGACCGAGGAGGCCGGTCAGGGTCCAGCGATAGCCCGCTGTGAGCGCATCCAGCCCGCGTTCGATGATGCGGCTGAACCAGCCCGGATTCGGTTCATGCCGCAACAGCTTGGCGCACATCATGGGCGAGAGCGTCAGCGCCACAAACCCCGACACCAGCACGGTGCCCGCCAGCGTGAGAGCAAATTCAATGAAGAGCCGGCCAGTGCGCCCCGTCACAAACGCCATGGGCGCATACACCGCAGCGAGCGTGAGCGTCATGGCGACCACCGCAAAGCCCACTTCACGAATTCCCTGGAACGCGGCCGCAATCGGCTCCATGCCCTCTTCGATATGGCGGTAGATGTTTTCCAGCACCACGATTGCGTCGTCAACCACCAGGCCAATGGCAAGCACCAGCGATAGCAGCGTAAGCGTGTTGATCGAGAAGCCTGCGGCATACATCACTGCGAACGCACCGAGCAGACAGACCGGGATCGTGACCAGCGGAATGATGGAGGCGCGTACCGTACGCAGGAAAAAGAAAATGACCAGTGCCACCAGCGCGGCCGCCTCGGCAATAGTCTTGTAGACCGCTTCAATCGACCGGTCGATGAAGACCGTCGAGTCATAGCCTATGTTGAGCTGAAAGCCGGGGGGCATCTCCTCCTGCAGCCGCGGCAACTCGGCCCGCAGCGCCTTGGCCAGCACCAGCGGATTGGCGGTGGCCTGTTTGATCAATCCGACCGACACCGCGGGATTTCCGTTAAAGCGGACGTTGATCCGCTCGTCGAGCGGCGCAATCTCCGAGCGGCCCACATCACGGAACCGCACGGGGTAGCCGTTGACCGTGCGGATCACGATGTCATCGAACTCATCCGCCCGACGCAGGTCGGTCTGCGACATGACGGTGAATTCGCGCTCACGGCTCTCAATGCGACCCGATGGCACATCGACGTTCTGTCGACGCAGCGCTTCTTCCACGTCCTGCACCGTGAGCCGGTAGCCCGCCAGGCGCTCACGATCAAGCCAGATACGCATCGAGAACTGACGCTCGCCCCAGATCCGCACATCGGCGGCCCCGGGGAGCGTCTGCAGTCTGGGCTTGAGGATACGGTTCGCCACGTCAGACACTTCCATCTGCGAGCGACCCGGACTGGACAGCACCACCTGGATGATTGGATTGGCGTCGGCCTCGACCTTGGCGATGACCGGCTCATCAACGCCTTGCGGCAGCTTCTGTCGAACCCGCGAGGTACGGTCACGGACGTCGGCCGCCGCGCCATCTGGCTCGCGATCCAATCGGAACCGCACGGTGATCTGGCTTCGCTCGGCGCGCGAGATCGAGGTGATCACCTCGATCCCGTCGATGCCGGCGATCGAATCTTCGAGCGGCTTGGTGACCGCGGACTCAACGATCTCGCTGGAGGCGCCTCGATAAACCGTTGTCACCGTGACCACGGGTTCGTCGATTCTCGGATACTCGCGCACCGACAGGCGGTCAAAGCTCACCAGACCCAGCAGCATCAGGATGAGCGACAACACGGTGGCAAACACCGGTCGGCGGATGCAGATCTCGGAAATTTTCATGGGCTACCTTTGGCGGCCGGCCCAGCGCCGCCGCCGCGCCCGCCCTCTCCTGAACCAGGGGCCTGCACCCGCACCTCGGTGCCGTCGCGAGCCAGTTTGATCTGGCCGGCCGTGACCACCAGATCACCGACAGCCACACCTTCCGTGATTTCCACCTTGCCTTCGCGCCGCACACCGGTGGCGACCTTTGAGCGCATGGCTTTGCCGTCAATGATCCGGTAAACATAAATGTCGGCGCCCATGGGGTAGACCGCTTCTTCGGGAACCATGACCGCCGAGCCTCGTTCTTTCAGCACGATTCGCGCGCGCGCAAACATCCCGGTGCGGAGCAGGGAGTCCTGGTTG